>Ga0208117_100308_pt1 | contig 18356 bp, 17 predicted proteins | sample LakWasMet26_LOW6_2_FD_183870 | JGI IMG/M metagenome (GOLD analysis project Ga0208117, IMG submission 183870) | Freshwater sediment methanotrophic microbial communities from Lake Washington under simulated oxygen tension - Sediment Metagenome... | ecosystem: Environmental > Aquatic > Freshwater >...
GCGATGATGCCGGCGGGAATCGGCCGGCCGGCCGTGCGCTGCATCTTGGCGTCGGTGTCGCCCTCCATCCACATGTTCAACGCGGCCACGCCGCCCGCGCACAGCGCGGTGCCGAGCATTACCAGCATGGTCCGCTTCCAGTCCCAATACGAGTAGGGCACGGCGGCGAGGTAGCCGACGATCGCCGTGATGACCGACATGAAGCTCAGCCGCGGCTTCGTCAGTTCGAGGTAATGCCGCCAGGAAGCACTTTCGGCGGAGGTCTGGGGCTGGGGTTCGGCTCGGGTCATGCTTTGTCCGCTTCGACCGAATCACGCCGGGTCAGGAAAACCACCATAAAAGTGGTGGCGAGCGTCAGGGCCCCGGTCACCACGTGGCCGGTGGTCATGAGCACGCTGCGGCCGGTCCAGATAATCTGGGCCCCGAGGATGATCTGCACCGCCACCAGCGCGACGAGCAGCAGGCTGGCGCCGCGCACAAGCGGGTGCAGGGATTTTTCCCGCCAGAGAAAATGTCCGTAGGCGGCCACCCCGATACCAATGAGCACGGCGAGCACGCGATGCGCGAATTGCAGGGCGACCCGGTAGTCCCATTGGGCCGGCAACAGGGCGCCGTCCGGGGTGGAAAGCGGAAAGGTGGGGATGGCCATGCCCGCGAGGTTGTGGCGCATCGTGACCGCGACGGCGAGTTGCAGAAAGAGGAGCACCGTGCAGCCCCAGCCCAACAGGCGCACGCGTGGTCCGGCTCTGCCGAGGGTGTCTTCCACCCAAGGGCGGGACAGGCCGGCGACGATGGCGAACAACACACAGACGTACACTTGGGCAAGCATGCCGTGGGGCAGGCGCAGCATCTGGCCAACCGTCATGTCAAACCCCGGCACCCCGATCGAGTCGAGGAGCACGCGTTTGCCGCCGATCAGGCCCTGCACGATCACGATACCCAGCGCCCACCAGCCGAGGCGGCGCAACCAGCGGCGTTCTTCGCGCAGGTGCAACCAGATCGCGAGGGCAATGGTGACGAGACCCATCACGGCGCCGGACAGCCGGTGGCTGTGCTCGGCGAATTTGTCGATCTCGGTCAGCCAGCCGTGAGGGTTCACCGACCCGTTGGATAGCGGCCAGTCGGGGAAAGCCATGCCCGCCCCGATGGTCGTGGTGAGCGCGCCCAGCGCAACCAGGACGAAGACCCACAGGCTGCCAAGTGCGGCGAACCAGGCGAGGGCGGGTTTGTAGGCGGGAGAGCGTGACATCGTTGGGACGGGACGTGGAATTCGGCAGGTGATAGCCCGAGCCGGTGGAGAGCAAACCTTTTGACAATTAGTCGCTTTGGCAAATGTGTGTGGGAGATGAAGCCGAGATATTCGTTCGCCGCCATAGTGATTGCATCAGTGCTAATGGTGGGTTGCGAAAAAAAGCAGTCTCCCGGCAGCGCCGGCACCGCTGCGCCGGTGGCTCCGGCGGTCCCGGGGGAAGTCCGGCATCCGCTGGTGGGCGAAATCCTCAAGGCTGACCCCGAAAACCAGGCGCTCATCGTCACCCACGAGGAGATCAAGGGCTACATGCCGGCCATGACGATGGAGTTCAAGGTGTCCAAGGCCGATCTCGCCAATGCCAAGCCGGGCCAGCGCATCCGGGCCGAGTTGGTCGAGCGTAAGGGGGAGTTCTCTCTCGAGAAGATCTGGCCGGATGACACTGTGACCGCCTCCACGCTCGCCGCCGCGGCCAACGCGCTCGCGCAGGACACCGCCGTCCGGGGCAAGGAAGCTTATCGCGAGGTGGGGGAGAATCTACCCACCTTCACCTTGCTCGACCAGGAAGGCCGGACCGTTCCCACCAGCCGGTTCCGGGGCAAGCAGGTGGTCCTGAATTTCATATTCACCCGCTGTCCCGTGGCCACGATGTGCCCGGCGGCGACGATGCGCATGTCGCAATTGCAGAAAGCTGCGCGTGAGGCCGGCGTGAAGGACCTCGAACTCGTCTCCATCTCGATGGATCCCGCCTACGACACACCCGGCGTCCTGCGCGAGTATGCCGAGCTCCGCGGACTGGACACGTCGAACTGGTCCTTCCTCACCGGACCCGATGCGGCCGTGCGCCACCTGTTGGCCCAGCTTGGTGTCATTCGCGAGTTCGAGGGCGACACGATCAAGCACACGCTCGCGACCGTCATCATCGATCCTTCCGGCCGCATCATCTATCGGGCGGATGGCAGCAACTGGCAGATCGAGGACTTTGTGCGGAGGCTGAAAAAAGAATGAGCGCCACCGGTCCAGAAGGCGTCCCGCCGCGGGATGAACTCGAAACGAGCATGGTTCGCGAGGCCGTGGGCGGTCGCCCGCTCGTGTCTGCCAAACACAAGCGGCAGGTTGCCATCATCACGGTGGTGGCACTCGGTCTCTACGCGTTGGTGCGGCTCCTGCCGGTTGGTTCCAATGTGAATCACATGGATTTCCGTCTGGAAGGGAAGGGCGGGCTGGAGTTCTGCGACCCGGCCAATCCGCAGTTCATTCCCGTTGTCGCGGTACGATCCCCGGTGAAGATGGCCCTGCAGAGCAAGACGGCGCCGACGGTCAACCAGCCGACGGATTTCACGCTCACGCTACAAACCGCCAGCGGCAAGGCGATCGGGCCGGCGGACCTCATGGTCGCGCATACGCGCAAGCTGCACCTGTTGGTGGTTGATCCGACCTTGTCCGATTACCAGCACGTCCACCCCGAGCCCGGGCGGCGGTTGGGCGAGTGGACCTTCACGCTCACCCCGGCGCGGCCGGGTGATTACCGGGTCTTTGCCGACTTCACGCCGGCGGCCACGCAACGCAGTCTGTACGCATCGACGGATTTCAATGTGCCTGGGACCGTGGCGACCGTGATCAATGTGGGCAACTCGACCTGGCAGGACCGGGGCTATAATTTCGAACTGGTGATGCCGCCCGTGATGCATGCCGGGCAGCCGATCGATCTCCGTTTCAAGGTTGAGAGCCAGGGCGCCGTCAAAACCCCCGTCCCGCTGGAACCCGTGATGGGGGCGTTTGCGCACTTGGTGGCCTTCGATGTGAATCGCAGCGGCTTTGCGCATCTCCACCCCATGGAGACGGATTTGACCCAGCTCCCGGATCCCCTCAGCCCCGAACTCAATTTCAAGATCACCATCCCGCAGCCCGGCCGCTACGTCATCTGGGCGCAGGTGAACCTGGGTGGGAGCGAGCGCTTTGCTCCGTTTTGGGTGGATGTGCTGCCCTGAGGGGACCCGTTGGTGGGTAAGTTAACGGTTGCCGGGAATCTGTCCAAGTGTCGGAAAATATTACGAAATCGATTTTCGATTTGGCCTGAGTTGTGAATCGACGGATATTTGTTATTCCTAAAAATCAGATAGGCAGCGGATTAGAAATTATAGCCAAAAATTAGCAATTAACTGGCAAACGAACTGCAATAGAGATTGGGCCAACCTAATCCTATGCACCATATCTCCTTCAAAATCAGTTTTCTCGCCTCGGCTTTGCTGGCTGTGAGCACGGCCTTCGCCAGCCCGTTCGGTACCAACATCACCATTTCGGACAACAATTACACCGGTACCGGTTGGTATTCCAACCGCGAGGACCAGGAGACCGAGGCCAATCCCGGCACCATCACCAACCAGTCATGGGATCTCGAAGGCATGTTCCTCGACAGCCAGACGCTGACGCTCGTGGGCGGCTATGATTTCAAGAATGGTGTCACGTTTAACAAGAAGACCTACCGTTCCGGCGACATCTTCATCGATATCAATGGTGACGCCAAATACGGCCAGGCGATGAACGGTGCTTCGGGCACTGGCGGCGCCGCGGTCGCCAACACTTTTGGCTGGGACTATGTGCTCGACCTGAACTTCACCACGATGACCTACAACATCATCAGCCTCACAGCCCAGAGTATGGTGCTGCGGGGAACCGACGTCGCTTCGTCCAATCCCTGGACCTATTTCAGTGGCGGCACCACCGTGGCGACCGGTCTCGCGATGACCTACACCGCCGGGCTGACCAATGCCTACACCGGCTTCAAAGGCGACACCACCAACACCACGACCTGGTCCACCCACACGAACGACCAGCACTACTCCCTCGCGGTGAACGTCGGGTTTCTCGCCGGCAAGGATGCGACCTTCCACTACACGATGGAGTGCGGCAACGACAACCTGATGGGCCGGGCGCATGTGCCTGACGCCGGTTCGACCAGCCTCATGCTCGGCCTCTCGCTGCTCGGCTTCTTCGGCCTGCGCCGCAAGCTCGCCAAGTAAGCCGCGAACATCGGTTCGTAGGATTCTCAGCTGGGACGATGCTCGTCCCAGCTTTTTTATGCCCGGAGGGCGTGCCGTTGCGTTGCGGCGCGGCGCGGCCGGCCCGCGTATGCTGGGACATCGGCTGGGCGCGACATGCGGAGAGGGCGGGCGGGCGCTTGCCATGCACCCTGCCTCGTGGCCATCGCCGGAACCTGATCTTGTTAAGGCATCCGCAAACAAGCGACTCCGGCCGATGCTTGGCTGCGATATTCCCCAACGCCTCCCGCCAGGACGGGCACCATTTTTCTTATTCAGGCTCGCTTACCAGCCTGACACACCCCGTCGCTTCGCGACACCCCTCTTTCTAGAGGGGACCCAATCAACCTAAAAAGCGCAGTTGAAACACTGAGGGCGCAGAGAGCGCGGAGAGGAGATCCATCAATTCCACCCAGAAGTCGAATCACCTGCGAAGTGAATGTCTTTCAGACGATCAATCTGCCTCATCTTTCTGCTTTTGTGTTTTTTGTGCTTTTTGTGGCCAATCCTTCTGCGGAATTCAGGATCAACTGGTCCGGAAATCCCCTCTAGAATCGGACTCTTGCAGTCAACCGTAGGGGCGCTGCTTGACGGCGCCCGGGAATTGGTTGATCGCCGGCGACCTGGCGGGCGTCGTCAAGCGACGCCCCTACACGCACCAATTGGTGGAGCGAGAATGAGAGCCAGGGGACAGCTCAGCTGCATGAGTCCGGCTAGAAAGAGGGCCGAGGTCGTGAGCTCAGTCGAACGGGTGCCCGCCCGGGCGGGGTGTGTTGGGAATGGGGTGAAAGTTATTACTTTTTCCGTCGGTCTATTACGCGAACCTCAATAAGATTACGCAAAGAAGCGACGGGGGGCTTTCTTGCGTGATGCTCAATGGGCTTTGTGGGAGCGAGCTTGCTCGCGACATCCTCCGCCCTGAGTCGCGAGCAAGCTCGCTCCCACATCCCCATCACCGCCAGCGAAGGCCTTCTGCTTCGGCGAGGGGCTGCCACTGCATTGCCCGGGCATATCCAGATTCGGATCCGTTCCCGCGAACGCATCGACGAACGCGAGGGGGCCGTGCCCCGCATCCGGAGGCGGGCCCGGGCGCAGGGCGATCGGCCTTACACTGGCTCGCCGGATAATTCCATGACGTCACCGGTATCGGTGCGCAGGTAGCGGCCGAGTTCCGTGCCGGGAAAACTCCCGAAATTGCCCGGATGGCAGCGCAGGAGGCCTTCGCGGGCGAGGCGCACGATGCTGCGTCGGTTGGATTCCGGGTCGTTGCAAAACCAGTGGGGGCGGGATTTGTTGGGCCAGACGAAACTCCCGCGCAGGACGTCGCCGATCACGGCCTCGCCTGAGGCCAGCACCACCGAGGAGGATCCGGGAGTGTGCCCCGGCGTGGCGAGCACGCGGCCTTTCACACCGTGGGCCTCCAGGGAAAAGCCATCCCGGAACAACAGGTCGGGCTCAAAGGCCTCGAAGGGTTCGTCCACGAAAGGTCGTACAACCCGGCCCATGGTGTCCATCGGGGCCAGCACGCCGCTGCGGCCTTGCTGGGCGAGCGGGGCATCCCCGACGTGCAGCGCGATCTTGGCCCCGGTCCGCCGGCGGAGCTCCGCCGCACAGCCGGCGTGATCACTGTGACCGTGGGTGAGCAAAATCAACCCGACCTGCGCCGGCGCGACGCCCACTGCCTTCAAACCGGAGAGGATTCGCTTCAGGTCGCCAGGAGCGCCCGTGTCCACGAGCACCACTTGCTCGCCGAGGAGCAGGTAGCAGTTGGAGATCGCGCCTTTGATGCGGAAGAGCATGGGGATGGTTCAGACAGGTAGGGCGGACCGGGCCGGTCCGCCGAGAGAGGGCTCCCAGACGAATCTCCAGTTCTCGGGCCGGTCGATCAACCCGGCGCGAACCGGGTTTTGCCTGATGTACTCGGCCTTTTCTTCCCAGTTTTCGTGGTTGCGGGTGCGATGATCAAAAAAGTCACGCTGCCAGCCAAGGCCCGCTTTGCGAGCCAGCATAGACTTCCAATCGGTGACCGTCTTTTTCATTTCCCTGTCATGGGGAAAGGCCAGGAGCATGTGCAGATGGTCGGGCATGAGCACAAGCAGTGTAACATGCCAATCCAGCCGTTGCTGACGAAACTCAACTGATTCAAAAACCGATCTCGCAACCGGCTCATGGCAAAGTTGATTTTGCCCCCGTGGGCGACAGCAGACGGTGATGAAGAACAGCGCGGACGGCTTCACCCAAGCGGGCGTGCCGTGGGGGAGTTGGCCCCTTTGCGGAAATGGATTGGGCGCGATGTTCATCTGAAGACGGCGGACCGGGCCGGTCCGCCCTACCTGTCTCGGGAAACTCAGAACTTCAGGTGCTTTACCGTGACGCCCTTGTTGATGAGCTGCTTCAGTGAGTCGAGGCCGATGCGCAGGTGTGAGATGACGTGCTGCTCGTCCACCTGCTTGTCGCTCACGGTCGTCTTGACGCCCTGGGGGGTCATGGGTTCGTCCGAAACCAGCAACAGGGCGCCGGCGGGAATTTCGTTGGCGAAGGCGGTGATGAAAATGGTGGCGGTCTCCATGTCGACGGCCATGGCGCGGATTTTCTTGAGGTAGGTCTTGAAGGCCTTGTCGTGCTCCCAGACGCGGCGGTTGGTCGTGTACACCGTGCCGGTCCAGTAGTCGCGCTGGTGGTCCCGGATCGTGGTGGAAATGGCCTTCTGCAGCGCGAAGGCCGGCAACGCCGGCACCTCGGGCGGGAAATAGTCGTTGCTCGTACCCTCGCCGCGGATGGCCGCGATGGGCAGAATGAGATCGCCGATGCGGGCGCGGTGTTTCACGCCGCCGCACTTGCCGAGGAACAGCACCGCCTTGGGGTTGATGGCGCTGAGCAGGTCCATGATCGTGGCCGCCGTGGCGCTGCCCATGCCGAAGTTGATGATCGAGATGTTGCCGGCTGTGGCGCTGAGCATGGGCTTGTGCCGGCCGTGCACGGGCACGCGGTGCCACTGGGCGAAGAGTTCGACGTAGCGGTCGAAATTGGTGAGGAGGATGTAGCGGCCGAACTGCTTGAGGGCGACCCCCGTGTAGCGCGGCAGCCAGTCGGTGACGATTTGTTGCTTGGTCTCCATGTTAGGTTGCTTTGCCCGCAAAAAATTAGCCCCGTGGAAATTATTGGCGAGGCTAATCCGGATCCGCCGCGCCCGGCATCCTCGGTGGGGCGTCGCGTCCCTTCGCCACCGCCCGAGGGACTGCGTGCTGCGGCCGCGAAACCAATCACCGAGCGATCAGGCGGAAGGTCGCCGGCGGACTCAACCGTCGGCGAAACGCTTTGGGTGGTCAAACCGCCGCCTGGTCCGGTGGATCACCAGCGCACGCTGACCTCGCCGCCCCACGTCAACGGGGCGCCCGGGGTGCCGTGGCCGACGCCTGGGGTGATGGAACTGTAATACCGTTTGTCCCCGAGATTGCGGCCGAAGAGCCGCACTTCGCCCCGGGCAAAGGCGTAGCCGGCGTCCGCCTCGATGAGCGTGTAGGCGCGCTGCGACAGGAAGGCTGTTTCCTGCTCATCATAGTGCGTCGTACCGGTCCAGGTGAGGCCGGCGCCAGCGAAGAAGCCGCTCGCCGGACGGTAATCGACGCGCAGCGAGCCGTTGCCGGTCGGGGCGTAGGGTGCGCGGCGTCCGGAGTAGTTGCTGCCCGTGAACGGGTCCGTGAAATCCTGCAGCGTCGCGTGGCTGATCGAGGCGGCGACCGTCACGGTGACGTCCCGCGTGGCTTGCCAGACCGATTCCAGTTCAAAGCCCAGCACGCGCGCCTCGCCGGCGTTCACGACGAGATACTCGTCGCTGAAAGAATTGGGCACCGCGAAGGAGCGCTCGATCTGATAACCGGTCACGCGCGAGGCATAGGCCCGGGCCGTGTAAGTAAGGTGCGAGGCGGGCACGGCGGTGGCGTAGGCGGCCTCGAGGGTCCAGCTGCGCTGGGGACCGAAGCCGGCGAGATCGGAGCGACCCGTGTAGGCAGAATAGCCGCCGGCCTTGAAGCCGCTCGCCACGGTGAAGGTCAGGTTGGTGCTCTCGTCGAGGCGGCGCGTGGCCGACACGCTGGGCAGGAGCGCGGTCCAGGCGTCATCGCGGTGCAACACGGCGTTGGCCGGGATTGTTTCCGTGCGGGTGAATTTCTTGGCGGTGCGCTCGGCGCGCAGTCCGGGCGCGAGCGTCCACGCCTCGACCGGGTGGAAGAGCGCGCGGCCGAAGATGGCGAGGTTTTCGGCGTCGGTCCGGAAGGCGGAACGCTCGATGGGAAAGCCGCTGAAGATGCGGTCGGCGCCGCCGGTCGTGCGGGAGTCGGACCAGAACGCGCCGGCCGACCAACGCTCGCTGACGTAGCGCACTTCCTCGGAGAAGCTGCGCTGGGACTGGTTGACCACGGAATCAAAATCGGCCCCGCCGAACACCACGAGCCGGTTGGAGTAGGGTGACAGCTCCCATTTTGACCAGCTCGTCGTGGCGCTGAGCGTGCCGGCGTCGAGCTTGCGGGTCACCCCGATCGCGGCGGCGGCAAAGTCCGTGTCGGATTCACCTTCCTTGCCCCGGGCCACCGTGAAGAAGGGTCCGCCCAAGGGCACAAGGGCCTGCGCCCCGTCGCGCGCCTGCTGGCCGATGACATGAAAGGAGAGCTCGGTGCCCTCGGCCGGACGATAGTTGAGGCGCACACGGCCGGACACGGATTTCCGGGAATCGACGTCCTGCTTGAGTGTGGTGTTGCGGATGTAACCGTCCCGCTGGCTCACGCTGAGGCCGGCGGAGACGTCGGCCTGCTCGCTCGAGGCGCTTTGGACCGAGGCCCCCAGGGTGTAGAGACCATAGTTGCCTGCGGCGAGATGGGCGCGGGCGGTCGTGCCGTTGCCCGGCCGCGTGCTGACGAGTTGGATCACGCCAGCATCGCCGGCCCGACCGAATAGCGTGGCCGCTTGCGGACCGCGATACACCGCGACCTGGGGAAAATCAAAGAGGTCGGTGGGAAAGGTGAAGGCGCTCGCGAGAGGGATGTCGTCCAGATAGACGGGGGCGGAGGAGTCGCCGAAGAACGGTGTGTTGGCCAAGCCGCGGAGCGACGTGATCAGGCCAAAGCCGCGGGCGCCGGCATCGCTGACGGTGAAGCCGGCGGTGCGACGGGCGACCTCGGCGAGCCCGGCGGCCGGATCGGGGGCCGGGGCCAGGCTGACCAAGGTCGGCTGGACCGAAGGCAGGCCAGCGGCGCCGGTCACGGCCATGGTTGGCAGGACCTGCACCTCCTCGGCGCGGAGGCCGGAACAAGCGAGGGCGATAAGCGGGAGTAGGGCGAGGGGACGGAAGGACAGTCGCATTGGGTTGAACCGCCGAATGGGAATCCCGCGCCGAAAAATCGCAAGCCCGGCTTTGCCGACAGCGTAGACCGGGCTGATGGGGCAGGAGGGTACGTAGCGCCGAGGTTTGACCACTAAATGGATTCCTCGATGGGAGGAATCATTGTGAGTGTGGTGGTGACTGATCGTCACCACCGATTTGTTCCGGGGACCGGCTGAAATCGCAGGCTTGAGCCGGGCCCGTCCACTATTCCCGTTTGCTGGAAATCGGATTGCCCTGGGCGGTGGAGAAAATACGTTCGATGAAAATATGGCACCTCGGGTTTGGGCCGGACCTGATTGTTGCCAAAGCAAACGTATGCAACGCGCTATGCCTTTGATTGAGCCAACCGCCAGTCGGAAGATCAGGAATCCGGCTCAGCTCCCGTTTTTAACAAGGGTTGGTTTTTGTTAACCCCTCACCTTCATTCAAATCCCGATTTGATTGAGCCACTGGCAGTCGCATAAGCAACGTTGGGCAAAAGACGTGAACTCTCGCCGCATCTCAGGAGTTGGACTCATCCTCTTAGCGCTAGCCGCAGGCACGTTTTCCGGACAGAAGGGATACGCGCGGTGGCTTTTTTGGCGAGACGCAGTGCGGTGGGACTACGTCGTTCTCGAACACCTAAACCGCCCGCCGCATGGCCAGATGAGTTCGAGCACCAGCAAAGGAGCACTAGTTGACATATTTGTGGACGGTAAGAAGACGCAGACAGAAGAGATCGCCGTAGACGACTTGCGCGAATATCCGATCGGCGGTCGCCTGTCGTGGTATTACAATGAGCATTTTTCGGAATGGCCAGAGCGGGCCGAGTTTCGAACGTACTGGGCGCCAACTTTCGCTTGGAGCCTCGGTTCTGTGACGCTCCTTTCGCTGGGTCTTGCGGCTTTATATGGCGCGCGAAAAGAACCGAATGCCCAATCAGTCGGCACAGACAACGACCGGGCTGCGCCCGGTCGTGTCTGACCTCAATAATTAGCCATGAAGAGCAGAACCGCGTTCGTCTTATTGGCAGTCGCCGCATCCATTAGTTCCTGTCGAGACCCCAAGCCCATGACAAAAGAGATCACAGTCGAGACCCCTAGCGGGACAATTACCGCAAATGCGACGACCGAGAAGTCCACGCCCCAAGTAATTCGCAAGGCTTCTGAAGAAGCCGTCACGAGTTTTCGTTCGCTCGCAGCCAAGGCACCAGCATTTCTGCACGAGTATCTCGGCGCTACTGAAAGTCCGTCGCTTGCTGCTTATGACCGAGCATTCAAGGCGTGGCAGGACTCCGATGGACCCAAGCGCACGCACGCTGAAGTGATAGACATTTTGGGTGCGTATCTCGGGGAAGAGCTGAATCGTGGGCTCGATATGGAGTGGGTCAGCGTCTCCGATGAGCTTGGCTCTGCATTTGCTGTTCGTCACCGAAAGTTTGCGGTTATTGCTTATCCGTTTTCGAGTGTGCATAAGCGTATAGATGATCGCAGTTACGGCTTCATCGAAAAAATATATTACACCGTTAAGAATCGCCTAGAATCCGGTGATTACAAAGAAAACGATCCAAGCTAACCAGAGCGGTTACATAAACTCCGGGGCTTCGCCCCTCCGTTTTTGACTGATAACGTCTGGGCTGACAAAGAATGAAGCACCTAACCCTCGCTCTCTGCTTCATTGCGGCCATTTCTGCGTCCGCAAGTGTTGAGGTTTTTTACCGTGATGAGGACTACATCACATGGGTTCTCAATTTTGAAGGCACTGAATTTGAGATTACTATGTTTAAGTCAGGAACCGAGTGTTCCCGCACAAAAGGACGTATCGTTAAGGAGTCGGCCCAAATAGTGGTTTGCGAGAATTCAAGACTCTCGGAACAGCCGAGCATCGTTCACGGGAAGCGCCTCCATAGGATGTGTTATGAAGGCATTCAGTATCTCGTAGAAGAGTCGCGTCTCGCAGCCTTCGGTAAAGCAACGAAAAGCAAAGATGAGTTTTTCCGGAACCTTGAGCTGACAAACTTTTTTCACCATGGCCCGGTGCAGATGGCTAAAAGAGGCGAGCCCAACCAGTCATCCACAGCGCAACGCCCTTGATCCACCTGAATCGCTGATGATATCTCCGCTCCCCATGGCCCTGTATTTCCAAAGAGACGGCTCCCCGTTCGGCGGGAGGGGCAGGTTTAGAGCTCTGGGCAATGAATGAGCGCGTTTTCGACAATTCAGATCTCAGCTCTCGCAGATCTTCCCAAGGCGCTGCTCGAAGCCTCGTCGGTCACTAACTCCCGCGTGCTCCCATTGCAGGACAAGGCGAAGAAAGAGTGGGACCATATTCGCGTCGAGATTTGGGAGGATTCCGGTCGCTTGATCATCTTTCCGGCATCAAGTGCGTCTCAGGGGCGGATTGACGCTGCCGGAGTTCAAATTGTCTGCACGGAGCTAGCGCGCCGCATTGATGCCCTTTCGTCGAGTGATATTGGCGACGATGCTTACACGGAAGAGGTGATGAAGGAAGTTGCCAGTCTTGTCTCCGCGGTTCGCGGTTCACTGCCGCATCGCCTTGCGTATCCCGTTCGCATTTTCGATTCCTTCGGGCACCAGCAATGAAGAGCCGATCTCAGGGGATCACAGCGCCGCGCGCTTCGATGAAATTGTTTCTGCTCACTCTATTCTGGGCGCTGTTTGCCACGCTGAGTGCTGAGGAAATTGCAGTGATAATTCTGGCTTCCATAGATGCTGATCGAGTTGCTGCCACCGGGTTGAAAGCGGAAGAGAAGAAAGATGTGCCGGATTTCACGATCACCTATCTTCGAGGCCCCGAGATCACAGACACTATTGGGATATATGAAGGTGGAAATCCGACTCTCTTTAGCACTCACGGAAATCGGCTCGGTGAGGTGAAGGATCGCATCGCTGGGCGTTCGGTAGCGTGGGTTTGTTGGTCTCAGGTTGTTGACGGGAAGACCCACTATGGTGCTGAAGCACTGCTGCCAAGCAGGCGGACCGTCGTTAGGTTCGAAAAGAAGGAGGAAGAGTTTGTGACGCAGTTTCACGTGTTCGTCATTCGCGCTGATCTGAAGGCCCTCGCCGAGGCGCGGAAGCTCGCGGCCAGCATGATCAGAGAAGGGCCGATGCCAGGGCTTTCCCATTCGCCGTAGCGCGGATCGGCACGCTGGCTGAACTTGCCCAATTTAGTGGGCTAAGGGCTTCCAGCCCGTATCGGGTGAGGTCGCCGACTCGCGTGGCCGGCGGGCGGGCTGAATTGAGGGGAACTGGAAAACCCGTTTGATGCAGCGATGCAGCTCCATACAGCAAAATGCGTTTTTGCTCCGATCGGTGTGAAATGAGACGACAGCAGAGTATTGAGGGCGGCGCTTGACGCAGTCCGCGGGCGTCCACGAGGGACGCCCCTACAAATCGGATGGCTGAGCTGTTTCCTCGGAGTTGGGCCACGGCTTTCGAACTTGGCCACAGCGGTTCAGACGGGGAATCATAAGCGGAGCCGTCTTTGACGGTATTACCAATTGGTGCTGCGTCTCAGCTTTTCGCCTTCTGTCTCCATGCCTCGATCGGTGCCAATCGGGGGAGTCTGTGGTTAGGGTGGTTTGCCTGGGTTCGGTTTAAGACCTACTCTGGGCTCGCGCGTTCGGGGCGCGCTTCGCAAGCTAGTGCGAGCAAATCCCCATGCGCTTTCTCTCTGGTTTGATCATCCCGGTTATCTTGTTGGCGGGCTGCGCGTCGCCGGAACGCCCGGCGACGGAGACGGCTGCGGGGCCGGTTGTGACGGCGTTCAAGCCGGACACCCCGCGGTATGTGGAAGTGCGGCGCGAGCAGTTGGTGGGGTGGTGGTATGGCGATCAGCCGACGGCGGAAGCCGGCCGGGTGCAGTGGATCATGCGCCGGGCGCCGGATGGTACCTTCGAAATCACGTTTCGCACCAGGCACGGTTCCGGGAGGGTTGAAGAGCAGACCGAGGTCGGGGAGTGGGGCGTGAACGCGAACTTCATCATCACGCTGACCAAGGGCTGGCTCAGGAACGGGGTGGTTGAACAGGCGCCGGGTGGGGAGGCCTATTTTTGGGACGTCTACGAAGTGCGCAGTTTCGAGGTCAACGCCTTGAGCTACCGTTCCGTCGAGAGCGGCAACGCATATCAGGTCAGGCGGGTTTCACCGGGGTTTGCGTTCCCCGAGTAAGCGGGCCGGGCGGTCAGGTCAGGCCACGAGGCCGGCGGCGAGCGCGAGGGCGCTCTTGGCTCGGTTCATGATGTAGAGGTGATAGCCAGGGGCACCGTGGTCGAGGAGGGCGCGGATCTGCGTGAGGGCCCACTCGATACCGAGGGCTTCGACCACCTCGGGGTGGTCACCAGCGGCTTCCAGGCGCTTGATCAGGCGGGCGGGCAGGGTGGCGCCGCACATTTCGGTGAAGCGGGTGATCTGCTTCAGGGACAGCACCGGCATGATGCCGGGAATGATCGGGATCGTGATGCCGGCAGCGCGGCAGCGGTCGACGAAACGGTAGTAGACGTCGTTGTCGAAAAAGAGCTGGGTCGTGATGAAGTCGGCACCCGCGTCCACCTTGCGCTTGAGGTTGGCGAGATCGACATCGGGCGAGGAGGCCTCGGGGTGTTTCTCCGGATAACCACCGACGCCCAGACAGAAGTCCGGATGGCGTGCCTTCAGCAGGGCCACGAGGTCGCTGCCGTAACGCAGGCCATCGTGGTAGGGCACGAACTCGGTCTGCCCCTTCGGCGGATCGCCGCGGAGGGCCATGATGTTGCGGTAGCCACCGGTGTGCAATTGATCGGCCACGCCGTTCAACTCGTCGCGGGTGTGTCCGACACAGGTCAGATGCGGCATGACGGTGAAACCGATTTCCTGGCGGAGCAACCGGCTGACTTGCGCCGTGCGCTCGCGCGTGCTGCCACCGGCGCCGTAGGTGACCGACACGAAATCGGGACTGATCCGTTTCAGCACCGTGGCGGTCGCGCGCAAGGCCTCGACTCCGGCGTCATCCTTGGGCGGGAAAAATTCGATGGACCGCAACGGGACTCGTTTCGCCAAGAGAGCAGAGATGGGTAGATCGGGTGGCATTCTTAGGAATCAAAACATCTGTATTCGATGATATGTAAAGATTCATTTTCATGAAACGGATCTTAGTGACAGTCCGTTAATCGGTTAGAAAACAAACCCGGAAGCTGGCAACCCAAGGTTCTGGACGATTTTCGGGTAAGACCGTCACCCAACGAGAGCGGTGTGCTCGCGCTGCGCGTCATCGACCATCGGAGTCGGTGCGAGCAAGTCTGCGAGGGCGGACGCGCGCAGAGCGGGCTGGTCGAGTGCTCCGGCGCGAAACACCCGTTTCTCGGCGGTCAGGAGTGGGAGGGAGTGGCGGGCGGCAGCGGAGTCACGCCGGAGAACTTGGCGCAGGCGGCCAGGAAGAGGGCCACGAACACGTAACCGGCGGCGATGGACGGTGACTGGGCCAGACCGATCCGCTCACCGTGCATGAAGCCGAAGAAGGTGAGCACGGCGGCCGCACCCGCGAAGGCCGCCGCGCGCCACAGTTGGCGTTCGATGATGAAGACGGCGGTGGCCGCGAGGGTGAGTCCGGTCAGCACGGCGCCGCCCCCGAGGATTTCCAAGCCGTGGAGCAGCACGCCTTCGCCGGCGAGTTTGGCGTGCATCGCCTCGTCGACCGAGCTCAGGCCGGCGGCGTTGAGGGTACCTTTGACCTGGCCGAGCGCCCAGGCGGCGACGTTGGGAACCAGCGCCAGGATCACGGCGGGCGCGTGCCGGCCCGGCGTTTCCTGGAAGGCCTGAGAACCGATGAGCAGCCCGATGTAGAGCAGAATGGGCAGAATCGCGACGACGGGGATCAGGGCGAGCATGACCGGCACGATGCCCAGCCAGCAGAGGAGAATCACCATGACGCCGGTGGCGAACGAGTAGCCAACCCGACCCCCCATGGCCTTCCAACCCGGGTGCCCGATGTAGACGGCGAGGATGAACGGATTGCCCATCAGACAGCCGATCATGCTGCACACCCCGTCGGCGACGAGGACGCGGGTGGTGGGAAAACTATCCCCGGCGGCGGCGGCGCTCTCAACGTTGTCGATGGCCTCGACGAGATCATAGATGCCGAAGGGGATGGCCGTGATGAGCAACACGCCGAGGTATTCAAATCCCGAGAACACATGGCTGAAGGCCGGGAGCGGCACGCTGAAACCGAAATGGGTGAAGGAGCGGGCCAGGCCGTCGAAGGAAAGTCCGCCGTAGTTCAGGCCGAACAGGTTGGAGCCCCACGCGACGAGCGCCCCGACGGCCATCGCGATGAAGCCCGCGGGCAGGCCGCGGAAATATTTCACGCCGCCGAACCAGTTCACGAGCAGGATGGCGAAGCAGACGAGACCGATGGCCGGCGTGAGGAACATCTGCAGCGCCGGCCGCATCGAGATGAAGGTGATGGAGACGCCGGCGAGTGTGCCCAGCAAGGCGGCCCGCGGTGTGACCTTGCGCACCCAGCGGCCGATGAAACCACCGATCACCAGCACGATGCTCTGGATAAACACCCAGGTGAGGCCGGCTTCCCAGGCTTTGATGGGGTCGCCCGTGTGGAGCTTGATCGGCAGCATCACCACAAAAACGCAGATAAACATGTGCCCCACGCCCGGACCGGAAGGCAGCGCGCACACGTCGGCGCGCCCGGTTTTGCGCGCCATGTCGTAGGCGAGCCACGCGTAGTAGCAGGTGGACAGGCAGAGCATGAGACCGACCGCGGGCAGGATGCGGCCGAAAACCAGTTCGTCGGGGAACCCGAGCACGAACCGGAGGAGTCCGGTCAGCGTGAGCACGTTGACGAGGATATTGGTGCCGAAGCCAAAAAAGGCGTTCCAGTCTCCGGGAACCCAGAGTTTAGGTTTGGTGAGGGCGGTCATGAGGGGGAGGCTTGCAATGATGCGAGGGCGGGGAGGAGGTTGGCGGAGTCGCTGACCCAGCCGAAAATGCCGCCCTGGGCCTTGATCATGGCCAGGCCCGCGGCATGGAATTCAGGAAAGTAGGAGCCCGTGCAGTCCGCCAGGACGAGACAGTCGTAGCCGCGGTCGTTGGCCTCGCGCACGGTGGTGTGCACGCAGACCTCGGTGGTGACGCCGGTTACAACCAGTTGGCGGATATGTTTCGCCTGCAGAATCGCGTGGAGGTCGGTGGACCAGAAGGCTCCTTTCCCGGGCTTGTCGATAACGACCTCACCCGGCAGCGGAGCCAGTTCGGGAATGATGGCATGACCGGGTTCCCCGCGGACGAGGATGCGACCCATCGGACCGGGATCACCGATGCAGGCCGGACCGCGGCCCCGGATTTTCTTGGAAGGAGGCAGGTCGGACAGACCCGGCTCGTGGCCTTCACGCGTGTGCAGGACGGGGAGACGGGCGGCGCGCCACGCGGCGAGCAACGCCTGGTTGGGGGCGATGGTCCGGCGCAACATCGACACGTCGTTGCCCAGCATGGCACCGAAGCCACCCGGTTCGAGGAAGTCCCGCTGCATGTCGATGATGAGCAGCGCGCAAGCCGACGGGTTGAACGCAAAGGCGTAGGGTTCGGCTGCGAGGGTGAGAGTGCCGGTGGGTTTCATGGCGAAGGACGCGCGATGGGGGCGGCGCAGACGCCGGCTTGTTCGAGCACGCGGGCGACGCGCAGCAGAGCCGTTTCGCTCCAGGGCGCACCAATGAGCTGCACCGCGACGGGCAGCGGGCCGACCGAGTGCACCGGAGCGGCGACGACCGGCAGGCCGATGAAGGAGATCGGCTGCGTGAACAGGCCGATGCTCGCTCGGAGCGGGACGTCCCGGCCGGCGAAGGTAAAGGTGTCCTGTCCGAACAGCGGTGCGGCAAGCGGGGTGGCGGGAGCCAGCAAGACGTCGACGTGGCGAAAGAGCTCGCGCATCTGCTCCTGCCACCAGCGGCGAAATTTCTGCGCCTGCAGATACCAGGCGGCAGGAGTCAGGGCACCGGCCAGCAACCGGTCGCGTATGGGCGGATCGAAGTCCGCCGCGCGGGTGCGCAAGCGGTCGAGGTGAAGGCGACCTCCTTCGGTCGCCGTGATGAGGTAGGCGGCGGCGCGGGCGAGTTCCGGGACCGGCAGTTCCAGGCGTTGCGTGACGCCGAGCGCGTTCGCAACCGTGTCGACGGCCGCATGCACGCAAGGTTCTCCTCCTTGGCCGAAATAGCCGCCAAGCACCGCCACGCGGAGACCGGCAAGTCCGTCTTCAAGATGAGGGGTGGCCGCGGCGGTCGGTCGAGCGGTACAGGCGGCGTCGAGCGGGTCGGGGCCCTGCATGGCGTCATAGGTAACCGCAAGATCGCCGACGCAGCGGGCGAAGGGCCCGATATGATCGAGACTGTCGACAAAGGGAAAACTGCCGCCACGCGAGAGGCGGCCGTAGGTGGGTTTCAGGCCCCAGACGCCGCAGAAGGAGGCCGGGACGCGGATCGAGCCGTTGGTGTCGGTGCCGAGGGCGAAGGCGACGAGACCGGCGGCCACGGCGGCCCCGGAGCCGCCGGAGGAACCGCCGGCCGAACGGGCAAGGTCACGCGGGTTGCGCACGTTGCCGTCGTGGCAGTTCTCATTGGTGAAATCGTAGGCGTACTCGCCCATGTTGAGGGCGCCGAGGCAGACCGCCCCCGCGGCCTGCAGGCGGGCAACCGCGGTGGCAT
>Ga0208117_100309_pt1 | contig 18228 bp, 14 predicted proteins | sample LakWasMet26_LOW6_2_FD_183870 | JGI IMG/M metagenome (GOLD analysis project Ga0208117, IMG submission 183870) | Freshwater sediment methanotrophic microbial communities from Lake Washington under simulated oxygen tension - Sediment Metagenome... | ecosystem: Environmental > Aquatic > Freshwater >...
GCTTCGAGCCGTCCATCACCTCGATGGTCTGGGCACGGAAACCCGTGCGGTCGGAGAGCGCCAGCAAGCGCGTCCTCGCCTCCCCCTCGGGCAGCGGCGTGAGTTTGTTGAAAAGCGGGAGGATGAGCTTCGGGTAAAGCACGAGCATCAGCAGCTGAAAGCCGAACATCAGGCCGAAGCCCCAGACCCACCACAGCGAGCCCATGCGGCTGACCAAGGCGAGCAAACCCCAGGCCAGCGGAAAGCCGATCGCAAGTCCGAGCAGCGTGGACTTGATCTGGTCACTGATCCACAGGCCGAGCGTGCTCTGGTTGAAACCGTACTTCGCTTCCAAGCGGAACTGCGACCACCACGCGAGCGGCAGGCCGGGGAGTCCGAGCAAGATCATCGTGACGACCAGAAACAGCGCCCCGCTCCACGCCGCTCCCGGCGCCATCGCGTCAAAGCGCGCCCACAGCCACGGCAACAGCCCGCTGAACACCACGACGCCGAGCACGACCGCCTCGTAAATCATCTCGATCGAACCGAAACGGCTCTTGGCCAGCGTGTAGTCAGCCGCCTTGGCAAAGGTCGCCTCATCCATCACGCCGTTCAGGGCGGCCGGCAGCTTGCCAGCGCGACGCCGCACCTCCGCACGATTGAGGGCTTCGAGCCCGAGTTGGGCAAGCAGCCGGGCGAGCATGAGTCCGATAACCGTCAGGGGCAGCCAATGCATCGCGAAAGCAGAAAGAGGTTTGCCCGCTCGCGCCAGCCCTAACCTGTCGCGCCTGATGCCCTCATCGTTTGCCGACAGGTCCGTGCCGGGTGCCGCCTGGCAGCACCTCAACATCAAGGCTGTCGTGCGCACGCTGCTGCCCGACGCCCGTTGCCCCACTCTTTTCGCGATAACAATGCGATGATCCCAAGCGACTGGATTGCGGCTCGCATACGCGTTGGCCTGACGCCTCCCAGAACCAATGTGCCCGCGTGATCCGCTCTCAGGTGAAGGGCCGTGTTCCTGCGGCCCTCGCCTTTTCTCTTTCTGCCCCACCCCTCCTTTGGATTGTAAATCCCTCTCCTCCAACTACCGGCAAAGATTTATTGAAATCAACCGACTCCAACCCACAGTGAATCCGTGGATTCCGACAAGACCGCCAAACTCACTTTCGAGGCCGCGCTGACCAAGCTTGAAGCCATTGTTGACTCAATGGAACAGGGCGAGGTGGCGCTGGCCGAGCTCCTCGCCAAATACGAGGAGGGCAGCAAGCTGCTCAAGGTCTGCGAAAGCCGCCTGAAGGACGCCGAACTCAAAATCGAGAAACTCAAGAAGACCAAGGATGGCACGGCGCTCGAGCCCTTTGCCTCCACCCGGTCGGAATAATCCCGGCTTCCCTGCACTGATGAGCGCTTCCCCGTCCGATCCATCCCTGTTGTCCCGCATCGCCGGTCCGGCCGATGTCAAGGCCCTGACCCCCGAGCAGCTCCCGCAGCTCGCCGAAGAAATCCGCGCCGAGCTGATCAAGGTCACTTCCCGCAACGGCGGTCACATCGGCCCGAATCTCGGCGTCGTCGAACTCACGATCGCCCTGCACCGCGTCTTCAACACCCCGGAGGATCAGTTCGTCTTCGACGTGGCCCACCAGGGCTACGTGCACAAGCTCCTCACCGGGCGCGGCGGCGAATTCTTCGCCAAGCTGCGCAAGACCGGCGGCGCCTCCGGCTTCCTCTACCGCAGCGAGAGTCCGCATGATTCCTTCGGCGCCGGCCACGCGGGCACCGCGCTCTCCGCCGCGCTCGGCATGGCCACGGCCCGCGACCTGCGCAACTCACCGGAACACGTCGTCGCCGTCTGCGGTGACGCGGCCTTCACCTGCGGCGTCACGCTCGAGGCGCTCAACAACGTGGTCAGCTCGACCAAGCGCCTCATCGTCATCCTCAACGACAACGAGTGGTCCATCGCGAAGAATGTCGGCGCCATCGCCGGTTATCTGAACCGGCTCAGCACCAACCAGACTTACAATAAGCTGCACCACGACGTGGAGGCCTTCTTCAAGAGCTTTCCCACGGGCGTCGAGATGAACCGGGTTTACCACAAGTGGAAACGCGAGACGAAGGACTTCTTCGTCGAGTCCTCCCTGTTCGAGAAATTCGGGCTGCGCTACCTCGGTCCGGTCGACGGCCACAACCTCGACGCCTTGGTCAAGAATCTCGAGTTTGCCAAGCACTGCGACGTGCCCGTGCTGATCCACGTGCAGACCAAGAAAGGCAAGGGGCTGGATGCCGCCGTGGCCTTTCCGGAAAAGTTTCACGGGGCGAGTCCTTACGACCCGGCCACGGGGGAGAACGCCCGCACCATCCCGGGCACGCCGCCCAATTATCAGGACGTCTTTGGCGCCGCCCTCACCCGCTTCGCGCGACAAAACCCCAAGGTGCTGGGCATCACCGGCGCGATGCCGGCCGGCACCGGCCTTTCCATGCTGGCCCGCGAACTGCCCGGGCAGTTTTTCGACGTTGGCATTGCCGAGGAACACGCGGTGCTGTTCGCCGCGGGCCTTGCGACCAAGGATTTCCGTCCGGTCTGCGCCATCTATTCCACCTTCCTCCAACGCGCCTACGACCAGGTCATCCACGATGTCTGCCTGCAGAATCTGCCGGTGACGTTCTGCATGGATCGCGCCGGCCTTTCGGCGAATGACGGTCCAACGCATCACGGCCTGTTCGACATTTCCTACCTCCGTTGCGTGCCGCACGCCACGGTGATGCAGCCCAAGGATGAGGACGAATTGGTGGACATGCTCCACACGAGCCTGCACCTGCCCGGCCCCGGTTTCATTCGGTATCCCCGCGGCGCCGGCACGGGCGCACCCATCAAGGGCGAACCCACCCTGTTGCCCGTCGGTCAGGCCGAGGTACTTAAAGTCGGCACCAACATCATCATCTGGGCCATCGGCAGCATGGTGCAGGACGCCCTCAAACTCGCCGCCCGGCTCGAGCGCGAGGAGCACGTCTCGGTCGGCGTCGTCAACGCACGCTTCATCAAGCCTCTGGATCGCACGCTGCTGCTCAGCCAGGCCGCCCTGGTGCCGCTGATTGTCACGATGGAGGACCACGTCCTGGCCGGCGGCTTCGGCAGCGCGGTCATCGAGGCCCTGCAGGAAGGCCACTGCGCCACCGCCGTCGAGCGCATCGGCTGGCCCGACACCTTTGTGGAACATGGCACCACCGTGGAGATTCTTCGCGCCGCCCACGGGCTGGCTCCGGACGAGATCTTCAGCAAGGTCAGTAACCGCTGGCGCGGCCTGCAGCAGGCCAAACCGGCGGTGGACGTCCGATAGGATCAAGGTTCCTCGGGGAATCTCGTGTGGGAGCGACCTTGGTCGCGACGGTCGCCTGCGCGCACGGTCCCGCCTGCGCCCGCTGGAGTGAAAACGGGCTGGGTCAGTCTGACGATAAGTCGCGGATAGCCCTGATCCGGCGAACAAAAAGCCGCGTCCTTCTGGAACGCGGCTCGGGGGCGATTGGGTCAACTCGCCATCGCGAACAGGACAGGATCACTTCTTCTCAGCGGGCTTGTTGTCCGCGACCTTGCCGGCACCTTTGCAGTGTTCGCAATTGTTGCCGGCTTTGGCGGCCTCGACGCAGCACTCGTGCGTGCAATGTTCACCCTTGGCTTCCTTCTTGGCACAGCAACCGGCGGGATGAGCGGCGGGAGTTTCCTTCTTTTCATCATTGGCCTGCAAGGCGGTGAAGACAAACCCTGCGAGACCAAGAGCGAGAATCAAACGGAGGCTTTTCATTGGGGGTATGGGAGTTGAATTTGGTGCGGGCGGCGGGAGTCGAACCCGCCTCTCATGCTTGGGAAGCACACATAATACCGATATACTACGCCCGCAAACTAGGCCGGACTAAAGCCTCCCGGCCGCTCTTCCGCAAGTACAGAGAAGCCCAAGGGTGAAAGATCACGCGGAAATGGGTTGGGCCCAGCGGCCAGAGCGACGCCACTATCAAACTCCCGGCACCAACCGAGCCTTTCGTCCAACCCGGTATGCCAAGTAGGGCCGGTCTCCTGACCGGCCTCAGTCGTTCAGCCGAGCTTCCGCCGGCGGATCGCGAGCGCCAGGTAACCTGCTCCACTGAGCAGCAGGGCCCAGGTGGACGGTTCGGGCACGCCCTGAAAGCCTGAGATCACGACATCGTTGACGCCGAAGGAGCTGCCGGCGCCGTAGTTTACCAAGAAAGTGAAGCGACCATCCGTGGTGGCGATGCGCGCGCCATTCGCCGCGTTCGTAAACGTGCCCGTCAGCACACTGCTCGACGCCAGATTGAAGGTCATGGCGTTGTTGATGCCCGTGTCAAAACTCCCGATGACATTCACCGCGAGCACCCCGCCCAGGCCAAGATTGCCGGTGACCGTCAGATGATCATACTGCGAGCCCAGCGTCGTGCCGCCGAGCTCGAAGGCCGCAACGGAGGTGGCGAGCAAGGACAGGTTCCCGTTCATGGTGAGCAAGCCGGTGCTGACATTATCACCCGGGTTGATCGTGCCACTGTTCGCCAGGGCCGAGGCGGTCACGGCTCCGTCCCCGCGCCAAAGCGAACCCGCGCCAAAGGTCAGGGCGCTCGTAGAAGTCAGGGAGGTGCCGGTAGACAAACTCAGCATGCCGGTGTTGGTGAAGGAATTCGTCAAAGCAAAGGTGCCCCCGGTGACGTTGATCGTCCCGGTGTTGGTCAAGGGCACCGTCATGGTGGTGGTCGATCCAACCGTGCTCTTGGTGTAAGTGCCGCTGTTCACAAAGGTCGTGCCGCCACCGTAGGCACTGTTCACCTGATAGCCGGACGATGTGTCGTTCCAGGTGCCCTGATTGTTGATCGATCCGCTGCTGCCGGAGCGCAGATTGCCGGCGGTCCAATTGACCGTGCCCTGGTTGATGAGGGTGTGGCTCTGGAAATTGTGGTCGGCCGCGCTCGCGATGGTCAGCACGCTGCCGCTGCTGATTGTGGTCGTGTTGGCCGAGTTGAAATCCGCCCCCGTCCAGGTCAACGAGCCCGCGAAGGTCTGGTTGCCGGTGACCGTACCACCGGCGAGGACGAAATTCTGCACATTCACCGTCCCGGAGGCGGTCAATGTCCCGCTGGCCAACTGGACCAATCCCGGGCCCGAACTGCCAATGGTCGAACCATTGCTGAGCGTCCCGCCGACGAGGTCGAGCTGACCGCCGGTGACGCTGACGGTGCCCTGGTTGACAAAAATGCCGGATCCCATCGTGGTCACGCCCGCCGTCTTGTTGTAAACGCCCGTGGCCGCGTTGGTGAAAGTCGTGCCGCCGCCGTACGCTCCATTCACCTGGGCGGATGCGGCGTCATTCCACGTCGCGTTGTTCGTAATCGAGCCGTTGGAACCTGAGCGCAGATTGCCGGCCAGCCAATTGACCGTCCCGTTGTTGACGATGGCGTGCCCCTGGAAGTCGTGATCCGCCGCGCTGGTGATGTCCATGGTACCGGTCGCGCCGATGGTGGCCGTGCCCGCGGTGTTGAAGTTGCTGCCGACCCAGTTGGTGGTCCCCAGAAACGTCATGTTGCCCGACAACTGACCGCCCGTGAGCAGGAAGTTCGTGGCGGTGAACATGCCCGTGCCGTTGCCCGTCAACACGCCACCGGTGAGCTGCACGACACCCGACCCCGAGCTGCCGATGCTGGAACCATCATAGAAGGTGCCGCCGGTCGCCAGATTCAGCGTGCCACCCGTCACGTTGACCGCGCCGGAATTGCTGAAGGGGACATTGAACGTAGTTGTGCCGGCAGACTTGGTGTAGGTACCGCCAACCGCGTTGATAAAGGTGGCTCCGCCACCGTAGGCCGCATTGACCTGGCTGGTCGTGGTGTCGTTCCAATTGCCGCTGTTGGTGATGGTACCCGCGGAACCGGAACGAAGGTTGCCCCCGCTCCAGTTGACGGTGCCGTTGTTGACGATGGCATGGCCCTGGAAGTCATGGTCGGCGGCCCCGATGATGTTGAGAGTCGTGCCCCCGGCGAGCGTCGTGGTGTTGGCGCTGTTCCACGTGCCATCCTGCCAGTTCAACAGGCTGCCGGTGAAGGTCTGATCGCCGGTAAGGTTGCCGCCGTTGAAGAGAAAATTCGTGGCCGTGATGTTGCCGGTCATGGTCAGCGTGCCACCCAGTAACTGCAGTACGCCGCTGCCCGAACTCGACAACACGGCTCCATTGGTGAACGTGCCGCCCGCATTGAGGTTCAGCGTGCCCCCGGTGACGTTCACGGTGCCGGCATTGGTGAGCCCGATGTTGAAATTCGTGACCCCGGCGGTCTTGGTGTAGGTGCCCCCGGCGGCGTTGGTGAAGCTGGCCCCTCCGCCGTAGGCACCGTTGATCTGGGCGGTGGTGGCATCGTTCCAGTTCGCATTGTTGGTGATGGCGCCCGCCGAGCCGCTCCGCAGATTGCCCGCGTTCCAGGCGACGGTGCCGTTGTTCACGATGGTGTGCGCCTGGAAATCGTGATCGGCACTACTGAGAATCGTGAGTGTGGTGCCAGCGGCCAACGTGGTGGTGTTGGCACTGTTCCAGGTGCCGTCCTGCCAGACCAGCGTGCTTCCCGTAAAGGTCTGGTCGCCCGCGAGGACGCCGCCGTTGAAGAGAAAATTCGTGGCCGTGATGTTGCCGGTCATCGTTAACGTCCCGCCCAGCAACTGGAACACGCCGCTGCCGGAACTCGACAAGACGGAACCGTTCGTGAACGCACCGCCCGCATTGAGATTCAGGCTGCCCCCGGTCACCGTGACGGTACCGGCGTTGTTCAGCCCGATATTGAAAGTGGTGACTCCCGCGGACTTGGTATAGACGCCGGTGGCGGCGTTGATGAAGCTGGCACCACCGCCAAACGCGCTGTTGAGCTGGGCTGTGGCCGTATCGTTCCAACTCGCATTGTTCGTGATGCTGCCGGCCCCGCCGCTGCGCAGATTGCCCGCGCTCCAATTGGCGGTGCCATTGATCGTCACCAGCTTGCCGTTGAAATCATGGTCGGCTGTGGTCTGGATATTGAGGGTGTCCAGCCCGGTCACGGTCGTGACCCCGGTGGGAACAATCGTTCCCGTGAGGATGTCCCCGCCACTCCACGTATAGACCACTTGCGCGCCGAGCCGGCACGCCATCACACAAAGCAGGACCACAAGCCCGACTCCAACCTTCCCGTGGGTCGTCTGCGTGGGTGGGCGATGGCTCCTGCTCATGGGTTCAATGAAGGCTCGGACCCCATGGGAGTCGACTGTATTTAGGCCAGTTATGTCACTCGAGGAACACCGTCCCAGCCGTTCGCATGGCTGAGCTGATTCCTAAGAGCAGAAGCCGCGTTCCCAATCGGACTGATCTCAATGGTTCCGCTAGAGAGCGGACCTCAACAAGCCCCGACTCGACTGAAATCCCAGGCCCTTGAGGGACGACCCGCCGACCGGATCAGCTGTAACTCCGCCGCCCTTCCAGGGCGCTCTTGAGCGTGACGGCATCGGCGTAGAGCACCCCGCCGCCGCTCGGCAAACCGAAGCCAATCCTCGACACCGAGACGCCCGCCTGCGGCAGCCGTTCGGTCAGGTAATGGCAGGTGGCCTCGCCTTCCACGTCGTTTGAGAGAGCCAGAATCAGTTCGGTTACCCCGCCGGATTCCATGCGCTGCAAGAGGGACGCCAGATTGAGGTCTTCGGGCGCAACGCCCCGGATGGGTGACAGCTTGCCGTGCAGCACATGGTAGCGTCCGCGATAGGCGCCCGAGCGCTCGATCGCGGCGAGATCCTGCACGTTCTCCACCACGCACACCTGGCCCGCCGCCCGCCTTTCGTCGGCGCAGATCGGGCATTCGTCCTCCTCGGACAAGTTGCCGCAGACCACACAACGCCGGACATTCTTCGCCGCCGCCTCGAGCGCGGTCACCAGCTCCGGCAGGCGCGCCGGCTTCTCCACCAGCAGATGCAGGGCGATGCGTTCCGCCGAGCGATACCCCACCCCGGGCAGCTGCTTCAGCAGCTTCTGCAATTGTTCGAGGGCGGGAGTCATGGGTTCTGCGATGAATGGTTTTCGCTCTTCGACCTCGGCATTCAGCTGTGACCGGGTGCCAGCCCGGCCAAAACTGATCAGCCAAGATCAGAACGTTTAGAACATTCCGGGCATCTGGAAACCGGCGGAGATGCGCTGCATCTCCGCGTCGTTGAGTTCCTTCGCCTTGGTCGCCGCCTCGCGCACGGCGTTGAGGATGGTTTCCTCCACCAGCTTGGCGTCTTCCTTGAGAAACTCGGGATCGAGCTTCAGCGCGAGAAACTTGCCCGCACCGGTGATCTTGATCTGCACGGCGCCGCCGCCGCTGGAGAAATCGAGTTCCCGCGTCTCGAGGGATTTCTGCATCTCCTCGATCTTGGTCTGCATCTTCTTCGCTTGTTTGAGTAGTGTGCCTACGCCGGCCATGGGTTGAAGGGGTTGAGTTGGGAAAAACCAGCGAACCACTAATCCTTACTAATGAAACACAAATTTTCGGGCACCGGTCCGGGCCTACCCACCCGCGAGCGCCGCGGCCTAGCGAGACGGAGAGTTGGCCAGGATCTGGCCAAACCCAGCCCGATAATCGGGGTAGCTTGGCTGCCAGCCCAGCACCCGTTGGATCTTGGAGCTGGTGATGATGCGATCCGGCATCGGCGCTCCGGCCCGCCGGCTTGTCGTGCTGCCATCGAAGGCCGGAGCCGGAATCTTGAGTTGCCCCGCCAACCAGCAAACGACTTCGACCCGATGCGCGGGAGCCAGGTCCGCGAGATTGAAAATATCGCTCCCCATCTCCGCCGGAGCCCGCAGGCAGGCCAGAATCGCGGACACAATATCGTCGCGGTGCACGAGATTGAGGCGGTGCGCCCCGGAGCCATTCAAGGTCGCGGCACCGGCCCGGAGCTGGTCCAACAGGTGGTGACGGCCCGGACCGTAGATGCCGGCCAGCCGCAACACAAAGGTTCGGGCGCATACCGTCCGCGGCGCTTGGGTTAGCAGGAGCTCGGATTCCCGAATGATCGCCCCGTTCGGCGTCGATCCCGGGGCATCCGCCGATTCGTCCACCACCACTCCCCCGCCCTGCGGGTAAACGGAGGTGCTGCTGGTGTAGACCATCGTGCCCACCGGCACCGGGCTCTTCGCGGCCCAGGCGAGAATTGATTTCATGCCGTCCACGTAAGACTGGCGGTATTGATCCGGTCCGCCCGAACTGACGGTGTTCACCACAAAATCCGGTGCTCCCGCCAGCTGGCCATGCCAAGCTGTCGAGCCGAGGTCCGCCTCCACCACTTTGGACAATCCGGCCGTACGCAACGCGGCGGCCTTTTCCGGATTCCGCGTGAGCGCCTCGACCCGCGCGCCCGCCGCCAACGCAGCCCGCGCCACCGCCGTGCCGACGTAGCCGCAGCCGAAAATCACAAGGCGTTTGCCGAAAAGGGAGGACATTCTTAGCACCACTAATCTTCACTAATACCCCACTAATCCAGAGAGAAGTGCCTAGGCCGACTCCCTGCGTTGGTCAGTTTGGTGATAATCGGCGCACTATACGCGGGAATTTTCAGTCCTGTCAGAATTGGAAAATTTGTGTCCCTTTAGTGGAGATTAGTGGTTAATCATCCTCCCATGCCCACCGTGCTCGTTCCGCTTGCCGAAGGATTTGAGGAAATCGAGGCCTTTGCGCCCGTCGATCTGTTGCGCCGTGCCGGCGTTGAGGTCACCACCGCCGCCTTGGCCGACGGGATTCATGTCACCGGACGCAGCGGTATCACCGCGCACGCCGACACCCCTTTGGCGGCTGTCTTGGAACGCGACTATGACCTCATTTTCTTGCCCGGCGGCGCCGGGGTGAAACACCTGCGAGCGGACCCGCGGGTCCGTGAACTGGTCCTGAAGCAACACGCCGCGGGTCGTTGGCTCGCGGCGATCTGCGCCGCACCGGTGGTCCTTTTTGACTGCGGGCTCCTGACCGCACGCCGCTACACCGCCCATTTCTCGGTCGCCGGGGAGCTTCCCGACATCCTGGCCGACGAGCGTATCGTCACTGACGACAAGATCACCACCTCCCGGGGAGCCGGCACCGCCATCGATTTTGGCCTGCATTTGGCAGGTCTGCTTACAGATCCGGCCAAATCGGCCGATATTAGCAAAGCCATTTGCTTCTAAGGCTTTGCGCGAAATCGGCATTGCTACCTCCTGAGGCATGCTGTTGGATTTTTCCGGCCGCCAACGGCCCCCGTTTGGACAACCCCCGCCCAGCTAGAATCAGGGTCACCTTCTGTAGCTTGGAAGTGACGCGGCGTAGCCGTCCCAGGAACCTCCCCGAGGAGGCGATGTTTGGGCCGTTAGCAAGGCTCTCACCTGTGCGCTAAACGGCACCCATTAGCGGAATCATTGTCCGTGAGCATCGACGTTTCCTCCCTCTGGGATTTCCGGCAACCTGAGATCAGCGAACAACGCTTCAGGACGGCATTGGCACAGGCCGACGGTGACGACCGATTGATCCTGCAGACCCAGATCGCGCGGTCTTACGGTTTGCGCAAGGATTTCGAAACCGCGGAGCGGATCCTGAAGGAGATTGAGCCGGCCGTGGATACCGCCGGGCCTGAGGCCCAGGTGCGGTATTATTTGGAACTTGGTCGGTCCCTGGCCTCGGCCACGCACTCGCCGGAGCAGCTGACTCCGGCAAATAGGGCACGTGCCCGGGCGGCCTACGAAAACGCTCGGTCCACCGCCCGAGCCGCCGAACTCGACGGATTGCTGATCGACGCGATCCACATGTTTGCCTTTCTCGACTCCTCGCCTGCTGATCAGCTGAAGTGGGGCCAGGAAGCGCTGACAGTGGCGCTGGCTTCCTCGCAACCCGAGGCCAAGCGCTGGCAAGCATCAATCCGGCACAATGTCGGCTATGCCCTGCACCAGCTGGGAAGATTTGAAGAGGCCCTCAGCCAATTTCAAGAGGCTGCCACTTTGCGGGAGAAAGGCCAGGATGCCGCCGCGACCCGGGTGGCCTGGTGGATGATCGCCTGGACCCTGCGCAGTCTGGGGCGCGAAGACGAAGCCTTGGACATTCAATTGCGCTTGGAGCGGGAGGCGGATGTAGCCGGCAAACCGGATCCCTATGTGTTCGAGGAACTCGAAATCTTGTATCGGGCCAGACGGGATACCGCTCGGGCGGATTTCTATGCCCAACGTCGACTGAAGGCGTCTGAGCCCATGCAATGATGACACGTGGCTCCGTCTCCCATCCTGACGCAACATTCTTGGCCGACTCCGAGGTTATCATCCCCGTCTACCCAACATGTGCGGCATAGCGGGCATCTATTCTCCCACCCTGTCCCCGGCTGACCGCGAGGCAGCCGTGGCGCGCATGGTTCAGCGTCAGGCCCATCGCGGGCCCGATGACCGCGGCTATTACTCGCGGGGCGAAATCACGATGGGAATGTGCCGGCTGGCGATCTTCGATCCGGCCAACGGACGCCAACCGATGACCACGCCGGACGGTCGTTTCACGATCGTGTTCAACGGGGCGATCTACAATCACCGGGAATTGCGCGCCGGACTGGAAGCCAAGGGCTGGTCCTTCCGCACCCAATGTGACACCGAGGTGCTGCTCGCGGCCTTCGCGCACCACGGACCGGATTGTCTGCCGTGCCTCCGCGGCATGTTTGCCTTTGCAATCTGGGACGAACGCGAACGCACCTTCTTCGCCGCCCGCGATCCGCTAGGCATCAAGCCGCTCTACTACGCACGGCTGCCCGGGGCCGGACTGATCTTCGGTTCCGAACTGAGTGCGTTGCTGGTCAGCGGATACGTATCCCGCGAGATCGATCCCGCTTCGGCCGGCGAATACCTGGCGTGGTTCAGCGTCCCCGCGCCGCGCACGATCTATCAGGGCATCGCCAACCTGCCGGCCGGTCACTGCCTCGCGATCGACGCGCAAGGAACCCTGCGCACGCGCGCCTGGTGGAAAATGCCGGCCCCGGCCCAGCCAAGCCGCGTCGCAGGCAATTACCAGGAATTCATCCACGGTCTGCGCCATCAGCTCGAAGACACGATCCACGCGCATCGCGTGGCCGACGTTCCGGTCGGGGCCTTTCTTTCTGGCGGCATGGATTCAACCGCCGTCGTGGCCCTCATGGCCCGCGCCGGTGGGGCCCGGCTCAAGACCTTCTCGCTCGTCTTCGGCGAGGCCGGCTACTCCGAGCAGGCTTCCGCCCGCCTCGCGGCGCAGGCCTGCGACACGGATCACACCGAGGATCTCCTGACCGGCGCCCGCGTGGCCGCCGATCTTCCCCAGATTCTGGCGAGCTTCGATCAACCCACGGGCGATGGCATCAACACCTACTACGCCAGCCAAATGGCCCGGGCAGGTGGCGTGACGGTCGCCTTGTCGGGCCTCGGTGGCGACGAGCTGTTCGGAGGTTATCCGTCCTTCCGCGATCTGCCGCGCCTGCAGCGCTGCCTGCCTTTCTGGCGAAAACTCCCGGCCGGCCTCCGCCACTCCTTGGTGGCGCGACTTCAGGGCAGCAACAACACCCGGGCGCGCAAGTTGGCGGACTTTCTGTCGCAGGCGCGCGACCTGCACGAACTCGCGGCGCTGCAACGCCGGGTCCTGCCGGAAGGCCAGCGTCTCGCGTTGCTCGCCCCCGAGGCGCGCCGCCAGGCGGAACGACTCGGCCCGACTCATCCGATGCTCGATGACTTCGCGTCAGAGCTCGCCGGGGCCGATCCATTCCAGATCATCAGCGGCTGGGAACTCCGCACCTACATGACCGACACCCTGCTGCGCGACAGCGATGTGTTCAGCATGGCGCACTCCCTGGAATTGCGCGTGCCATTCGTCGATCGCGTCCTGCTCGAGTGGCTCTGGCCCCAGCCTGCGTGGTTCAAATACGACCCGCGCCGGACCAAGGCCGCGCTGGCCGACGCCACCGCCGACCTTGTGCCCGCGGCCTTGCGCAACCGGCCCAAACAGGGCTTTTCCCTGCCATTCGCAAAGTGGATGCTCGCAGACTTGCGTCCGTTCCTCGAGGAAACCTTCTCCCCGGGCTCACTCGCGGCCTGCCCCTGGTTGGACGCGACCGAAGTCGCCAATCTCTGGCACCGCTACACGACGCAGTCGGATCCGCGCGCGTGGTCCCGCGTGTGGACCGTCGCCATGCTGGTGGCCTTTGCGAATCGGAGGCAGGCATGACGTCCAGCCTCGAAATCCCGATGCGGTCCAACCTCTCATGAAGTCGCTGCTCGTTTCACCCGAGTTGTTTCTCAACAATGGCGGCATTGCCCGGATCCTGCGCCTCTACCTGAAATCCCTCTGCGAGAACGCCGGTGCCGGCGGCCGAGTGGATTCGGTTGTCCTCAATGACCGACCCGGAGCGGAGCCGCGGCTCGGTCGCTATAGTGACCCCCATCTCGGCGAACACATCGCCTGCGATCGCCGCAAGCTGACCTTCGTCCGGCAAACCCTGCGGCTTGCCCGCAAGGCGGACTGGCTGGTCTGCGGACACCTGCATCACCTCCCGATCGCCTGGCTGGCCCGCCGCCTCAATCCCCGTTTGAAATACGCCCTCGTGGCCCATGGCATCGAGGTGTGGCGCCCCTATTCCGCCGTGGAGCGGCTCGCCCTGCGCGATGCCCATCGCATCCTCTGCGTCAGCGACTACACCCGCCGGCAGATCCTCCGCTTCTGTCCCGATCTGCGTCCCGAGCGACTCGTGGTCGTCCCCAACACCCTCGATCCCACGTTCGATTCTGACGACGACACCCGCGCCACCGCCCAACCATTTGCCCTGCCCCGGATCTTGAGCGTGGGCCGCCTCGCCGCCACCGACAGCTACAAGGGATACGACACGTTGATCGAGGCTTTGCCCGCGATCCGCCACGAACATCCGGCGGTCCGCCTGCGGATCGTCGGTCAGGGCGATGACCAACCGCGGTTGGTCGCGCTGGCCGCCCAACTGGGCGTGACGGGCCTGATCGACTTTCTCGGCTCGATCAACGATGAGGCACTGCGCGCTGAGTACGCCGCCTGCGATCTCTTCGCCCTGCCCAGCCGCCGGGAAGGTTTTGGCCTGGTTTATCTCGAAGCCATGAGCCACGGCAAACCCTGCATCGGCGCCCGCGCCGGCGGTGTTCCCGAAGTTATCAACGAGGAAGTCGGCCAGCTGGTGGAATACGGGAATATCCCCGAGCTGGCGGCCGCTGTTATGGAACTGATGCGCCGGCCCCGCGATTCGGAGATTGTGCGCCAGCACGCCGCCTCGTTTGCTTTCCCCGTCTTCTCGCAGCGCCTGCACGCCGCCCTCACCTGAAATGGCCCCGCCCAACACCCCCGAGCTGATCCTCGAAGCCGGCCGCTCCAGCCGGCACTACTGGGGCGACCTGTGGCGCTACCGCGAACTCCTCGGTTTTCTCGCGTGGCGCGACATCAAGGTGCGCTACAAGCAGACCGTGCTGGGTGTGCTCTGGGCCCTGATCCAGCCAGCCGTCACGCTCGCCGTCTTCAGCTTCATCTTCGGCAAACTCGCGGGCATGCCTTCGGGCAGCGTGCCCTATCCGCTCATGGTCCTCGCCGGACTTTTGCCCTGGCAGCTGTTTTCCGCCGCGTTCTCCAACGCCAGTGGCAGCCTCGTGTCCAACACACACCTCATTTCCAAGGTCTATTTCCCGCGGCTCATCGTGCCTTTGTCGTCAGTGGCCGTGGCCCTGATCGACTTCTGCATCGTACTGGTGCTGCTCGCCGCCCTTTGCCTCTGGTGGCAGTTCATCCCGGACTGGCGCATCCTATTCCTCCCCCTGTTCGTCGTCCTGACCTTGGTGACCGCGATCGGCACGGGGCTATGGCTGACTGCGCTCACGGTGAAGTACCGCGACTTCCGGTTTGTCGTCCCGTTCCTGTTGCAGGTCGGCCTGTTTTTGTCCCCGGTCGGCTTCAGCACCACGAACCTCCCCACCTGGCGGCAGCTCTACTCGCTCAACCCGATGGTCGGCGCGATCGACGGCTTCCGGTGGTGCGTCCTCCGCGGCGAGCCCGCCCTCGACCCCCTGAACCTCGGCATTTCCGTGGTCATGTCCGCGCTGCTCCTGTTCACCGGCCTCTGGTACTTCCGCCGCATGGAGCGCGGCTTCGCGGACATCATCTGAACCATGCCCCCGCCCGTCATCTCCGTCGAAGGTCTCGGCAAGCGGTACACGCTGTCGCACCAGAAACGTCAGGACACGCTGCGTGACTCCCTCACGCAGGGCGTGCGGGCCCTGTTCACGGGCATTCGCGGAGGGGCCCGTGATGACAAGGAGGATTTCTGGGCGCTGCGCGACGTCTCCTTCGAGATCAACCAGGGCGATGTCGTCGGCATCATCGGGCGCAATGGCGCCGGCAAGTCCACGCTGCTGAAGATCCTCTCCCGCATCACGGAGCCCACCACCGGCCGGGCCGTCATCCGCGGCCGCGTGGCCAGCCTGCTGGAGGTTGGCACCGGGTTCCATCCCGAGCTGTCCGGCCGCGAGAACATATTCCTCAACGGCGCCATCCTTGGCATGTCGCGCGAGGAAATCGCCCGCAAGTTCGACGAGATCGTCGCTTTCGCCGAGGTCGAGCGCTTCCTCGACACCCAGGTGAAACACTATTCCAGCGGCATGTACGTGCGCCTCGCCTTCGCCGTCGCCGCCCACCTCGAACCCGAGATCCTCATCGTCGACGAAGTCCTCGCCGTGGGCGATATCGCCTTTCAGAAAAAATGCCTCGGAAAGATCAGAAGTGTTTCCTCGCAGGAGGGGCGTACCGTCCTGATCGTCAGCCACAATCTGAGCCAGATCGCTACGCTCGCGGATCGCGGAATTCTCCTGGATAAGGGCCGCCTGGTCACCGACGGGGAGATCTCGCAGGTGACGCAGGAATACTTTGGCCGGAATCAGTCGGCTACCAGTGAGTTTGTCGCCCAGACCTCACCTGACCGGCCCCACCTGCACCGGGTGAAGATCATCACTTCCGAGCCGGGAAATATCCAAGCCTACGGTAAAGCCCTGACCTTGGAGTTCGAGCTGCATCATCCTGAACCGGTGCCAGAGGCGTTTTTTTCATTTCAAACGCTGAACGCCAATGCCCAACCTGTGGCGCATCTCTGGCTCGGCAGCACAACCCAGCCATTCGCGTTCCAGCCCGGGACAACCCTTCTGCGCTGCGAGATTCCCTTCGTCCGGATGAATGTCGGGCTCTATAATCTCAGGGCGTTCTTCTCCGGTCCTCCGGGCAGCCCGTTCTTCGAAGTCACGGAGCCACCCCTGGCTTTTGAAGTTGTGCGGCTGGATCCGCCCACCGTCTTCGGCTGGCGCAGTGAAGCCTGCGCCTATTATGAGGAGGCTGCCTGGCAAATCCGCAACCCTTCCGCCCCGTGACGCCCAAAGAGATTTCCCCGGAAATTGCCGCCAAGATCATCAACGACGACGCGTATTTGCGCGCCCGCTTGCAGCCCCGACCGGGCGAACTGACCTACTTCCACTTGCGCGACCTGCGCAGCGCCTTGGAGACCATCGCGACCACCGAGCCCTTGCGCATCCTCGATTTTGGCAGCGGCGGTTCGCCTTATCGGCCGCTTTTTCCCAATGCCCAATATTTTCGGGCCGACCTGACAGACACACCCCATCTCGATTTCGTCATCCGCGCGGACAGCACCATCGATACGGCCGGTGGGCAATTCGATCTGATCCTTTCCACCCAGGTTCTCGAGCACGTCGCCAATCCTGCGGATTATCTGCGCGAATGCCACCGCCTGCTCGCACCCGGCGGACGCCTGTATCTCAGTACGCACGGCTTCTATGAGGAACACGGATGTCCGTACGATTTTCATCGCTGGACAGCCGACGGACTGCGCCTGGCCGTGGAACAAGCCGGATTCAAGACACAGCAGGTCCGTAAACTGACCACCAGTGGTCGCGCGCTGCTGCAATTGGTCGAACACCACCACGGCGGTCTCTTCGCCCCTCGTTGGCATCCCTTTGGGCTCTGGCTGGCCGTCGTCCGGCTGTTCACCAAGCGCGGCCGCGGCCTGCTACATCGATGGTCGGACCGCTATCACTCCAGTCAATGCGTCGTTCCCGCCGAGGCCCACGGCCATTCCTTCTTTTTGGGTTTGGATATCGTGGCAACCAAAGCGCCCCTCTGATCCCTTGCGTGTTCTCTTTGTCAGCCTGATCCCCAGCTATTGGGGAGGCAGTGAAGTCCTTTGGAGCCAGGCGGCGCTGGCGATGGTCCGAAACGGCCACCAGGTCAGCGCCTTCTTTGCCCTGCGCCGTACGGCGCCTCAAATCGATGCCCTGTTGGCCACCGGCGTCCAGATCACCGCCGGCACACTCCCTCCTCTCCGCTGGTGGCGGCGTCTGCTGCGGCGCAACCGGACTTCGCAGCAGATCTACTTGGAAACATTGTCCAAGGTCTCGCCGGACCTGGTCATTTTTTCGCAATGCGCGGTCCGCGATGGAATTTCCGAAATGCTCGCATGCGAGACCCGAGGATTGCGATTTGCCGTCATCAACCAGCTGGTGGAACCGCTGGTCTATCCCAGTTCATTTCGCCAACAAGTCAGCCAGGCATACCAAGCCGCGCAGCAAGTCTGGTTTGTGTCGCCGGAAAACCTGGAATCCGTCGAATCGTTTCTGGCGACGAAACTACCGCGCGCCGCCTGCGTGCCCAACGCCTATGCGTGCGCATACGAGAGCGAACTGCCCTGGCCTGAATCTTCGGAGCCCCTGCGACTTGCCCTGGTTGCCCGGCTCGAATCCGACCAAAAGGGCCACGATCTGGTGATCGAGGCCCTTGCCGCCCCGTGCTGGCGTGATCGGCCGATCACCGTGTCATTCTTCGGCGATGGCCCGGCACGGGAAGCGCTGATGGCGATGAGCCGTCACCACCGGTTGACCGACAAGATCAATTTTGCCGGCACCGCCGAGCCTCAGGAAATCTGGAAAAATCATCACGCCCTGATCATGCCTTCCCGCTACGAAGGCCAATCCCTCTCCATGCTGGAAGCCATGTTACACGGCCGACCGGTGATCGCCGCACCGGCCGGCGGGACACGCGGCTTGGTTGACGAGGGAGAAACCGGTTTTCTCGCTGCCCGGGCTGATCTCCCGGCTTGGAAGGAAGCGATGGAGCGGGCCTGGCTGCAGCGTGCGACCTGGCCTCTCCTCGGCAGGGCCGCCGCCGCGCGGGTCCGCGCCC
>Ga0208117_100312_pt1 | contig 18176 bp, 10 predicted proteins | sample LakWasMet26_LOW6_2_FD_183870 | JGI IMG/M metagenome (GOLD analysis project Ga0208117, IMG submission 183870) | Freshwater sediment methanotrophic microbial communities from Lake Washington under simulated oxygen tension - Sediment Metagenome... | ecosystem: Environmental > Aquatic > Freshwater >...
CACCTCGTGGAAGGAGCACGGGACCTGCTGAATGGTGGAGCTGGTCATCCCGGAGGATGCGCCCGACCACCGAGGGGGAGCTCGTGGCAGCCGCGTGACCCACCCTCAACGCGAACCGCGAAGTGTCTCGCGAGGGGGGTCAACTTTAGTGTCGCTTGACAGTTGGTGGCCGCGACCCAGCGCACGTTGGCGATCAGCGTGCGCGTGCCGCCGACGCGGGTGTACTCGCGCTCCTGGAGCACCCTCAGCAGCTTCGCCTGGAGCGAGGGGGCGAGCTCCCCCACCTCGTCGAGGAAGAAGGTCCCCCCGGAGGCGGCCTCGATGTGACCGGCGCGCTGGGTGACCGCGCCGGTGAAGGCCCCGCGCTCGTGGCCGAAGAGCTCGGACTCCAGCAGCGTCTCCGAGAGCGACGCGCAGTTGATCGCCGCGAAGGGCCCCGCCGAGCGCCTGCTCCAGCGGTGTATCGCCCTCGCCGCGACCTCCTTCCCCACGCCGCTCTCTCCCTGCAGCAGCACCGTCGCGTCGGTGGGCGCCACGCGCCGCAGGGCGGTCTCCACCGGCGCCATCGCCGCCGCGCCCCAGGTCAGCCGGGTCTCCATGGCTCCGCCCCCGTCGGCGAGCGGGTCTCGCCCGAGCGCCCTGGTCACCGCCGAGCGCAGCGCCCCGGGGCTCTCCACGGGCTTCTCCAGGAAGTCGCTCACCCCCAGTCGCATCGCCTCGACGGCCTTGGCCACGCTGCCGTGCGCGGTGAGCACGATCACCGCCACGTCGGGCCAGGTCGCCCGCACCTGGCGGAGCAGCGCCTCGCCGTCGAGCCTCGGCATCCGAAGGTCCGTCAGCACCAGGTCGAAGCGCCGCCGGGCCAGCGCGTCGAGGGCCTCCACGCCGTCCGCCGCGGTCGCCACGTCGTGCCCGGCGCCCGCCAGCGCGGCCTCGCAGAACGCCCGCAGGTCCTCCTCGTCATCGACCACCAGGATGCGCGCCACGGGGAGGGAGGGTGCCGTAAGCGGAGGGCGGGTGTCACCCGCTCGCGGGAGGCGCCTGGAGCAGCATGGTGAAGAGGGCCCCGCCCCCGGCGCGGTTGCTGGCGCTCACGCTCCCTCCATGGATCTGCGCGACCCGGCGCACCACCGCGAGCCCGAGGCCGACGCCGCGGGTGCGCTTCGTGACGAAGGGCTCGAAGAGGCTCTCGACGTCGTGGGGGTCGATCCCGGCGCCGTCGTCGCTCACCTCCAGGCTGAGCATGCCGGCCTCGTAGACGATCCCGACGGTGACGGTCTTCGCGCCGGCCTGGGCGGCGTTCTGGAGGAGGTTGGAGAGCGCGAGGCGCAGCCGTCGCTCGTCGAGCATCAACAGCGGGATGCCCGCCGTGGCGTCGATCTGGACGCCCAGCTTGAGCTCGTCGGCCACCTCGCGCACGAGCGCCGCGGGGTCGCAGGGGCGGCGGGTGACGGGGCCCTCCCGGACGAAGTCGAGCAGGTCGCGCACGAGGCGCTCCAGGCGGGTGGAGGCGTTGACGATGCGGTCGGCCTGGGAGCGGGTGGAGCTGCCCTCGTCCAGCGACTCGGCGAGGAGCTGCGCGTGGCCCTTGAGCGCCGCGAGGGGGTTGCGGATCTCGTGGGCGATCACGGCGGTCATCTTGCCGAGCTCGGCGAGGCGGTCCTGCTGGATGGTGCGGCGGTCGAGGTCCTCGCCGTGCACCGAGCGGCGCCAGAACCACGCGGCGGCGATGAGCAGCAGCGACGAGAGGACGACGGAGAGCGCGAGGGTGCGGTCGGACTCCGCGATGGCCGCGCGCACCATGATGGGCTCGAACTCCAGCAGCATCCTCGGCGGCGGCGGACCGGGCGGGAAGTGCCCCTCGCCGGGCGGCCTCGGGGGGCCGAGCATCGGAGGGAGGTAGCGCACCCGGGTTCCGACGTGGCGCAGCGAGGCGCCGCCGGAGCGCGAGGGCGGGGCGACGGGCGTGGGGTCGAGCGAGCCCACCCGGGAGAGGACCGCGCCGGAGTCGTCGACGAGCGCGAGGGCGCGCAGGCCCGCGTCGTGGCGGCGGGAGAGCACCGACTGCATCCCCCGGGTGGTGGGCGGTCCGCCGAACTCGGCGGGCATCTCCGCGAGGAAGGACTCGGCCAGGCCGCGCTCCAGCGCGGGAGCCAGGCCCCGGGAGGTGCTCCGGGCGCCCCAGGCGGTGCTCACCAGCGCCGCGCAGGCGCACACGCTGAGGGCCGCGGTGACCCAGCGCGCGAGGTCGGGCAGCGAGCGGCGCCGCGCGTCGGTCACGCGAGGCTCGCGAGGGGGCGGTTGCATCGGAGGCCCATCGGCCGAGGATCGTCGCGATGGCGCGGCGTCGCAATCGTGGGCACGGCCGCGCTCAGGAGCGCCCGGCGCAGCGGCGGGCGTAGCGGGTCGGCGTCTGGCCGATCTGCTGCTTGAAGTCGCGGATGAAGTGCGACTGGTCGGTGTATCCGAGCTCCGCGGCGAGGTCGGCCCAGGTGCCCGGAGAGGCGCCCCAGCGGGCGACGCGCTCGGCGGCCTCCTGCACCCGCGCCCGGCGGACGACCTGGCTCGCCGGGACGCCGACCTCCTGGAGGAAGAGCCGCTGGATCGAGCGCATCGAGAGCCCCGCCCTCTCGGCCAGCAGGTCGACGCGCACCAGCGAGGGATCGCCCTGGAGCAGCGCCAGCAGCGAGGGCACGCGAGGCTCCGAAGCGGTGTCCCCGGAGGGGGCGCGCTCCGTGAAGAAGGCCTCCATGAGGGCGATTCTCTCGTGGTCGTCGTCGGTGGAGGCGACGGCCTCGTCGAGGCGCCTTCCGTCGTCTCCGTAGAGCGCCTCGATGGGGAACTCTCGGTTCTTCAGCGAGGCCATCGTCCAGGGAGGAGGGAGGAAGGGGACGAAGCCTCCGGGGCGGAACTTCGCGCCAAGCACCCAGCCGACCCCGGAGAGCCTTGCGACGAAGCGCGCGGTGTTCACCCCGTGCACCCCGGGTCGATGGGTTCCGCACACCACGTTCACCGCGGGGAAGGGGAGCGTCTCCTGCGCGTAGGGGGCTGCGCCCCGGAGGTCCCAGCGCACGACCCAGTACCGGTCGATCCAGCGGGAGAGGCGCTCCGAGGGCGCGTGGCGGGAGAGCGCGAAGCGCCCTTCGCCTCCATCGGGAACGAGGATCCCACGGCGGTCGATCGGCGACGGGCCCTGCGGCTTCGACGAGGAGCGCGGCACGTCGCGTTTCTACAATACCCGGGGCCGGTCGCGCGGCTACGAAGGCCCTCATGACCACCCAAGCCCCCGTCGAGGGCGGCTGCCACTGCGGCGCCGTCCGGTTCAACGTCCACGCTGCCCGCCCGGAGAAGGCCTACGCCTGCAACTGCTCCATCTGCTCCCGCGCAGGCTGGCTGCTCACCTTCGTCCCGGCCGATCGCTTCGAGCTGCTCTCCGGCGCCGACGCCATCCAGGACTACCAGTTCGGCAAGAAGCACCTGCACCACGGGTTCTGCCGCCACTGCGGCGTGCGCTCCTTCTCCCGAGGGACCAGCCCCGAGGGGGGAGAGACCGTCGCGGTCAACCTCCGCTGCGTCCCCGCCTGGAAGGCGACCGAGCTGCCGGTCGAGACCTTCGACGGCGCCTCGCTCTGACCCTTCAGGGGCGCACGGTGACCGAGCGTCGCGACACCACGTGGCCGTCCCACTCCAGCGCGAGCATGTACTCGCCGGGACCCGGCATCAGCGCCTCCACGATCGGCCGCACGTCGCGCACGACCTGACCCGTCGGGAGCTCGCTCCAGGCGGGCAGCATCGTGCCGTTGTTGAAGGCCAGATCGAAGGCGGGAGAGAGCTCGCCGTTGACCCGCAGCCGCAGCCGCTCTCGCTGGGGGCGAACCGCCGCGGCGCCATGGTTTCTCGCGGAGATCTCCAGCGGCGTCGTGGCGCGCGCGCCCATCGTGATGGGGCTCGAGATGGTGACGAACCACTGGAGGTCTCGCACCGCCGGAGGGAGGTCATCGCGCGGCGGCGGCGGCGCACCGTAGGGCGCCATGATCAGCGGGTGCGACTCGACGCGCTGCGGCTCGCGGGCGCGGGTCGCATCGACGGTGGCCTCCCCTCGGCCGTGGCAGGCGCCGAGACTCAACGTGGCCCCGAGGGCCGCGATCACCGCCCTCGACGCTCCCCGCGGCAGCTCCAGCGCCTGCGTTCCCACAGCAGGGACGGCCGCGCCGCAGAAGGGACACCGGGGCTCATCGACCCGCATGTGCCGCACACACCGCTCACACACCACCAGTGCGATCGTCATCCGCGCATCCTCTCACCCATCGCCGCGAGCGCCGCGTCCATCGCCGCGCACTCCTCCGCCGCCGTCACGTCGGCGCGCTCCCGGTTGATCGCGCCGTACACCGCCATCGCCAGCAGCGTCACCGCCCGCCGCGCATCGCCCGCCAGCCAGCGCGCCACCACCGGGTGCCTCACCGCCACCCGCGCCACGCGCGAGCCCGACTGGTAGTCCACCATCGCGTCCCGGGCTCCTCGCGCGGCCTCCGTGCCCTCCAGCGTGTGCAGCATCTCCGGCGCGAGGCCCAGCGCGCGCAGCTCGCCCTCCACCCTCGGCGCCCACGGCCAGGCCACCGAGCGCGCGGCGCTCACCTTCACCGCGGGCTCCTCCCGCCTCGGCTCCGCCTCCGCCCGAGGCGCGCTCGCCACCGGCTTCGACGGCTGCGGCCTCTCCTTCGCGGGCTCCTTCGCCTTCGAGGGAGGAGCGCTCACCGTCACCGTTGGGGCCTCGTCCGCCGAGAGCATCCCCGCCTCTCGCAGCACCGCCATCCACGGCGCCTTCGCCTCCGGGACGAAGTACGCCTTCTCCGTCCGACCATCACCCGGCGGAACCACCCGCAGCGCCCGGTCGTCCTTCCTCGCCGTCTGAAGCTGCTGGAAGGTCGTGCGGGTCCCCGGCAGCCGCAGCGTCCTGGAGGCGTCGCGCATCGTCGCGCCGGTGAGCACGCCCGCCAGCGCCGCGCGGGTGAGCAGCACCGCGTGCCCTTCGCTCTCCGCGCTCACTCCCTTCGCCCCGAACCACACGTCCAGCAGCCGCCGCCACGCCCACGAGACCACCGCCTCCAGCAGCTCGTCGCGCTCCTTCCCGCCGCGCACCACCCGGTGCAGCCACAGCCGACCCGAGAGCGGCGCCGCGCCACCGTGCTTGCCCCCGGTGCGCGCCTTCCACAGCGTCACCTGCTCTCCGGCCATCACCTCGATGGACCCTGGCGATCCGTCGGGCTCCAGCCAGAGCCAGCCCGCCGAGTGCGCCACGCCGCCCCGCCACGCAGGGCTCTTGGGGTCGTGGGCCGCCACCGATCCCAGCGGCGCCTCCCTCTCCGTCGGGCCCAGCGTGCGCCGCAGCGTGCCCAGCGCGAGGTCGACCGCGCGCTGCCTCGCCTGCGCCAGCGCCAGGTCGGGCACCGGCCCGCTGCGCGTCGCGTCCGGCGTCAGCTCCGGCGCCTCCAGCGCCACCCGCGCGGGCCACGGCAGCTCGATCGGGCTCTCCCCCAGCCGACGTCGCCCACGGTACCAGGCCACCGTGCTCCCGGGCGGAGCGTCGCTGTCCAGCCAGCAGACCTCCCCCTCCGCGCCCTCCGCCTTGATCGGGCTGCGCACCCGCACCCGCACCGAGCCGTCCACCGGGGCTTCGATGCGCGAGGCCGTAGGCGACCGGTCCCAGGCCAGCGCGCGCAGGGCCGCTTTTACCGCCGCGGTAAGGTCTCGCCCCTTGCGCAGCGTCTGTAGCCACCCCGCCTCGCGCGTCGAGAGCACCACCGCCCTCACGCCCGCCTCGGGCAGCGCGCAGGGCTCGTCAGGCGCCACCGTGCAGTAGCCCACCGCGCGGTGCGCCGCCTCCTGGGCCTGGAGATCCGCAAGGGACATGGGCTTCGCCTCGGTGTCGGCGAAGACCGCCCGACCCAGCGCCGCGCCCTCGACCCCTCGCGTGGTGAGCAGCGCCCAGCGCATCGCCGCGTCGCTCCACCGGGGCAGCGCGTCGCTCGTGCCCGCCACCCTCAGCAGCAGCGCGCGGGCGATCTCCTGGAGGCGCGTCCCCAGCTCCAGCGACTGCACCGAGCGGTCGATGTCCGAGGGGTCGAGGTCGACGCACGCGATCGCCGCCGCCATGGCGAAGGGCGCAGGGAGCGTGAGCACCCGGGCGCTGCTGCCCGGGGCGTGCACCCGCAGCGTGAGGGCGGGCTCGTCATCGACCAGGCGCAGCTCCCCGAAGCCGATCTTCGGGGCCACCGCCTCGATGCGCACCGAGAGCGCCGGGCACCCGGGCTCTCCTGGGACGCGCACCGCCGCGCCGCCCGAAGCCCGGAGCGAGCGCAGCCGCTGGAGCTTCTCGATCTCCTCGGAGCGGTCGACGGAGAGCTCGCCCACCAGGGCCGCGAGCCCCTTCGCGTCGTCCGGGTGATCGAGCACCACCGCCGCGACGTCGGGGTCCTCTCCGGGGGCGGCGGCGATCCACGGGGTCGAGCGCTCGCGGCACCAGGCGGGCCTCGGCGAGAAGAGGGTCAGCGTCGAGAGGGAGATGCGCTCCCCCGAGGGAGTGCGCCACATCGGCACGCGCCGCAGCCGCTCTCGCAGCACCGTGTGCTTCGCGATCCCTCGGGTCCCCTCCGAGAGCGCCCAGCGCAGGCAGAGCGTCGCCACGCCCGCCGCCAGAACCTTCCCCCCGTCGGCCTCCTCCAGCGCCCCTTCGAGCAGCACCGGGACCATCACCCGGAGCAGCGCGTCGAGGCCCTTGCGACCGGCGTCCGAGAGCGCGTCGAGGGCGCTGGTGAGGGCGGGGTCGGCGTCGGCGTCCAGCCTTCCCACCAGCGGGAGGGGGAGGGCCTCGCCGGAGAGGGTGAAGGCCACCGCGCCGTCGACGATCACCTCGATGCGCGCCGAGGCGAGCTCCCTGGCGATGGCGGCGTGGAGGGTGCCCAGGTCCTGCTGGGTGAGCGTGCGCACCGGGGAGCAGGTGGGGAAGCCGGAGAGGTCGTCGGGGCGCACCTGGGGGAGGGCGGCGAGGCGGGCGCGGGCGAGGCGGCGGGCGCGGGCCTCGCGGAGGCGGGGGAGATGTTCGTGGGCGCTGCGGAGCTTCACCCCGAGGGACTGCTCGATGAGAGTTCGGTGCTCGCGGTCGGCCACGAGCAGCGGGGTGAAGTCCTCTCCGGCGAGGTCCGCCGGGGGCTCCGCCAGGTAGGGGTAGGGCCCTCCGCCGGCGGCCTGGATGCGCTCCCTCAGCGCCCTCGGGCTGAGCTCCTCCACCGCGCCGTCGACCCTGCGCGACTGGATCATCGGCGTCCCTTCCAGGGCCTCCCTCAGCGCGTGGAGGCTCGCGTCCTCCGGGTGCGCTGCCGTGTAGGCGAGGGCCGAGAGCAGCATCCTCCGCGCCGGGACGCTGCGGATCTCCTCCGGGTCGCCTCCGAGCGAGTCGGCGGCCTCGTCGTCGCCCCGCCAGGCGAGGCAGAGTTTACCGACCAGGGTAAGCTCGGCCGCGGCCACGAGCTCGTCGAGGTCCCCGGGGACGCTCTCCGGCAGCGCGGCGCTCTTCTTCTCCGGGAGCACGATGATCCGGTCGTCCTCGGCGACGACCTGCATCGGACCGAAGCGGCTCCTGCGCTTGCGGGCGTCGAGCGCGAGGCCGCCGTGGGCGAGGACGAGGGTGTCCTTCGTGGAGGGCGACGGGGCGAGGGCGATGCGGGTGTGCTCGCTGGCGACGACGATCCACGGCACGGCGCGGCGGTCGTCGAGGGTGACCAGGGCGCGGGGGTCGGGACTGATGCGGGTGGGCAGCGCGTCGGTGAGGTCGACGAAGCGGGTGGACGCCGGGAGCAGCGCCGAGAGGGAGCGACGGACCGACGGGTCGAGCAGCAGCACCGTGCGCCCGTCGGCGCGGAGGCCCGAGCGGGTCGCGGTGCTGAAGAGCACGCACCCGACGGGGGATTCGGCCATGGCGCGAAGCTCACGGGTCGAGGCGAAGACCCCCGGGGCGGTGGTGGCCCAGAGCGGGAGCTCGTCGAGGGCGGGGTGGCGCTCGAGCAGATCGCTGCCGAGGGAGCGCGGCTCGGACGGGGCGGCGCTGGCACCGCGCAGGGTGTCGAAGGCCGCTCGGGCCATGGCGCGGCGGGTGGCGGGGGAGAGGTCGTCGAGCGAGGGGCCGAGCCACTGCCGCCTCGGGTCATGGAGCGAGAGCGCTCCCGCGAGCTCGTCGGCCAGCACCGCGAGGGCCTCGGCCAGCACCCGCTTCACGGCCCTCATGGCGTCGGCGAGCGCGGCGTCCCGCTCTACGCCCTGGAAGGCCTCGTTGGCCCTGAGCGGGGTGTACTCCAGCGCCACCTCCGCGGGGACCCCTGCGGTGTCGAGCGCCTCGGCGGCGAGCGGCCGCTGCTCGATGAATACGGTGGTCTGTAAGACCCCGGCGGCGTCGAGGCCCCGCGCTCGCAGCAGCAGCTCCCCGCGAAGGCCCGGGAGGGTGACCGGCAGGGTGGGTCGCTCCTCGGTGGAGGCCTCGCCGAAGACCACGCGCAGCACGGCGTCGTCGGCCTGCGCCACGCGGGGCTCCCGGGGAGAGAGCCCGAGGAAGCGCTTGCGGCGGGTGAGGGCCTCGCGGGCGATCGCGATGGCGGCGTCGGCGGGCTGGAGCGAGAGCGGCCGCAGCAGGGCCTCGAGGCGGGGGCGCCTGGGAGGGCACCAGAGCACCGCGGCGAGGTGGGGGGCGAGCTCTGCGGCGACGGGCTCGGCGCCTCGCCAGACGAGCGAGGGCCGGGGGTCGGTGTCGACGATCGAGGCGACGGAGAGCCGAGTCCCTGCGGCGGTGGGGATGAGCTCCAGGGCCATGAGGGCGCGCAGCACGGCGGGCGGGCACTGGCCGAGCTCGGTCTCGTCGGTGGTGGCGATGGCGCTGCGCCCGAGGGCGAACCAGGCGTCGCCGAGGTAGTGGTGCACCCAGGCGAGGAGCGCCTCGTGGAGGGCGACGCGATCGGCCTCTGGGAGCTGCGGGTCGTCGAGGCGGGCGCGGGCGGCGTCGAGGAGCTGGGGGAGGTGGAGGTTCCAGGCGCGGCGGAGGGCGTGCTGGAGGCCGCCGGAGAGGTCGACCTGGGAGCGGGAGGCGTTGGTGGGCAGCGAGCGGGCGTCGAGGTGGAGGCGCAGCGGGGCGCCGGGGACGTTGGCGTCGGCCGCGGCGGAGAGGGCGCGCTCCTCGAGGATGACCCCGAGCTCGGAGAGCACGAGGCGATGGCCGTGGGTGGCGCTGATGAGCTGGAGCGATCCGCTCAGCCCGGCGCCGAGCTCGAGGGGAACGCTCACGAGCGGGCCTGGGACGAAGCCCGTGGCGAGGGCGACGCCGTCGCGGCGCAGCGGGATGGGGAGCGCCACCAGGCGGTCGCGGAGGAGCACGGTCTCCGCCGGGTCGCGGGCGAACCACTCCCTCACCACCGGGAGCCCGAAGGACTCCCTCAGGTGCACCCGCACGCCCTCGGGGGGCAGGTCGGCGGGGCGCGCGACCAGCTCGACGCGGGCGCTCTCCAGGGCCGCGGGGACGCGCGCGTCGGGGTCGTGGGAGACGCCCGCGGTGAAGCGCACCCGGTGGCAGTGCCCCGCGGGGGCGTCGCGGGTGGTGTAGAGGTCGACGTGGCGGGGGCCGAAGCCGAGGGCGGTGTTGACCGCGATGGCGAGCAGCCGGAGGCGGGGGTGCTGGGTGCTGAAGAGGTGGTCGAGGAGGTGGGCGAGGTCGTCGGCGGAGGGGGCGGCGCCGTCGAAGGTGAGCACCAGGTCGTCGGCGTCGTTGTAGAGGTCGACCGCGGTGGCCTCGCCGGCGACCGCGGCGCGAACGATCTCCAGCACGTAGAGCAGCGGCTCGGCGAGCTGGAAGCTGCGCAGGCGCTCGACGGCGGCGCGAGGGTCGACGAGGGCGGTGCCGCGGGAGAGGACCTTGCGTCGATCGCTCATGAGGGGGTCGCGAGGGTGAAGAGGGAGAGGTCGCGGCGGGCGTCGAGGGAGCCTGCGTCGAGGGCGATGGCGCGCAGCAGGGCGAGGGCGGCGAGGGAGGGGTCGGAGCGCGCGGCGTCGACGGCGGCGGCCACGCGGGGGTGCGTCACCTGGAGCAGCAGGGCCCTTCCCTCCTCGAGGGAGAAGGGCTCGTCCCGGGTGGCGTCGAGGAGAAATTCCGTGGCTCTCGGGTCGTGGGCGAAGGCTGCGAAGGCGCGGTCGCGCCCGTGTCCGTCGATGGTTCCGAGGAAGACCTCTCTCAGGCCGAGCGCGGGGAGCAGCGGTCGCAGCGCGTCGAGCAGCTTGCGGGCGTGGGGCACGAGGTCGTTGGTGTGGAGGGCCCTGGCGAGGAGGTAGCGGGCGTCGACGGGGACGACCCGGTCTTCGTGGTGGTGGGCGCGCAGCAGGGCGAGCAGGGCCTCGGCGCCGGGGCCTGCGACGCCGAGGTCGACGACGGGGATGTCCTTGCGGGCGAGGGCGGCGGTGAGGGCGGAGGGCTCGAGGGTGTAGCGGCGCTCGGGGCGCTGGAGGATGCCCGGCGCGAAGGAGGCGGTGACCCGCGAGGGGTCGGAGGCGAGCGGGTGCGCGAGGGGCCAGGCGACCTCGGCGGGCTTGAGCCTGAAGGGCGCGTCGAGCGCGAGGCGGGCCCAGGCCGCGAGGAGGGCCGCGTCGGGCGGGGGCTGCTTCGCGTGGCGGGCCGAGGCGCTGCGAGAGGAGGAGGAGGCGAAGGCGGCGACGAAGCGCTCCCGGAGGGCGGTGCGGGCGAGCTCGGCGGCGAGCTGTTGCGCGCGGGCGAAGGCGGCGTCGCGGCGCACGTTGTCGCGGGAGACGGTGTGGTGGAGGTCGTGCGCGTCGACCTTCCAGCGCACCCCGGGGAGGGGCGTGTCGGTGGTCTCGTGGAGGAGGATCCCGCGGTTGTAGAAGGCGACGGAGGCGACCGGGTCGACGGCGAGGGCGAGCACGGTGCGGGCGTCGACGCGGTGGGTGAGGGTGACGGGGCCGTCGATGTCGAAGGGTCGGTCGATGCGGACGTCGCGGTCTCCGGCGGGGATGCCGTGGGTGCTGAGCTGGAGCGGCGCGGCGACGTGGGGGCACCAGCGGGAGAGGGCGGCGAGGGAGCGCTCGGCGAACTCGCTGGCCTGGGCGGAGGACTGCTGGAGGGTGAGGGTGACGGTGGTCCCCCGGCGGGCGGGGATGGCTTCGAGCTCGTAGGTGAAGTCGGGTCGGAAGCTGAGGCGCAGGGCTTCGGGGGCGTCGGCGCGGCCGGAGTCGACGGTGACGACGGAGGGACCGGCGCCGAAGACCGAGAAGAAGCCGACGCCGAACTTGCCGATCTTGGTGGGGTCGCGGTCCTTGGTGGAGCGGAAGAGCACGACGAGGGAGCGCTCGATGGTGTCCTGGTCCATGCCGTGGCCGTCGTCGGTGACCGAGGCGAGGAGGGTGCCTCGATCGGACACCCGGTCGGGCTGGTAGTCGAGGTGGACGCTGATGGCCGTGGTGCCTGCGTCGAGGGCGTTCTGGACGAGCTCGCGCAGCCACGCCATCGGGTCTGCGAACTGGCGCACCATCTGGTGGATGGCGTCATGGACGGCCTCGCTGGCGCTGAGCTGCGGGCCGTCGTCGGGTCGCGTGCGGAAGGGCGTGGTCATCGGGGTGGGCGCATCCCAGGCTACCGCTGCGACGTGAAGGCAATCGCCGAAGCTCGGGCGGCCCCCTCACCGCGCTGCCGCGCGCCCTCACCCCCGCGGAGCGGGGGCAAGGGCTCCGACGCCTTCAGTCCGAGCGCGAACCTGGCAGCTACCTGAGCCCTTGCCCCCGCTCCGCGGGGGTGAGGGCGCGCGGCAGCGCGGTGAGGGGGCCCCAAGCCTGGACGCATCGCTTGATTCTCCAACGGTTGTTGCCTTCACCTCGCATCGCCAATCCCTTCTCCCCTTACGCCTTGCGGGTCCACTCCGTGGTCTCGACCACCGGGAGCTGGAGGGCCCGCTCTCGGTCGAGGTCGAGGTTGCCGACGTGCAGCGAGAGCGGCGCCTGCACCCACTTGTAGATCGACTGCACGAACATCCGGGTGAACTTCGCCACCCAGCGCTCCCGCTCCTCCGCGGTGTCATCCGGGAACATGCTCTCCAGCGCCTGCACGATCTCCGGCGGGGACAGCTTCTCCGCGGCATACAGGTGGAAGCACGCGTCCAATACCCTGAAGGGCATGAGCTCGTCCTCGCCCTTCTGGTTGGGCGCCAGCTCCGGGCCCGCGGGGGCCGACAGGGTCTTCCAGATGCCCTCGAAGCCGTGCTTCTCCAACAGATACTCCAGGAGATAGATCACCACCGTCTTGGGGACGTTGGCCAGCACCGCGAGGGCGCCCTCCAGGTCGCCTCCGATGGTCGTATAGCCCATGGCCTTCTCCGACATGTTGCCCGTCTGGAGGAAGAGCATCCCCGTGGTGTTGGAGTAGTTCCACATCCGCTGGGCGCGCACCCGGGCCTGGATGTTCTGCATGGTCAGCGCGGTGAGCTCTCCGCCCACCATGGTCTTCGCGGCCTCGGCCTCTCGCTCGAAGGCTTCCTCAATGGCCACTACCTTGAATGGCACTCCCAGCTCTTCACAGATGATGCGAGCGCTCTCCGAGGTGTGATCGGTGGAGTAGCGCGAGGGCATATAGAACGCCTTGAGCATCTCCCCCGTCTTCGCCTTGCGGGCCTCGTCGGGCAGGTCGGCGAAGCGCTTCTGGATGGCCCTCCAGGTGACGAGCAGGGTGAGCAGCGAGTCTCGGCCGCCGGAGAGCGCGAGGCCGAATCCCTTGAAGGCGCGGGTCTTCTCGTAATAGTCCCAGACGCCCATGCCGAGGGCGTCGAGGAGGTCGTCGCAGAACTCCACCCGGGCGTTGCGGGGACCTTGGGGGCCCGGCAGGAAGAAGCTCCCGTGCGTGGGGGCGGGGTAGGGCAGCGAGGCGCGGCTCGAGCCCTTCCCCGGGGCGGTGATCAGCGTGGGCTTGATGGGCGACTGCGCCGCGTCGAGGCAGTCGGTGCGCCAGGTGGTGGCCTCGGTGCGCAGCCGGCGGGTGCGGTCGAGGTCGACCACCACGGCGGCCCAGGACTCCACCCAGCGAGGGGCCTCGACCATCGGGCGGCCGTTCTGGAAGACGAAGCCGCCGCCGTCGAAGATGAGGCCGTCGTTGGCGCCCACGCTGTTGACGTACGCGAGGGTGCACTGGTTGTCGCTGGAGCGCGTGGAGAGCATCTCGCGGCGCGTGCCCATGACGCTCATGCGGTAGGGCGAGGCGGAGAGGTTGAGCACCAGCTCGGCGCCGGCGTAGCAGCGGCGGCGCATGGGGCCGTCGGGCGACCAGACGTCTTCACAGACCTCGACCGCGAGGGTGCCGAAGTCGAAGGCGAACACGAGGTCGCCGAAGGGGACCCCCTCCACGGTGTCGCGCTGCCCGGGGACCCCTCGGGAGAAGGTTCGGGCTTCGTAGAAGACGTTGTAGGTGGGGAGCTTCTCCTTGGGGACGAGGCCCAGCACCGCGCCCCGGTGCACGACGGCGGCGCAGTTGTAGAGGTGCCCCTGGTGGGCGACGGTGACGCCGAGCGCGAAGACCGTGGCCAGCGAGGAGGTCTCCTGGGCGAAGCGCTGGAGCGCGTCCCACTGGGCGCGGACGAAGCCCGCCCACTGCACCAGGTCTTCGGAGGGATAGCCGCCGATGACCTGCTCGGGGAGCGCGGCGACGGTGACGTCGACGGCGGCCATGGCCTTCGCCTCGGCGATGCACCGGGCGGTGTTGGAGTGCACCGAGCCGACGGTGGGGTTGACGCTGCCGAGGCCGATCTTGACCAGTCGCATGGTGGTGGTGGGCTCCCTTCGCTTGACGCGCGCGGAAGCTACCACGGCGGAGCAGGCGCTCAGTACGGCGCGTCGGGCCCCCAGTGCTGCCGGAGGAATTCCCGTCGCCCCGAGTGGTCGTGATAGGCGCTGTAGTGCGTGGGGTGGGTCCGCCAGAAGTTCTGGTGATAGTCCTCCGCGACCCAGAACACCCCGGCGTCTTCGATGGTGGTGGTGATGGGATCGGTGAAGTGCCCGAGCGCCGCGACGCCTGCGCGGGTGCGGGTGGCGGCCTCTCGCTGCGCGGCGTCGTGCACGAAGATGACGCTGCGGTACTGGTGGCCGACATCCGAGAAGGCGCGGTCGACGCCCGTCGGATCGACGCGTCGCCAGTACACCTCGAGGAGCTGGTCGTAGGTGACCTGAGAGGGGTTGTAGATCACCCGGATGGCCTCGGCCTGCGACGTGCGGTGGTTGCTCACGTCGTCGTAGGTGGGGTGCTGCTCGGTGCCTCCGGTGTATCCCGAGATGGCGTCCTGCACGCCAGGGACGTGCTCGAAGGCGGCCTCCATGCACCAGAAGCAGCCGCCCGCGAAGGTCGCCACGGCCATGCCCGCAGGGGGAGGACCGGCCTCGCGGGTGCCCCCCTCGGGGACGACCGGGTAGTCGGCGACCGGGGCCTCGGCGGGGGCCCTCGGGGTCGCGGCGGGCCGCGCGGGGGCGGGCGCCGGGGTGGAGGCGTTGCAGCCGGAGGAGCCGCAGCCCGCGAGGAGGAGCGCGAAGGCCGGGATGGCGAAGGAGGTCCGGAGGGTCATCGGTGGGGATACTCCCAGGGAGGTACGGCAGTTACGAGGGGCGACACTCCCGACAATGCTCGAGGGGGCCGCGGACTCCGAACGCAGCCGTGGGGCACTTCGCCACGCCGTGGAAAAATGGGGCAGCCGGGGGACCCCTCGGCCTCGGGGAGCCGTACCGCCTCGCCCACCGGGTAGGAGCGCCCTGCGCAGCGCGCTGGCGCTTGCGGCATGGCCATTGCCCAGGGGCGGCCCTGCGCAGAAATGATCCAGAAATTCATCCGTCGCCCCGTCCTCGCCATCGTCGTCTCTCTCATCCTGATCTTCCTCGGTGCGCTGGCGATCAAGAGCCGGCCGACCTCGCAGTTTCCCGCGATCGCCCCGCCGCTGGTGACCGTGACGCTCGCCTACCCGGGAGCGAGCGCGGCGGTGCTCGTCGACTCCGCGCTGATCACGCTCGAGCGCTCGATCAACGGCGTGCCGGGCATGAAGTACATGGTCTCCGACGCCACGAGCGCCGGCGAGGCGACGATCCAGGTCGTCTTCGAGCTCGGCACCGACTCCGACCTCGCGGTCGTCAACGTGAAGAACCGCGTCGACCAGGTGAGAAACCTGCTGCCCGAGCTGGTTCAGCTCGAGGGCATCGTCGTCACGCCGGTGCAGCCCAGCATGTTGATGTACGTGAACCTGTACAGCGACGACCACAACGCCAACGAGACGTACCTCTACAACTTCGCGAGCGTGAACCTCGTCGCGGAGCTTCAGCGCATCCCCGGCGTCGGCCGCGTGACGATCCTCGGCAACCGCCAGTACGCGATGCGCGTCTGGCTCAAGCCCGACCGCATGCGCGCCTACAACGTCTCGACCGAGGAGGTGATGAGGGCGATCAGCGACCAGAGCATCATCGGCCGCCCCGGCCGCATGGGGCAGGCCACCGGCCTGACCGCGCAGTCGCTCGAGTACGTGCTCACCTACCAGGGCCGCTACAACCAGCCCGACCAGTACGCGAACATCATCATCCGCGCGACGCCCAACGGAGAGACCCTCCACCTGCGCGACATCGCGGACGTACAGCTCGGCAGCGAGTTCTTCGACATCTACTCCAACCTCAACGGCCACCCCTCGGCGGCCATCGTGCTCAAGCAGACCTACGGCAGCAACGCGAGCCACGTCATCGAGGCCGTGAAGGCCCGGCTCGAGGAGCTTCAGCGATCGAGGTTCCCGCCCGGGATGCACTACTCGATCAACTACGACGTCTCGAAGTTCCTCGACGCGTCGATCGAGAAGGTGGTGCACACGCTCTTCGAGGCCTTCGTGCTCGTCGCGCTGGTGGTGTTCCTCTTCCTGGGAGACCTGCGCTCGACGCTCATCCCGACGCTCGCGGTGCCCGTGTCGCTCATCGGCGCCTTCATCTTCATGCAGGCCTTCGACCTCACCATCAACCTCATCACCCTCTTCGCGCTGGTGCTCGCCATCGGCATCGTGGTCGACGACGCCATCGTCGTCGTCGAGGCCGTGCACGCGAAGATGGACGAGGAGGACGTCACCCCATACGTGGCCGTGAAGAAGGTGATCGGCGAGATCAGCGGCGCCATCATCGCCATCACCGTGCTCATGACGGCGGTGTTCGTGCCCGTGGCGTTCATGACCGGCCCGGTGGGCGTCTTCTACCGCCAGTTCTCGATCACCATGGCGTCGTCCATCGTCATCTCCGGCGTGGTGGCGCTCACGCTCACGCCGGTGCTCTGCGCGATCATCCTGAAGAGCCACCACGGCAAGCCGAAGCGCCGCACGCCGGTGGGCATGTTCATCGACCTCTTCAACCGGGTCTTCGACCGGGTGACCAACCGGTACGTGCGCCTCCTCGGGCTCATCGTGAACCGCCGACTGGTCACCTTCGGCCTCCTTGCGCTCTTCGGGCTCGGCATCTTCGGGGTCAACAAGGTCCTGCCCGCGGGCTTCATCCCCAATGAAGACCAGGGGCTCATCTACGCCATCGTCCAGACGCCCCCCGGCACCACGCTCGAGAGCACCAACCAGGTCGCGCGCACGCTGCAGGAGGTCGCCCAGCACGTCGAGGGCGTCGAATCCATCTCGTCGCTCGCCGGCTACGAGATCCTGACCGAGGGCCGAGGCTCCAACGCGGGCACCTGCCTCATCAACCTCAAGCCGTGGTCGCAGCGCACCCACTCGGTGCACCAGATCATCCACGAGCTCGAGGAGCGGTCGCGCAACATCGGCGCCACGGTGGAGTTCTTCGAGCCGCCGTCGGTGCCAGGCTACGGCGCCGCCGACGGCTTCGCGCTGCGACTGCTCGATACGAGCGAGACCGTCGACTACAACGAGTTCGACCGCGTCAACCGCGAGTTCATGCACAACCTCGAGCGGCGCCCGGAGCTCACCGGGCTCTTCACCTTCTTCGCGGCGAACTATCCCCAGTACGAGCTCGTCATCGACAACGAGCTCGCGATGCAGAAGGGCGTCTCCATCCGCGCGGCGCTCGACAACCTCGACATCCTCATCGGCAGCACCTACGAGCAGGGCTTCATCCGCTTCGGCCGGTTCTACAAGGTCTATGTGCAGGCGGGGCCGCAGTACCGCCGGATGCCCTCCGACCTGATGAACCTGTTCGTGAAGAACAACCGCGACGAGATGGTCCCGTACTCGGCGTTCATGACCATGCGCGAGACGCACGGCCCGAACGAGATCACCCGCTACAACCTCTACAACTCCTCCGCCATCCGCGGCGTGCCTGCTCCGGGGCACACCAGCGCCGACGCCATCCGCGCCATCCGTGACGTGGCCCGGCGGACGCTGCCGCGCGGCTACGACATCGCGTGGGAGGGCCTCTCCTTCGACGAGGCGCGCCGCGGCAACGAGTCGATCTACATCTTCGCGATCGTGCTCGCCTTCGTGTACCTGGTGCTCGCGGCGCAGTACGAGAGCTTCATCATCCCGCTGGCGGTGGTGCTCTCGCTCCCGGCTGGAGTCTTCGGCTCGTTCTTCGTGCTGAAGATGCTCGGCCTCGCGAATGACATCTACGCCCAGGTCGGGCTCGTCATGCTGGTCGGCCTGCTCGGCAAGAACGCCGTGCTCATCGTCGAGTTCGCGGTGCAGGCGCACCACCGGGGGGCGACGGTCTTCGACGCCGCCATCCAGGGCTCCAAGGCGCGCTTCCGCCCGATCCTGATGACCTCCTTCGCCTTCATCGCGGGCCTGATCCCCCTCGTGCGCGCCACCGGCCCCGGCGCCGTGGGCAACCGTACCATCGGCGGCTCGGCGCTCGGCGGCATGCTCTTCGGCACCCTCTTCGGCGTCGTGCTGATCCCCGGCCTCTATTACATCTTCGGCACGCTCGCCGAGGGGCGGACCTTCATCCAGCACGAGGAAGAGAACCCGGTCACCGAGGGAGACGAGAACGGTGACTAGAGCGGTGCTCCGATGGGTGTGGGACGCCGCCGTCGGCCCCCTCACCGCGCTGCCGCGCGCCCTCACCCCCGCGGAGCGGGGGCAAGGGCTCTGCGATGGGTTCGGGTGGTGCTCGAACTGGCAGGT
>Ga0208117_100316_pt1 | contig 17929 bp, 13 predicted proteins | sample LakWasMet26_LOW6_2_FD_183870 | JGI IMG/M metagenome (GOLD analysis project Ga0208117, IMG submission 183870) | Freshwater sediment methanotrophic microbial communities from Lake Washington under simulated oxygen tension - Sediment Metagenome... | ecosystem: Environmental > Aquatic > Freshwater >...
AACTTTAACCATTTATAGCAATAGAGAAGATGTCATGACTGACGAAGACAAGGACCACACCGAACTCATAAAAAAAGCGGCTCGCTCAATCCTTAAGGATGAAATCAAACACCTGCGCCTCGTCCCTTCGGTCGCCCTCAAACTATTAAAGCTCACCAATGACGACAACGCCAGGATCGAACACTTATCCTTAATCATAGAAACAGAACCGGTGCTGGCGGCAAAAATCCTGAAACAGGTCAATTCCGCGGCTTACGCCCTGCCCAACAAAATAACCGCCATTAACCGCGCAGTGACCTTGCTGGGATTTTCCAGCGTGCGTCAGCTTGCGATAAACCTGCTGCTTTATAACAAGCTGATTCAACAAGACTCAAAGCGGGCCTTCGACTTGTTATTTTTCTGGCAGCATTGCCTTTACGTAGCATCATTAAGCCGGAGAATAGCCCTCGCGCTTAACCATCCGGACCCGGACCTGGTTTATACCGGAGGGCTTTTACACGATATAGGCAAAATAGTCTTGGAAACATACGGACGCCTGACTTACAGCGACTTTATCGGCTCCGCCGATAAAAGCGGGCATTCATCCATTGAACAAGAACGTCGATTTTTCGGGGCGACCCATACCGAGATCGGCCATGTTTTATGTCTGGAGTGGCAATTACCGGCGCCGATCATGGCAATCGTCGCTTTCCACCATAACCAACCGGCCGAAACATCCGGGTACGCCAACTATAAAACGGAAATTGCCATCGTTTCCTTCGCCAACTACATTGCCTGGATACAGGGCATCGGCTCGGCTAGCCACGATAGCCACTCGAAATTGCAAAGCGCCGTACTGGAAACCCTTGACATTGACCGACTGGATCTTGAAGCGCTCCTGCAACAAGTAGACCAGGATATGAAAATCACCCAAGCATTCTACGACATCCAGCTGCCCGGCCTAACCACGTTACGGGCCACCCTGGTTAAAGCGACCATTAACCTAAGCCAGATAAGCGACGACAAACCTTTTGCCGCGGCCGGCGCCTCCGGCAGGAAACCGTCATCCTGCTTAACCGCGCCCCATCACAGCCTTGACCCTGACGACTTTATACCCCGGACCCTGGAGGCGCTACAGGACGAATTTTGTTTCGAGCGCAGCATCATGTTCACCATCGACCCCAAGCGTCGCTGCCTGATCGCCTCGTACTGGTGGCCGAAATCCATATTGCCCGCAACGCTGCAACCCTTCGAGATCGACATGAGCGGCATTTCCGGCTTGCTGTTAACCTGCCTGCGCGAAAAAAAAGCCGTCATCGTTAATAGCCGCGTAGAGCGCGACAACCTCATACTTCAACGCTTAAACACCGGCGAGTTTATCGCGGTGCCGGTATTGCATCACAATCGCCTGGTCGGCGTGCTTTATGCCGATAACTCACAGTCGAAAAAACCGCTGCGCGAACCGTTACTGCCGGAAATCATGCCCATTGCCTACGAATTGGGAATCGCCATGTTTAATGCCAAGCAATACCGCCAGCAGAAACAACACGCGCAGATCGACCATTTAACGCAACTTTTCAACAAGCGCATGGTCAACAATTTCCTGACCGAGATTTTTCAGGCGACGAAGCCAAACTGGCCAACATCGCGATTGGTTTTGTCGACATAGACAAGTTCAAACTGTTTAACGACACCTGCGGACATCAGGCCGGGGACGACGCCTTAAAGATTGTTGCCGATATTTTGCGCGGCTTGACCCGTCCGGGGGACTTCATCGGCCGCTATGGCGGAGAAGAGTTTTTGTTTGTCCTTAGAAACACCGATGAAAAAGGCGCCTACGGCTATGCCGAACGCATAAGATCGGAAATTGAGCGCCGCGGCAAGATCATGAGCCAACGGTTTCACGGACATCTGCTGACCGTCAGCATCGGAGTCAGCGTGTACCATCGGCGTTATACCCAGTACACCGACATGATCGAAGCCGCCGACCAGGCCATGTATCGTGCAAAAAACGAAGGCAGGAACAGGGTGGTAATGTTGACCGACGTTGAAACCGGCAAAAAATAACCCGCTTGGGATATTTATTATCCCGCGCAAACCGCTGTTGCGGCGCGTTATTGCACAATCGGACGGTTTTTAAGGTTCCCTGTTAAATCAATAGCTTGCGAAAAAATCGAGTTAAAGTGCGCCGTATGTTGATTTATAAAGGGAATTTTTGTTTTGTTCAGGTTATTTCGTGTTTTTGGGGAGAATTGACGGCAATCTCAGCGACCGCGCCGCAAACAGCTGAAATTCCTCTTGCAAAGCAACAGCCTACAAAGGTACAGTTGTACTGCCCGGACTTTGATAACGGGATGAAAACCATCCGCCGCCCATCGGGCACGAACTTTTTCCGAAGTTGTACTGCCCGGACTTTGATAACGGGATGAAAACTTAATATGTGAAATATCTGAAAAATCAGGATTATCGTTGTACTGCCCGGACTTTGATAACGGGATGAAAACCTGAAGTCCTTTTCCTTGAATGGGAGCAGCTCCTTTGCGTTGTACTGCCCGGACTTTGATAACGGGATGAAAACCCAAGTGTAATGCTGCTGCCACACAGCGGCTTAAGTTGTACTGCCCGGACTTTGATAACGGGATGAAAACGTATAAAGGCTTTCTAGTGTTTGGAGATAGGAAGAAGTTGTACTGCCCGGACTTTGATAACGGGATGAAAACACGCCGCAAGCAGCGCCAAAATTTTATTTCTTTTGTTGTACTGCCCGGACTTTGATAACGGGATGAAAACCAATGCGAACTGGCTTCGCCGCACATGTAGTTAACGTTGTACTGCCCGGACTTTGATAACGGGATGAAAACATTTTGAACGGAAATACCTGTGGGATTTGAAGTGATAGTTGTACTGCCCGGACTTTGATAACGGGATGAAAACCTTGTATTGCACTCGATCTGCCTCGACTGAATACGTTGTACTGCCCGGACTTTGATAACGGGATGAAAACAAGAAAAAAAGGCACTGTTGAGGGCTGCAAAACCAGTTGTACTGCCCGGACTTTGATAACGGGATGAAAACGTTGAAAATAAGTCACAATATAAAATGCCATAATTGTTGTACTGCCCGGACTTTGATAACGGGATGAAAACTAGTCAGGAATATGATGTCATTTGTCCTGATTGGTTGTACTGCCCGGACTTTGATAACGGGATGAAAACATTAATCGCAAGCACCATCAGATCGCATCCTTTCCGTTGTACTGCCCGGACTTTGATAACGGGATGAAAACGAATCCGTTTGATCCAGCTCCTTGTCTTCATGTTAGTTGTACTGCCCGGACTTTGATAACGGGATGAAAACTCAATGAACTCTTCTTCAGTCCAACCGGAAAATTTGTTGTACTGCCCGGACTTTGATAACGGGATGAAAACTTATCCAAGATGATTTGATTATTGTAACCATGCGTTGCACTGCCCGGACTCTAAAATAACGGGATAAAAAACACCTTAAGAGAATAAAAACCCCGCCAATCCGGCAAGCCGAGTCCATTAGAAGGCGAAGCGAATCCAAAACCAAGGACGCTAACCTACTCCCCTATCCATCCAATCGGCTACCTGAATCCATGCCGGATTAAAGCCAACGACTGAGTTTTCTTGCTAATCTGCTTGTTGCATTTAAATTGTTGAGTTAGTATCCCCGTTAGCCTGTTAATGACCTGCCTTCTCGGCCTTTCGTAAAAAGCCTTTATATTGTTGATGTCACTGGTTTTTTTATCGCACGCATAGAACGTAAGCACATTAATGCCGTTCCTATTCGCCCCTGTTAAGGTGTTTTTTGACTACACATGCTTGTTTAAACGATGCCGCGCCGCATCCGCAATGCAGCAATATCCAGGCGTTTCGTCTGGCCTGCTTTGAATTTCAGCTTTGCCTTAGCAGCGACACCGAACTGCCGATCTACAAAGGATCGATTTTTCACGGCGCATTAGGCCAAGCGCTGGCGCATATCGGCACCCGTTTCCGGGATTATTTTTACAACCCCTCGCCGCCGGCGCACTGGAGCGACGCCCAACAAGCGCCGCCGCGGCCTTACATCCTGATTCCGCCATTGACTGACAAAACCCGCTACAAGGCAGGCGACACCCTCAATCTTGGCGTTGTCCTGTACGGTTCGGCTATCGACTATTTCCTGATCGTATTTGCCGCGCTGGAGCATCTGGGCGAGTTTATGGGTTTAGGCAAACAGCGCGGCCGATTCCTGATTGACAGCGTCCGACAACTGACCGCAGACGGCGCAAAGACGATCTATCAAAACCGCCGCTGGTTAGGACAAGCCCAAGCCCTCTACGCCGAACCGTTTTTCGCCGACACGCCCCCTTCCCTGTCGTGCCTACGCCTAAACCACAGCACCCGTTTACGCTTAAAAGCGGGCAATCAACTGCTGCACGCAGCGCCGCCCTTCAGCCTGTTGATGAACCGTTTATTAGGCCGCATCAACGCCCTGGCGACCCTCTATTGCAGCGGCATCGTCATTACCCCTGACGAAAAACAGCACTTGCTCGACCTGGCCGAAACCGTACACATCGAGCACAGCACCCTGCAATGGCACGACTGGCAACGCCACTCACAACGCAGCCAAAGCGCCATGCCGTTCGGCGGCCTGCTGGGCGAGACGGTTTACAGAGGAGAGCTTGCGCCGTTCATACCGTGGCTGGCATTGGGGCAATGGATAGGGGTGGGCGGGAAGACGAGTTTTGGGTTGGGTTTGTATGAATTAACTTATTCACAATGGAGCGAAGATGAATACTATTGATCCCCTGCAAATAAAATGCGGCAATCCGGAAATAGCAGATAATCCGGCATCATTCAGCCGTTTTGTGTTTCCCTTTGCTTACCGTTTGGAAAACTTAAACGTACAACCGCAAGGTCTTTTCTATCAGCAAAATGACGGTTCCAGTCATCGGCATAGAAAAAAGTATTTAACCAACGAAACAGCATTGGTTTTATTTGAGCGGGCAAAATGGTTTGAAATCGACAGGCAGGCATGGCAAAACGTTCCATGGGAAACCGACACCATTACCGTAACCCTGAAAACCGGTAACTTTAAAATAAAAATGCTGCCGCCTTCGCTGGTGCTGTTTGAATTTGGCGAGCCTCAACAAACAACTGGAAACAATACCAATACCCTGCAAACGGGTTTCTTATATGTAGACATGTACTTTCCGGAACAAAGCCCGTCACCATCATTTGACGATTTACTGCTATTCAACGAATTGTTCCGCTATTTTGATATGCCCCATGAATATCATCTTGGGGACTATGAGAAATGCCTTAAGAATATTCCTATTGAATACCCTATTGATAATGGACATTATCGAAAACTAGATGAAACCAATGGCATACCGAATGATGTACAGTGGAAAAAAGAAAAATATTTTCTCCGCTGGCTTAATCTTTTGAAAATTCCGATAAAACACGATGGCAGCGCTTACTCATTAATTACAGACATTAAAATGGAAGCAGCTAAACAGTGGATATACCACTCTGAAATAAGCAACGAAAACTGTTTGGTTCATGTCGATAATCGCTGCTATGTTTGGACAGCCGCATTAATAAACGGGGGTGGATGCGCATTGAATCAGGTTTTTAATAATCCGGAAAACGCTGAGTTACAGGCGCATCATTACGGTCACTGGGTTAAATTACTGAATATCGACGCGCCTGATAATGCGCCGCAAGATACCCATCTTGCCATTTCAGCTTTTGAACAGGAATGGGCCTCGGCAAGAACTTATAAGCGATGGGAACATAAAGGCAATTGGTATGGTTTTAACAACCATAGCGGGGTTACCTTATTAGACCCCACTTCGGAAAACCATTTATGCCGCGTTTTCAGGGAGCAATATTTCGATCAAACCATTTTATTGCTGTATTTACGCACGACTTTATTCAGTTTCAGTCGCAAATTATCCTTCATTATCCACGGTCAGAAAGGGCAAAACGAAAACGGCCAATGGTTGGAGCAAATTGGGCAACTGCGCAATGAATTCTCCCGATTTGCTATTTTGTACCAATTTCCGTCACTGTCCAATCAGCAGCAAGCGATTGAAATGTACGCACTTGCCAGAGAGTGCCTTGATATTGATGAATTGTATAGCGAGGTACAAGAGGAAATTGCCAATACTCATGATTTTCTGGAACAAGCCGAAGCCAATAAGCTTGGCAGAGCCGCCAATATTATTGCCGAATGGGGTGTTCCTATTGCTAGCGCATCGCTGGTGGCTTCGTTTTTCGGTATAAACAAATATGATTTTTCAAAAGACTGTACTAAAGATTGTTTCGAATTGAGTGGAATCGGCGTTCCCATGCTATTTGCGATAATAGTGACGGCGATAGCGGCGCTAACCATAAAAAAAATCAAAAAATAAAGGACATGACTATGAGCTATTACTTAAGATTTGAAGCTGTCAATTTAAGCAATTTTATTTCCGATACTAATGATTTAAGCACGATTCGCGGCGGCGGTTTGTTGTTATTGGATGCCACGGAAAAGGCGCAAAAACTCATATCTGAAGAGTTGAACAATAAATATAAAGCCATTACCCAAGGCGCATCATGGGCGTTATTTGAGCTGGAAACAGATAAAGCCACCGCATTCCAAATTAAACAAAACCTCATCAACCGATTAAATTCAGAATTAGAGGTTGATGGACAGGATAATCCATTACGCCACGCCACTTTTGTTGTTGATGTGCTGGAAAAAACTGCCGACTTTGCTAAAGATCGCGACAGCTTGCACACACTAAACCGCTGGCAACAAATGCAATCGCCCTCGGTGAGTTTTCCGCAAGCAGCCAATGAGATATGCGTAATTGATAAATTACGACCGGGGTCAGTCGAAGCATATTCACAGTCAGATGAATCAACGTCCAATAAAAAAATCATGTTGTCACCTTCCGTGGCATTACGAAGAAAATACGGATTATCTCAAAAACGTAGCGGTTTTTATAAATCGAGAACAAAACTTGAAGAATTAACATTTACCCAGGATTTAAAAGAACTGAGCCACGCCCCTAAACAAGGCATTCTTAACGAAAAAATCGCCGTTATCTATATAGATGGCAATAAGTTTGGTCAAGTAGTACGAAGTTGCAAAGATGCTAATGAACAAGCTCAGTTTGACCGAAAATTGCGCGAGGGACAGAATGCAATACTCAAAGCATTGCTTAGAAAAGCAAAAACCAACAAAAACGAATTATGGCAAAACAACGGCAAAATCCGACTCGAAACACTGCTGTGGGGCGGCGACGAACTGATCTGGGTGGTGCCTGCTTGGTTAGGCTGGCAAACCTTAAACTTGTTTTTTAAGCAAGCTGATGAGCATATCAAAATCGATAAAAGACTCCTTGAACGTAGTGGCTACAACTCTACAAACGGGAAATTAACCCATGCGGCAGGCTTAGTTTTTTGCCATTATAACGCTCCCATCCATCGAATTACCGCATTAGCGCATAGTCTTGCTGAAATCCCAAAGAAACAGGATGAGTATAAATACAAGAACAGGGTTGCCTATCAAATCCTGGAGTCATTCGATCATGCCGGTACGAATATTGAGAAATACCGAGAAAACCGCTTGGCGAATCTGGCGCAGCCTGAACACTTACTGATCCCCGCCGAAAAGATGGATGAATTGGAAAATCATATTAAAACTCTTAAAGACCATGAATTCCCCAAACGTAAAAGCTATCAGATTATTAAAGCACTTTTGAAAAAAAAGCCTGAACAGGATGAATTGGCTAAATCGTTACAAAAAAAACTTTTCCCGGATCATCTTGAAACGCTCGAAAAATTAAAAACACTATGCGGCGGCGAAGACGCCTATTGGCTGCACTTAACCGATTTATGGGATTATTTGGCTCTGGAGGGTAACGACCATGATTAAGGCAACAATGACAATAAATCTTACCCTGACCGGTCCGATACTGACGCAATCTTCAGCGCCCGGCGATTGGGGGCTTGATTTAGTCGCGGCACGCAATACAGAAGATAAACTCTATCTTCCCGGCACCTTGCTGGTTGGCAAACTCCGCCAAGCTTGGCAAGAATTACAGGATGCGGTAAGTGAAGCACATTGGTTCTCCCCCAAGATTGACCAATGGTTGGGTAAATACAGCGAACATGGTCTCCCTAACACCAAGCAATTGTTTTTCAGCGATCTGGTTTATCGAGGTGAATGCCAAACAACTACCCATAGCCGTATTAAAATCGATGCTAAGCGCGGAGCAGTGGATAAGCATCAAATGGCATTGATCGAAAGCCCGTTTTTAACCGGGAAAGATTACCAATTTACCGGAGAATTACATTTTTTTACCATCGATGAAACTGAAGCCAGCGTCATCGTTCGCCATGTAATCGCCGGTTTGAATTGGACCGCGCAATTAGGCGCTATGCGTTCGGTGGGTTTTGGCAGAATTAAAAATGTCGAGTACTCAAACACAATCAAAGCGCTACCGGAACCTAATCCGCAAGCACAGATACCTGCTGAAAATATCGTCCTATCCATTCGCCCGCTTTATCCTTTTTGCATCACCGGAAAGCCGGTTGCCGATAACTTGTTTGAGTCAGTCTCTATTATTCCCGGCGGTGCCGTACTGGGTGCCATTGCCACAACATGGAACCAGTTGTGCAATCGTAGCGGTGGACAGGTTGATGATGGTTTAGACGATAAGCAAAGACCGACATTGAAAAAATATTTCAGCCATATCCGTATCAGCCATGCGCTACCTAGTGAGCAGTTGGGAGTACGCCCACTTATTTTGCCGTTATCGCTGACCAAAGTGCCTGATGATAAAACGCTATATGATGTGATTCTGCTTGATGGCCCCTGTTTAATAAACGAAAAAGCGCCTGAGTTTGCCGTAGATTGGAAACACGATGCCAATGCGGATTACGGTTGGCCTACCGTTACCAAAGAACTAAGAACCCGTACGGCTATTGATCCTAATACCTTGCGTTCAGCCGACAACGAATTATTCTCGTACGAGCAAATACCGCCTAGCACATTATCATGGAATACCCAATTGGATTTAAGCCGTATTCCTGAAGTCGACCGAAACGCCGTTTACCGTGAATTGCAATCGCTATTAAGCCACGGCATTGCCGCCCTTAGCAAAACCAAAACCCCGGCAAGTGTTGAGTGGATATTGCCGTCTGCACAAGCAACGCAAAAATCCGATGCCACGCCTTTAAATGGCAACCAATGGATAGTCACCTTGCAAACCGATACCCTATTAGGCGCACCGACCGGGCTGGATGAAAGCAGCGGTCAGGCGGAGTTACATGCCATGTACGCCGAAGCATGGCAGGACTTATCCGATAATAAACTGCAATTGGTACGCTATTTTGCAAGACAACGCTTATCGGGCGGTAAGTACCGGCGCAGCATTTTTCAAGCCGGTAAAAAAGACTATCGTCCTTGGTTGCTGACCGAAGCAGGCAGCGTATTTTTACTGCAAACCACAAAAGATACCAACAAGGAAGATGGCAAAAAATTAATTGGACAATGGCTAAGCCAAGGTTTGCCGTTAAAAGGCACAGTGCTTAACTATTACGGAATAGGTCCTGATCTAGCCAAACAATGGCAAGACTGTCCGTTTATTGCCCAAAACGGTTACGGAGAAATTGCAGTTAATCTACAACTGCACACTCAACTTAAGCCGGAATACATAACGCCTATTCACTCCTTATAAGGACAGCCACCATGTCGAACCCTAACAACACCTGGAAATTCAAACCTTATAAACGTTGGAAAATCAGCGCCCAATTGCGTACCGAAAGCCCTTTGCATATCGGCAACGGTGAGATAACAACACACCCAAAATTAGATGACACTCAAGTTAATGCCTGCATTAAAGATGTTACGAACCAACCCTATCTGCCCGGCACAACCCTAAAAGGTAATTTGTTTGCATGGCTAAATGACCGTATTCAAGATGAACAGCAACGCCAAAATTTGCCAGCCTTATTCGGTCAATCCAGCGTGGAAAACTCATCGGGAGCAGGCGGCAGAGCAGAATTTCATGATGCGCCGCTAACATCCCCATTGTCGTCAGACGGCAAAAACTACCCTTATTGGCAGCAGAAAACCCAAACCTATATCGAAACCTCAACCGCTATTCACCGCATGACCCGAACCGTGGTGGACGGAAAATTATTTTACACAGAACTGGTCCCGCCCGATGTCGGGTTCGCAGTAGCCATTACAGGCACAATGACCGACAGCCAAGCAGCCATATTAATTGCCGCATTACAGGCTTTTGGCAACCCTGAACAGGCTGCGACCTTGGGCGCGGAAAATACCGGCGGCAAAGGGTACATGTCCTTATACGGCAATGTCGAAGCGGCTTGCATGGATGCGCAGCAAGCGAGCGATTGGCTAAACCGGCAAGACATCGGCATGGCGGGAAATGCCTTGATTCCGCTAAGCAAGGATGAGATTAATGCCCTGGCGCAACCGGTAACAGCCAGTCTTGCAAAAGCGGGCAAGCGTGATTCGCTACAGCTTACTATCCGAATGGATGGGTCGTTTCTAATCAACAACCCGGAATCGGCATTGCAAGAGGATGCAGAAAGCGATCACCAGCCTTTGTTGGACGCACAGGGTAACCCCTTATTGAGCGGCAAATCCTTACGCGGCGCGATGCGCTCTCAAGCCGAACGCATTATCCGTAGTCTGGGCGGTACCTGTTGCGATACGGCTAAACCTTGCGAGCCTCTGTTTCGGGCAAAAAACCTTGAAAACCTTTGTCTTGCCTGTCAAGTATTCGGAGCGACCGGCTGGCAAAGCCCGCTGCATATCCATCATTTTAAATTTGCCGGAGAAATCGCCGAAAAACATGAGCAAGAGTTTGTTGCAATTGATCGCTTTCACGGCGGCGGCAAACACGGTGCAAAATATAACGCGACATCCTATTTACGGCCCAAATTCACCGGCTCAATAGAGCTGGATCATCGTCTGCCGGATTGGGGCAAAGGCCTGTTAGCCCTGTTACTGCGTGATTTTAAAGAAGGCGATATTAAACTGGGCTTTGCTGCGAACAAAGGTTATGGCGGCGTTGAAGACCTAATCGTAACGCCTGCCGATCTACTTACAGAAAATCATCTCGCCGCTTTTAGGCAAAAATGCCAACAAACCAATCAAGCGCAAACGGCTCCGGGTGCCTTTGTTGCGCCTCCGCATATTGAACAAACTGTATCGACGGATGATTCAGAGCCGACGGCGAACAGTTTTTATAATCCCTATCAGTTCATTCCGGTCAAAAAACCGGCCGATTATGCTCATTGGCTAAACAGAGAAGCGTTTGAAAACGACAACCCTCATTGGACGCATCCTACTTATCAAGAAAAGGCAACCATCAAAAACAACCAAAATCCTCATTCGCACGCTGTCTACCGCAACCGGACGGATTCAGGAGAAGCCCTTTATCATGGCCGCTTGCATTGTAAACTGGTTGCCGAAACACCGTTTTTTATCGGCTCTAAACGATCGGATCAACATAGCTTTCCGGCGCAAGTGGGCAACTATGAACACAACGGCGAACTTGCCATCCCAGCGACCTCATTACGCGGCCTATTGTCTTCATTAACGGAAGCCGCCAGTAATTCAGCGTTGCGGGTATTGGACAACGGATTATTGAGTTATCGTAAAACAATGGATTCCAAACTTGCCAAAGACCGCCCGCTATCGGCGATTGGCATGGTTATCGGACAAGGCGATGAAAATTTAAAAATCATACCGCTGGCTTTGCCGACACTAGAATTAAAAAATGGTGATTACCAATTTTCATCCCCAGTTTTCAATAAAATGTTCCCCGACGGCAGAGCTGCGTTAAAAGTCTATCTTAACGATGCCTATAACGGTAACGGAGAAATGGCTGAATTTTTAGCCGATAAAAACACCTGGACGCCGAAAGAAAACAATCAAATTTTCTATTTAGACCTCGACCCGTTACATCTTAAAATGTTGGGCGGTAAACTGGTTAGCAACGGCAACGAAGCGTTATTGCGCCGCCCATCCAGGAACGGCGCAAACTTTATCATTGGACAAAACAGCATTCCGGCAAATAGCCGCCCGATTCCAGCACATAAATTAACCGACCGGGAAAAAGCCCGCCTTACCCCCGGCATATTACGCATTCTGGGCAAAACGCATCGTGAAACCGACATGCCCAACACCAAAAAGCACGAACTGTTTATTCCGGTACCGCGCGAATTCGCCGATAATTTCGAGCAATTCATCAAAGAGGCCCCCGCCTTCCCGATCAGCGCCGAAGCCGTTAAACGTTTTAAAGAACTGGCAGACCAGCGCACCGACTCGCAAAAACAGGAAAGACTGGATCATGATGAACAGCGGCTGCCCTATCACCTGAAAGGCACGACGCGTACTGACAAGCATAAATTGGAACCCAAACACGGTGACTTGGTTTATTTTCGCCCCGACGAAACCGATCACAAAACAGTCGCGGAGATTGCTTTTTCCGCGCATTGGCGTGGCCGAGTCGAAAACAAAAAACAGCAAGCCGCCAGAGTATTCGACTTTTTTTCGTCTAAGGACTTACTGCCGTTTAACCCCGAACGACAAAGCCTATCTCCGGCCGAATTACTGTTTGGTTTTGTTGAAGAACTAAATTCTAAAGAAGAACCAAAGCCTAAAAACGCCTTGGCGTTTGCCGGTAAAGTCAGGATCGGCACAGGGCAATTAACAAGCAAAGCGGACAAAGAACAATTGCTGGAATCCGAAGTTACCTTAAAAATACTCGCATCGCCCAAATTACCGTCGCCCTCATTGTATTTCCGTACAAAAAGCGCGCAACAAACCTATATCGCCAAGCATGATCTAAGTCCCGATAACGATAAAGCCAACGGCAGAAAACAGTACTTACACGCCTTGCGTAAGCAAGATAACTCGAGTCAAGTGCAAAAACTAACGCCCACCGGAGGCATACCGAACTCCGGCAATCAACTTTATCCATGGCAAAGCGGGAATAGCGATCACGCCGAACAAAAAGTTAAAATCAGGCCTATTAAACCCGGAACCTCATTTGAATTTAGCGTGGATTTCGACAACCTGACAGCTTGGGAATTAGGTCTGTTATGCTATGCTTTAAAACCTTCAGAAACTTATCGCCATAAATTGGGCATGGGGAAACCCATCGGTTTAGGCAGCGTTAACATTGATATTGAAAAATTGGAGTTAATCGACCGGCAAAAACGTTACGGCGAAGAGCCTGTCACTGCCGAGCGTTATAACGGTGAACAGCTCGGCATTGCAGAATTACGCAATACCTTTATAGCCACTATGGATACGGATATACGCCGTGCGCTTGAATTATTAGGTAATCCCCATAATACCAAAGCGCCTGTACACTACCCGCAAGTTAATGGAAAAAATATAGAAGAAGAGACTTACCGCTGGTTTGTTGCGAACGACAGCGGCAGTGGTCGGGGAGCCGGCAAAATTCCCGCTAAAAAACAACCGCTGCCTTCTATAGATGGCAGCACTGAACAACTTCCACCACTTAATCGACATGAGTGGTCAGATAATTGAGATTAAAACATGACCGAACAAAGCAGCACCTTAGACGATGCCTATTTCGACCGTAATCAAGCCGTCATGGCATTAGCCAAGCTTGCGATGCAACAAGGATATAAATCGGGCATCCGCATTGACCCCAACGAACCGGATTGGCCGGTGTTAATGATAGATTTACCTAGCGGACAAGTCGGCTGGCATTTGCCTAAAAGCGAGTTGATTGGGACATGGCCGGAATATGATCAGGCCTGGGATGGGCATAATCTGAACGAAAAACGCCAACGCATGGCGCGTTTTTTAACCGATGAACCTGAAGATTAGCGGCGCGTCAGGCGAAATTTTGCGATTTATTGTTTTTGGATAAGTTGTGGGACGAAAACCATTTAAATCTACAACACAAAGTAATCTCTCGAGTGATGATCGAACAAATTGACAATGCTGTACGTTATACGACAGGGATTTTTCCAAAATCGCATCGACCTTGGCATGCTTAAAACTTAAGCTGATCACTAGAAAGCAGAGCTAAATACTTAATTTAAAATATATGACTACCATAACTTTTGATACCTTAAAACTCACTCAACGCTTAGAGAAGGCGGGCTTCCCTCGCGATCAAGCTGTTGCTATGGTGGAAGCTCAAAAGGAGTCTTTATCTGAAATAATGAAAGCCCGCCTTGCGACTAAACTTGACGTTCAGGATGTGAAGATTAAGCAAGTAGAGCATGACGGTCAGTTTGCCCTTATTAAGTGGATGCTCGGAATATTAATTGCCGGGATACTGTCGATTGTTGTTAAGACGTTTTTCTGATGAAACAATGGATAACAACCTACAAAGATAAGTAGTTGGGCAAAAGTTTTCTGGCATGTGTGGGAGCGGCTTTAGCCGCTCCCACACATGCCACTCCTGTTAGGAAACTTATGTACACCTACTTACAGTTGTACTGCCCGGCCCCCAATAACGGAATAAAAAACACGTTTGGGTAAGCACCCTTCGCCCAAGCCAACCACTTGCCTCCCTAAGGAATATGTACGAGATAACTTGGGCAAGTTGCTAATAGCCGGAGTGCAGGCTTCGCCTGCAAGCGCAAGCGAAGCTTGCACTCCCGCTGAAAATTTATCGGCGCGAGTTGTTCAAGTTATTTCATGCACACGCCTAAGCACAGTAAACAAAAACCTCCCAGCCCAGAGCTCCCTCATGCAAACACCCCAACTATCCGATGCCTTGACCGATTTCAATCTCCATCAAGCCTGGAGCAAGGTGTATGAAAACCAGGGCTGCGCCGGTGTCGATCATCAAACCCTGGAAGCATTCGCCGAGCGGCTGCACAAAAACCTTGAGACTTTGCGCGATGAAGTCAACTACGAAACCTATCAACCCCAACCACTGCTGCGCATAGCGCTGGAAAAACCCAGCGGCGGCATGCGGCTGCTGTCCATCCCGACAGTGCGCGACCGCATCCTGCAAACCGCAGTGACCCGCGTCATCGAGCCTTTGTTTGAAGCCGAGTTTGAAGATTGCAGCTTTGCCTATCGCAAAGGCCGCAGCGTCGATCAGGCGATAGACCGGATTCAATTGCTGCAACGCCAGGGCTATCACTGGGTGGTGGATGCCGACATTCAATGTTTTTTCGACGGCATCGATCACACTCTGCTGATGACCATGATCGGCAAACTGGTCGCCGATGTCGGCTTATTGCGGCTGATAGAGCTATGGCTCGGGGCTGCGGTGGTCGATGGCGAGCGGCGCTTCGTGCCGAACAAGGGCGTCGCCCAAGGCTCGCCGATTGCGCCTTTACTGTCCAACTTGTATTTGCATCATCTGGATGAAGCTCTGCTGGACGATAACGTGCGACTGGTCCGTTTTGCCGACGATTTTTTGCTTCTGTGCAAAAGCCGGGACCATGCCGAGCAAGCGCTGGAACTCACCGACAGCCTGCTGGGCGAATTGCGCTTAAAGCTCAACACCCGCAAAACCCGGATCGTGCATTTTGATCAGGGCTTTCGTTTTTTGGGCGTGCAATTTATCCGCTCCCTCGCTTTTAAAACAGAGGCCGACGAGCCGAATTTACTGGGCTTGCCGCTGCGTGATGAAAACGCTGATAAGGATTTTAGCGAACTCGGGCGTTTGCATCCCGGCAATGACGGCTCTGAAAAATCCGCCGAACCACTATCCATCATGCAATATGCGTTTTCAACAGCCAACTTAAACGCCAAGGATTTTTCCGCTCGCGCAGAGTCTGTCGAAAACCTGGAATGCCTCGACGAGCAAGACCTGCCCGCCGAGCATGAGCCGCTGCTGCGCACCCTGTATTTACTGCAACACGGGCAAGTATTGGGCAAAGAATCGGAGCGGCTGATCGTCAGACAAGAACAAAAAACAGTGCGCGAAATCCCGGCCATAAAAGTCGACCAGATCATGGTGTTCGGCAATGCCCAAATCACCACCCAGGCCATGCAGTTTTGCCTGCAAGAACGCATACCGATTTATCTGCTGTCCGGCCAGGGCCATTATTACGGCGTCATCGACTCGTTCAACACCGAACCGGTGCTGCTGCAACGCGAACAATTCTTGCGCGCCAACGACGCCGCATTTTGCCTGAAGCTGGCCGCTGCCATGGTGCATGGCAAAATAGCCAACAGCCGTCTGATGCTGCAACGCCAAGCCCGGCGACATGACACCGAGGCCTTGCGCAGCGCGGCGGCCACGCTTAAAAATATCTTGGCGCGCTTGCCCGGCGCAAGTACGCTGGATGAATTGCGCGGATTCGAAGGCAGCGCCGCCAAAACCTATTTTCAGGCCTTGGCGGCAACCGTGGACAGTTCATGGGCCTTTAGCCAACGGATTCGGCAACCGCCCACCGACGGCATTAACGCCATGCTGTCTTACGGTTACACGTTGTTGTTTTACAATATCTACTCGCTGTTGCGCAGTCGTGGCTTAAATCCGCAAGTCGGCTTTTTACATGCGTAAGTCGGCTTTTTACATGCGTTGCGACAAGGCCACCCGGCGCTGGCCTCGGACATGATGGAAGAGTTCCGCAGTATCGTAGTGGATGCCGTGGTCTGGAAACTGGCGGTAAACCGGCAATTGACGCCCGATGACTTCGACTACCCGAACGCCGCAGGCCAAGGCTGTTTTCTTAAGCCCTCGGCGCGGCAAACCTTCATCAAAGCGCTGGAAGAAAAGCTCAACTCGGCCATCGCCCATCCCGTTACCGGCACGCCGCTCGATTACCGGCGCTGCATGGAATATCAGGTACAGCATTTGTCTCAAGTCATCCGCGGCATCGACGCAAATTATCAAGCCATGGTGCTGCGATGACTCGCTTATGGCTGATAACCTACGACATCAGCGATGACGACAGCCGCAAAAAAGTGCATGACATCCTCAAAGATTACGGCAAGCGCGTGCAGTACAGCGTGTTTGAATGTCATCTGAGCGACAGCGGCTTAAGCCTGTTGCGCGACCGCTTGCTGGAGCAAATAGACAACGCCGACAGTTTGCGCTGGTATCCTTTATGTACCTGGTGCAGCGCAACGGTGTTTTTTCAAGGCCTCGGCTTGCCGCCCGAAGACGAAGCTTTTTTTCTGCAATGACGGTGTTTTATGTGATCTGTTTCGATGTGCATGACGCCAAACGCCTGCGCAAAATATCCAATGAGATGGAAAACTTCGGCGTCCGGGTACAACGCAGCGTGTTTGAATGTCATCTTGAAAGCGCCCAGTTGCAAGAGCTTAAGCAGCGGCTGGACAAGTTAATGAACTCAAGCGAAGATCAGGTGCGCTATTACAACCTATGCGGCAAAGACAAGCAGCATATCGTCATTGACGGCGCGGGGAGGGTTAGCGCCGATCCGGATTATAATCTGCTCTGACCCTGGTGTATCCCCACAAATTTTCCAAGTTCGTCGTTCCGGCAGGGATGGTAGCTTTGTGATTTTTCAGATACTTAATGAAAATGATCGGTATTTTAAAGTTTCACATCCTTGTGACGGGATGCCGGCATGACGACTTTCCGGCTAGGTGGCAGACATTGATTGGGCAAAATACCAAATAATCTATTGTTTTATGGGGATACATCAGGCTCTGACCTGAAAAGCGGCGTTGCGGCGCGTTGTTGCAAAATCAGGCGTTTTTTTGTGTTTGCTGATAAATCAACAGCTTGCGAAAGAATCGAGTTAAAGCGCGCCGTATGTTGATTTATAAAGGGAATTTTTGTTTTGTTCAGGTTATTTCGTGTTTTTTGGGGGAATTGACGGCAATCTCAGCGACCGCGCCGCAAACAGCTGAAATTCCTCTTGCAAAGCAACAGCCTACAAAGGTACAGTTGCACTGCCCGGACTTTGATAACGGGATGAAAACT
>Ga0208117_100324_pt1 | contig 17253 bp, 14 predicted proteins | sample LakWasMet26_LOW6_2_FD_183870 | JGI IMG/M metagenome (GOLD analysis project Ga0208117, IMG submission 183870) | Freshwater sediment methanotrophic microbial communities from Lake Washington under simulated oxygen tension - Sediment Metagenome... | ecosystem: Environmental > Aquatic > Freshwater >...
GCCGTCACTCTCAGCGAGCTCACCGACAACCCAAAACTCAGTCCCAAAAAGTTCGCCTCCTACTTCAGTTCCTTTGCGTACGAATTCAACGCACCGATCCAATCCCCCTCCGCCTTTCTGCAGCGGGAGAAGGGCGACTGTGACGACTATTCCGTCCTGGCGGACTATGTCCTCGGCCGGAACCACTACACCACCCGCCTCGTCCACGTGCGCCTCGCCGGTCGCGTGGCCCACGCCGTCTGCTACATCAACGAGAGCAAGGCCTACCTCGACTACAACAACCGGGCCGTCTTTTTCACCCTCACCCGCTCTGGCTCCGAACTGCGGGAGATCGCCAACAAAGTGGCCGCCTCCCTCGAAGCAAGCTGGACCACTGCCTCGGAGTTCACGTATTCTTACGAAACCCGCCGCAAGACCATGATCACCACCGTCTCCAAGACCGGTGGCCCGGAAGAAGGACCCCCGTCTGCTACCAACCATCCCTCCGCCTTCAATGTCGACTGACCCCGGCACTCCCCCTCCGCAGGACAACCGCACTTTTCAGCGCGTCCTGATCTTCTTCGTCCTGATCCTCGCGGTCATGGTTGCCATCGTCGTCGCGACCCTGAGCAACCTCAACCGCTCCATCGCCACCAGCGACTGGGTCAACCACACCCACGCCCTGATCACCGAGCTCGATGCCCTCCAACCCTCCCTGGCCGCGGCGGAGGGCGATCTGAGCCGCTACCTCCTGACCGCCGACCCGCGCGACCACAGCGCCTATCAGGAGAAATTCGCCGACCTCGGTGAGCGTGTCGCGGTCATCACCGCCTTGATCGCCAATTCTCCGGGCGAGCAACAGCAGTTCACCCCCATCGCAAGCCTGCTGGCCCGCCGGGCCGAACTCGCCAGCCGCATCGCCAACCTGAAAAAAGCCGGTGATTCCGCCGCCCTGCAACAGCTCCTCGGCGACGAAACCATCCGCAGCGAACAGCGTGATCTGCAACGGCGCGTCGAGAAGATGCGCGAGACCCAGACCAACCTCCTCACGGAACGGGACCGCGCTTCCTTCCAGCAGGCGCAGACCACGCGTTGGACCGCCCTCGGCGGGGTCGTGTTTGAATTCCTCCTGTTGTGCGGGGCCGCCTGGCTCATCCGGGACGATCTCGCCATGCGGCGACAGGCCGCCCGCCTGCTGGAACAGACCAACGAACAGCTCGAGGCCAAGGTCCGTCAGCGCACCGCCGAGCTGACCGCCTCCAACGAAAAACTGGTCACGCAGAATCTCGAGGATCGCTGGGCCAAGCAAGCGTTGGAGCACCAGAACCGCTACAACCTCCTGATCATCGATTCCATCTCGGACGCCGTCTTCGTGGTCACCAAGCTGATGAACGTCTCGCGCATGAACCCCGCCGCCGTGCACCTCACCGGTTGCGAACCGGCCACGCTCATCGACAAACCCATTGCCGCGTTCCTGCGGCTGGAAGCCACCGCCGGCAGCGCGACGCCCGGCTTTGATCCGCTGGTGCGCACCCTGATCGAGGGTCACGAACTCCGGCAACAGGCCGCCCTCCTCACCAACAAATCGGGAGCCACGATCCCGTGCCGCCTAAACGTCTTTCCCCTGCGCGATCGCGACAAGGTGGTGGGCGGCGTCGTCGTCCTTCAAGCCCTCTCCTCATCATGAGCAACGCCACCCGCCCTCCCTTTGATCCCAACAGCGTTGCCTCTGCGCAGCGGGCTGCCCGGCACCACATCCTCGTCATCGATGACGAGCAACCGATCCTCGATCTCCTGCAGGAATACCTGACCGCCTTCGGCTATCGCGTGACCACGGCCAGCAATGCCCAGGAAGCCAAACGCCTCGTCGAGCAGGAGGCCCCGCGTCTCATCATCACCGATCTCCAGCTGGAGGATACCGACGGACTGCAACTGATCGAGCAACTGCGGGTCTTGTTGCCGCATACGCCGGTCATTTTGCTCACCGGCGTGCTGTTCGACTCCCAGGTGGTCGAGGAGAACCTGAAGTGGAAGATCTCGAGCTACATCAGCAAGACCGCGCCCCTGCAGACGCTGCTCGATGAGATCCGCCGGCTGATCAGCGGTTGAGTCAGAAGCGGGTGGCGCTTGCTAGCCGGACCAACCGGTTTTGGTACTGCGTCATGGACTCCTTCCATGTGCCAGAAACCGTGCCCGTGATGACGCTGCCGGAAACGGTTTTCTTTCCGCAGTCGCTGCTGCCCCTCCACATTTTCGAACCCCGCTACCGCCAGATGCTGCGGGACGTGCTGGCGAGCGACCGCATTTTTGCCGTGGCCCGACTGGACGCCCAGCGCGCTGGGCAGGACGTCGCCCATGAGCCCGCCCACCCTATCGCGTCGGTCGGGATCATTCGGGCGTGCCAGAAAGGCGAAGGCGAGACCTCCAACCTGTTGCTGCAGGGAATCTGTCGCGTCGAGATCCAATCAGTCCTGCGCGAATCCCCCTACCGCCTTATCCAGATCAAACCGCTCGTCACCAAGGCCGGTGGCAACCATGCCGAACTGGAGATCGAGCGCCTGGAAGTCATGCGACTCCTCAGCCTGCGCCGCCGCCTCGGGACGCCCGCTCCCAAGGGCATGACCCAGTTCCTGGAAAGCATCGAGGACTTCGACGCCTTCACCGACATCGCGGCATTCAACCTGTGCGACGACGGCGCATTCAAACAGAGAATGCTGGAGGAACTCGATACACGGCGCCGCATGCGCCTCTTCGTCGCCCGGCTCAAGACCGAGATCGAGGAGCAGAAGCTGAAGCGCAAGCTCCAAGGCCACCTACCCGACGATCACATCGTAGACAACTGAAGCAACGAACGGAGCCTTCTCGCGCTGCCCGCGATCACAAACGCCCTGGCCGTGGGCAAGCGGCTGGACGCGTAGGCGCCGTCTTCGCAAACGCTCCTCCACGTTCCCTGCTCCAGCGCGCCCAGGCCCTCATCGGCGTCAAACCGGAGCTGCGGGTTTATTACCAGCAAGCGGCCACCTGAGAGCCCGCTTGCCACGGCCTGCGTCCGTCTCTTCGCTCCCCCCGATGCCCCCGCCTTCCCTGTCATCTCCGGTTTCGCCCGTCGCCCAGGCGCCGTTTCACCTGATGACGAAACCCATCGGCTCGCGGTGCAACCTGGACTGCACCTACTGTTTTTATCTGGAGAAGGAAAAACTCTACACCGACGCCGGAGGCATGCGCATGAAGCCCGAGGTCCTCGAGACCTACGTGCGTGACTACATCGCCGCCCAGCCGGGTCCGGTGGTCAGCTTCGCCTGGCAGGGCGGCGAACCCACGCTGTTGGGCGTGGATTTTTTCCGGCAGGCCGTGGCGCTGCAACAGCGCTACGCCAACGGCAAGACGATCGACAACGCGTTCCAGACGAACGGCGTCCTGTTGGACGACGAATGGGGTGTCTTTCTGAAGGAAAACCGCTTTCTGGTTGGCGTCAGCATCGATGGACCGCGCGAACTGCATGACGCCTACCGCGTGGACAAGGGCAACAAGCCGACGTTCGACCGCGTCATGGCCGGCATCGAGGTGCTCAAGCGCCATCAGGTCGAGTTCAACACGCTGACCACGGTCCACCGCAAGAACTCGCCGCACCCGCTGCTCGTTTACCGCTTTCTGAAGGAGATCGGCTCGGGCTACATCCAGTTCATCCCCATCGTGGAGCGCAACGCCGCCAACCCCGATTCCGGTCTCTGGCTCGCGCCCCCGCCGGACCATGAAGATGCCGCCGCGCTGGACGACCAGGTCACCGCTTGGAGCGTGCGCCCGGTCGAGTATGGCAATTTCCTGACGACCATTTTCGACGAATGGATCAAGACCGACGTCGGCCGGGTTTTCGTCCAGCACTTCGATTCGGCCCTGGCCAACTGGGCGGGCGCCCCAGCGGGCATCTGCATTTTTTCCGAGAAGTGCGGCCGGGCGCTCGCCGTCGAGCACAACGGTGACGTTTACAGCTGCGACCACTACGTTTACCCGCGCTACCAGCTGGGCAATCTCATGAACTCCACCCTGGCCTCGCTGGTGGATTCACCGCAGCAAAAGGCGTTCGGCGAGGCCAAGTCCGCCACCCTGCCCCGCTACTGCCGGGAATGCCCCGTGCGCTTCGCCTGTCACGGCGAGTGCCCCAAGCACCGCTTCCTAAAGACGCCCGCCGGGGAGCCCGGACTCAACTACCTCTGCGCCGGCTACAAGAAATTCTTCACGCACATCGACTCCCCCATGAAGACGATGGCCGCGCTGCTCGATATGCGCCAGGCCCCGGCGAACATCATGCAGATGCCCCGCAGCCAATGGCTGCCCAGCACAATCAAACGATAATCGGCCAACTCACCGCCAAGGGTTGACCTTCATCACAACCGCAGGGTACCGCCGAGGACGCCAGGCAGGCAGGGAGGTTGTAGACTCCCGAAACTGGAGCCGCTTGTCGGATTTGAACCGACGACCTACTCATTACGAATGAGTCGCTCTACCAACTGAGCTAAAGCGGCCTGACAGAGGCGGCATTCGGCTGGTTTGCCGCGGTCGAGGCAAGCCCGTTTTTTCATTTCCGTTTCCCGCTGCCGGGCAACTTATTGCTGACACGGCCCGGCAACTGGAGAGCCTTGGGGAAGTGAAAGCCGATCTCTTCGACTACCCATTGCCCGAACGCCTCATCGCCCAGCGGCCGACCGACCGCCGGGATGATTCGCGCCTGCTGGTTGTGGACCGGAAAGCCCGCGCCCTGGCCCACCGGCATTTCCGCGACCTGCCGGACTATCTGCGCGCCGGCGACACCCTCTTTCGCAACAACGCCGCCGTCATCCCGGCGCGCCTCCACGCCACCCGCCCCACCGGCGGCCAGGTCGAGTGCCTTTTGCTCCGGCCGGCTATCTCCCCGGGCTCCACCAACCTTGCGCCAGGCGAGCCGCCCGCAGTTTCCGGCCTTCAGCCTTCAGCCTTCAACGTTCCGCCCTTGGATCAGTGGTGGTGCCTGCTGCGTCCGGGCAAGAAACTGCCCATTGGCGCCACGTTCGGACTCGAGGGAGAATTCGTCGGAACCGTCCTGGAGAAGACCGAGGAAGGACTCGTCCGGGTCGGTTTTAACACCACTCAGGGTGATATTTTGGCCGTCGCCAACCGCATCGGCGAGATGCCGCTGCCGCCCTACATCACCGGACACGACAACGCCGCCGCCCAGGCCGTCGACCGCGAGCGCTACCAGACTGTCTATGCCGACCGCGGCCACCAGGTCGCGGCCGCCGCCCCGACCGCGGGCCTGCATTTCACGCCGGAACTGATCAAGAGGATCGCGGATCAAGGCATCGCTTTTGCCGACCTGACGCTCCATGTCGGGCTGGGCACGTTCCGGCCCATTCAGGTTGAGAACATCGCCGATCACGCCATTCACCGCGAAGTCTACGAAATCCCCGCCCCGACCCAACAGTCTCTGTTCTCCGCAAAAGGCCGGTGCATCGCCATCGGCACCACGTCCGTGAGAAGCATCGAGGACTATTTGTCGGTCCAGCCGGCCCCGCTCGATCGCGATTTTGTGCGGGAGGCCGATATTTTCATTTACCCGCCGCGCACCTTCCAGGGAGTCGATGCCCTGATCACCAATTTCCACCAGCCCCGCTCCACGCTGCTCTGTCTGGTCTCGGCCTTCCTCACCCCAGGCTCCCCGGATGGCATCGCCTGGCTCAAGGAGATCTACGCCGAGGCCGTCGCCCGCGAGTACCGCTTTTTCAGTTACGGCGACGCCATGCTGATCCTGTGATCTCTCCATCAATCGGTTACGAGTTACTTGCACATTGAAGGATTCTGGCTTTGGTCTCGCGCTGTGACCAATTCAATCCACGCAAACGTGAGCTCAGCTCCCCGCCTCCGGTCGGTCTTGCAGATCACCGCCGTCCTTCTGGCGCTGGTCACCGCCGGCTTCTGGACGGCAAAGGGCGCCCATCGCGGCTGGAGCCAAAATCAGGTCCCTGTGCACCAGAAAGATGAAATCACCGGCCTTGATTACGTGACCTACGAGAAACGTTTCGTCCCTGGAGTGGAATTCCTTGGCGGAGGCCTCGGCCTCGCCGCTGGTCTTTTCGTCGTATCGATTTTCTGTAACCGCAAAAACAACCACCAACCCTCCTCATGAATAAATCAGTCCTCGTCAGCTTGCTCAGCTTCGCGTCTGTCGGTCTCCTGTCCGCCGCTCCCCAGTCCTTTGACTTCAAGGACCCGAAAGGCGTCAACGCCATCCAGTTTCACCTCGATTCGTTGCTGGAGCCCATTTCCGGCACGGCCAACGGCGTCACCGGCACCGTCTCCTTTGATGCGGCCAATCCGGCTGCGACCACCGGCAAGATCGTCGTCGCGACCAACACGCTGACCGTCACCAACTCGATGATGACCGAGCATCTGCGCGGCGAAAAATGGCTGAATGCCGCCGCGAACCCTGAGATCGTCTTCGCCCTCACCAAGCTCGAGCAGGTCAAGACCATGGGAAATGATACCACGGCCATCGCGACCGGTGACCTCACCATCAAGGGCGTGACCAAATCCATTTCCGTACCCATCAAAATGACCTACCTCGCTGACGCGCTCGGCAAACGCACCAAGCCCGAGAACAAGGGCGATCTCCTGGTCATTCGCGGCGAGTTCTCCATCAACCGCAGTGACTACGGCATCATGCCGGGGCAGATGGAAGACAAGGTGAATCCCGAGATCCAATTGACTCTCGGAATCGTCGGCGCTGCGCCGAAGGCCTGACCGCCCGTTGAGGAGCCTCGCCCCTGACCATCCAGGACCGGGACGACGCAAAGGACATCCCTCGTCCCCATTTCAGGACGGCCGCAAGGCCGTCCTTTCTTTTTGCCGGCGCCCTGTTACGGTGCTCCCAGTGACCGACGACGAACTCCAGCACCTGATAGAAGACGCCACCTTTGACTACACCATGGGGGACAACGATGCGGCCCTCGCCAAGCTGGCGCGGGCGACCGCCGCCGCGCCGGACTCCTTTCCCGCCTGGCATGCCTTGGCCGAGGTGAACTTCAACCTCCGCCGCTTCGACGAGGCCCTGGCCGCCGCCGAGCAGGGTCATCGCCTCCAACCCGGCGACCTTTTCATCAACACCACCCTCTCCCGCGTCTGGATGGAGAAGGGCGACAAGGCCAAGGCCGAACATTTCGGCGCCCAGGCCAAGATCCAGACCTGGAAGGAACAGATCAAGAACCCCGACGCGTCCAAAGACAGCCTGTGACCCGATCACGCGCTTCATTGGGGGTTACCGTGAAAGATCCGGCAGCTGCGCCGTCGCGAACGACCGGAGTTTGTTGGCCTAGGCAAGTTTGCCAGAGGGACTGAATTCACGGGCAATAAAAAGCCCCGGCTCCAGGCCGGGGCTCGGGGGACTGATATTCAGCTGTTGGTCAGGCCTTCTTCGGGACGTCCGCGCTCTTGGGATTCGCGGGCTTGACGGTGCCATCCGCCGCAGTTTGTCCGAGGAATGCCGGTAGGTTCAAACCGACGCTCTTGGCGATTTCATTGAGTGGCAACACGCCCTTGTAGAGGTCCTGTACAAACTGGCCGGGTCCGGCCTGGCCATTGCCTCCGCCCATCACGACAACCTTTTCAAATTGCATGCCCTTGATCGCACCGGCCTGCACTTCCGCAATGCGGACGATGTTTTCGGCGATGAGCAACTGAGTGGCTCCGGAGGTATCGTCGGCGACCTTGAGCAGCTTTTCAAAGCCCTGTGCCTTGGCGTCAAGGAGGGCACGCGTGCCCTCGGCCTCAGCGGTGAGCTTGGCCTGGATGCCGCTCGCCTCGGCACCGAGCTTGACCCGGATACCCGTCGCCTCGCCCTCCGCCACGCGCCGGATACCCTCAGCCTCGGCATCCTTCTGGATGATGTAGGCGGCAGCCTGGCCTTCCTGCAGGATCTTCGTCTGCGCAGCCTTGGCCTCGGCATCGATGCGGATGCGCTCCTTGTCGATCTCGGCCTTCACGATCTGATCGGCCTGCTGTTGCGCCTTTTCGCGGGCCGCACGGGCGAGTTCCGCCTCCTGCTGGGCCTTGTATGACTCCTGCAGGGCGCGGGCCTCGGCGACCTTCTGTGCGGCCTCGGTGCGACGCTTGGCTTCGGCCTGTTCCATCGCCAGATCGGCATTGGACTTGGCGATAACCACCTGGGCGGTGTTCTGGCCCTTGCGAGCCTCGGCCTCCGCATTGGCCACCCGGATGGCCTGTTCACGCTCAGCCTCGGCCTTGCCCACGGCACCGCGCTGGTTTTCCTGCGCGACACGGATCTGCGCATCATTGATCGCCTTGGCGGCGGCTTCCTTTCCGAGAGCGTCAATGTAGCCGGAGTGGTCCTTGATGTCCCGGATGTTGCCGTTGATCATGCGCAGGCCGACCTTGTGCAGCTCGACCTCGACACCTTTCGTGATGAGGGCGATGAGCTTCTCACGGTCAGTGTTGATTTCCTCGATGCTCATCGAGGCGAAGACCACGCGCATCTGGCCCATGATGATCTCAGACGCGAGTTGCTGGATCTCGTCCAATGTGCGGCCGAGCAGACGGGTGGCGGCGTTCTGCATGACCTCGGGCTCCGTGGAAATGCCGATGGTGAATGAGGCCGGTGCATCAATGCGGATGTTCTGGCTGGAAAGGGCGCCCTTCAGCTCGATCTCGATGTTGATCGGGGTGAGGTCCAGGTAGCCATAGCTCTGGAAAAACGGCATCACAAACGTACTGCCGCCATGGTAGCAGATTGACGACTGGCCGGTCGCCAGTTTGCCGTAAACGACCAGAATCCGGTCGGGCGGGCACATGCGATAACGAGAGATCAGCGTGATGACGATGATCAGGAGAAAAACGGCGACGAAGCCGATGGCTATGATCTGGATCATGGGAGCAGGGATTTGGTTGTTGGCCCGAAAAGAGTATGCAGATGACGGCGTCGGCCCGGTCAGAGCGCTTCGACCAACACGGTGCCGTTGTCCACGAGACTGACGACCCGCACCTTTTCGCCGCTGGCGATCGGTCGGTCCGATGTGCACAGGGCCGCAAAGGTCGCCTGGCGGCCGCTGAAATTCACGACGACCTGCCCACCCGAAGCCTTGTTGGCCGGCAAGGAGATGTAGACCGTACCGACCGCCCCGACGGCCTGCTTTACCTGGATGGTGCCGTCACTGCGGAGCGAATAAATCGCCCGGATCATCAAAATAACGATCACCATGAGCGCACCGCCTGCCAGACAGGCGACACCGATGGCGGCGAGCACCGACAAGCCGTAGTCCATGGCCATGCCCCCCGCCCAGCCAAAGCCCAGAAAAAATCCGGTGAGCGGCTTCACCGAAAATATCCCGCCTCCTCCCCCAACATCGGCGGAGCCAATCGCATCGACGGAATCATGCGCCTCCATCCCGATCATCGACAGCACGGCGAGCAGCAAGGACATCAGTCCGGCCAGCAGGCCGATGCCGTAGAACAACTGCTTGGCTAACGTGAGTTCATTCCACCACCCACCGATCTGTTCGATGAAAGCCAGGGTTGTCATAATATTGCCGCTCAGTTTAAGGGGTTAATCGGGAACACGATATTACAAAGCAATCGGCATTTTAAAGACAAGCGCACACCGCGTCACCGTCCGTTCCGCCCGGCGCAACCCCCGTTGACACCGGCCAAAGCGCCCAACTAACCTCCGGACCTTATGGAAAGACACTCCTACCTCCTCGAATTCGAGAAGCCCCTGCGCGAACTCGAGAAGCAGCTCGAAACCCTCCACCAGCAGTCCTTGGAGAACAATATCGATATGTCCGCCGAGCTCGCGACGATCGAGGAGAAGATCGAGGTCACGCGGAAGGAGATCTACACCAACCTGACCCCCTGGCAGCGCGTGTTGGTGGCCCGTCACCCCAAGCGCCCCTACGCTCTGGATTATGTGTCCGCGCTCTGCGTCGACTTTCAGGAACTCCACGGCGACCGGCAGTTCAACGACGACCGCGCCCTGATCGGCGGCACTGCCTTCTTCGAGGGTCGTCCGGTCATGATCATCGCCCAACAGAAGGGTCGCGACACGAAGGAAAACATCATCCGCAATTTTGGCATGCCGCAACCCGAGGGTTACCGGAAGGCCCTCCGCCTGATGAAGCTCGCCGAGAAATTCCGGCTGCCCGTCATCACCTTCATCGACACGCCCGGTGCCTATCCCGGGGTCGAGTCCGAAGCCCGCCACGTTTCCGAAGCCATCGCCGTCAACCTTCGCGAAATGGCTCTCCTCAAGGTCCCCTCCGTCGCCGTCATCGTCGGCGAGGGCGGTTCCGGCGGCGCCCTCGGCATCGGGGTAACCGACCGCGTCCTCATTTTTGAGAACGCCTATTATTCCGTCATCTCGCCCGAAGGCTGCGCGGCGATCCTTTGGAAGGACCGTGCCAACGCCCCCAAGGCCGCCGCCGCCTTGAAGCTCAATGCCGGCAGCCTGAAGGAACTCGAGGTCGTGGATGACGTCATCCCCGAGCCGCTGGGGGGCGCCCACTACAATCCCGCCCAGGCCGCTGCCGCCCTGAAAAAAGCCCTGATCAAGCATCTGGGCGAAATCACCGGCCTCTCCACCGAAAAGCTCCTCAACCAGCGCTACGAACGCTACCGCGCCTTGGGCGAGTACCGCGAAGTGGCCGTGAAGTAAGGACGCAAAAACGCATTTACATCGCCGGCGAGGTCCGTTTCTCTCGCCAGCTCAGTCGCCCGGGTGGCGGAATTGGCAGACGCAGTGGACTCAAAATCCACCGACCTCTAAAGTCTTGTGGGTTCGACCCCCACCCCGGGCACCACTTAAGTTTATCCACGAGATGAACTTAGGTTTTTGGTGAGGCTAGATTGCCAGTTGACGTGGCAATCTAGATATGTCCCTCAACTCTTCATTCATCATGACGCGGTTCAAATACCGCAATGGCGCCTCATCCTGGCGAATCTCAGGTTGGCTACACGGCATTCGCATCCGCAAGAACTTCAAGACCCGGGAAGAAGCGGCAGCGGAGAAAACCGTTCTAGATATCCAGACTGCTCAGGCCGCTACCGGATTGCGCCCGACAACGACATTTTTGGCCGACCCCCAATTGCGTGAAGCTGAGGATGCCTTCCGCCGTCTCGATGGAAGGAATCACTCACTCCTATTTTACCTCGACTACGCATTGGCGAATTTCCGGGAACCTCAGCAGCAAAAGAGACTGCAGGAAGCAGTCGAGGAATACATCGCTGGGAAGCAAAAGGAAAATGCTCAATCTCTCCTGTCCTCGCAGCAATTGCGGGCTATTCGGAACGAGCTTAAAGCACTGCTGATAGGCTTTCCGAACGGACCTGTCTCTCAACTAACAGCGACAAATTTGACGACTTTTCTAGAACGGGGCTCGCCTGCCTTGAAAACTTATAACAACCGCCGAAGCCTAGTTTCGACGTTTTGTAAATTCGCGTTTCAAAAAGACTGGATATTACTCAATCCGATTGAGAAAACCCCGCATCACCGGATCCGACATCGACGTGGCTCGGCGGTGACAATTTCTGCTGAGTACGCAAAAAATCTAATGGCCTATCTTGAGTATTACGAGAATGGCACATTGGTCCCGTATTTTGCGCTCTGTCTGTTTGCGGGAATTCGACCGAGTCCTCGGGATGGTGAGATGGCCAAATTACTTTCCGAGCACATTCGTTTAGACACCGGAGTAATTCTGATAGAGCCCGAAGTGTCCAAGGTCCGCATGAAGCGCCAGGTCACTATACAGCCCAATTTGGTCGAATGGTTGAAGAAATATCCATTCAAGCCATTCAAGCCTTCTTACGTCGAATATCACCGTTCTAAACTCACCAAGCGCTTCTCGCTCTCGCATGACGTCATGCGTCATACATACATTTCAATGTTTGTTGCGAAATACCGTTCTATGGGGGAAGCGGCATTGCAGGCAGGAAATTCGGAAAGCATAATCCGTAAGCACTACCTCGATCTAAAGACCCCGGCAGAGGCTGAAAACTATTTCAATATAGTTCCCGGACAATAAGAAGAAGCTACGGAGAAGAAAAACGACAGTGCAGTGTCGCCTTAATCAGTCGCACTCTCCCAGGGGCTCATTGCCAAGTTTTGCCACGACGGGTCGTAGGAAGCGCCATAACCTAGGTCTGTTCAGATAAATGACCGCGATGTCTAACTCACGAGAATCTTTGGTCCATTTTGGGAAACTTCTCACAAAATGACTAAGTCAACAGGCAACCTAGCTTCCCGCAAAAAAATCCCTCAGTGAAGGATTTAAGGCGGCCCCCTCGGGGACTGAAACCCCTTCTTTCCTGACGACAGAATAGCTTTATTGGGTGTGGAATAAGTTGTTAATGCAGGTGATACCCGAGCGGCGGTAGATCAAGTAGACTGCGGACATGTTTCTGAAATGCCGCACATGGCGTAAAGACGAAAAAATTCATCAGAGCTGGTCGGTGAATGGGAGCCAGCGGTATACGAGTAACAAGGTGGCGCATCGGCAGGTGTTTTAACTGAGGGAAATGAACGGCAGACAGCAGGCGGCGTGGGAGCGAGCGATCGCGATGATCGACGGCTGCGACAGGGCGACGCGGCAACTGGAGCTGTTCTCCTCGGACCGCACCCCATTTGACCAGAACTGTGAACGTGCTGCAGATGCGTCTGAGCAAACTGCGACTGGACCGGTATTTCAGAGAGCGGCTGCTGGAGAATTGCGAAGGCCTGGACTGGGAAAAGTGGCGTAGATCCTGGCCGTGTATCCACTGAACACGAGCCGGTAAGCCCCTGCCGTAGTGGTCAGGTTCGCCAACGCTCTCCTGCCGGAGACTCTCCTTCTTACGATCATTGCCAAGTCCTAGGATCATTTCGCCGACGTGACTGCGCTTTGGCGCGTCACCCCTGAACGGCGACCCGCTTAAGCGTCAAATCTGCGGAAATCCGCGCCCCAGCCGACGATGCGCGTTACACACCTGGCAGCGAAACCACCTGCCTTGACTGCAAATAAATAGTCCTCAAGGGAGCGAGGACTGGACAGCGGTGATCTGCACGTTTGCCGCAGGGAGTAGTTCGATTCGCGCGTTCAATTCAACCGTGCCTGGACGTCCGGCTCGCGAACGAAGAATGACAAGGCACTGACCGCTAAAGGCTTTCATCTCGCTGCCTTGGAAGGATCGCAGGCTGGTGGCATCGCCGTTATCCATGCCCGCAATTTCCGCCGGGCCCGCGACCGTAAAATGGACCAGTTGATCGGCTCCCGGCACCACTTCGCCGTGTGCATCCACGACTTTGACGGTGACAAAACTCAAGTCCCGCCCATCAGCATGAATTTCGACGCGATCCGCCTCCAGCTTGAGTGCAACTGCCGGGCCCGCGGTGCGCCGAATCGACTCTGCCCAAGGCTGACCCTGCTTGTATGTCACCGCCTTGAGCTCCCCAGCCTCATAACGTACATCGTCCCAGCGCAGACGGTATTCACGCTCACCTTTCTTTTTCCGCCCGAAGGATCGTCCGTTCAGAAACAGTTCCGCCTCGTCACCGCTGGTGTAAAGCTGAACGGGCGTGATCTCTCCCTCCCGCCCGGGCCAGGTCCAGTGAGGAACCAGGTGAGCCACCGGCAGATCCGGCCGCCAGCGGGATTGATAGAGATAATAGCGGTCTTTCGGGAATCCGGCGAGGTCCACGATGCCGAAATACGAGGAACGCGAAGGCACACGGCCGCCGAGACGTGCCATTTCTGCCTCCATTGCGGCGCGCTCGGCCTCATTCTGAAAATTAAGCAGATTGGTCTTGTCCTGGTTGTAGGGCGTGGGCTCGCCGAGATAATCAAAACCCGTCCAGACGAATTCTCCTGCCAGGGCGGGCAACCGGTCGGCAGAATCAAAATCAACATCAGGCGTGTAGGCCCAGGGCGGCGCGTAAAGGTCGTAGGAACTCACTTGAAAACGAAAGGCTCCGCTGTCCTTCCTGCGACTCACCGGAAAATAGTAAACCCCGCGAGAACTGACCGTCGAGGCGGTCTCCGCCCCGAAAAACGGCTGGTCCGGATTGGCGCGGATGTGATCGAGATAATTGGGCTTCTTTCCGGTGATCGCCCGGTAGTTGTAACCTGCCACATCCACGGTTTGGGCAAACCCGTTGGTCATCGATTCGGCGTTGTTCATGCCGCTGGTAACCTTCCGCGTCGGATCCTCCCGATGGAACAACCCAGTGAGCTGGCGGGACAGGTCGTGATTGTGGCCTTCGTCCTTCTGCTCCCGGATCTCGTTGCCGGTGCTCCAGAGGATCACGCTCGGATGATTGCGGTCGCGGCGCACCAGATTGACCACGTCCCGCTCGTGCCAGGCGTCGAAATACTGCGAATAGTCGCCCGGTGCCTTGCCGATCCGCCAGCAATCAAACAGCTCGTCCAGCACGACAAATCCCATCCGGTCGCACAGGTCGAGCAGCTGTGGCGCGGGCGGATTGTGCGAAGTGCGGATGGCATTGCAGCCCATCTCCCGGAGAATCTCCAGTTGCCGCTCGGCTGCGCGTTCGTTGAACGCCGCACCCAGCGCGCCGAGATCGTGATGGTTGCATACCCCCTGGAGCCGGAGGACCCGATCATTCAGCAGGAACCCCGTTTGTGGATTCCATTCGATCTTCCGAATCCCGAAAGGCGTCTCAACCCGATCCACTTCGCTGCCATCCGCCAGAATGATCGTCCGCATCCGGTGCATCCGCGGGGAATCAACGTCCCATCGGGCCGGCTGTTTCAGGGTCAGCCGGGCCGAGGCCAACCCCTTGGCGTTCGCTTTCAGGCCGGGTATTTTCGTTTCGACCGTTGCCAACACCACTTCACTATCAGGCGCGACCAGTTCTTGACGAACGATCACATCAGCCGGCTGGACGCTTTGGTTTTCAACGGTGGTTTCGACCACGATGTCCGCCACGTCCCTGCTGACGTCCGGCGTATGCACGAACACGCCCCAGTGCGCCACATGGACTGGCAGGGTCTTCACCAGCCGGACGTGCCGGTAGAGGCCCCCGCCCGGATACCAGCGGGAGGATTCCGCCGGATTGTCGAGCCGTACGGCGATGAGATTCGGACCGTCAAACTTCACAAAATCAGTGATCTCGACCCGGAATGAGCTGTAGCCATAAACCCATTCGCCCGCGAGGCTGCCGTTCACGTAGATTTTGGGTTGCGACATCGCTCCGTCGAAATCCAGGAAAATGCGGGAGCCCACGTCGTTTGTGTCGAGTGTGAGCGCCTTCCGATACCAACCGATGCCGGCCCAGGGGAGTTTGCCTGTGTTATTTGGCAATTCGGCGCGAAACGGGCCTTCGATACCCCAATCGTGCGGCAGATTCAGTTCACGCCACGCGGAGTCATCCAACGTGGACTTCTCAAGTCCGGCGGGCTCGGGCCTCGTGCTGCCATCGGGCATCGGGCCGAAACGGTCGAAGCGCCAGGCGCCGTCGAAGGATTCACAGGTGCGACCAACCGGCCCAGGCGGTGGCGAAGCGTGCACCACGCAGAGTGGAGCAAGCAGGACGAAATAGTAAAGCAGGCTGATTTTTCTCATGGGTCAGGTGGATGGTTACAGTGGATGAAAGATCGAGTCCCAAGCCGGGCATGGTAAATACCACGCAGCAGGCAGATCCCGCCGCGCGCCTGGTCCGTCGTGCGCCGCATCTCGCAATCACGCGCGATGATTGCACGTTTGCGCCTGCGCGCGTGAATCCATGCCTGGCAGAGGAGACACGCCGCCAAACGGCGATTGTCGCGCAAGGTCTGGGAATTCAGCAGGCGGGTCACGGAATGCGTCTGATTTCAAACACCGCCCCATCATAGGGTTTTTCAAGATTCACCGGAAATCCCTTGTCTGCCAGTTCCTGGCCGGTGGAAGTGCTGACTCTCTCGCCACCCGGCGCCCGGCAGACCTCATAGTGCGAGGCTGGGTCAAGAAAACCGACGGTAACCCTGTTTAGCGCTGCTCTGGCATTCTGACGGAAAATTCCCACCACGCCCCCTGAATGACTGTCGGAGTTGATCCGTTGATAACCATCCCAGCGTCCTTCCGCCGGTTCGCCAAAACCTGACAAATCCTGGCGATAGGACATGAAGTCATGCCGGTCCTGCACGCCTCGCAACCAATCGGCCCAACTCTTCATCCTCGCTCTCTGCCCTGTGGTCAACGCTCGCGGATCACCGAGAACTATGGGCAATGACCCGATGAGCGATTGCAGCGACAGTTCCAAATCCGGATCCCCGAATTCCTGATTGCCGATCACAAGCGCGGCAGCAGGAATGACCGGCGTCCGCCACCAGGACAGCTGCCTGACCCGAAATGAGCCCAAAGGCGCGCTATCGCGAAAGTTGGACAGCCAGTTCCCCTCGGCGTGTTTGCACATGTCAAGATCCACGAGATGCAGGGCTCCCATGGTTTCGAAGGTGCAATCGATAAACAGATTTGGCGTCTTGTCGTGGAGCTCGTCGAACAACTGCCAGGTGCGGCGATACATCTCGAGCAACGATTCGTTCCGGTCCCGGTGCATTGGGTGATTGGGCGCATGACAGCCCGACCTTGTTTTGTCCGTGGTATAGGCCCCCGTCACCACCGCCAGATCCGCCTTCAAATATTGCAGGCCATTTTCCTCGATGAGTCCGGTGATCACCCCTTTGATATGGTCAAACCAACCCGTGGTGAGGCACATCGAATAGGTCGCGGTGCCCGTTTCAGCGTCGGTGTCCTGGTCTTTGTGGAGATAGACGGGAGAACCATCGGCTTTGCGGACCATCCAATCCGGATGCTGCGCGAACACATTGCTCCCCGCCCTGGCGGACGCGATGCTGATCCAGAGCCCGGGTTTCATGCCTTTGGATTTGATGTGGTCGAAAACCGGTTTCAAACCGCGCGGAAACTTGCGGGCATCGACACCCCAATCGCCATACGAATTCTGCCAGCCATCATCGATGACGAACTCCTCGATCCCGCACTCCGCGGCGGCGGCGGCCAGCTCGATGATCAATTTCTCATCGATCTGCTGTTTGAACGGCATCCATGTATTGTAAACAAACACGGGCTTCTCGGGGATCAGACTGAGCCTGGTCCCCAGGTGTTTCCGCACAAAGTCGTTGACCGGGCCGTTCAGCACAACCGAGGGATCATCAGTATCGGCATAAATCCCGGTGAAAACCCAGGGGCTCTCCCACGTTCCGCCCGGTTCAAGCCATTTCCGAAACCCGAAGGTCTGATCCGGAT
>Ga0208117_100333_pt1 | contig 16895 bp, 12 predicted proteins | sample LakWasMet26_LOW6_2_FD_183870 | JGI IMG/M metagenome (GOLD analysis project Ga0208117, IMG submission 183870) | Freshwater sediment methanotrophic microbial communities from Lake Washington under simulated oxygen tension - Sediment Metagenome... | ecosystem: Environmental > Aquatic > Freshwater >...
TTGGCCAAAATCAGTCCCACCAACGCCGCACCGATGATCTCGCCCCGCATCAGGCTATGGATCGTTTCGTAACCGACGCCGAGCACCCGGGCATCCAGCAGGCCGCCGAGCCCCACGAGCAGACCGCCAAGCGCCGGCCACCACATCCAATGAATAGGGAGACGGGCGAAACCGTCTTCGCAGGCATAGACCATCGCCGTCAGCAGCCCCGAGAAAAGCCCCGCACAAGTGCCGACAAGGAGCGCCACCCCCAGGGCGGCGGGCCCGATCACCGGATGGACAGCCACCGGAAAAATCGGCCCTTCCCCCAGCAGCGGCACCCGCAGGACCGACGCGATGATCGCCGCCGCCGCCACCGGAATGAAGCTGCGCGGCTTCCATTCAAACAGGAGCAGCTCCACCGCGAGCAACACCGCCGCGATGGGCGTGGCGAATATCGCCGCCATGCCGGCGGCCGCACCCGCCACCAGCAGCGTTTTCCGTTCGGCGGACGTCAGATGAAAGAGTTGCGCAAACAGGGAGCCAAAGGCGCCACCGGTCATGATGATCGGACCCTCCGCGCCGAAAGGTCCCCCCGTGCCGATCGACACCGCGGAAGAGACCGGTTTGAGGATCGCCACGCGCGGATTGATCAGGCTGCGGCCCAGCAGAATCGCCTCCAAGGCCTCCGGAATGCCGTGTCCGCGGATCTTTTCTGAGCCATATCGCGCCATGAAGCCGATCACGAGTCCGCCCACGGCAGGCACCAGCACCACCCACCAACTCCAAGGCTGCCCGCTCAGGACGGTTGGCTCGGAGGAAATCCGCAGGAAAAAGGCCGCATTCGTGATGACGGCAATCAGCCACAACAGCAGCTTCGCAACCAGGGCCGCGATCACCCCGATGGGCACCGCCAGCGCACAGAGCAGCAGAACGCGGCGATCGGTGGTAAAGTCGGCGAGCAGGTCATGCCGCGGCGACGGGGCGCTGGTTGGAAGGACAGTTTTCATCGACTGGAAAAGATCCGTCATTGCATCGTATTCCGATACATTACAATGTCTTTTTCTGTCCCTCCTCTTCGCCCCCACCTCGGCGCAGCCCCGTCGGACCCAGGCCCGCCCGCTGTCCTGTATGCCCACCGACCAAGCACCTTCTGATCCGAGCGTCCCTTCGAAACTGAATTCTTGGTCGCACCCTTCAGCCCGATTGCCTCAGACCGGAGAGACCCTACTGAGGTTATAGCGCAACAGCAGCGCGGTCGGCGGATCGGAGAGGGATATCAGTTGGAGGCGGCGGGCGTGCATGGCCTTCTCCCTCGGCCCCAGCGGTCGTTGGGCTTGCATTTGGCGAGGCCCGGTTGAAGGTGTTTTCAATCTTTAGGCCATGCCCAACCAACTCTCCAAGTCCAAACGACGGCAGAGCCTTGCCGAGCACGAGGCGGTGCTGGCCGCGCTCGAGGAAATCGCACGAACCGAGGACGCGACCGTGATGGCTCTGTTACGCGAGGCGACGCGTGATTTGGTGAAGCGCAAAACAAACGAACCGGCCCAGCTTGAACGATTGCGCCAAGCGGTGTGGGAAAAGGCCCCGCAGATGCCCACCCGATTCAAAACCGTGGCCGAAGTTGCGCGCTTCAAACGTGCGCAGCGAGAGTTCGACCAGGTGCTTCTCGATCTGGCGTTGGCGAGTCCGCAGGCGATTCAGCAGCGCAATTCCCTCGTATCCCCGCGCCGGACCATCCGATTGATCGACTTCGATCAAGCCCATGCCGCCGCTGCCGTCTGACGCGGAGCCGCGACCCCCCGAAGATTTTGCGCCCCTTCTGGCGACGTCAGAACCTGTGCTTCTGGTCGGCGGGCAGGCCGTTAACCCTTGGGCCCTGTATCACGAAACACGCACGGCTGGCCTTCAACTTCGCCGTCACCCCGCAACTCCTGATCAAGGGCATCATCTGGGCCACCCTGATCGGCCTGATCGGCGGCCTCCTCCCCGCCCTCCGCGCCGCCCGCCTGCCGATCGCCGCCGCGCTGCGGGAGCTGTAAGCAAATCAGCCCAAAGCCAACGCGCCTCGCCGACAGTCTTGCTCGCGACGTCCGCCAAGGCGATCAAGAGTCAAGACCTGACGTCTTCGGCTTGGCACTACCGACGCAAAGATGCGGACCGCCCTTCGCTCATTCTCCACCCGCCAACCCTACTTCCACCACAGGCCAATTACTCTCCTTCGTAGGATGGTAGAACTGAGCGGCAGTGTACGCTTGCCGTAATATGGCTGGCATCACGCCGTTTCCCGCGGCGCACCCCCTCCCTGGATAAAGCTCGTATTTGTATACCCCTTGATGTCTGGGGGCTCGTAGTAATAGGGACCAAAATACTCCAGCCTTCCCAACCAGTCATCCCGGTTTCTAGCCAAGTTAGCCGGATACACGTTCTTTTCTCCGTTCAGAACCCAGAACAGCACCAACCGGTTCCTCTTCAGGAACTCTAGCATCGCCGATTCCCGGAAAAGCACGCTGTGGGTTCCTGTCGTTCCGGCCGCGGGGTCCCACGCGACCAACTGGCCCGAGGCGTCATAGAACCTCCCCAGCCGCCCCTTCATGCGCAAACCTAGCGAATCTACCAGGAGCTTGCCAGGCAGATGAATCGTGACGGTTGACGACAATGAACAGTCGAAGGTGCTCGCCTCGCAGATGTATTCCGCGGCAGTGGACGCGACCTTGAACGGAACCTCCCTGAAATGCCCCCTGGCCCACGGATCGTCCCGCTCGAACTGCCGACCGCCATAGAATTCATGCAGGGGAAACTGGTGATACTCCGGCGGCTCGGGCATCCATCGCCCCGCGAACTTCTTGTCCTTCGCCCACGCCTTGAGCTTAGCCGCGTCCTGCTTCCGCACCAGATACGACCACAGGAATCGGAACACCTCTCGCCGGTCCGGTTTCCGTTGCTCCATCGAACCCAGTCGCTCGATCTGTTTGTCCATGACGAAGGAACTCAGGTTCAGCCACACGCTCCCGTCGTGCGGATCCGTCACACGGACCAGTTCCGGCGCCGGCGGCAAGTCGCCCGCGTGTTGCAGCCAATTGAAGTCCTGCTCCCGCGAAGCCCATGCATCATAGGTCCGCCCCAGCCACCACTCCCGGCCCATCACCACCACCTCGGTTTCATCATCTGACCGGTCGCTCTGGATGAGCAGCGACGGGTCGATATTCCGGTAGTCCTTCTGCCAAAGAGCCTCCTTCCATCCCGTCTGCTCGTATTTATCGGCATCCTTGAGGAACCGAAAGTTATCGCTGATCCGCGCGATCACCTCGTGATACGCGATCCACTGATATTTCTTGCCGATGCGCTCTGATTTGTGCGCCGACCTGCCATCCATCGGCACGTCGTTGTCATACGCGCTGAACCAGTCCGCCTGGTAGCCCAGTTCCAGCACCCTTTGCAGGATATGCCTCCGCACCCGCTCATGCCCGAAATGATTTTCCCCGTCGCTTCGCCAGGGATTGTCGAGGTGATTCAGCACCCAGTCGATATGCCTCCTTTCCCGCAGCCCGCCCAGCAATGCGCGCACCTCTGCCTCCAGTTCCTTGCGGTAGTCCGGTGCCTTTGCCACGTGCTCGGTGAGACCCCTTTTCTCGGCCTCATCCTTGCTATAACTCGACTCCTTCATCCGCTCCAACGCGCGAACCTGCTCGAAGGACTTCTCAATCTTCCCGAGCCTGGGGAAGCGCTTCACCAGCAGCGCAAACCTCGCTTTCGTTGACGGTGGCACGGGCCGCCCGAACGGGTGCTTACTCCAGTCAATCGCGTTCCCGATCACATAGTGGCTAAAGTCGTCCTGCGTGACCGAATTGTAGATTCTGGACAGGCCCCATGTCTTCTTGTCGAGGGAATGGTCCTTGAACAGCTTTCGCAGCTCCTCGAGCGAAGGCACATCATCAGACCAATCCGACTTGAACGGCGGATATAGCCGTTTGCGGTCGATCGCTTCTAATTGCCACTTCGCCTTGGCCGCTTCCACCGCACCCGCCGCATGCATGCGCAGCAACACGGAGGGCGGGGGCGTTCCGGCCGCAAAGACCAGCTCCCACACCTTCTTTCCCAATTCGCCGGCGGCCTTGTCATCCTGCGACCGCAACGCGACCCCATGCGCCACGGCATACAGTCGTTCGGCCACATACGGATCGTTCACGTTCTTGAATTCCTCCAACAACCGGATCAGCACCTGCTCCCTTCCCTCGAACAGCGAAACCAATCCCTTAGTCGCCCGATCCCGCAAAAACCGATGGGACAGCGTCAGGAACCAAGCCAGGGTCGTTCCATAAAGTTCGATCGCCTCGTCGGAAATTCCTTTCCGGTCCCGCTCCGCCCATGCCCAGTCAATAAAATCCATCACCCGCTCGGTGCTGTTGTAACGCTCCGACATCGCAATGGACCACCATCGGTCCCGCTCCGCCATCGTCATCAGCGCCAGCTTCGCATGCAGGTAATTCGCATTGAACGGATGATCCGGCTGCGCCGTCACCAGAAGTAGAGTATGCAGCACCGCCTGCCGTGTCATGTCATCATTCAACCGCTCCTCGATCAGTTCCCTCGTCCGCGGCAAATAGGCGTTCGCCCCGCGCCACAGTAGACTTTCCAGGAACGCTGTCTCCTCAAGCTGCAGGTCGAGCTGGTGCTGCTCGTCGGAAAGTTCGATGCCAAACCGCTCCGGCAGCTGGATCGCCAGCGCCTCAAACCAGCTCGAGTAGTCCCAATAGGTCTTAGACCGCAGCAGCCGACCCAATGGGCTCTTTTCGCTCACGTCCGCCTTGCTCTGCCCGTCCGTCGACTGGGTCAGGATCGACGCCACCACCATATGGTCGGACAACCGCTGGTAGGCGAACCGGACGATTTCATGGTCCTGCTTCGTATCCCAGTCCCGCAGCATGGTCCGGTGCAGGATCCCTTCGCTGCACAATTGCTGGAGCAGGCTCCGCTCGAAGCCAGTTGTCGGCAGGATCGGCGCCATGATCTCCCTCGCTTCGTCCAACGACACCGCATCGGTGCCGTCCCGTCCCATCCGTTCCGCCAACGCATCGACCGCTTGCCGCACGGCGTTCTGTGCCGGATCGAAATCCAGCCTCTGGGCTAGCTTCGCATTGATCGATGACAGGAAAAACGAGAAGATGCTCGTGATACCGCTCAATCCCTTCGGCACCACTTTCACCTGCTGGCTGCGTAACGCCGTGCAAAATAGCTTGAGGAAAAGCGGGGTTCCAAACTCAGGGTTCAGGATCGGGTGATCTGGCAAAGCGATCTCGAAGTGCTGGAAGAATCGCCGCGTCGCCTCATCGGTCTTCTCCTCAAATCCGTGGTGTTCGACCCTGGGCAGAACCTCCCTGCCGAGCTGGGTGGGGATGGTCCTGTTAACATACAGGTCCCGGACACTCAACGCCACCACCACCGAGGGAAACGGCTTGATCGCCTCCAGGAACCCGGCGAGGTTGTCGTTCCAGACGTGCAGTCCGTCGCCTTCGTTGAGCGCGTCCATGAACACGATCAACCGGCACCGCATTGCCTCTGCCGCCGCATCCAGCGCCCCCAGGAAATCGTCTCTGTTCATCGTCAGCCCCAGATTCTGGATTACCTGCATCCACGGCTCTCCCTTCTGGATGCCTTCGCCCAACAGCAGCAGCGACGGCTGCTCCTCCTTCAGCCGGTGCACCGCTGCATCGCAAAACAGATGTGTCTTGCCCGCACCCGCGCGCCCGGTGACCAACACCGCACTGCGATTCGCAGCGCTGCCCTCCGGTCCGGTGATGAACCCCAGTAATTCCTCGAGTTCGTCCTGCACCTCCCGCAATCCGCGCCGCAGTTCGGCGGAACGCTTCATCACCCCAGGCTTGGCCTTTTCCTTTTCCTCCTCGTCTCCTAGGCGCCGCGCCTCCGCCCATCCCGCTGCGAGTGCCTCGTTCGCCGCGCGCACCACTTTTTCAGTCTTCGCAAAATCCAGCACTCCTGCCGGCTCGGGTCGTAGCCGGTTGAACTCCGCCATCAGCGCAGCAAACGCTTCAGGAAGCCCTGCAAGCTTCCAAGACCCGAGGTGTTCATTCCACTTGTTCCTTAGCCGCACTGCCCGATGAGTGAACCGCCGCCAGAACCGGTCCGTCCGTCCCAGCCCGTCCATCGCTCGCCCGATGGGCAGGTCGATATTCAGTTGCGGCGAATACCGATCCCCGGCGTTTGCAATCGCCTCGTTGAGTCGCTGACGGAACCACTCGATCGTGAAACAATCCGCATCGAACCAGAATTGCAGCCGCCCGCGATGCTCCGGCCGAGACAACTGGTCGAAGATTTCTGAGTTACCCCAGTATTCAACCTCGACGGTGCGCTTTTCTTCCTTGGCCTGCCCTGCGCACCATGCCACGAACTCGTCCCACTTAATTGCAAACGATTTCTGTTCCGGGATCCTCGGGTCAGGCCGGTCGAGCGGGATGCACACGACATACCGCGTCATGCGGGGGTGCTTCTTCAACGCCGTGCCGAACGAGTCCCGCAGCTGCTGCCACTGTGATGTCCCCGGCACACTTAGGAAATACTTCGCCTGCCAAGCCTGCTCGGTTCCGTTGGTCAGCGTCAAATAGCATTCCACGCCCGCATCCGGCGCGCCCTTCCTCGTGAAACGCGAACCCGCCGGAACCACAGTCCGCCTTGCCAGCTGGCAGCAAAGCTCCTCGAAAGCATTTTGCTGGCTACCTTGGAAAGATCTTAGTTTCGCCCATTCGGACATCCGACGATGATTGCGCCTAACCACTTCCACGCGCCACAGTAAATTGCACCGTGGCCCGTTTTGACCGCTCGGAGCTATTTCCCCGTTCTCTCACTCTCTGTCCGCCGTTCCGACGGCCGTTTCAGATTTTGCGGCGCTTGTAACTCCAAGAAATCTCCCGGTAATCCCGCCTCGGGTCACACGAATTTTGCCCGATCGAGGCAGCACTGTTTGAATTTCTTGCCGCTGCCGCACACGCATTTGTCGTTCCGGCCTGGCGGCGGGTCGAACCAAAGACGTCACGTCTTGACTTTAGACAAACGGGGCTCGGGTCGGCGGTGTGAATCACCAGCCGTGACCTGGTGGCTTTGGTTGGCCTGCCGCGATTCTTCTGCGACCAGCGGGCGGGTCTCCTTCGAACTCAAGGGCCGTTGCGGGGCAACGGGCGTCGCCTCCGGCGACGTTTCTCATCCCCGTGGGGACGCCACCGGGGATTGATTCGGCTCGGACGAGCCTCAGGCCTGCGCCGCAAGATGTCGTTTTTGGAAGGCGCGACCGGAGGCACTTTTTAGGTACTTCTCAAATCGCAAGGCCGTCGCAGGATCTGCAAATCCAGAGTACCAGACGATTCTCCACGGTCTGTAATTGGCCGTATGAATGGATGCCCCGGCATTATGCTGTTTGAAGCGGCGCTTAAGATCATCGGTTTCTCCGATGTAAAACCGTCCGGCATGAGCTTCCGACTCGAGAATGTAAACGTAGTGCATGACATACGGCCCGCCTATGCCCGTTGGGCTCCGGCGAGGCACCTCGCCAAAGCCTTCGGCTATCGAAGGCGTCGGCGGGTGGCGTCCCCACGGGGATTGGCTGCCCCTCCGAACCGGGGCAGGCGCTGCGCGCTCGCGGCTGCGCCGCGACCCTTCTTCGGCCCGGATCCTGGCCTCCGTCGAACTTCGTTCTCATCTCCCGTGGGGACGCCAACGATAAACCCGCCATAGCGGCGGGTTTATCGTTGGCGTCCCCACGGGGATTCGAACCCCGGTCTCGACAGAAGCTGTTTTTATAAAACGACTTACGTTAGTAAGAAACGACTTATGAAATCTGCTCCACTCACAAAACTCTGCTTCATTCTTACTGTCATTCTTACCCATGGCCTCCCTTTGGAAACATCCGAAAAGCCAGTTCTGGACCGCGTGCTTCACCGACGACAACGGTCGCCAGCTCAAACGCTCGACCAAGCTCACCGACCGCAACAAGGCCATGCTCATGGCCCAAAAATACGAGAAGGCCTACCGCATGAAACTCACCGAGTCCCAGGCGCGCAAAGTCGTCTCCGACATCTACGAGGAGCTTCACGGAGAGCAGCTGTATCACGCCACGGTGCGGAAATTCTTCACCGACTGGCTCGGCGGCAAGCAGGCTGAAATGAGCCCCGGCTCGCACAAGCGTTACAAGACTGCAGTGGACAAACTGCTCGGCTTCCTCGGCGAGCGGGCGGATCGGGACATCGCCTACATCCACAAACGCGACATCTCCGCGTTGCGCGACAAGACCGCGACGGACCTGTCGCCCGCCACCGCCAACACCGACCTCAAGATTTTGCGCACCGCGTTTCGTCAGGCGGTGGTGGATGGGCTCCGGCTGGACAATCCGGCCTCGGCGGTCGCCATCCTGGACGAACGCCGCGAAGCCGGCGCGACCGGTCGCCGTCCGTTCGAGGAAAGCGAACTCAAGAAGCTGCTCACGCACGTCAAAGGTGAATGGCGCGGTCTCGTGATGGGCGGCCTCTACACCGGTCAACGCCTGGGCGACTTGGCTTCGTTGACGCGGCGGCGCGTCGATTTCGATCAGGAGCTGATCAAGTTTCGCTCTCAGAAAACGGCTCGCGACATGGTCATCCCGATTGCGGCACCGCTTCTTGATTACTTGAAGAAGCACATCCCCACGGAACCGGACGGGCCGTTTTTCCCAGGAGCCTATGCGACCAAGCTGGAGGCCAACGGCGAGTCACGGTTGCTGTCGGCGGAGTTCCATCGACTCTTGGTTGAAGCAGGGTTGGCGAAGCCACGGCCTAAGGACAAAAACAGCGGACGCGGACACTCCGTGAAACGGACGGTGAGCGAGCTGTCGTTTCACAGCCTGCGGCACAACACGACCTCGTGGCTGAAGCGTGCGGGTGTGCCCGAATCGGTGGTGCGGGACATCATCGGCCATGAATCCGAATTGGTCAGCCGCGAATACACTCACCTCGATGATGACACGAAACGGAAGGCGATCCGCAAGCTGCCAACGCTCGTCTGAGGCCGGGATTCTTGTAAGAAAAACACCCCTGTTTTTCTTACAAGAACCCCGGCTGATTTCTCCTGCAAACCGCCATTAATGAGCCACTAATCGAGCTTTTTCCGTGCAAGAGGGTTCCGCACTGAACCCGAATGATTTTGGCGCAATCGTGCGGACGATTTCCCACCCCCTAAGCCGACTCAGAGTCGGCGCGTAGCAGCTACTCTAGGAGAGGATAGAGTAGCACCTAAAGTAATCGTGCTGCCTTCGGCTCCGTTACCCCGGCTGGCCCGATTCAAGATCGTAGAGCATGCGCCAGATGCGGTCCATCTCGCCACGCTCCACCACCTGCAACGGAGTCGAACCATCGAAGGCCGTATTCGGCTGTTTCAGCCAGCGGCCCACCTGGACGGGCTCCATGACGCGGGAGAGGCCGTCCAACAGACGATCCATTTCCACCAGCGCTTTTTCCTGTTTGGCGGACGGCGTTTCTCCCTGACTCCACTTGGTGACCGACCGGGGCGAGAATCCCGTCAGGCGCACCAGCAGCGGCTGGGGCAGGTGAAACGTATCCCGGTAATGCACGAGCAAGCTGGAGTAGTCATGTGCTCCACGGTGACTGAAACGGAACGATCCCAAGACCCTGTTCTTGGCCGTTACTTTCTTTGCTTTGGTCGTGGTTGCCATAATTATGCCTGCAATAAAACCCGCACTTTTGCGGGTGTCAAGCGCGGAGCCTGACGCCCAACCGCGCGAGTTTCTCACCCTCGACTACCTTGAGCCGGTCCTCCCGATGCGCATGAGGAAAGACCACCACGTTTATGCCACGAGCGATTGCGGCCGACCTGACCAGTAGACCGCTGGCACCGACTACCGCCGTCGCCCGCCCCAACGCCTGAGATGAACTCTCCAAGCCAACCTGCATCAGCTTGCGCCAGTCCTCCGCAGCCAACTCCTTCAAAGTCACGCCCAGGGTTCGGCGAACCCCGGCCGAGGTCAAATCGAGCACGCCGACAAGCTGGGCCTCGACCGCCACCAGCAGCCGGGGACCCTTGGTTTCAACGCCGTAGTAGCGGTCATTGGCCTTACATTCCTCCAGCGCAGTCGTGTCCGTGGTGCTACCATAGACCGCCGCCAGGCCCGGTTGATTCCAGCGCCCACCCCGCACCCGCGCTCCTTCGCCGCCGAGGACGTCTTTGGCCGAAGGGAAATCAATGGTCTGAAAGCGAAAGAAGGTCCCAGACCACGGCGTCAGCCATTCGGGGTGCGCCGCCATGATCTCCTGAAATTCCGGGAAGCGGGGGTTCGGTTGGAGGCGGGCTGATTTCATGAAAGAGTGACCGGAATGGTCTTTTTTGTCCCGGCCGCCACCGGCGCGCGAGACGGAAAACGAGGCGGATCTTTCTCAACCCAACCCCGAGAGATACCCCATCAGGCTGTCATAGCTTATCAGTCGGATACCGCGGAGCGCGCCCCGCTTGCGGAGAACAACACTTTTGACGGGCGGATGTCCGTCGTTAGCGGGGCCGGGGATCGTGAGTTCGTTGAGGGTGCCACGCGAAAGCCCTGTGAACCGGCAACGACCACCAGGAGCTGGTAAGCGGAGCCACTCGGGCCTGAGGGATTCAGCATTCGGGGAGACGACGGGAGAAGGAGCGATTGCGTTCATGGTTTTTGTTTCGGTTGAGATTGAGTTGGGTTCAGACGTTTACGGTCAGGGTGGTCTCATGACGGAGTTCGGTGCGCATGGCCTCGCGCGCCTGCACCTCGCCCGCGAGTTGTTCGATCATCGCTTCATGAAACCGGTTCGCGCGGTGGTGCACGGGAAAACCGAAGTCGGTCTTCTCGGTGCGCCACTCCACCGACGAGACCATGCGCTGATCATGGTGATCGAGGAAGCGAACGCCGCCGCCTTCGAAGGCCGGCGCTTGATTCAGGAATGCCTCGACCGCCTCCGGCGCCGAGTCGGTTCGATAGCCAGGCAGGAAAAGCCCCGCGCGGTTCTGTCGATAGATTTGATACCGGGCCACCGTCGCTACCGCGTCGGGGCTGGTGATGGATGATGTCGGGTGGTTCGTTTTCATGGATGAGTTGGGTTTCGCTGCATCCATCTCTGCGCCACCCGGCGTCATTCTCAATCGAGCGGCCCTGCCGAAATCGCGGGGCGATTCCTACACCGGATTCGGTAGGCTCCGAGCATCGGGCGCAGCACGCCGATCCACAATCGTGGCGTCATGCGACCTGGAGAACAACGTCCTGCTTCTCCGGGCGCTCGCATTTTCGACCGCTGGGCATTGGGGCCGCTCGCCAAGCGGAGGTCCATCGGCCGCTGGCGCAGGACATTGTGAAAATCGGCTGCCTTAGCCACGGTGCCAAATATCCGCACGCAACAGGCCCCATTCGAATTCGCGACGACCTGTGAGTTGAAACCCCTGGCGCGTCAGCACTTCGTCCGGCACAGTCAGGTGGCGGGCCGGAAGTGCGACGACAAAATGGAAAAACGCATACATGAGTGCGTGGACAGCCTTTGCGCGCCATCTGGCTGGGCCTGCATGGGGGACAGCGAAGTCGGCCACGAGCCAGATTGCCCGCTCCGACGACGCGTTCGCCAGGTGGTTCACCACGGCGGTCAACGCTTCCGGAGGGAAACAATCCAGGAAGAAACAGGTGACGATGGCGTCGTATTTTTGCGCCGGTTGCCAGACCAGCGTGTCCGCACATTCCCATCGCACCCGGTCTTCCCAGAGTTGAGTCCTTTGCTGTGCCACCGCGATCATGGCCGGGCTCGCCTCGACACAGGTCAGCTTGGCCTGAGGAAATCGCTCCAGGAATGCGGCGGCGAATCGTCCGTGTCCTTCGCCCACACTCAAGACGTGTTTGCATCCGGCGAGCGCATGAAGCCATTGCGTTCGGACCTCCTGCAGTCGTGAACCTGCCGTGATAGCCTCAAGCCAGTCGTAATGAGGCGCCAGTCGGTTGAAGTTCATGCCAGGGACCAGAGCACGGTAGCAACAACGGCCCCGGCGATGTAGGCGACTACATCTAAAATATCGCCCGTAGCATGGGAGAACAGGTGCGGTCCGACAACTTCGGCCGCTATCGGCCAAACCGCCAAGTGCATCAAGACTTCGCGCCAGTCCGGGGGGGTGTCCGTGGTGCGAAGTCGGAGCCGGCGTTGCACCCACAGGATCAAGGGAAGTGCCGCCGGAATCAGCAAAAGGTCAGCAAAGTGATTGCGGAGAAACGGTCCTTTCAACGCGATCGGCACGCACCAGCGGTTCGCCGCGTATAACGCGCAAGCGATGAGACACACGGGGTCTCGCGCATATCCGTATTTTTTCAAAGCAACGCGCAAATCGCCAGGCCAAAGCCGAAGGCCAGGAGGATTTTGAAAATGGGGTTGAGGTAAACCGATGATGGGTCCGGTATCATAATAAGAAGTGGATGCTGAGTATTTGGCTGACGGACATTTGGCTGGAGGATGAATCACGGTTGCCCGACGGACGGGAAAGGCCATTTCTCCCGCCGCTGCTCTTCCTCGCGGTGTCGCATGCGGGCCGCAAGAATCTCGGCACGGCCGAGATAGCCGACAACGACACCGGGAGCCCGACGCTCGACGACCGGCAGACGCCCGATATCTCGTTGCAGCATCTTGTTCATGGCGTCGTTAAGGGTTTCGTCGGTAAACGCCGTGAGCGGATTGGCCGTGCCCGCTTGCAACACCGTGAGCGTGCCTGATTCGGCCGCACGTTGCGCGCGGAGGAGATCACCCCGCGTAACGATGCCTACGAGTTGACCGTTCTCCGTGATCAAGGTCGCTTGCCTGCGCGCAAATGTTGAACCGGCTTCAGCGATCTTCTCGGCCAAAGCAGTCATCGAGGTGTCCGCAGTGACCACGGGTGGCTTGGGATCCATGACTTCGCCAACCCGTATGAGTTCGAAGATATCAACGGCATATTCGCGCGTAATGTGCTGTCCCCGACGCGCGAGTTTCTCGGTCAGAATCGAACGCCGGAGGAGCAACACTGTAACGCATAGCGCGGCTACACTCCCGACCAGCAATGCGGGCAAAGCGTTGAAGTCATGGGTCAGTTCCAACAAGAAAATCATCCCGGTCAGCGGCGCGCGCATCGTTCCACCCATCATCGCGGCCATGCCCACCATGGCCCACAGCCCGGGATGAGCCGCGCCCATGAGCGCACCCAGAAGGGCTCCTACCGCACCACCCACCATGAGGAGAGGCGCCAGCACGCCACCGGACGTGCCTGACCCCAAGGCGACGGCCCAGACAATGCCCTTCGCGAAAAACAATCCCACCAAAGCCGCGCCTAAAATTTCGCCCCGCAGCAACCCGTGAATGGTCTCGAAACCTACCCCAAGCACACGCGGATCCAATAGCCCACCCAGGCCGACGAACAATCCTCCCAGCGCAGGCCACCACATCCAGTGCAGCGGCAGTTTGGCAAATCCATCCTCACACGCATAAACGAGCGCAGTGAGCAAACCGGACACCAAACCGGCACAGATTCCCACGAGGAGGGCGAGGGCCAGCGCCTGGGGCTCCAGCATGGCGTGCGCGGGGACCGGGAAGATCGGAGGAACACCAAGGAGATACACCCGGACGATGGAAGCGATGATCGCAGCGGTGGCCACCGGGATGAAACTTCGCGGCTTCCACTCAAATAGTAAAAGCTCGACCGCCAGCAACACCGCGGCAATGGGCGTGGCAAAGACGGCCGCCATCCCGGCCGCCGCACCCGCCACCAAGAGGGTCTTTCTTTCCGCAGAGGAAAGATGAAAAAGCTGGGCGAAAATCGAGCCGAAGGCTCCGCCCGTCATGATGATCGGCCCCTCGGCACCGAACGGGCCACCCGTGCCAATTGAAAGTGCCGATGACAGGGGCTTCAGGATTGCGACCTTGGGATTGATCAGACTCCGCCCGAGAAGGATCGCTTCCAGCGCCTCGGGGATGCCATGGCCACGGATCTTTTCCGAACCGTAGCGCGCCATGAATCCGATGCCGAGGCCGCCGAGAACCGGCACGACCACGCCCCACCATCCAAAATGGTGATCGGTAAGCGTAACCGGTTCCGCAGACCAGCGCAGGAAAAATGCCGCGTTGGTAAAAACGGCGATCAGCCAGAGGAGCGCCGTGGCGACAAACGCGGCGATGACTCCAATCGGCAGGGCCAGCGCACACAACAAAAGCACGCGCCGGTCTGTGGTGAAGTCGGCGAGACCTCCGTGGCTCGTGGAGGTGACGCGGGTGGTTTTCGGAACGGCGGTTGTCATGCAAAAGAGACTTCGGGATTGCATCGCATTACGATATATTACAATATCTTTTTACCGTCGCTCGCGGACATGTCCCAAACTCGCATCACCAAATCTCACTACGAATCGCTGGCCGCCTTGCGGCACGCGTTGCGGCGGTTTCTGAATTTCAGCCAGGACGCCGCCCGTCAGTCCGGGCTGACCCCTCAGCAGCATCAGGCCCTGCTCGCCATCAAAGGCTTCCCTGGTCGCGACTTTGTATCGATCACCGAATTGGCCGAACGCCTACAATTGCGCCATCACAGCACGGTTGGTTTGGTTGACCGGCTGACGCGCGCGCGTCTCCTGCGCCGAACGCCGTCGGTGTCGGATCGGCGCCGGGTGGAACTGAGGCTAACGGCCCAAGGCGAGAAAGTCATCGAGAAGCTTTCCGCCACTCATCTTAACGAGCTGCGCCAGTTCGGACCGGAGCTGCATCGCTTGATTGGCTCCATCACTGAAGCTTAGCGCTCACCCCCTGCCGACCTGGGTCGGCGTATTTCCAACAAAAACCAACTCACGCTTCTATGACCAAAATCTACAACGACATCACGGAAACGATTGGAAACACGCCTCTCGTGCGGCTGAACCGCACGGCGGCTGCACACGGTGCCCAGGCGGAAATCCTCCTGAAACTCGAATTCTTTAATCCGCTTTCCAGCGTAAAAGACCGAATCGGGCTTGCCATGATCGATGAGGCATTGCGCGCAGGGAAAATAACCTCAAAGACCGTTCTCATCGAACCGACGAGCGGCAATACGGGTATTGCGCTGGCATTCGTTGCTGCGGCAAAAGGCATTAAGCTGATTCTCACGATGCCAGAAACAATGTCGGTGGAGCGTCGGAAGATTCTCAAAATCCTGGGCGCACGAGTGGTGCTGACGGAAGGCCCAAAGGGCGTCAAAGGCGCGATGGCCAAAGCGGAGGAGCTGGCGGCAAAGATCCCCCATAGCCTTATTTTGCAGCAGTTCACCAATCCCGCCAATCCAGCGGTTCATAGGAAAACGACTGCCGAGGAAATCTGGCGTGATACCGACGGAAAAGTGGACATCGTTGTCTCTGGGATCGGAACGGGCGGCACCATTACTGGCGTCGGTGAGGTGCTGAAAGAGCGCAATCCTTCCGTGATGATGATCGCGGTTGAACCCGATTCTTCGCCGGTTCTTTCAGGCGGCCAGCCCGGTCCGCACAAACTTCAGGGCCTCGGTGCCGGCTTTGTTCCCGCCGTGCTCAACACCAAGATCTACGACGAAGTGATTCGGGTGAAGGACACCGAGTCCGGCCCGGTCAGCAAGGAAGTCAACAAGCTCGACGGAATCCCGATCGGCATCTCGTCGGGCGCGGCCGTTTGGGCCGCACTCCAGGTGGCGACGCGACCGGAAAACAAAGGAAAACGAATTGTAGTCATCATTCCATCTAGCAGTGAGCGCTATCTTTCATCATGGTTATTTGCAGACGTCGCGGTCGAGAGCGACTCGGTGGATGATCTCTTTGCTTCAGCATTGGCCTGACGGCGCCAAGCCTACCCGCGACGTATCGTTTTCGGCAGAACGACGGCCGCAAACGACCTGAAAAAAGTCGAGAGCGTCCAAGAAAGTGCCGAGTGGTTTCGGGCATGATAGATGAGGGTCGGTGCGCCATCGGCGGGCCGCCCTCGTCGTCTTGTCGGCACATCTTCTTCTCTCTGTCGGCAGCGCCTTTGCTGCCTTGGCATTCTAGACCCGCGCGAGAAGCCCTGCCCGGTCGCCTATACCCTCGCTCCCCTGCACCTCGCCCGCGAGTTATTCGATCATCGCGTCATGAAACCGGTTCGCGCGGTGGTGCACGGGAAAGCCGAAGTCGGTCTTCTCCGTGCGCCACTCCACCGACGCGACCATACGCTGATCATGATGATCGAGGAGGCGAACGCCGCCGCCTTCGAAGGCCGGCGCTTGATTCAGGAATGCCTCGACCGCCTCCGGCGCCGAGTCGGTTCGATAGCCAGGAAGGAAAAGCCCCGCGCGGTTCTGCCGATAGATTTGATACCGGGCCACCGTCGCTACCGCGTCGGGGCCGGTGATGGATGATGTCGTGTGGTTCGTTTTCATGGATGAGTTGGGTTTCGCTGCATCCATCTCTGCGCCACCCGGCGTCATCCTCAATCGAGCGGCCCTGCCGAAATCGCGGGGCGAATCCTACACCGGATTCGGTAGGCTCCGAGCATCGGGCGAGGCACGCCGATCCATCACCGTGGAGTCATGCGACTCCCCACAAACCGAGCGGTGCCTGCGGACCCAAAGCGGCCGGAACCGGCCGACCGTCAGGCGAGGTCACTGCGGACTTCAGCTCCGCGAATCGCGCTGAGCGTGTGGCACGGCCTCGTCGGCGGGAGTCTTCACGGCCGGCGGTGTCGCGACTCGGCATCGTCCCGAGCCGGGCGAGACCGTTGCGAAATTTCTCCGGCTTCATTCTCCCACTCATCGATCCGTTGGAGGCATGGCACACCCCGGCAGCGCTGCATGCGGTCATGGCTGCGAGCGGTCCGCGTTCTTCCGGGCAACGCCGCCAAGGCGGCACGTCCTTTTTTCCGGGATCGTTA
>Ga0208117_100336_pt1 | contig 16629 bp, 13 predicted proteins | sample LakWasMet26_LOW6_2_FD_183870 | JGI IMG/M metagenome (GOLD analysis project Ga0208117, IMG submission 183870) | Freshwater sediment methanotrophic microbial communities from Lake Washington under simulated oxygen tension - Sediment Metagenome... | ecosystem: Environmental > Aquatic > Freshwater >...
CGGTGAGGAACAGATCCTGATCCAGCGGAAAGTCGGGGGAAGTGCAGCCGAAACACGGCACGCCTGCTCGGGTCTTGCTACTGCGGCCATTCCACAGCTCGGTATTGCAAATGGCCATCGTGACCGGTCCCTGGCAACCCAGATTAAAGAACATGCAGGCCTTATCGCCGAACTCGGTGTCCTCTACGTCGTACTCATGATATTCGTTGCGGGTGCAACCCTGATGCACCGTGCTATTGAAAAAGGCTTTGGGACGGTTAACATGATCCAACGCCATTGGAAGCCCGGATGCCAGCATGGTCAAGGTTTTGGTCATCGCATTGGGGTGAGCGGGACAACCCGAGATATTGATGACCGGCAGGCCGTTTCGTGATCGCCATTCGATCGGCAATAAGCCGCCGGGAGATTGCTTGTCGAACTGCAAGCCGAGGCAGTCGGTCGGATTGGGCGGCGCGGCATGAACACCGCCGAACGACGCGCAAGTGCCCAGAGCGACGACATATCCGGCCTTTTCGACCAGCTCACTGACCAAGCTCATTTTGGAACGCCCACGGTACGGATCGTACATGCCCGAGCCATTGGGCCCGGTGATGATGCTGCCCTCGATGCATAAAATGTCGAGCGCTTGCCGATCCGCGCCGATCGCCTCGATCAAAGCGTCCAGCCTGCTCATCGGCTCTATGGAAAGGGACGGTTGCCAGAGCATCTCGATGTTGTATCCATCAATAAGCTCTTCCAGCGACGGACTGTCCGCACATAGAATCGACATGGTGTCGCCGCCGCAGGAACCGGTTTGTAGCCAAAGTAGTGTCGTCATAAAAACCTCAATGATATATCGTAGTTCATGGGACATCGTTGAATAAATGCGTATTCTCCAGTAAAAACCGCCACCTGAATCGGCGCATGTCGCTGCCGGGGGACGCGCATTAAAACGAAAAACGATTTAAAAACATTACCCATAAATCCATCAAATAATCGGAATCAATTTGCAAGTGAAACGCAACTGATTGATTCTCCGATAAACCAAAAAGTCAAAGGCGATCGCCCGGATGTTACTCGCCCATCCGAGCGTAAAAGCGGATGTTATGTTACGCCCTATCTCTTTAGTTGTCGTCAAATTCGCTTGTTGAACCGGAGTCGTCATCGAGCTTCCGGAAAACCCGCCTGATTAACGACACGAGCGAAGATAAACAACGGAACGATATTAAAACCGGTTTTCCAGAAAAAACAGACCTGAACCCATGTCCTGATGGCTTGCTCAGGTAAATGTTGCCGAGGCTAAAATTGCTGATCGAGGAACTTGCAGGCTTCAAGATGCCGCTCCACATAGGCCGAGCCTGTTGTTGCGACCACTGCAAAAAGCGAAGCTGTCAACTTTTCATGAAAAACAGGGATTTGTTTTGCCGGGTTCCGGGGCAATCAAGCGACCAAACATCCTTTGATGTTTTTGGGTTTAGTGGGATTTACGTAACCTTATTTTCATTGTTACGCATGTACTTAATAAAAAAGCGTCCGCCATGCCGGTATGGATACCTGAGTACAGCAGTCCTGGGCTTAGAAGAAAGGGAAGAAGAATACTTGGCATACACCGTAAGCCGAAAACATACAGCCCTATGTTTTTTCCGTGCGTGCTTTTCGTGGACAATACGCAACATCAGTTACCGGGCAACAAGGTAAGTAATCCGACTGTTTTTTAGCAACGCGCCAAAATTGCGCGGCGGGAATTTTCAGGCAAAAAAAAGGGCTTGCATTTCTGCAAGCCCTTCATTTACTTGGCTCCCCCGGACGGGCTCGAACCGCCAACCTAATGATTAACAGTTTTCGAACCGCTGAACATCCGTCTTTTCTGTCCCCGTAGCACTGGGAAAAACCCGACTCTAATCAGGTTCTTAGTTTTCTTCGGGGATAATCCTTGATACAAATTTTGCTGACCATTTCCTTAGGGATTTTCCTCATTTTCAGCCATTTTCGCCATCACCTAATAGGCTGATTTAGCGTGTTTTTTTGACCAGTTAGACCGACAAAGGACCGGCGAAATTAGCTAACTTTTTTTGATTTTCTGAGGGACATCGTTCAGGCAATCTTTTGAAACCAGCCATTTTTACTCACTTTAACAATACAAAAAATCGGCAGAAGACCGGCCACATTTTTGACTTGTCTTTTGCCTGCCAGAGACACACCCTAATTCAAACTTAAGGGGGCTAAAGTTACCGTCTTAAAAAAAGATACTCGGCCTGTTTGTGTCTTCATAGTGAGGACGAACAGTAACGCTCACCTCGACATCTTGATCAAGACGTTTAAGAATCGTCATAAGCCGGTCAATAGTAAAACGCTCAAGCTTCACATTACGAATGCGGGAAAAGTCGGCAGCGGAAATGCCAGTCACCTCTTCGGCTTTTCGCACCGTAAGCGTCCGGTCGTCAAGAACGCCGATAATTTCAGCAGCCAACAACGCTTTCAGCTGTTCAACTGCTGCGTTTGGATGTCCGAAGTCGGCAAAAACGTTACCGCTACCACGGACAATTTCAAAAGATTCATCATTCATAGCAACATCTCCTTCAATCGTTTCAGACGTTCACGCACAAGGTCTATTTCGTGCTTGGGTGTTTCGATTTCTTCTGAAAGGCGTGGATAACCCACACAACTTCCCCAATCTGAACAGCATAAACAACACGAAAAGCGTCACCACGGTGGCGAAGAATAATTTCCATCACACCACTATCAAAACCCTTTAAAGATTTCACATTGTCGGCCATACGACCTTCCGCTGCAACAGTAAGGGCGCGGTTAGCCTCTGTTTGCACCGGCAGGGAAAAGTCTTCAAAATCTTTCCGTGCCGCCTTAATCCATGAAATAGGTCGTGTCTTTTCTGTCATATATCCACCTTATTTTATAATTGTAGTCATATTTGACAACACCACACAAGGAAAAAGATATTCCCCACATAGAACAGGCATTTTGTCTAACAAACGAAGGTTTTTTAGTCAATTACGGAACAATATAAAATAAAAAGTTCGCAAGTCTAAAAATTGTGGTCATTTAGGCAGTATCAAAACTCTAATCCAGTCTGCCTAAATAGTTCTGAAAGCCCTCGCGCTTATATCAAATTACCAAATGCGACCCATTAAATATGCATCTTTTTCTTTAATGCAATAAAAAGTTGACGAGAGTGTTTTTTGCCTCTATCATTTGCATCAAAATTGAAAATGCAATAAAAATAGCAAAAAAACAAATGGTATATTTAAAACAAATCGTTTCTTTGATGGCAGGACATCCTTTTCGCGAGGGCATTCAAAATGCTTTGGATGGTGAGACGGCGGTTGTGCAAATGAAAGATGTTGATCCAGAAAAAGGCCTCAATAATGCCAATCTTTACCGAGTTCATTTGACTGGACGCAAACAACCGGATTATTTGCAGCGCGGCGATATTTTATTTGTTGGACGTGGCTACCGGATTTTTGCGGTTCTGGTCGATAAAGATTTGGAAAGCACGGTCGCCGGTTCCCATTTTTTTATTATTAGAGTAAAACCGAATAAACATGACGTGAGTCCCGATTATTTAGTCTGGTACATCAATCATAAACAGACGCAACGTTATTTTTCACAGCATGTGGCAGGTACGGCATTACCTCACATCAATCGCAGTGTGCTTGAGAATTTACCGGTTATTTTGCCACCTTTAAAGGTACAAGATCAGATCATAAAAGCCCATTATTGCAGGCTTAAAGAAAAGGCCCTGTTGGAAACGTTGATTGAAAAAAAGAAATTATTGTTAGACGAATTATTGGATAAAACATTGAAACAGTATCAAGAGGACAGGACATGAGCACAAAAATCAGTCAGGAAGAAATTAACAGCATACTCTGGAAGGCTTGCGATACCTTTCGTGGTACGGTCGATGCCTCGGAATATAAAAACTATATTCTGGTCATGCTGTTCGTCAAATATATTTCCGATGTCTGGCAGGAACATTACCAATCATTAAAAGAAAAATATGACGATAATGGGGAAGACATGATCTTGCGCCGGATGCAGCGCGAGCGCTTTGTCCTGCCACAAGGATGCAGCTTTCAAAACCTGTACGATCAACGCAACGAAGCCAATATTGGCGAGATCATCAATATCGCCTTGGAGCATATTGAAGAAACCAATAAGCAAAAATTGTCTGGTGTTTTCCGTAATATCGACTTTAATTCCGAAGCCAATTTGGGGCAGACCAAAGACCGCAATACCCGCTTAAAGCATCTGTTAGATGATTTTAACGACTCCCGCCTGGATTTGCGGCCCTCCCGTGTCGGTAATCTGGACGTGATCGGCAATGCTTATGAATACCTGATTGCAAGGTTCGCCGCCGGTGCCGGAAAAAAAGCCGGGGAATTTTACACCCCAGCAGAAGTGTCGGAACTAATCGCCGAACTGGTTAATCCGCAGGCTGGCGAGCGCATTGCCGATCCGGCCTGCGGCTCCGGTTCATTGCTGATTAAATGCGGCAATCAGCTGTTGAAAAACGGCGTAAAAGATTTTGCCCTCTACGGTCAGGAAATCACTGGCGCAACCTGGGCGCTGGCGAAAATGAATATGTTCCTGCATGGCATGGACAATGCCCGCATCGAATGGGGCGATACCATCCGCAGCCCTAAACTAATTGAAGATGACACCACGATGAAGTTTGAAGTGGTGGTAGCCAATCCCCCGTTTTCGCTGGATAAATGGGGGCATGATGAAGCGGGCAATGATCCATATAAGCGTTTTCATCGCGGCTTGCCACCGCAATCAAAGGGAGATTATGCCTTTATCTCGCACATGATAGAAACCACTACAAAAGACTCCGGACGGGTCGGCGTGGTGGTGCCGCATGGCGTGTTATTCAGAGCCTCCAGTGAACGAAAAATTCGCCAGCAACTCATCGAGGAAAACCTGCTCGATGCGGTGATTGGCTTGCCTGCCAATCTGTTTTATGGCACCGGCATTCCGGCGGCAGTCTTACTATTTAAACGCAATAAAGCGAGTAGCAATGTACTGTTCATTGATGCTAGCCGCGACTATCAGAACGACAAAAATCAGAACCGGCTCCGGCAATCAGACATCGATAAAATCGTGGCAACTTATCAGGCCAGAGAAACCGTTGATAAATACGCGTATCTGGCCAGCTTTGACGAGATCAAGGACAATGACTTTAACCTGAATATTCCGCGCTATGTCGACACCTTCGAGGAAGAGCAAGAGATTGATATTAACGCGATGCAAGTCGAAATCAGCCAGCTTGAAACTGAGCTGGCTGACGTGAAGCAGGAAATGGCGGGATATTTGAAGGAGTTGGGCTATGAATAAAAAAACTACGCCAACAACAGCTCCCGAGCCGATAGCTCCTCAATCTGAAACACCTTTTTTGCTCTATGCGGGTGATAATGAAAAAGTGCATGTGAATGTGTTATTGCATGCCGAAACCATCTGGCTATCCCAACGGCTCATGGCTGAGCTTTTTCAAACCTCAACAGACAACATCGGTCTGCATCTTAAGAACATTTACGCAGAAAGTGAACTGACTGAACCAGCAACTACCGAGGATTTCTCGGTAGTTCAAAACGAAGGCGGGCGATTCGCCGTAAGATCAATAGCGCGAGAGACATTTGGTGCAACAACAATTGGAAAACAGTAATGAACAATAGGCCGTTAGAGATTCTACGAGAGCGGCTAGTAATGGGTGTTATTTTAAGGAATTAGGTTATGGGCAATAAAAAAACAGTCAATATTGAGGTTGAGGGCATCTCAATCACTATTCTTAACCAATGCGAACAGGATTACCTATCGCTGACTGACATGCTAAAAGCCAAGGAAGGTGATTTTTTTATTTCCGATTGGCTTAGAAACCGCAATACCATAGAGTTTCTTGGTATATGGGAAGGTATTTACAACCCCGATTTTAATTATGGCGAATTCGCCATAATTAAAAGTCAGGCGGGTCTAAACAGCTACAAATTAAGCGCAAAGGAATGGACTGAAAAAACCAATGCCATTGGCCTGCAAGCAAAAACAGGCCGTTATGGAGGCACTTATGCACACAAAGACATCGCCTTTGAATTTGGCATGTGGATCAGTCCAAAATTCAAAATCTACCTGATTAAAGAATTTCAACGTCTCCAGGAAGATGAGCAACGTCGGCTTTCAAGCCCTTGGAATATCAATCGCACCCTATCCAAGCTAAATTACCGTATTCATACCGACGCGATCAAAACGCACATCATTCCGCCGACCGTTTCAAAAACACAGGCAGCAACGGTTTATGCGACTGAGGCAGATTTATTAAACGTGGCGCTATTCGGTCAGACCGCCAAACAATGGCGAGAGGCGAATCCCGCGCTTGAAGGCAATATGCGCGACCATGCGAACATTGAACAATTGCTTGTTTTGGCCAACCTTGAAAGCATGAATGCCGAATTGATTCACATGCAGCTCACACAAAGTGATCGTTTAATTCGTTTAAATGCCATAGCCATTCGTCAATTAAACATACTGACTCAGTCAGCTATTAACTTGAAAAATAATAAATTGCATTTACAGGATGGAAACGAATGAATGTTAAAAATACAGCCAGAGTCGTTGATGTAACAGAAGTGAAACAGGTAATGGCGGGTTATTTGAAGGAGTTGGGTTATGCGTGTGCCTGAGGGATGGAAAAGAACGACCCTAGACAACTATATAACTATTAAGCATGGTTTTGCGTTTAAAAGCGATTTCTTCACGAACGATGGCCAATATGTGCTTATGACACCTGGAAGTTTCTTCGAATCTGGAGGCTTTAGGGATCAAGGAGTTAAAACGAAATATTATGTTGGAGATTTTCCATCAGGTTATCTATTGAAGAAAGATGATCTGGTTATTGTCATGACCGAACAAGCCGAAGGATTACTTGGTAGTGCTGCTCTAATTCCTGAAAATAATAAATACTTACATAATCAGCGACTTGGATTAGTTAAGATCATTGAAAAAGAGCGCATTTCAATAAAATTTCTATACTGCCTATATAATTTTCGCTATGTCAGAAAGCAGATTTCAGAACAGTCGGCAGGTACGAAGGTAAAGCATACATCCCCAGATAAACTCATTGGAGTTACTGCTTTAATCCCCACTATATCCGAGCAAGAAAAAATCGCCCAAATCCTTTCCACTTGGGACAAAGCCATTGAAAAACTGGATGCGCTGATTACCGTCAAGCAAAAGCGTAAAAAAGCCCTGATGCAGCGGCTTTTGACTGGGAAGAAGCGGTTTTTGGGGTTTGAAGGGGAGTGGAAGGAAATTCGCTTGAAGAAATTTATCAATGAAGAGAAAGCAAGAAACAAAGATGTTCTAGTATCACGCGTATTAAGCGTAACTAATCATAGTGGATTTGTTCTCCCAGAAGAACAATTCTCAAGACAAGTTGCCAGTAGCGATTTATCTAATTATAAAATTGTCCGCAAAGGCCAATTTGGCTATAACCCCTCTCGTATAAATGTCGGATCTTTTGCAAGGCTAGATGCCTATAGTGAGGGCGTTCTGAGTCCGATGTATATAGTTTTTTCTATTGATGAGAAAAGGATGGACACTAACTTTTTTCTTAACTGGATGGATTCGCATGAAGCAAAACAAAGAATACTTTCCAGTACTCAAGGTAGTGTAAGGGATTCAGTAGGATTTGATGCACTGTCATCATTCTTAATCAAACTACCGTCCATAGACGAACAACAAAAAATCGCCTCAGTCCTCACCACCGCCGACAAAGAAATCGAAAACCACCAAAAACAACTTTCCGCTCTAAAAGAGCAAAAGAAAGCCCTGATGCAACAACTGTTGACCGGCAAGAAGCGGGTTAAGGTGAATAGTCATGTTTGAACGCTGTGATGTCTTGAAAGCCGAACTGAATGCCCGCCGTCCGCTGCCGCCGCATACCCTGAAAACCCTGCACGATCATTGGGTGTTGGAATGGACTTATAACTCCAACGCCATCGAAGGCAATACGCTGACGCTGAAAGAAACCAAGGTGGTGCTGGAAGGCATCACTATCGGCGGTAAGTCGATGCGTGAGCATTTCGAGGTCATCAATCACAAAGAAGCTATCGATTATGTCGAGGCGGTCATCGCCGGCGATGAGGTATTTTCCGAACGAGTGATTAAAGCCATCCATCAATTGGTGTTAAAAAACATCGACAGCTCAAACGCCGGAGCCTATCGCCATGAAAATGTTTTGATTGCCGGTGCCGAACACAGGCCGCCGGATTTCTTGCATGTACCTGAGCAGATGGCCGATTTAGTGCAGGCCTATCATGATTTTACCGGCCACCCCATTGAACGCGCGGCTCGTTTGCATGTGGACTTTGTCAAAATCCATCCGTTTGTGGATGGCAATGGCCGCACCGCTCGCTTGCTGATGAATTTCGATTTGATGAAAGCGGGGTTTCTACCGGTGATCTTCCAGGCCTCTGACCGTTTGGCTTATTACGAAGCACTGGATAAAGCCCATACCCAAAACGATTATCAAGATTTTCTACAGCTGTCGATGGCTGGGGAAATCAAAGCCTTTGACACCGTATTGTCTTTACTGGGGTAAGCATGGCCGCACACGATTATTTGGAAGATTTATCTTCGCTTTTGCCCGCAGTCAGCTTGCTGGGCAAGTTAGGCTATCAGTATCTGACACCTTCGGAGAACTTGGCCTTGCGGAGCGGCAGAACCTCCAAGCTAATCTTGGAAAGTGTGTTGCGAGAGCAGCTCCGGAAATTTAACTCAATTACCTTCAAAGGCCAGCAATACGTATTCAGTGAAGGTAACATCCAGAAAGCCGTACAGGCTTTAACTGACATTCCGTTCGATAGCCTGATGAATACCAGTGAGCAGGTCTATGATTTGCTTACTTTGGGTAAAAGTCTGGAGCAAACCATTGACGGTTACACCAAGAGCTTTTCTCTGCATTACATTGACTGGAAGCATCCGGAAAATAACGTCTATCACGTATGCGATGAATTCGTTTTAGAACGCCGCAACAGCAAGCAAGCCCGCAGGCCGGATATTGTGCTGTTTGTGAATGGCATCCCGTTAGTGGTCATCGAATGCAAACGTCCGGATTTAAAGGATGCCGCAGAAGAAGGCATTAGTCAGCATTTACGCAATCAGCGTAGCGATGAAATCCCGGAGCTGTTTACCTATGCGCAGATTTTATTATCGGTGAGCCAGAATAAAGCCCTATATGGCACCACCGGCACACCAGCCAAGTTTTGGGCAATTTGGAAGGAAGACGATCAAAACGCGCAGGAAAAGAATCTACACGAACTGGTCAACCAACCCGCCGATGAGGCATTCAAAACGCGTCTTTTTTCTGAGCGTGACGATCGACAACGGCAAACCATGGGAACGCTGTGGCAATCCGGGCAACGTCTGCCGTCTCCGCAGGATAAAGCCATCCATAGTCTGTTGCGTCCGGAAAGGTTGTTGGAGTTGATTTACCAGTACATCGTATTTGATAACAAGGAAAAGAAGATTTGCCGCTATCAGCAATATTTTGCTGTGGGCGCAACGCTGGATCGGGTGACGCAACGCAAGGGCGATAGCCGAAGACCGGGCGGCGTGATCTGGCATACTACCGGTTCCGGCAAATCGTTAACCATGGTAATGCTGGCCAAAGCGTTAGTGTTAGCACCGGACATTCATAATCCCAAAATTGTGTTGGTAACTGACCGGGTTGATCTGGATGACCAGATTTATAAAACCTTCCGTGCCTGCGGCAAGCCGGTGGTGCAAGCCAAAACCGGCGAACATTTGATTGAGCTGATTGCCCATAACAAGGCCAGCATCATCACCACGATTATTGATAAGTTTGAATCGGCCAGCCGCAAACGCAAAATCAGCGATGAAAGCAGTAATATCTTTGTGTTGGTCGATGAATCGCATCGTTCTCAATACGGCATTTCTCACGCCAAAATGCAGAACGTGTTTCCCAATGCCTGTTACATCGGCTTTACCGGCACTCCGCTGTTAAAAAAAGAAAAGGCCACGGCAACCAAGTTTGGCGGCTTTATTCACAAATACACCATGAATCAGGCCGTGGCTGACGGTGCCGTAACACCGCTGCTCTATGAAGGCCGGATGAGTGAATTGCACGGCGATCAGGCGCAGATTGATAAATGGTTCGAACGGATCACCAAAGACCTGGCAGTAGAACAAAAAGCCGATCTCAAGAAGAAATTCCGCCGCGAAGAAGAACTGAGTAAATCTGAACAGCGTTTGGCTGAGATTGCTTACGATATTGGTCAGCATTTTAAAACCAATTACAGTGGCACCGGAAAAAAAGGCCAATTTGCCGTTTCCAGCAAAGCCATGGCGTTACGGTATAAAAAATACTTTGATGAGTTTGGCGATGTAACGGCGGAAGTGGTGATTTCACCACCCGATACCCGCGAGGGTAATAAAACGGTCGATGAAGACGCTTTGGAAGAGGTGCAGGTCTTCTGGAAGGCTATGATGGCTAAATACGGTAGTGATGAAAAATACCAGACCAGCATCATCAATGCCTTCAAATATTCCGACGAGCCGGAAATCTTGATTGTCGTGGACAAGCTGCTTACAGGTTTCGATGCGCCTAGGAACAGTGTGCTTTATCTGGATAAACGCTTAAAGGAACATAACATCCTGCAAGCTATTGCCCGCGTGAATCGCTTGTTTGAAGGCAAGGATTACGGTTTGATTATCGATTACCGGGGTATTTTTGGCGAACTGAACGAAGCGATTGATACCTATGCAGCTTTGGAAAATGAAGGATTTGATCCGGAAGATATTGAAGGCACCCTGACCGATATTAGCAAAGAAATCAAGCTGTTACCGCAACGCCATACCAATGTCTGGGAAGTGTTCAAAGGCGTCGAAAACCAAAAAGATTTAGAAGCAATGCAGCGGCATTTAGAGCCGGAAGACCGGCGACAGCGTTTTTATGAGCTTCTTGCTTCATTTGCCAAAACCTTGCAGTTGGCGCTGGCTAATGCCAAGTTTCAGGATGAAACACCGGAGAAGAAAATCGCCCGTTATAAGGACGACCTGAAATATTTACTTAATCTCCGTCAAGCGGTCAAGCAGCGCTTTGGCGAGACTGTGGATTATTCATCCTATGAGATACAAATCCGTAACATGGTCAACAAATACATCGGTGCTGATGCAGTAAAGCAGCTTATTGCGCCGGTCAATGTGTTTGCTATTGACGAGTTTGAGAAGGAGATTGAATCCATTGAGGGTGATGCCGCTAAGGCTGATGCGATTGCGTCACGGGTGAAAAAGACCATCACGGAAAAGATGGAAGAAGATCCGGCTTTGTATAAACGACTGTCCGAGTTGATTGATGAAGCGATTGCCGAACACCGTGCAAAAAGGCTTTCCGCCATGGAATATCTGAAACAAATTCGCGAAACGCTTGATGAGTTACGCGGCAAATCCAGCTCTGATCTGCCGGATATTTTGACGCATCGGGATGAAGCCAAAGCGTATTATGGTGTGATTCAAGAACCAATGGCAGGCTATTCCGTAACGGGCTATTCGCCAGAGGCGTTTGCAGCGGAGACCGCTGTAAGGCTGGAGGATATTATTCGCGAGCATAAAATCCGCGACTGGACGAGAAATCAGGACGTTAAAAACTTGATGATGAATGAGATTGAAGATTACCTTTACAGCCTTAAAGGCCGTTATGATCTGACCATGGATTTAGACCTTATCGAACGTATCACTCACCAAGTTCTGACTATTGCCGAACGGCGGAATGGTTAGCATGAACAGCAGTGTTTTAGCGATGACAGAGCACAATGAAAAAAGGCTACCGCAACGACACTCTGTTTTATTCGGACAGACCGAGATCACCTACTGCGTGAATTTGTGTGACAGAAAAACCTTGGCTATTCATGTATATCCAGATGGTCAAGTGGTTGTTGATGCACCGTTGACAGCCAGCAATGAAGCAATTGCTGCCAAGGTCAAGAAAAAATCCCCTTGGATTTTTAAGCAAAAATTGCAGTTTGAGTCCTACCCACCTGCTCTCCCCCAAAGACGATATGTTTCTGGAGAAACACACCGGTATTTAGGGCGGCAGTACCGGTTACTGGTCAATCAGGGCATAGCAGAACAGGTCAAACTTATGCACGGCAAATTGGTTGTTGAGGTGGTTAATCCTAAAAATACCGGGAAAGTGAAAATGCTTCTGCAAGAGTGGTATAGCTTGAGAGCAAAGGCAATTTTTGCAGAACGGTATGATCTTTGTATCCGGCAGGTTGCTAATCTTGGCATAGAACATCATCAAGGTTTCCAGCTTCGCTTTATGTCTAATCGTTGGGGAAGCTGCACCAATCAAGGCAATATCATTCTCAATCCTGAACTGATAGCCGCCCCGAAAGATTGTATTGATTATGTGATTACGCATGAGCTTTGCCATTTGAAAGAATGCAACCACAGTAAGGCGTTTTATAAATTGTTGACGGCAGTGATGAAAGATTGGGAATTGAGGCGTAAACGACTTAATGAAATGGTTGAGATGAGGTTTATATGAATTGGCAAAAATGCATTACCTGGAAAACAGCTTTCAATATTTACCACTAATCAGCGTTGAGTTTACCAGTCAAAAAAAATTCATATTCAACAATATCAACATGATAGTGTGTGACCACTGGGAAATTTCAATGCTCTTTTTTGTAAAACTGGAAAAATTTAGACGCCGTTTTCCATCCAAAGAAAAGAATGCTTAAGGTTTGTGACAGAAGATTTATAAAATACGGTTACACTGCGATTACATGAAATCGATAGACATAAAAAAGGGCTTGCATTGCTGCAAGCCCTTTATTTACTTGGCTCCCCCGGACGGGCTCGAACCGCCGACCTAATGATTAACAGTCATCCGCTCTACCGACTGAGCTACAGGGGAATAATCTTTTTTCAGTATGGCGCGCCTGGAGAGATTCGAACTCCCGACCGCTCGGTTCGTAGCCGAGTACTCTATCCAGCTGAGCTACAGGCGCCGTACTGAGACGCTTATTATGCTGTTTATGCCCTATCCTGTCAATAATAAATTTACGCATTATTTAAAATATTAGGATAAAAGCATTATTTGCAAGATTCTTAGACTCTTCAAATAACGCTTATTACGGCATTTTTTTACGCGTAACTCACGACTTAACCGAAAAAAGAATTTTTCCTATAGCGATTCGCTCTCTATAGATGAATAATGGCGGGTTTTTGCATTCCATCAATCCGATGTTGCAAGTATCGAGTTTTCAAAGCTAATGAGCCTGCGCTACCAAATTAACATACGAATTTTGATCTCTTCACTGTGCATCTTGATGCTGGGCGGATCGATAGCTATCCGGCAGGCACGCGATGCGGTGAATAAAGAAGTCGATTCATCCATCAATCTGGCTGTACAGTTGATAACATTCGGTTTCTCACAAGCTTCGCAAACGCCATTTAATGAGACCGATTGGCTGCCTAAGCTTAATTCGATAAACCAAACCCGGCATTTAAGCATTCAACTTAAAGAGCCTTCAGGACAAATCGTCAGCTTTGCCCACAAAAACCAACAAACCAATAATAACGAAAAGCCGCCGCAATGGTTTATTAATCGGGTTGCCGTTCACTACCCCAAAGTTGAACATCAAATCACCAGCTTCAAGGGAGAACAAATCATCCTGATTATTGAGGCCAACCCGTTAGATGAAATTACTGAAGTGTGGCAAGAAAGCATTGCCTTTTTCGGCTCACTTTGCTTGCTGACACTATTTACCTTTTTGGCTGTCAACCTGGCTTTTAACAAAGCGCTTAAATCCATTGCCGTGATTGTTAACGCGCTAAAAGTCATTGAAACCGGGCAATACAGCCAAAAACTACCCAATTTTTCCATTCAGGAATATGACAGTATCGCCAAAGCCATCAACCACATGACCGACGAACTGAATGTCGGCCAACAGGAAAACCGGGCATTAACCCAACACACCCTGGAAATACAGGAAGACGAACGACAACGACTCTCGCAGGAATTACACGACGAACTGGGGCAATCGCTGACCGCCATTAAAGTCATGGCGGTGACTGCCGGACGTTGCCAAACCGAAGCTACGGGAACCAGGGCCGACATTAAACACACTACGGATTCTATTGTCACTATCTGCGATCATTTAATGACCGTGGTGCGCTCCATGATGCATCAACTGCACCCCTTGGTATTAACCGAACTGGGACTGAAAGCGACTATGGAGGATCTATTAAACCACTGGTCGATTAGAAACCCTGAGTTAAAGCTCACCATCACCTGTCCTGACGAAGTCGATTTTCTGGAGCAAAAAATCACCATTCAAATATTCAGAATCGTTCAGGAATGCTTAACCAATATTGTCCGTCATGCGCAGGCCAAGCAAGCCTCGATCAGCCTGGAAATAGAGCATCAAGGCAAAACAGAAGCCGCGCTACGGCTACAGGTAACCGACGACGGACAAGGTTGCGCTATTGACAAGATTAAAACCGGTTTTGGCTTATTGGGCATGAGAGAAAGAATTAACAGTTTGGGCGGAGAATTCACCATACAGACCCAGCCGCGCCAAGGCATGAGCATCATTGCAACTATTCCACTACCATGAAAGACAAGATAAAAGTCATTCTGGTCGATGACCATGCCGTAGTGCGCGCAGGTTTCAGGATGCTGCTATCGACCGAAGCCGATATTGACGTGATCGCCGAAGCCGAGCGGGGCGAGGCGGCCTGCCAGCTGTATCTGGAACAGCAACCGGATGTCATGGTGCTGGATTTATCGATGCCCGGTATCGGCGGCCTGGAAAGTATTCGCCGCATTTGCAACCGCGACAGTAATGCCAAAATACTGGTATTTAGTGTTCACGACGAAATGGTTTATGTCGATAGAGCCATGAGCGCCGGAGCAAAAGGCTACATCACTAAAAACAGCGCCCCCGGCATTTTGGCAACCGCGATACAAAAAATAGCCGGAGGCGAACTTTATATAGAACAGGGTTTGATGAAAAACATGCCCCTGCAAAACAGCGAGACCGATTACCAAACCATTGTCGATACCCTGTCGCCGAGAGAATTCGATGTATTCTTGCTGTTGGCAAAAGGCTTAACCGCCCATAAAATCGCCGACGAACTTTGTCTGGGCTATAAAACCGTCGCCAATTACGGCACGCAAATAAAAAGCAAGCTTAAAGTGTCGACCGTCGCCGAGTTGGCGCATATTGCAATGGTTCTGGGGGTAATGAAAAATTGAGAATAACAGCAGAGTGCTTTGACCCGGCATAATATTAATGGATCGAATGGAGATAACGTTGCCTCTGTCATTCCTCAAGCACCCGCGAAGACATGCCGTTTTTCTGATCCGGAGGTTGAACCCTTATCGCAAAACCTGACCGTACCCTCAGTGCCGTAATAGAGCGTTGTTCAATACCGTCGCGCGCTAATGCCAAATACCACGGCCGCGCTTGGCTTAAATGATAAGACTTAGCTTTCAATCTGCCGTGCCGATTGCACTTATGAGTTGAATCTAAGAATAGTTCATCGTATACTTCAATCCAGCTTACTTGATCAAGCTAGCATAATAATTTAAACACTTCTGGAGGTTTACGATGAAATGGGAAACACCAAGCTACACAGACCTGCGTTTCGGTTTTGAAGTAACAATGTACATCTACAATCGTTAATTCGATTTGGATCAGAAAGGGGCTCTTAATGAGCCCCTTTTTTTTGCCTGACGCCCTTTATTCCCGTATCATTCAGCCCTCACTCCCTATTAGGTTACCTTCCAAACATGAAGATAAGAGTTCTCGGTTCAGGTGCAGGCGGCGGTTTTCCGCAATGGAACTGCAACTGCCATAATTGCCATCGTTTGCGGCACAAGAAAATGAACGGCAAAGCCCGTACCCAGTCATCCATTGCTGTCAGTACCGACAATAAAAACTGGCTGCTGTTCAATACCTCCCCCGACATTCGCGCGCAACTGGAAGCTTTTCCCGCTATCCAGCCCAAAGAAGGCGTTCGCGATACCGGCATTAAAGCGATCATGCTGATCGACAGCCAGATTGACCATACCACCGGCCTGCTGATGCTTCGGGAAGGCAAACCGTTGGACGTTTACTGCACGGAAATGGTTAAACAAGACTTGACCACCGGTTTCCCTTTATTCAACATGCTGGCCGATTACTGCACCGTCAACCATCACCCTATTCCTTTCGACGGCAGCAGCTTTACCATTCCCGGCATCGAAGATTTGCGTTTTTATACCCAGGCATTAAAAAGCAAGGCGCCGCCTTATTCTCCGCATCGGCATGATCCGCATGACGGCGACAATATCGGCGTGATCATCGAACAAATTTCCACCGGTAAAAAGGTGTTCTATTCCCCCGGTCTGGGCGAAATAGAAGCGCATGTGATGGATGCCATGCAAACCGTTGATTGTTTGCTGGTAGACGGCACTTTCTGGACCGATGACGAAATGTGTACGCAAAATATCAGCCATAAAAAAGCCCGCGAAATCGGCCATTTGCCGCAATCCGGCGAAGGCGGCATGATAGAAGTGCTAAACGGCGTTGCCAAAGCCCGCAAAATATTGATCCATATCAATAACAC
>Ga0208117_100340_pt1 | contig 16456 bp, 15 predicted proteins | sample LakWasMet26_LOW6_2_FD_183870 | JGI IMG/M metagenome (GOLD analysis project Ga0208117, IMG submission 183870) | Freshwater sediment methanotrophic microbial communities from Lake Washington under simulated oxygen tension - Sediment Metagenome... | ecosystem: Environmental > Aquatic > Freshwater >...
TGTATTGGCTCTTCAAACGTAACAATTCGCCTTTTTCCAGGTAATAAAGCAAATCGAAATCGCCGCCGGTATTATTGGCTTCATGTTGAGTTAAAGCTTGATCTATTTGGCCTTTTCCGACCAGATCAATGGTTTGTTTGAGTTCGTCATCGTAACTGCGCATTACCGAACAGCCGGACAGGGTTATGGTTAATAAAAAAGGCAGCGCAAGGCTGGTCGGGCGGGTAAATGAGGGCATGAAAAACTTATTTATGAGGAGGGATAATTATTTTTATTTTAACTCTCCTTACCTTTTTCATGAAAGGGGAGGGCTATAGAATATTGAGGTGTGGACGCCTATTTATTGCTTACGCTCGGTAGGCTCCACACCTCAAAAAAACAGCTTTTTAACCCGTTATCTAGCCATTTTCAGCAGGAGAGGAGATAAATGCGCCATATTTTGAAGCAGAATGTGTATATGCTAAAAAATCAGCATACTTGTAAACAGGAAATAATTTACTATTTATTTGCTCAAATCCATTATTTTTTCCTGCTTCAAGAGCCAGGTTATCAAACTGATCTTTACTTTTTTGAATAGACTCATGTTTTTCATGTACAGAAGAAATCATTAACTTTAATGGATTTCCTTTAGGGTTTTCTTTGTTTTTTATCTTGGCTTCTTTGCTTGCGTATTGATTTTGAATCTCGGTAATTTTTTGTTTATGTTCATATTTCAATTTCTTTTTTTCCGTTGATTTAATTCGTTTCGCAGTTAATTGCATTTTCAAAGCTTCTTCAGCGCTCACTATCTCTTTTTGCTTTTCTATTTGAAGCTCTTGTTTCCATTTTTTCTGCATATCTTCAGTAACAGTCGATGGTGACTCAATAGCTGTTGCTGCAACATTATAAGAATCTTCAATTTTCCTAATATTATCCAATGCTTCATTTAAATATTTTATTTCTTCCTGATCTTTACGAATTAACTCACCCCATTTCTTCCATTCTTGCTGTGCCTGTTGTATAGGGATTTTTCCTTCAGCAAATTGTTTTTTAATCATATCCCTTTGATTGGTTCGGCACCGCACAAGTGCAGTAATATCCTTGTCGAGACTGGATAATTTATCAATATCTTGTTTTAAATCATTCCCTACTAAACTCATTGCCTGTTCCAACTGGTTATTAGCTTTTTGCAGTTGATTTTTCCAATAAGCATCTGCTGCAAACCCGCCGACTATGGCCCCAGTAACTCCCCCGACAATCATTGCGGTACTATTGCCGCCTGCTACCATACCCGCAAGAGCTCCGGTTCCTCCCCCGATTAAAACACCAGCCGTAATATCCTTCATACGTTGATCTTTATAATAAATAGCCATTTCATCTAATCTGTCAAGATATACAAAACAAGGATCACTACCATTATTTTGACCAATTCGTCCGTCTTTACCCATGCTTGCGCAACCACTTATCAATAAAGTGGTCGATAGTGAAACCAATAATGCCCTGTTTTTCATTAGATTATCTCTCTTTAAAATTATATTTTTATTAGATCTTATAAAGAGCCTGCCGTGAAACTAGCATGCACTCCCATTTGATATTTTGTGTCTTTTAATGCGATATGTAACGTATTTCTTAATTCCTCTAACGAACCAGACGAATTATTCAACTTTTTAAGTAACTCATGTAACGAGGCTAGAGGCTTATCGCTAACAATCGCCACAAAATGATCCGCGCCAAATGGCTCGGAAACTTCTAATTCCAATTTATAAGGTTTATTTTCTGGAATATTCAAAGAATCTTTGTCTTGACTAGGATATAAAAAATTTATCGTACCATCGACAGCTAAATTAATCAGGGTAAAGTAAGGATATTTTAGACGATCAACTTCAAAAGTAACTGCCTCCCCCTTAGCATGTAACTTGTCGCTAGGCAGGATTTTTATCTCCAAACTACCATCACTCAAAAGTTTTAGTTTATCAATCAAGCGAAACTTATTAATTACTGCCTGAAGGCGTTCGATAATTTCTGGCGAAATGACATCTTTGCCCTGTTCTTTTCGTCGAAATGCTCTTGTCTGATTTTCGGCAACTGAAAAATTATAAATAACATCATTAAACTGGTTTCTAATAACGCCGCCATCGACATCCCATTCTAAAGCACCTTTTTCCGATTCGACCAGTTGAATCCCTGAAAGTTTTTCTAAGGCAGAATTTGCAAAGGCTTCATGATTTGAATCTTTATTAATGCTAAAAGAAATCGGTTTCAAATCTCCTTCCAAGCTGATTTGGTTATCCTCGATTACTTTAGCCAGAAAACCATCAATAACAGGCTGAATAAGTTTAATCAGTTCTTGAGTTTTTTCATCATCGGCTGGCTGATCTTTTCTTTTGTAACCTTTAGTAATATTTTCAGCAGGGAAAGAAAAAACAAGTTTATCGGATTTATCTTTGATAACTTTAGCACTAACATCCCAATCCAATGAACCTCTTTCATTATTAACTAACTGAATACCTTTTAAGTCATCTAAAACTGATTTTACTAAAGGTGTGTTAGTCGGGTTATTACTAATACTAAACGTAACAATGCCCTGTTTATTTTGAATATTGCTTTTATTGTTACCAACAAGAGCCATATCATTCACGAAAGAAATCTGAGGATGCTGCTGACCTTCCGTTTCCATGCGTACTTTTTCAATAAGATAACTTTTTAATTCAGAGAGTGAAACCGAACCATCTTTATTATCATCAGCAAAGCCAATTAATCCTTTAGAAAAGTGCCAACTAAGCGCACCATGAGGTTGATTCTCTATATCAATTTCTGGCACCTCTTCATGGTCAGGAACACCTGAAAAAGAGATAACATGATCCAACTTTGTTTTTTGTTCATTTACAATATCGGGACTACTCGATACAGGCAAAGCATCATTAGTAATCGCTCTAACTTGAGCTTTTCTATATTTCAATTTCGATTTTTTATAAGATCGCGTCATTGTCCCTGAATGACAAGAATCCGAGACTAATATAATGTTTAAATCAGGACGCTTACTAAACCATTCCTGCAAGTCATCATCAATCAGTCTTTCATAAGTGTTTGGTCCTGATTCGCCAAAATTAGCTAATACATAAAACTCGTCCTGACCATCCGCTTCCGTACCCTTGATTCTTTCCGGTTGCTGAGCCCCATGACCGGCATAAGTAAAAAAAACCGTATCGCCCGCTTTTGCCTGAACGGATACTTCATCCCAAGCCTTTTTTATTTCATCCCTAGTTGCTTTATCATCTAACAACAGTTTTACTTGTTTAGCGCCTATACCGTTTAAAGAATCAGCCAGTATTTTTGCATCATTAACCGCACCGTCTAACGTGCCATAATTCTTATACGCATCAATTCCAATTACCACGCCATAAACATCGGCTATTGTTTGCTGAGAAATAAACAGCAATGAAGCTGTAAATAAACTTAAAATATATTTATTCATATTGTGTAATGTCAAAGTCTAAAATATCGCCAGATTCCAGCTTTTGAAATCTAGCCTTTTGTTTGTAAACGGTTTGATTTTTTGTAATGGCGTCAATTCTTCGTTTTACATAACCGCCTAAACTAATATTATCGATAATATTATCGTCCAGCCGCCTTGCTTGACCATTTAATCCTTCCAAAACAGCATAAGCGAACAAACCATTGTTGGCTTTTTCATTATTTCCCAATGTAATAAACTGATCTTGAGCCTCTTGATTTTCACCCGCTGCGGCCAGAATAAAAACATTATCACCTAATTGATGTTTGATTTTGTCAAAGCTGGTAACTTCTTGCTGAATCTTCTCGGAACTAACCGCACCGGAATGACACGAATCTAAAAAGATAAATAGTTTATTGGTCTTTGATAACTTAGCGATGTTTTTCTTTAAAGTAGGCTGCGACAACGCAGTTTCATCTAGTTTGTCATCATTAACGTCATAGGGAATGAAATAAAAGCCACTCTCATCTTTTAAGCCATGACCTGATAAGTAAATAAGCACGGAATCTTTTTCATCAAGTACCGATGCTATTTTGTCAAAAGTAGATTCTATATTTTTTAGAGTTGCCTGCTCATTGAATAATTGAAACTTTAAAACCTCGCTATAAGAAGGGCTTTTTTTTGCGGTAATTGTTGCCAGAAAATCAGTTGAATCTTTAACAGCATATTTCAATTCATTGGGCGGCTGATAACGATCAATACCAACAGCTATAACAATAAGCTTTGGTTTATTGACCGAATCAACAACAGCAGAACGACTTATAACCGGATTGATTAAAGCAATCGAATCTGATTTAGCAGCTGTCCCCCCTGTTTTTTCATAGGCATGAATTGATATTTCGTTTTCCCCTTCTTTTAAACTTATATTTTGGGTCAGTTTTAAATCCTGACTGTCCTTACCAGGAGACATTGGTGAAATTTGTTTTTGATTTTGCTGAATTTGACCATTCACATAAATATCAATATCACCAATACCGCCTTCTCTAGGTTTCACGACATAATGCAGTTCAATTGAATCTGTATTTTTGTCTAATTGATTACGATAAATCGTTGTTTGAGTTTTGTCTTTTCGCGTAAAGCCGCGTGTTTGCCCTTGACCTGCTATAGCGTAACAGGCTTGCTTATCTTGTACGTCACTCGAATTGACCGATGCAGCCTGCAAAACCACTTCATCGGAATAGGGAATATGAAATAATGACTTAAACCAATTATAAATTCGTTCTAAAAAGAAATTAACTTTATCAAGGTAGCTCGGCTCACTCGTCATTGTTTCAATAGCAGCCGAGGCTCTAACAAATGCTTTTGTGTCTGCTTTTTTAGGATTAGTGCAGTACTCAACTAAATCGATAATAGGCACGGCATTTTTATTAAATCGGTCATCTGCATTTTCAATGGTATTGAGCCTATTGTGAATTTTATCCTCTTGCCTCAGGAGCTTCGGTAAAATCAATTCCGGCGCATAATAAGTTTGATAAACTTGAGAGAACTCAATCCATTCGGGTCGTTTGTTTTCGCCTTTGTTTAAATGATACCCCGCTAAACGATAGCCACCACCGTCCGAATTACCAAAAAAACCTTCTTTCGTCCAAACGATCCAATCCTTACTATTGTTATAAGGGAATAAAGTCACTAATTCATTTAATTCTTCACCCGGTAACAGGCTATACCAACGAATAGTTCCATCGCCTAGTGCTGCAATAGCTAATTTGCCATTTGCCGCAATATTGACACCATAAACTTCAGAGGGAACAGTCACTTTTCTGATTTCTTTGCCGTGCGCATCGTACCAACGCAAATAATAATTTGTACCAATCAATGCGTGGTCAGATTTAGCGTTAATAGCTAATGTTAACGACTTCTCATAATCATCTAAGTCAAGCGTTTTACCATTAAAAATTGGCACATCGCGCAGCCAATTGGTTATGTTAATTTGGTTGTTCCCTTTAATTGCAGGTGACAAGGTCTTTAATAATTCTTCATCTCCTTGTGCCTGCAATGTTAATTGCGTTACATCGAAAACGGTCAATTCATTGGAATCAGGATGCTGTGAGTAAGCAATCTTTAAACCGTCTTCAGAGATGGAAAAATTTTTATCCGGTAATCCTACTAATCGGGCATCCCATAGGCTTGCATTGCTTTTGTATATTAATTCGTCATTTTTAAGGCTTCCCCATGAAGGATCAGCGCTGGAAAATAAAGTATCAATTTTACTTTTTCCAGTATCGTCTACAGAAACAAGATCAGTAACAATATTTTTACTGACCTCAATATCATGAAAACTTCTATCTGGTGAGTCGATTTCCTGCCAATGCCGAACAACAAATTGACCCTTTTCCGTCTTCATATCCCCAGAAGCAAAAAGCGCGGTATTACTGTTTTTTTGCCAGGCAACAATAGCCGTATTAGTGCCTATTAAGTTTTCTGTTGGCAATGAAGTTACTTTATTCAGGTTTAAATCAGCTATATCAACCTGTAACAAATTCGAATAGCCAACAGCTAAAAGCTGTCCATTTCCAGAAAATGAAATGGAGTTTGGCTTTCCTTTTGGACTAAGCATTGCTTTTTTAAGCAGCGTAAACTGACTGTCGTAAATTCGAATATAGCCGTCATGAGAGACCGTTGCTAAATTTCCTGACTCACTAAAGTCTAACCAATTACTTCGTTCTGAATAATCGGTATCTTCAGCAACTTGTTTTCCGGTTTGGCTGTCCCAAATACGAATGCCATATCCGCCCGCGAAAGCAGCTGCAAAGTATTTACCGTCTTTGGAATAAGCCAAGTGATAAATAGCACTGGGGAGGTTAGGGATACGTGCTTTTAAAACACGTTTTTCGACATCAAACACATAGAGAGAAAACTTCTGAGTTGCGTCGATGGTTTCGCCTGAAGTGATGACGGTTTTGCCATCGGGTGATATGGCGACTGCATACAATGCACCTTTTAAACGCTCGTCAATCGGTACTCGTAGCGTTGTATAAAGTGTGCCTTCGGGTAAGTTCCACAAGCGAACGGTTTTGTCATCCGATGCCGTTGCTAATAACTTTGCGTCTTTATCAACCGTCATGCGGTTAATCATGGCAGTATGCTGACCAACCTCGACACGGAGGATTGGTTTATTGATACTATCGGCGAAACCATTTATAGAATTAGATAAACACCCCAAAAAAATAAGTGCTTTTAATAAAATTAAAAATGGTACGGATCGTTTTATTGACTGTGCAGAGACAGCAGGATTTAATAATGATTTTTCCACAACATTACCGGATATTATTTATTGATACTTACAGTGAGTGCTATTTTCTATAGTGCTGGTTACCTTAAATATCATCTATACTAATATCACCGGTTGAGTATTTTCCTTTTTCATGCCCTCAAAAAATTCGGCGCGTCACGTCACGACATGGAAGGGGAGCAGATTTCCAGTTATCATTTCCAGAACAACGCCCCATATCCTTTTAGGATAAAAAATAGAAGTATCTTGTCAACAATCGCGCATCTTCTACATTAAAGAGATAGCAATCAACTTAGCTGAAAATTACTGCTTTAGGCCTAGACAGCTATCATCAATTGCTTTTAATTACTCTATCAAACTGTACCCGCCTATTTGCAGGGGATTGTGGGTTCTTTAAATCCAATGGAAAACTAGAACCTTCACCAGATATATCCAACCTTGAGCTATCTATCTGATGAGCCGTCTTCAGGTAATTTTTAACTGATTCGGCTCGCTTTAAAGATAGTGGCTTATTGACTTCATCACCACCAGACATATCAGTATGCCCACTAATACGAACCGATAAGTCAGATTTTTCTTTTAATGCAGCGGCAATAGAGTCAATATAATGTTGTGAGTCTTTTGATAATTCTGCCGAACCCGCTGAAAATGTTAATGGGAAAGCAACCGGCACTTGATGATGCTTTTTAGGTTTGGAGAATGTTTTTACTTGAGTTACCTCTGGTTCTGACTGTACTTCTTGTACTTCCTCAGCTTTAACCTCAGCAGGCGCATCATTCATAACAACTTTTCTGCTTTTCTTATCCCCTCTTGTTTTTCTTACTGGCTCACCAAAGCTTTCGAGTATTTCTTTTACTGAAGGCGGTTCTTCGAAAAGAACAACCTCACCTCCTTGTGCTTGCATGTGCCAGAAAATAAATAAAGAAAAATATAACCATTTTTTCATTTTATATCTCCACTTATTTCATTAAAATTATTTATTAACCTCAATCTTCTTTTTAGAAAAGCCTACCAAATGGCCTTTTGTTTTTTCTATCGTACTAACATCAGATATTATTTTGTCTAAACTCGTAACATTAATTGGCTTCATTTCTCCAACTGCCAAATAACTTGGCAGGTCGTTTTCTATATCTATATTTGATGCCATACACATAAATTCATGCTCACCTGGTTCAGTAATTTGAAGTTTAAACGATTTTATATCTGGGTCTGGAATATTCAAAGTTTGATTACCAAGTATTGATTTCTTAGGCTGAAATTGATTCGGATAGATCATCGAAATAGAATTCTGTTCATCTTTATAATAGCAACGTGGATAACCATTTTCAGAGAGCGATATATTCAAAACAATATCATCTTTGAGTTTATATTCGCCTTTTTCTTGTGTCCCTATACTTACATCTATTTGACGAGATTTAACAACTGATGACTGCGGCAATTTATTCTTTAAAGCTGCCCGCCCTTCTTCAGTAAGGCATTCTTGATAAGGCAAATGAAGTAGTTTACCAATTAATTCAACAGTACCTAACTCAATTAAGCTACGGATTGCAGCGCTTATACCCTCTTTTCGCTCGTAGCTCAAACTATAATCAATAGAGGCTTTTTCCATGAAAGCTACGCCCGCACCGGCTTCTTCTTCATTCTCAATAATTGTTAAAATGTTATTTGAATAAACGCCTGGAATTAATTGGAGATTATCGACGTATCCCACTTGCAAATCTAATGCAAGTGCCGATGCCTTTTCATCTGATGTTACATCAATGTTAGCCACTTGTCCTGCTTCCGCGCCCAACGCGTGTCCTTTTTTTGCAAACCCTTTTTCAGACTGAGAAATGCCACCTTTAATATAATATTCAGGATACTCAAAGATTTTTTTGCTTATCGTTTTTGTATTTTCCTTATCGGAATGCTTATCTTTCATTAATGTTGCTAAGTTTTCACTACTTGCGCCACTATAATCGACTACTTTTATTTTGTTATTTCTTGTACCCATATTAGAAAGCGCAGTATGGAGCATCGTTTTACTACTTTCCGCCACTGAATCTTCCTTGGATTCATTCGGCAATGAATCAATTGTAATAAATATATCGTCCATAACTTTGTCTGAAATTAAATCATCTAAACATGAAACAGCTTTGGTGAAATCTGTCATATTTTGGATGGGGCGACCTGAAGGCTTAATAGATAGAGGGTCAGTATTTAATGGCTCAACTAACTTGCTAGAACAGGAAGCTAGTAAAAAATAAAATAAATAAAATAAATAAAATAAATAAAATGGATACTTCCGCATAAAAATTTCCACTCAATCACAAATTACTGTCAAATCGCCCATAACGACATTCTGTTCTACTTTTCTTTCTCTGCCAGTCGTTTTTACGTTTGAAATATCAATATTGACACAGTTGCCGTTACCTCCCTTTGAAATACGAGAGCCTGGAAATTTTTCCATGATATAAGCAGGGGTGCATTTTTCTGGATCCTTACGACAGAATCTTCTGGCCTTATTTTTAAGCATAAGTTCAGATTCTGCACAAACCATAGAGGAAAAAGAAATCAACAACAAAACAATAATTTTTTTCATAAACACCTTATTAAAAAATAATTATATAATATCCATTCCCATCTTAATTTTAAAAAATACGATTTTTTTAAAGAATGGATTTCTTTGCTAGTCAAGAGCCACCATTCCTTAAAAAATATATTATTTATCACACAGATTGGAGTGATACACCTTAACATCCAGCTTTTTTTCCGACATTCCCTATAGATAAACACCCATTTTCTTTTATATTAAAATTCTGTTTTATTTCGATATTTTTTTCTATTTTAATTTTCTTTGCACAAACAGAATTATTTTCCATGATTTTTATATTCTGTGAAGAAGATATTTTTTCATTATTCAAACAACCAGAAGCCGTTACATTCTGATTAAAATCAAGCCCAAATACATGAGTCGTAAAAAAATAAAAAATCACTATTTTCTTTAACATACGAAATATAAAACCAAAAAAATAAATACTACCCCCATCTTACTTTGAAAAAACTAGTACATTATTACAAATGATATATGGTTTTTTGGTCAGATGGGAGTGCAACTTAACAACCTGCTTTGTTACCAGCTGTAGCTATACTTGCGCAGGCATCCTTACCCAGTTTTATGTCTCCTGTAGATACTCTTTGATCAATATCGGCCTTCCCTTTTACACAGAGCCCGCTCACAATAGCTAGCTGAAGTTTAGCCCTATCATCTTGCGTAATGTCTCCTGTTTTAACTTTCTGAATCAGCTTCAATTCCTTGGCCTTAATTCCACCTAAAGCAGCGCATCCTACTGATTCAGCTAAATCCGCCCCACCACTCATAACAGCTTCAATTGTTTTTGAAGCTGCAGCAGCGGCTAAAGCTGCTGCTGCCCCACCAGGGGCAGCAAAAGACGGGGAAATTAAAGAAAAAAGCAATATACCCCAAAAATAGTTTTTCATAAATTCTCCAACAAGAACGACAAAGTTAAAATAAATTAAACAACTAAATCAACTTAAACAATCAATTCAACCTCTTTTCGAATACAATTGAATAGGTGAAATCTACAGCCTGATTATTTCCTCCTGAAACAAAACCAGGAACAATCATTTTTATAACCCAGCCAGTACGATACATCTCTTTTATTGTTTTTTTACTTCCCATACATTCTATTTCAGTATTTTCATTATCAATAATTGTCTGTTGATGTGTTTTTTTGAAATTGCAAATGCGAACATCATAAGTATTCGCAAAAGAAATAGAAGTTGAGCTTAAAAAGATAAAAATAAACATCAGTAATGTTAAATATTTCATAAGTATTCGTACCTGTTAAAACGACTCATCGGGAGTCATTAGTAACTTACTCCGATTGCTGGTCGGTAATTTTGCAAGTGGCTCTGTAGTTTACCAGTACACTCAACTAAAAATCGCCTCATTAGACAAGCAATTTTAAAAGATCAAATTACCTAGTAAAATACCATGTTTTATTTTTCACAAGGCGCCTTGATTATAAGGCTTATATTTACAAGGTCAATTCTTATTGCGCCGGTTATAACCATAAGAATCATAGTCGAGTTTTCTTGTGGATTTAATTTAACAAAAACACATTAAAGATCGCGAAAATTGATTTACATCAAGTAAGCATTAGCCTACATATATAAGCGATAATTTACTTGTAATTATTTACTTACATTTTAAAATCTTTACTTGCAAAACACATAAATACATTAAACTCAGGATACCTATACAATTGGCCGAATATTAAATTAATAATCAACCAGTAATGGCTTTGACCTTGTCCTGTTCAATGGAGCATTTACTTAGATGCCTATTCCGTCATTAATTTTTGAGTTGCTGTTTAGCGGTTTCGGCCTGTTCTTTGGCGAGATACTAATTAATCTTGGCATCGTTGCCATCAAAGATCGAAAAGTCGGCTCTTCCCGACTTCGTGGGGTACCTACTACATGTAGATTTCATATGCTATAACGACTAACATAAAAAACATTGTTATTCATTGGTTAAAATCAATAGATTGATTTTTTCTATGTCACTATTTCAAATAACTACATGTTGATCAGACCCCACGAAGTCGGGAAGAGCAGAAAAGTCCGACAGGAGCCAAAGCCTGCACCCCATAGTTGGCGCAAACGTGCCCCCCAAATACGGCAGCCTGTATGAGCGGCAGTTGCATGAGCAATTACTCAAGGAATTTGATGACCCAGTTCGGCACTATCAGGAAGCGATCAATGCTTAACGGCAGATTTATGGAGAACCGTGGTTCTTTTACCATCAAGCTTTCACAACCCTTTTACGGAGTACGCTAATGCTTGGCTTTCTAACACTATTCGGTATCATCTGCTGGGCTTGGGTACAGGGCGACTTACTGGGAATTAATCGGCACCTACCCCATTTCCCGGCCTGGCAGGAACATCTAAGCAAATTTTTCTTGTGGCTGGGAGGTGGGCTTGCTCTGGGGAGCGCCACTCCGATTTATTATCCTTGGGCGGCACGATGGCGGCACAGTTTTGTCTACTAACCTTGTTGCACTACCGCTTCCGCTTTTATTGCCTGCATTATCGCAACAGCAAGCCGACTGACCGGGATACAATACAAATATGACATTCATCAATTGTTCCACCTCGCTACTTATCGCAATCCTCGTGCTGTTTACCGCCCCACTTCGCGCCGAGGAAGAGATGTTCCCCGTGCCGCTCACCGTCCATAAGCAGACGCAGGTTTATAGCCTTGAAGAATTACGGAGTGGGGTCGCGGACAGCGATCCTGAGGCGATAGTCAATCTTGGCATACGTTACCATCTTGGCGACGATGTGCCGCAGGACTATCGGGAAGCCATGCGACTCTATCGCACAGCCAGTGACAAGAAGAACAAGGCCGCACCGGCGATCATCGGCCTGATGTATGCCGACGGACTGGGCGTGGATAAAGACTACAAGGAAGCCATGCGCTGGTACAAACTCGGCCACCAACGCGGCAGCGCAACCGCACCCAACAACATCGGCATGCTGTATCAGTACGGAAACGGCGTGACAATGAATTACACCGAAGCGATGCGCTGGTTTCGCATTGCCGACAAATGCGGACTTGTTGCTGCGACCAACAACATCGGCAGCCTCTATGACCACGGTCTTGGTGTCAAACAGAATTACGCCGAAGCACTACGCTGGTACCTGAAAGCCGAAAAAAAGGGCAGCCATACCGCCGCCAACAACATCGGCAGCTTTTACCAGTATGGCCGGGGCGTTCCCCAGGATTACGCGAAGGCCTTGGAGTGGTATCGCCTTGCTTCAGACAAAGGTAACGCCGGAGCTCCCTATAATATCGGCCGCATGTACGACGAAGGTTGGGGCGTAAAACAGGACTGGGAAGAAGCGCAACGTTGGTACGAGCTGTCCGTGCAGCGCGGCGACCCTGTAGCGGTGCCGCAATTGGCCGATTTACGGCTCCGGCTGATGCGTAAGCAAGCGACGAAAGGTGGCGGGTAATAAATCTACTTATCGCGCCATTGCCTAACGAGTAAAAATAAAGAGCGTCTATTGACGCGTTAGATTAATGCTATAAGCTGTCACTCGAATTATTTAAAATCTTACCGATGTGTTCAAAGCTACTCATGCTTTTATTCAGCACACCTTGTGAAACCTGGCTCAAGAGGAGCAATAAAGTGTTAAATTTCTTAAAAATGCTACTTGGCGTGCTTTTTATTTTTTGGGTAGCTAACTCCTATGCTGATGAACAATCTGAGCTATTCCAGCGTTATATTAAAGGTGACAAAACGGCGTTGGCTGAGCTCTTATCTCGCGCAGAGAAAAATGAAGTAAAAGCACAGCTATGGCTAGGAAATGCATATTACAGGGACAAAAATTACGAGAAGGCTATAGTTTGGTATGAAAAGGCTGCGGAGGCTGGTGATAGAGGAGCGCAGAATAATCTTGGTGAGCGGTATAAGGATGGAGAAGGCGTAGCAAAGGACTATGAAAAAAGTTTCTATTGGTTAAGCAAAGCAGCTGGGCAAAATATACCAAGGGCTCAAAATCTTCTTGGAGATTCATATTATGATGGATTGGGAGTTAAGAAAAATCGTGAAGAAGCCGTTAATTGGTACCGCAAAGCAGCCGAACAGGGAGATTGGAAAGGCCAACTAAATTTGGGGGAAGTATTCCGGTTGGGCGAAGGTGTTTCGAAAGATTATCAGGAAGCGTTAAAGTGGCTTCAAAAAGCTGCTGAACAAGGGAGCACTGCTGCCATGGGGCAAATGGGCTATATTTATCAACATGGAGGTTTTGGAGTCATTCAGGATTTTAGTAAAGCTATAACATTGTATGAAACGGCCGCACAGAAAGGGGAGGCGTTTTCAATGAATCAACTTGGATGGCTTTATGAAAATGGGGTTGGAAAAAAACGCAGTATTACAGAGGCGTTGAAGTGGTATCGAAAAGGTGCGGAAAATAATGGAAATAAAGCGGCCAAGGAAAACTTGGCTCGATTGGAGCAACAATATAGAGCGGCCTTTAACAAAGCCAGTTCTCTCACCGAAATCGAGCAATTTATTTCAGCCTACGAAGGCATTGACATTGATAATTTGATTCCACAAGCAAGAAACAAACTGGCGGAAAGCCGGTTACAGGAATACCGCAATGCATTCAAAGAAGCTTTTTATGCAAGCGAGTTCGAGCAATTCATAACAACTTACCAAGGCAAAGACCCAGATAAGCTAATTCCAAAGGCAAGACAACTAATGGCAGCCGCCATAAAGAGGGATAAAGCGGATTCAGAGAGACTGAGAAAAGAAAATGAGTATCAAAGAGCACACGCCTGCGACCATTTATATTCTGGTAAGGCAGTAACTTTTGTAGCAGAAAGTGATCGTAACGAAGGTTTTATTACTGGTGTTGGTGGTGGCGTTGCATCTGCCAAGGTTAACAGCGGCACGTATGGGTATAATGTTGGAAAAATTATTGAACGTCCTTGCAGCAGTTTCTGAGTAACAACAGAATACGAGGTTGGGAAATCAAATTAATGCTGCAAGGTGCAGGTGGATTCGTCGACAGGCAGTCCACCGTAACTTCTAACTGACTCGCAATCAGCAAGGATAAATATGCCCTTCAGGAGAAAAACATGCCCCACCTTGACCTCAAAGCGGTGCCCCGTCTGGTTTCATCGCCGGATACGGTTATTAGTTCCGGCATTGAACGCACGGAAGCCGAATGGTCGGATGCGATCCTTAGTTTGCGTCCCCGTTTGCTGGCGTTGACCTATCGAGAATTATGTTCCCTGTTGCGCGAGTTGTATTTTCAAGACCTGTTTTGCCTGGTGGTGAACGCCCCTTATGGGCATGACCTGCTGGCTCGGTTGCAGGATGGTTTATCTCAATCGGCGTGGGAAATGTTGCGTGACGATTGCGAAAAGCAAGGGGAGGCGCATCTGGGGGATTTTGCTCCAAGCGTTTACGCACGGGTGGATCAGGCGCTAACAGCACTGGAAGCATCGCATGCAACAACGGATCAGCAAGACCAGCTGCAGGCGTTGTCCCGGCAAATGCTGGGACTGGAGGACGGCGCGTTTAAGTTCTGCTTGGATAATATACCTATTGAGGTGTTGAATGCTCTGCTTTCCGTGACAGGCGGGCTGGAATCGGCGTGGTCTGGGCGGGCGCGGCAATTTATCAGCGACAAGGCATGGGCAATGATTGCAGAGGATTATCCCGATACTGCCGCAGAGCCGCTGACGAAGAATGCGGCGACGCAATGCCTCACAAACCTTCCCGCCTTGATGGAAGGGCAACCTTGGCCGGTTGACGGCAAATACGTTGCACCGGAACAAATGGATGTCTGGTTCGCAGAAATGGAAGACTTGTTGCATCCAGAAAATAATCCCAAAAAAGGATAATTCATGCCTCATGCCATTGCGCTTCAATTCGATAATCCGGTTATTAATCTTTCGAAGGATGACGGCTCGACCCGTTACGTTCTTAACATTGAGCAGGGTGAGATTATAGTCGACATAACATTAGGTGCGGTTAGCTTCGAAACTTTGGTGCGCCAGGGGCAAGCCATGATCCCATCACCCAATACCACACTCACTACACCAGAGCTTGAGACCATCCGGCGACAATCTGCATGGCCGCTTAAACGACTGGATGACAGGGGCTGGCAAATGTTGTTGCGGGAAGTTTCCTGCACGTCGCTGGTGACGCTGCTTTGGTATTTAAGGGAACTGCGCCGAGATCACGAAGGGATGCTTAAGTACCACCAGGATGTAGATGCCGCGCTGGACAACTTTTACGCTTCCTTGCAGACGGACAGATGAAGAGATTACATAAAATACTGGTTAGACTTAAAGACGCTTTGATGGGTGCTGCAGGCGTTTCGCATGACTCGGTTGCCGCCACGACTACACTTCCACCAGATGCTAAAATCCACTCCCCAAAAGCCGAAACCGAGATGGTGAGTGTGTTCGATGTGGAGGGAGTGCATTTCCAGCTACTCTGGAAGCCCGGTCTGTGTCTGCTACGCACGACCGAATCCTATGGTACTCCAGATGCAAGTACCTACACGGCAGCCGATCTGTTCGTGCAACTTTACGACGGCTCACCAGACTATGAATTGAGCAAGGAAGATGCCATTTTCAAGGCTCCTTTCATTGCCCAGAAATTGATACGGGAACAGCGCCAGCAGGAAATTCAGCATATGGAGTCGCTTTACACTTCGGCAGAGATGCAGAAAGGTTATCCGGTCTACAATGTTTGGCAGCAAGATGTGCAAGGCGTTTCGTATCCTGTTGTTTGGGCTAGTCATAATTGCGGGCTGTATATGCGGGTGGTTGGACAATGGCATGTAGCGGGTTTTGCACAAAGCCGGGCAGAGGCGGAAGCTAAAGTACCTGAGGCGGTCGCCTCTCAATTAAACGGGTAAGCGGTAATCCGAGATGTCGATGCAGCAATGGATAGGGTTATTGATTGGACTTTGGGTTGCTCTGCCGCTTGCCGCCGAGGAGCTTGCGCAGATCGATCCGCTTTCAGGAATGTCGGAAACTTTGCAGCTTGTGTCTTTTTCTTCCCCCGTCCAGAGGCATAAGTATCTACACAAGTACCTGCCTTTTCTCCCTTGAGGGAGAAGGTTGGGATGAGGGGCATCTAAGTGGTTGTTTTTATTCTCCTCACCCCAACCCTCTCCAACAGGAGAGGGAGCTAGGTCGA
>Ga0208117_100345_pt1 | contig 16213 bp, 13 predicted proteins | sample LakWasMet26_LOW6_2_FD_183870 | JGI IMG/M metagenome (GOLD analysis project Ga0208117, IMG submission 183870) | Freshwater sediment methanotrophic microbial communities from Lake Washington under simulated oxygen tension - Sediment Metagenome... | ecosystem: Environmental > Aquatic > Freshwater >...
TAGTATTGAACATTTTATCGATGAGATAAATCGTTTTAAGCCGGATATTATTTTAACGATTGACCATTTTCGTCATGAATTTGATGGCGTGCCTGAATCGATTCCTTTTGTAAATTGGATTCAGGATATGTTGCCTAATATAACCGGCAACAAACAAACGATGAAGGCTAAAGATTTTACGTTTGTTCTTTTAAAGGAATGGATGGGTTTTAATGAATTACCAAACTATAAATGCAGTCCTGTTGATTTTTTACCGCTAGGCTACAACGACAAAATTTATTTCCCTATTTGTGGGGGGAAAAATTATGATTGCGATGTGTTGGTGGTAACGCATTTGCAAGAACCCGAGAAAACGTTCGATCCAATCAGAAATCCGGAACAGTTTCAGTTGCTGTTAAATGAAAATGAGAAAAAGTTGATTGATTCGGGAATAATATCTGAAATCAATCTGGTTGAGCTGTATCGTATTTTGGATGAACACCTATCGTCTCTCAATATAAGCGAATTTAATAAATTTTGCACAATGCGCGGCGGGGATACTGTGCATGGCATTAATATTTTTACCGTAGCGGACTTTAATGGCGTTTTTTATAAAAAGAACATGACATTAGAGCCTCAGATTATGGATGTTTTGTTTCCTTTGAGTGGAAACCGGCTACATTGTGAATATCTTAGGAAAATGAAAGTTTGGCCTGTTTCCTTATTAATCGACTCGCAATTGGACATCAATATTCATTTGTATGGAAGAAATTGGGATCGTTACCCTATATTTAAAGAGTTCGCTAAAGGTAGGGCAGATAATGGGGAATATATTAACAGGATAATGAATAATGCCAGGATATGTTTGAATATTAATCCAGGCATTACTTTGCATATGAGAGCCTTAGAGATTATGGCTTCTTGTTCATTTATGCTGTCGCGCAGAAATGAATTCGACGGATCACCGTTATCTTATTATTTCTCCGACGAACAGGCTGTATTATACGATGATGAAGATGATTTTTTAAATAAAGTCGAGTTTTATCTTGAAAATGAATGTGAACGCAATAGAGTCGCTCAAAATGCATTATCCAGGCTACAGGGAGTATTTTCGTATAAAGCTATTGCTGAAACGGTACTCTCTTCAATCGGGATGCGGCTGCTCTGATAAGCGATGACAATCACGCATATATCAAATTATCTACCAAACGATACTGTTTTCACCACAGGCTATTTATTCCTATCCTACCTTGAAAGCATACTATTTATCACTCGGATTTGAGTAATAAAATTATTATGGATATTGACAGCCTTTAAGTAGAACTACTTTTTTATGAATATATTATTGATTTCACCCAGTTATTATCAACAAGCAAATGCCTCCTATTTTCCGTTAGGATTAGCTTGCATATCTTCATATATAAAAACACAAGGCCATACGGTGGAAGGGTTGAATTTTAATCATATGCATCATGCCGATAGATCGCGTCGGCTAAACGATGTATTGAAGACCGGTAAAATCGATTTAGTTGGAATTAGCGGCTTGACAGTTGCTTTTAATGAGATCGATAAACTGATTAAAGAAATTCGAAATATTCAGTCAGATATTCCTATTGTTTTGGGGGGAGGCATCACAGCCGTCGAAGGCGAACTGATGATGAATACCTTGCGGCCAAATTATGCGGTTGTTGGTGAAGGCGAATTTATTTTTTCCAGACTTCTGAAGGCTATTGAAAACAATATCGATACATGCAAGATTGCCGGAATTTGGTGTTGGGATGGAGAAACCCCTATTTATACCGGTGAAGGTGAATCTCCCAAGCATTTAGATGAATTGCCGTTGCCAGATTTGGATACTTTTGAGATTAAAGAACATATACAGCTTCAGGAAGAACATGGGCAGTATTCAAATCATTTAACGCGAGTGGATGTGGGACGTTCATTTCCTATTTCAGCCAGTCGATCCTGCCCGTTCAAGTGTACATTTTGCCATCATGCTGGTATGGGGGATTACAAAAAACGTAATATTGTTAAAGTTGTCGACCAAATAGAAAGTTACATCGATACTTATGGGGTTACCTGTTTCTCAATTTATGATGAATTATTTTCCGCAAATAAAGCACGGGTAGTTGAGTTTTGTAAGCTGTTAAAAGAGCGGAACCTCAATATTAAATGGTTTTGCCAGTTGCGGATGGATCAAATTGATTTGCCTATGTTGCAAATGATGAGAGAGACAGGTTGCAACTATATATCGTTTGGTATTGAAAGCGGCAGCGATGCTGTTTTGGATAGTATGAAGAAAAAAATCACCAAAAAAATTATCGCTGATGCTGTCAAAATAGTCAGGGAGGCAAAAATTGGAATTCAAGGTAATTTTTTGTTTGGCGATCCCGCTGAAACGGAAGAGACCATTAAGGAAAGTTTACAGTTTCAGGAAGACCAGCAATTGTATTTTTGCGATTGGTCGGCGGTAATACCCTACGCCGGTACGCCAATATATAATTTCGCCGTTCAAAATGGGCTAATTGAAGATCGGGAAATATTTATGCGAAGTTTGTGTAATATTTCCGGTTATCTTTATAAAAGCCAAGTGAATATGACGAAAATGAGTGATGAGCAATATAAAGATTGGTATATCTATTTACGGGAAATAAACGATGAGAATCATCGGAAAAGATGTACGAAAGTTGTTTCTGGTAATATTTTATCTCGCTGGAAATCCGAGCTTACTATAAGTTGCCCCTGCTGCTCTCATCAGCAGACATTATCATTAGATTTTCCATTTGAACAGGATGAGAACGGCCCTATTCTTAGTAGTTCTGTTGGTGTGCAAGGGGTTAATATATTGTGCCCTGAATGTGCAAGAAAAATGCATTTAAAAGCAAAGGATATTCCGCATATAGGGGTTATTTACGACCAATTTCAAAAAGAAATAGACGCTATAAAAGATAATAATGAAAAAATTATAGTGGTTCCGTCTCTTGATCGATTTGCAACCACTTTTCTAGAGGATATTTATATCGACAAGGAAATTGTTGATGATGTCTATGATATGAGAGAGTTTAGAAAGGAAAAGTATTTTTTAGGGAAAGCTACAAAAGTCATTGATGACAACAATATCGAATCATTTGATGGAAAAACGTTAGTTATTTTGCCATTTATTGAATATGAAAAAATTATAGGGATACTAAAAGATAAGGCTATAACGCCAAAGCGAATTGTGTGTTGGAACGAGTTTTTTTCTTAAAAGCATCTTTAAAAATATAACTGGATTTTAATTAGGCCGTTGAATGTTCTGATTCCGGGGCTTGAAAATCCGACTTTTAGATTCTCTGACGATATTGTGTTTATTTTCTATGCGCGTGATTTGGATTACAGGCCTTTCTGCCTCCGGGAAAACTACTTTGGCTAAGGATGTTGCTCGGCGTCTACGGGAACAGGGTGTTAATGTGGTTTTGCTGGATGGCGACGAATTGCGCGAAGTGTTTGGCGCGACACTGTTTAGCTCCCAAAACCATGGGCGAGAAGGCCGGCTGGCACTGGCGTTTCAATATGCTCATTTGTGCCGTATCTTGGCTCAGCAGGGACTGACTGTTGTGATTGCCACTATTTCCTTGTTTCGCGAAATTCACGTCTGGAATCGGGCAAATTTACCTGGTTATTTTGAGGTGTATCTGAAAGTGCCGATCGAAGAGCTGCGCCGTCGTGACCCGAAAGGAATTTACCGTCGTTTCGATGCCGGGGAGCTTGCCGATGTTGCTGGCCTAGATTTGCAGGTTGACGAGCCGGAAGCGGCGGATTGGGTGGTGGAGTTTGACCCGAATCGTTCAATTGCAACGATAGCGGATGAATTGATGAATCGAGTGATGGAGAGAAAAGATTATGAAGACTGAATGGGATTATACCCTGCTAGCTGACGCTTACTTGCTGCGTCCAAATTATTCCGACGCGGCAATTGATGCAATGCTGGCGATTGCAGGCGCAAAAAAGGGCGACAGATTTTGCGATGTCGGAGCCGGAGCCGCTCATTTGACGGCTATGTTGGCTATCCGTGGTCTCAATGTGGCGGCGGTTGAGCCTAACGATGCGATGCGGGCTAACGGTGTACAGCGTACTGCAGCCATGCCTAATGTGATCTGGCAGGAGGGAACCGGTGAGCAGACCGGCCAAATTGATCATGGTTTCGATATGGTAACTTTTGGCAGTTCTTTCAATGTCTGTGACCGGGCGCTTGCCTTAAAGGAAACTGCGCGGATTCTTAAACCGCACGGCTGGTTTGCCTGCATGTGGAACCATCGCCAGCTTGATGATCCGATTCAAGCGCAGATTGAGGCGATTATCAAAGAACATGTAACAGGCTATGGCTATGGGACTCGTCGAGAAGATCAGTCTGCCGTAATCGACGCTAGCGGCTTATTTGGTCCAGTGGTGCATCTGGATGCAGGGATTATCCATCAACAAACAATTGCCGAATGTGTCGAAGCTTGGCGGTCTCATGGAACCTTGGCTCGTCAGGCGGGCGATAAATTTTTATCTGTGGTGGCCGCAATTGAGGATTACTTGAAGAGTTTGAATCTCGAAACGATCCAGATTCCTTACTCCACTCATATCTGGATTGCCCAATTAGCATAAAGAATCGAATGTCTCTAGAATTTTCCACCAAGGCAGGCACACTGGCACTGCTGAAAGACCGACTCCAATCGGCCCGTATTGCACCGTTGATGTATTTTACGGTAGCGGAGTGGAAGACTGCCCGTGCCGATTGTCTGGCGCGGGCAGTTTCGATGTTGGGTGCCAGTCCGTGGATTGTGCGTTCCAGCTGTCTTCTTGAAGACGGTAGAGAGCAGTCAAATGCGGGGGCTTTCTTGTCGTTACTTGATATTAGGCCGGAAGGGTTGGAGAACGCTATCGAGCAAGTGATAGCCGCTTACGGTAACTCCGTTGGTGCGGATGAAGTGCTAATCCAGCCGATGTTGCAGAACGTTGTGCGCTCCGGGGTTGCCTTTTCTCATGATCCCAATACCTGTGCGCCGTATCGGGTAATAAATTGGCTGGAAGGAGCGAATACCGTTGCCGTAACCAGCGGACTTGGCGGGCGGATTTGGCAGCAGGCCGCTTTGTCACCGGTCGAGCCACCCGTTGATTTGGTGGGTGTGATTGCTTTGCTGGACGAATTGCTGGCACTGTTTGGCGGCGTACCGGTGGATTGCGAATTTGCTGTTGCTGCGGATTCGGAAGGCGAGGAATTATTGTGGCTGTTGCAGGTTCGTCCGCTGATTTTGCCTAGCCCGCCGGAAAGTGAAACCGTGCAAGCCGAACGTTTGCAGCGTATTCAAGACAAGGTGGTGCGGGGCATGCAGCCTCATCCATTATTGATAGGGCGGCGCACGGTGTATGGGGTGATGCCGGATTGGAACCCTGCCGAGATTATTGGCGTGCGCCCCAAGCCGCTGGCTCTTTCGCTTTACCGGGATCTGGTCACCGATGCGATCTGGGCTTATCAGCGACACAATTACGGTTACCGCAACCTGCGCAGCTTTCCTCTGATGCCGCATTTTTTTGGGCTGCCCTACATCGACGTGCGGCTATCCTTCAACTCATTCATTCCGGCCGATTTGGACGAAGATTTGGCCGGGCGGTTGGTTGATCATTACATTGACCGTCTATTGGCGGAACCGACGCTGCACGACAAGATGGAGTTCGAGATTGTTTTTTCCTGTTATACGCTGGATTTGCCCCAGCGCTTGGAACGGCTTGCGGAAGCCGGTTTCTCGAAAAGCGAGCGTGAGGCGATTGCCGATAGCCTGCGGCGGTTGACCAATCGTATCGTTCATACTAAGGATGGGTTATGGCGAGAGGATGCCGCCAAGTTAGACAGACTTAATGCCCGGCGTGAAGAATTATTGAATTCCAGCATCGATCCCTTGGAGCGGATTTATTGGCTCTTGGAGGATGCAAAACGTTACGGCACCTTACCCTTTGCCGGCTTGGCGCGAGCCGGATTCATAGCCGTGCAAATGCTCAGGTCGCTGGTTGCGGTTGGGGTGTTTTCCGAGGCGGATTATGATGCTTTTTTCGCTGGAATTTCTACGGTCAGCGGACAGCTGGCGCGTGATCGGGCGACGTTGGACAAGGAGGCTTTTCTGAAGCACTACGGTCACTTGCGTCCCGGTACTTATGACATACTTTCACCGCGTTATGACGAAGCGCCGGATTTGTATTTCGATTGGGAGCGGCGTTTATCGACGCCGGAACCGGTGAAACCGTTTTCGATTACCTTGCCGCAGATGCGGGAGTTGGTCAAGTTACTGGAAGCCCATCAGCTGCAACCTGATCCGGTTGGCTTGTTTGATTTTTTGCAGGCAGGTATCGAGTTGCGCGAACTGGCTAAATTTCACTTTACCCATAATCTGTCTGATGCATTGATATTGATGGCTGAATACGGCGCGCAATGGGGATTCTCGCGTGAAGATATGGCTTATTGTGATATTGCCGTGTTCAAGGAGTTGCATGTTGCTGCGACCGATCCTATCGATGTGCTGTCGCGTAGTATCGAACAGGGCAAGGCGCGTTACCGGGAAACGTTGGCGGTGTCGTTGCCGCCTTTAATTGCCCGGCCTGAGGATGTTTGGGCGTTCGAGTGCCCGGAAATTGCGGCTAATTTTATTACTCAAAAGCAAGCGACTGGGGCAGTGGTCGGTTGCGAGGAGCGGGAGGCATTGGCGGGAGCGATTGTCTGCATTGCTAGCGCAGATCCGGGATTCGATTGGCTATTTGCCTATCCCATAGCCGGATTGATTACGGCTTGGGGCGGGGCCAACTCGCATATGGCGATTCGTGCCGGAGAGCAGGGCTTGCCAGCGGTGATCGGTGTCGGGGAGGTGTTGTTTCGCCGATGGTCGGGGGCTCAGCGCCTATATCTGGATTGTGCCGGGCGACGGGTGGAGATATTGGATTGATACGGGTAGCGGTTAGTCAGAGGGTGGATTTAGTAACCGGGCGCAATGAGCGGCGAGATGCTTTGGATCAAAACCTGTGTCGGTGGCTAGTGTCGGCTGGTTATATCCCCATGCCGATTCCTAATGTACTGGGGCAAATGGTGAACAATGATCAGTCGCCTATGCAAAGCTGGTTGTCGGCAATGCGTCCTGATGCGGTGTTATTGTCAGGCGGCAACGATATAGGCGATGCCCCTGAGCGGGATGAGACTGAACGCTGTCTGTTGGCTCATGCCAAAGAAAAGTTTTTACCGGTGCTAGGTATTTGCCGAGGTATGCAGATGTTAAGTATATGGGCCGGTTCGACATTAAAGCCAGTAGAGGGGCATGTTGGCAGCCGGCATAGACTGTTGGGCGAATTGGCGGGTGAGGTCAACAGCTTTCATCGATTTGCCTTAGCTGGCTGTCCTTCCGGCTTTACAGTTACCGCAACGTCTGAAGATGGAAATATCGAAGCGATTCGCCATGAAACCCTGCCTTGGGAAGGTTGGATGTGGCATCCAGAGCGTGAAGCAGCCTTCCAATCGGCGGATATGCAGCGATTGCAGGCATTGTTTAGTCGATGAGATATTTGTTTAACCTCTGACGAGGACGGCAAATGGTTTCATTTTGACCAGACGCACAAATGATCCTGTTGTTTTTGAGGCGTTCCCGATGAAAATTTCGTCAGGATCATTTTGCCGAAAATTACCGTAATTCTCCACGGTTACTCAAGCAACACACTTTTTAGTTCGTGCTGTTCGAATCATCCACTGAATTTAAACAAAACCAACTGAGGTATTATGAAAGGCAATTATTCTTGCTGCCGGGCGAGGCAGTCGCATGAAAGATATGACTGACGACCAACCTAAATGCTTGGTGGAGTTGCACGGCAAGTCATTGTTACAACGGCAACTGATTGCGCTACGGTGTGCCGGTATCAACGAGATAGCAATTGTCACGGGCTACAAACGGGAGCTGTTGGCTGATTTTGGCTTAGTCGAATTTCACAATCCACGTTGGGCGGAAACGAATATGGTGTCGTCTTTGGCTTGTGCCCAGGCTTGGTTACAGGACTCGTCGTGTATTGTCAGTTATTCGGATATTTTTTACGAAGCTGAAGCCGTCGTGTCCTTAATGGAAAGTAAGGCTCTAATGGCTTTAACTTTTGATTCGCATTGGCAAAAATTGTGGGAAAAACGTTTTGGCGACCCGCTGATGGATGCGGAAACCTTTCGCTTACGGGCCGATGGCACTGTAAGCGAAATCGGCAATAAGCCCGAATCGGTAGCTGAAATACAGGGACAGTACATGGGGTTGTTACGTTTTACGCCGGAAAGCTGGGCTGAAGTGATGCTGATTCGCTCGAACCTGAGCAGCGCGGAATGCGATCGGATGCATATGACCGGAACATTGCAAAAACTGATCGACGCAGAGCGGATACCGGTTGTGGCAATACCTTATGAAAAGCCTTGGGGCGAAGTGGATTCGGCCGAAGATTTAAACGCTTATGATTGAGTGTAAGTATAAGTTTGGTTTGTGTGGTTAGCGCTTAATTGAATTCCCCAAATTATATCGTGCGGCTTTGAAGTTAATGGCAGCAAAACACGTGATGATTTTTTATATGGCGAGCATTTGAAATATTTTAGGATACAACATGATAACCCTCACGAATGATTTTTTAATAAAGATAAATGGCGGCGTCACCTTACATGAATGTCAAACATATATTGGTCCTAACCCGGATCATATTAATGAGATTATTCCCATTTGCTATTATGGCAGATCGGGCACTGCTTTCTTCAGTTCCTTGTTAGATGGTCATCCTGAAATCGTTAAGATAGGAGATTTTGATTTCCGTGAATATTTTAAGTATTTTGACATAATGATAGGCAGGGATAATGTTGAGTGTCAATTAAGCAACAGTATGCGGCATTATGGTAGAAATATTGAATACGAAGGAAAATATAATCAAAATTTTGTTGATATAAAGGGTAAAAATATTCATGTTCCGACAACACTTGCATTTTCAATAGAGAAACAGTCGGATGGAAAATTGTTTTTTAGTCAGCCAAAAGATAAAGACCTATTTTGTTATCAAGGACCTTATATTGGATACTTTATATCTACTTTTTTACATATGGTGAAAAACTATTTTGGTGATGTTAAAAATATTACCTTAGCCGAAAAAGATTTCTTTGTGATATTTAATCTTGCTTATAACTGGGCTATAGGGAGGCAATACGCTAAAACAGTAACAAAAATAGCCTGGAATATGCATATGCCGGATCCGATTTTAGCTAAAAATGCGCAAAAGTTTTTTTTAAAAATCACGCTTATTCATATGATCAGAAAGCCATTGCAAACACTGGGTTCACATTTTAAGCGTTATATGTATCCGACAGCGTTAGAGGTGAAAAATGACATTCCTATTCATGATTATGCCAATAAGCTTTTTGGTGAATTGTTAAACGGCGATGTGCCTTTGATCGAATGTCGTTCAGATGATGATGAATTTGCGATCCGGTTGGAAGACATTCATTCCAGTCCTGAAAAAACGATGCGAAAAGTTAGCCAACGCTTAGGCGTTTCATGGTCAGAGCTTTTATTAGAAAGTACGTATTTCGGAAGTCCATGGGAACAACCGAGCCATCGTGGATTGATGGCTGGCTTTTCCACCAAGCACTTAGAAGATGATCATCCTGATATATTTTCATCGGATGATATTAAATTTATAGAAGGCGTGTTCCATGAAAACTATAAAAAATGGAATTACAATTTTGTCGAATCTTCGGGCATGGATAAAAATATTCATGATTATGTAAAGAAACGAGTTCCCGTGCCGCTAAAAATGGAGGTGATGTGTTGGGAACGGGCTTGTCAGCAAGGGGCGGTGCGCGCGGATATAATGAAAAGCTATGGATTGCTTCGTGATGCAATTGAAAAAAGACTGGAAAGGAAGAAAAGCCTGTTGGAGATAATGTGATTTACAATCAAGTTATTAATAAAGTTATTGTTTGTGGGCGCTTACGGGATTCTGATTTTTATGAACCGTTGCGGAGTGAATAAATTATAAGGTTCTATAGCAGATTGTAGATGGAAAAAATTGTTGATTTTGTTTTTATTGATACACGTCCAGAATTTTCTGACTTTTTTAGACCGTTTTTGCCTGAACTCATTCGGAATGGATTCAGCTGTCAGGTTTTGTCATCTAAAGAGTTGGATATTATTTTTAATAGTCATGTTGATTTACATAAAGCCGAAATATTGTCCAAAACCAAGGTAGTGGTAACTACGAATGAAACTAAATGGACAAAATATTTTCCACAATCAAAAAAGGTATTGCTAGGACATTCGATATTCATGCGGGATACGATACCCAGTCCAGCGGTATTGGATAATCCTTTTTTTGCGGATTTTGACTATTACTTTTGTCCTTCCGTTTATTATTTACAATGGACAATTCAGGCGTTATTCGATTGCTTTATATTTAGTAATCTGGATTTTAGGCGGGTTATACCGTCCGTAGATAAAATTCTCATACCAGGCGGGTATGTAAAAAATAATCGTCAATATGATACCCGTGGGGGTGCGAAAAAAATATCCATCCTCAATAAAACGAAGCAGATCCTTTTTGTTCCATCCGTCTATTCGCCAGAACATTCCGGGCATATTTTTCATTCTCATGGTGCCGCTATTATTGCAGCGTTGGCTGATAATAATTTTTCCGCGAAAATAATATGCAGGCCTCATCCAACAGATAGACATCGTGACTATGTCTTACGGATGGTCGAAATGTTCGCGGCTAATAAAAATATTATATTTGATTTACAGCCTACTCCGGATTCATCTTTGTATTATGAGTCGGATATTCTGATTACAGATATGTCAGGCTTCGCATTCGCATTTGCGTCAGCAACTGGAAAACGTCCGATATTTTTTGTTGAAACAGAAGAAGCACTTAAGCATTCCCGGTTTATGACTTTGGCCGCAAGATTTGGTCGCGTGGTTTCTACTCACGCAGGGCTTGTTAAACAGGTCTCTAAACAACTTGCAGTACCGGATATGATTGATGATTTAGAACATGATTATTTACGCCAAACCCTTTATGAAAAATTTAATAATGTCAAAAGTATGGTTGATGATTTCATCGCAATTTATTCAGGAACCGTCCTTAGTCATTGGACGCGATTGCCGCTCTGTTAAGTCATCATGAAAATTAAACATATCTCTCTGTTTATGCCGACTGAAAGCGCCTTTCATAGGCGCATTTTCTTGTTTTTGACTCGCGCATTCCAAAAACAAGGTTTAGAAGTGACTGGGCAATGCGGGTTATTATCGGAAACTGAAATGCGCTCATGGGTTTCTGAAAAAAAACCTTGCGCCATTTTTGAAATGAATCGTGTAAAAGATGAGATTCCAATTCTGCATAGGCTGAATATTCTACACATTTCATGGGTAGTGGATATGGAAGGGCGTGATGAAAGCCATATTAAAGGCAGCGATATAACCTATACATTCGATCCTACGTGGGTGGTAAATTTTAAAACGGGCGGCTTTACCGCCTGGATGCCTCCAGGTACATGTATGGAAACTTTTTTTCCTGGTAAAGAGCATGAAAACAAGGAGATAGAATTCTGTTTTATGGGGCACATTCCGAAGCCATGGTCGGAATCAGAGTTGTCGCGGCCCTTGATTGGGAAAAACAAAACCACTGATTTTGGAGCTTTACTGAAAGAATATAGCCATTTTATAGAGGTTGATACATATAGGGAAAAAAACCATGAGTCTTGCGTCCAGATTATAAATGATATGCTGGAAAGATTGATTGGCCATCCGCTTGAAATAGCGAGAGATATGTGTTATGACCTGCTCATACGCACTAAGCGCATGAGTAACCGGACGGAGCTGCTTGATTTTGCGCTTGGAAAATCCGAGTCAATTGCTATTTTCGGCAGTCCAAACTGGTTGGAATGGTCTAAATATGAACGATTTTATAGAAAATTTATCGATAACGATGCGGAGATGAATTTTATTCATCAGCGTTCAAGAATAAATTTACATGATGGCGTCGGTTTTCATTTTCGTGCTATCGATTGTATGGCTTCGGGAGGGCTATTATTTTGGTATAACGACAATGATGGCGATAGATACAATACCTATCAATGGAAAAATCCGCTCAATAAGTACTATGCCCCTGAGGGCTTGCATAGTTTTTTTCAAAAGCAGTTTAATTATTTTGAATTCAAATGGCTGGATTTCGATGACGTCTACGAGAAAGCGAAACAACTAAACTATTGGGGAAGCAAGGCTCAACTGGATACTCTGGAAACCATTAAGGCCCATCATACTTGGGAATGCCGGGCTCAAAGTATAATAAAAGATATAGATGCACTTTAAATTTGTAAATATATTCGTCTTGCAACAAGTCGAATTTTTAAAGATTTCCTGTCTCTTGTTTTTCCGCTATCTAATACCAAACTATCTGTAATTGCCGATTATGAAAGCCACACCATGTTATGTCGATAGCAAGTTTGCGCCCTATGCTTTTGAGAGTCTTCAAGTTATTGATGAAAAAGCCGCAGATGCGCTTGGAATCTCTTTGCATACCCTATTGATTAATGAGAGTTTAAAGGCTGGTAAAAAAAATGACCTAAGGACAATGCGGCTTTCTGAAAAGGCAACGGCATCAGATAGTATTATTGATGAGATTGTTGCGTTATCACACAAAACTGTCAGTAGCTGGCATGAAATTGAGCATCAGTTGAATACCATGGTTAACGATGTGTTGCCAACTGTTATATTCGTGGCGCAAAAGGTTTATTTTAATCAAATTAAAATGAGTATGGCTCTTCGTGATTGCGGTTATAAAACTATTGCGATCGTATTTGACGAGAATATGGTTGCTCATCAAAAAAAATATTTTGATGATTTAATTTATACTGATTTTTCAAGTTTTTTGCTTTTTATTAATAAAACAGAAAGGCCTTTGTTACTGCATACGCAAGGATGGTTGTTTCGATATCATATCCCTGTCCTGATCAATGTCTATAAGTCGGCGCATTGTCGCCAGATTGTCGAGATTATGGACAGTCAATCTTTTTATTTACCCTGTTCCGTTTTGACGCAGGCAGCAGAGGCAATGCAACGGGCGTGGGGGGATGATGTATTTGAAAATCATAAATTGCAATCCGTTTGTGAAGCTTACATTGTTGAGCATGCAGATGGGGTTGTATTTAATGGCGATGATGGTTACCGGAATTCTTTGCTGAGTGATTGTGTGGGTACACAAAAGAAAAATCATTTGTCTTTCCCATCTTGGCCGTTGAAGGATTTTTTTTATTCATCTAATGTAACTAATTTTAAGACTAAACTTGTTTTTATTGGCGGTATTCCTCCGTTGACTTTAAACAGGCCTCACGAGTTTTTTGGTGATGCACAGCTTTTGACTGTCATAGATAAGCTCATGTCCAAAGGCTGTCATTTAGATATTTATAATAATCCGCTAATCGCGCAACAAAAAGATTACCCGCTTTTTTATGACAAATTTTTTGAGTTGTCTGATTCTTATGAAAATTTCAATTTTTATCTGGGTGAGCATCCTCAGTTATTAGGCAAAAAGATTGCTAATTATGATTATGGATTGATGGTCTATGATTTTAGTGGTGTCTATACGGGGGATTTGCATTTTAAGCATTTAATTCCAACCAAGTTATTTAGTTATTTAGAGGCTGGTTTGCCGGTGCTTGTCAGTGCCCGATTCGAAGCTGTTTGTGAGATTGTTTTAAAATACAACATTGGACTGGTAATAAATGAAAATGAAATTGATTGCATACCTGAGATCATCAGTAGGGTTAGCGTTCAGGACTTAAAGAGAAATGTTTTAAAAGCCAGGGAACAAATTCAAATGCATAATAATATTCATGACTTAATTGGTCTATATGAGCGTGTGATAGGTTAATGCCCATTCAAACATTAATTATTATTCCGGCCAGAAGCGGCTCGAAAGGAATACCCGACAAAAACATAAAATTGCTGGGTGATAAGTCTTTGATTGCTTGGACGGCTCAGGCAATACAAAAAGCAGATTTGAATAACTATATTGCTATTTTATCGACCGATTCCGATCACTATGCAAAAGTTGGTCGCGATGCCGGTTTGCGCGCTCCTTTTATTCGACCTGCTGAATGCTCAAATGACAAGGCTTCAGCGCTTGCTGTTGTAGAACATGCTCTGCACTGGTTTGAGGACGAATATCATTATTTGCCTGAACAAGTGATGTGGTTGCAGCCAACTTCCCCTTTTCGGTCATCTGCTATAATTGAACAGGCTTTAGAGTTGATGGAAAGGCGGCAAGCGGATGGAGTGATCGGTTGTAAAGGAATACACCGTGATCTGACTACCTTGTTTAAAAGTAATGATGGTTTTTTAACGGCTCTTTCCAATGACAAAGCTATTCAAACCCGACGGCAGGAAGTGGAACCGTTACTGACACCCAATGGCGCGATGTATCTTTGCAAGACATCGGTTTTGCAGGAAAAGAAATCATTTTATTCCGAACGTACCGTACCGCTGGTGATGGATGCTGTTATGAGTCTGGATATTGATACATTAACCGATTGGGCAATGGCCGAGGCTTTTGTAAGCGCAAAATTAGTTCGACTGTAAGGACAGATATTTGCTTCTGCAATATCTGCATTCACCACATCCCTGTGGATCATGCAGGAGGTCGGGCACCAAAAGTAGGCGCTTTAGGCGAAGCTTCCACTCCTTGCTCACGCCCTTTACCTACATCCATGTAGGCAATGCAGGGGCAGCGTAGCGTTGTGCGGAGAATGATGAAAATAGATAAGTTATGACAAATCAAGCCCCCTCTGAAAGTGTGCTGACTTTTAGGTGTGTTTTGTTTTGAGCATAGGCATCATTATTGCCCATGCAAGCGGCTCACAAATTACACCAAACTTAAGTTATAATTAAAATGAGCTCATACCGAGAAAAGCATACTCAGCTGGAGATTATTTGATGCTGGCAACAATGTCACTTAATATCAACGATATAAGGGATCGAAATAAAAAGATCATCCTGGACGCTTTGTCTTTAAAAATAAATAGCTTAAAACGGGATAAGATTGTCAGTCGTGCCTGGATTTTTGGGTCGTTTGCCAAAGGAAATTGGAACGCTCTTTCTGATTTAGATTTAATTGTAACAACGTTTGAAAAGATAGATGATTTGGATATTGAATCGGATCGCGAAATCGATCTGATCTTATTAACAGAGAACGAGTTCAACTTAAGGTATAAAAAAAATAAGACATTTAGAGCAATTGTTGATTCAGGAACTTTACTATGACTAAAAACGTTATTAGCGACTTAGTTGTCAGTTGGCTAGAGCAGGCCAGTGAGGACATGCGCTGCTCATTGGCTGTTTTTGAGCGTGGCGGATGGTCGAACAGTAGTCTAATGGCGCAGCAATGTGCAGAAAAAATGTCTAAGGCTATCTTGATACATGCGGGAATGGATTTAGTCCATACACATAATATGAGTAAGCTAACGCAATCACTGATTGAAATCGGTTTAATTGAGAATAAAGATGATTTTGTGGAGCCAGCAAGGTCGCTGAATCAGGTTTTTTGGATGTCGCGTTATCCGCAGGCAGAGCTTGAAGAAGCGCCATACAAAGCGTTTAGCCGAGCGCAAGCTGAGTTAGCAATTGAGTATGGTTTGAATTATTACGACCTAGCTATGCATATTTTAGGCGAAGATGTTAATCCAATTTTGTTAGATAAGAGAAACGAAATACAGCAGTTATGGGAGACAATAAGAGCAGAAGTTGATGGATCGTCTCAAAGGTAAATAGTGTCTCCAGAAGAATCTACAAAGGATTTTGTTTTTCACACAGCACCGCCAACGCCTTACTCGCAAGGTGTAGTGTACGAAACCCAGGGCAATCGCGCTTAAATTAGCTTGACTTTTATAATCACTGGCTGATCAATTGGTTATAAATGTGGTTCTTTCAAATTTCGTAATTTAATGAATAACATAACGGAACAGGTATTTGTATCATATTGTTTTTAAATGGCTAAAATTTAAGCGCGATTGCCCTGGTACGAAACCACTCTAAAAAATCAACACACTTTCAGAGGGACTTGATGACAAATATATTAGTGACAGGAGCTGATGGTTTTATCGGTTCGCATCTTACAGAAATGCTTGCCAAACAAGGGCATCAAATCAAAGCATTATCTCAATACAATTCGT
>Ga0208117_100348_pt1 | contig 15967 bp, 13 predicted proteins | sample LakWasMet26_LOW6_2_FD_183870 | JGI IMG/M metagenome (GOLD analysis project Ga0208117, IMG submission 183870) | Freshwater sediment methanotrophic microbial communities from Lake Washington under simulated oxygen tension - Sediment Metagenome... | ecosystem: Environmental > Aquatic > Freshwater >...
TAACCAAGGATGCCCAGGGACGCCTGTGGGTGCGGGATGGGGTTTATGGTGAGCTACCGACCTCCCCCGCGCTGGAGAGGATTTTTCCTGAAAGTGGACCGGGGGAGTAAGGGCCGCGGCCTCCGCAAAGATATCAATCCTGAGAAAACAGATGAAATGCGTCATCCTCCAGCCAAGCTACATTCCCTGGCGCGGTTATTTTCACCTCATACAAAAGGCGGATGTCTTCGTATTTTACGACGACGTGCAATATGACAAACGTGGCTGGCGAAACCGGAACCGCATCAAGAGCGCGACGGGACCAATCTGGCTGACGATTCCCGTGGTAGCCAAAGGGGTGCAGGCGCAGGGTACGCCGATCAAGGACGTCCATTTCGTTCCTAAGAGTAATTGGAAGGAAAAGCACGAAAGAACCCTGCGGCTTTGCTATGCGAAAGCCCCGTACTTCAGCTCTTATGCGCCGATGCTGGCGTCATTATACGCTCAACGTACCGAGTCGCTTGCGGACTTCACCATTGAATCCACCGTGGCCCTGGCACGCGAACTCGGCATTGGCCACACCCGATTCCTCCGCTCCGCTTCGCTGCCGGCCATCGGACGGAAAACCGACCGCCTGATCAGCATCCTGCAGCACCTGGGAGCGACGCACTATATCTCCGGTCCGTCCGCCCAGGATTACATTGAAGAGGAAAAATTCGCCGCCAACGGCATTACCCTTGAATATATCAAATACAGCTATCCCGAATACCCGCAATTGCATGGGGCCTTTGATCCACAGGTGAGCATACTGGATCTGCTGATGATGGCAGGTCCGGATGCGCCCAAGTATATTTGGCAGCAACCATGAGCACCGACATTCCCTTCAACCGCTCCTCGCTCGAGGGGACCGAGCTGAAATACATCTTGGAAACGATCACGATCGGGCAGATCGCCGGTGATCAGGCCTTCTCCAAAAAGTGCCAGACTCTATTGGCGCAACTATTGGGAACCGAACGGGTGCTCGTGACCACTTCATGCACGCATGCTCTGGAAATGGCCGCCATACTGCTGGATACCCAGCCAGGTGACGAGGTCATCGTGCCCGCGTTCACCTTCGTATCCACGGCCAATGCCTTTGTCCTGCGCGGAGCCCGACCGGTATTCTGTGATATCAGGCCTGACACATTAAACTTGGACGAGTCCAAATTGCAGGCCCTGATCACGGCCCGGACCAGGGCCATTGTACCGGTACACTATGCCGGGGTAGGCTGCGAAATGGATGCGATCAATGCCATCGCCGGCCACCACGGGATTGCCGTGGTGGAAGACAATGCCCACGGGCTCTTCGGCAAATACAAGGGTCGTTGGCTTGGCACTTGGGGCGCATTGGCGGCACAAAGTTTTCACGAGACCAAAAACATCACCTGTGGAGAAGGCGGGGCCTTGTTAATCAACGATCATCGTTTTGGTGAACGGGCAGAGATTATCCGGGAAAAAGGCACTGATCGTGCCCGTTTTTTCCGCGGTCAGGTGGACAAGTACTCCTGGGTGGACATCGGCAGCAGCTTCGTCATGAGCGACGTGCTGGCGGCCTTTCTCTATGGCCAACTGGAAGCATGGCCGGCAATCCAGGCCAAGCGCCAAGGACTTTGGCAGCGTTACCATGACGGGCTAGCTTCTTGGGCCGAAAGCAACGGCGTGCGCCGTCCGGTGGTGCCACCACACTGCGAGCAATCCTGGCACATGTATTACCTGTTACTGCCTTCCGTTGGCGCCCGCAGCGCATTGATTGCACACCTAAGGACTTCGGGAATTCTGGCCGTCTTTCATTATCTCCCGCTCCATCTGTCCGCATACGCCCGCCGCTGGGGCGGCAGGCCCGGTGACTGCCCGGTTACAGAAAAGGCGAGCGACTGCCTGCTGCGCCTGCCTTTTTTCACGTCCATGACGCCGGCGCAGCAAGAACGGGTCATCGAGGCCACTTGCCGGTTTCAATGCCCTAGCTGAGGGGAAGGCTAATCCTCTTCCTTCGCCAGACTGACGCCGAATGATGCAGCCCATCCCAATATTCCCTCATGCCGCCCGAGTCACCAACGCCAGCTGAAGGACCTCCGGACACGGAAATTTCCGTCGGACCATTTGCCTGGATCGCCCTGGTCGCCGGAGTAATCGTTAGTGTCGTCCTGGTGATCCGGGTTCTTTGGTACTCTGGCCATGGCTACGATTTTTCCGATGAGGGATTCTATCTGAATTCTATCGCCTTCCCCAGGGCATACGAGGCTACCATCACCCAGTTTGGTTTCATCTACCAACCCCTCTACGAAATGGTCGGGGGGAGCATCTCCCTCCTGCGGCAGACCAACATCCTGATCACCCTGGGTCTGGCCTTTATGGCCTGTTTCGCGGTGCTGGGAAAACTCCTACCGGCCGCGAGCCCGACGGAGCCCCGACGAAACCTGCCGCGGACTGCCCTTGCCCTGGTCATCGCGACCAGTTCGCTGGCATTCCTCGACCCCTGGCTGCCGACGCCAAACTACAACACGCTGGCGCTGCAAGCGCTCATGCTAGCTGCGACCGGCATGGTGTGGGCTGAGGCTCAGGCCACGCGTCGGAGCATGCTCGGCTGGGTGCTGATCAGTTTCTCGGGCTGGCTGGCCTTCATGGCGAAGCCTTCCTCTGCCCTGGTGCTGGGATTGGTGGTCGGACTCTATTTGCTCGCAACGGGCAAGGTGCGGTGGCGGCTAGGGGCAACTGCATTGGCGGTTTGCGGCCTCCTGGGAGTGGTTTCGGCATGGGTCATTGATGGATCCATCTTCCGCTTCATCGGGCGGCTGGTCGATGGCCTTGACGAAGCCAAGCTGCTCCAGACGGGCTACTCCCTGTCGAAATCCTTCCGCTGGGATGACTTTGTGCTCAGCGCCACCGAAAAGCGACTCCTCGCCATCAACACCACGCTGGTCTTCCTTTCCACCGGTCTTTGCCTTTCCAGCCAGCGGATCCTCCGGCTGGGCGGGACCAGCCTAAGCCTGATTTTCTCGCTGCTCGGCGTGGGAATCATGGGGGGCCTTTTCCCGCGGGACCAGAGTCCAGCCCAGTTTCAAGGCATGCAAGGCTGGGCCATCCCCATGGGTGCCTTGGCAGCCGCTCTGGTGGTATCGTTGCGGCATTACCCTTTTACGGTAGCCTTGGACCGGCTGGCTCTGGGGCTCAGCCTCGCCACCTTTCCGCACATCTTTGCCTTCGGTACCGGACGGAATTACTGGGTCCAGACGCCGTTGGCCGCGATATTCTGGGTCATGGCGGCGGTGGTCATGCTGGGATCGCTGCCACGGCTCAAGATCACCTGGTTGTCCCTGCTGCCGGTGGCCGTCGCAGCCCAGTTGTGCACACTGGCCTTGGTCTCCATCGCGATGGAATATCCCTATCGCCAGACCCAAGCCCTGCGAACGCAGCAGGACGAGATGAAAATCGCCGGCACTGGCGCCTCGCTGCTCGTACCCCGCCAGTTTGCGAACTATGTGGGCAAAATTCAGAAGCTGGCTGCGACAAACGGCTTCCAGCCTGGGGAACCCATACTGGATCTTACCGGGCATTACCCGGGGACCATCTATGCGCTGGGTGCCAGAGCCGTGGGTCGGGCGTGGCTGATCGGAGACTACAAGGGCAGTAATGCTATGGCGATCGCGGCACTCGACCGCCTGGACCGCGCAGAACTACATCGAGCCTGGGTCCTGATCGAACCGAACGGACCCCGCAAACTTTCGCCTGATATCTTGAAAAGGTACGGCATAGACCTGACAAAGGATTATGCGGTGGTCGGGACGATCGATTCGCCTACCGGTTCCTATTCCGATAGCTATCAGCAAATCCTGCTCAAGCCCACCCGATGACGATTGCTGCCGGAGCTTGACCGATCATCGCTCCAGAGGCTTTCGAACCCCGGTCAATAGGACGTGATGACTCGGTATGGCCCTGACAAGGGCTTGCGTGCAACCAGTACACGACCAGCATATTCCCCAAACTGAATGCCCGTCATCGCGCCAACCCCTTCGCTTTCATCCTTCTCTGCGCATGCGCATGGGGAAACCGGGCATGCGGTGGATAAGTCGCTGGCGGACACTTTGCCACTTTCCAGTAGTTCGACCTGGTCTTTAAGCGCTTATTTTCGAAGTGGATGGGCATTTTTTTTGCCCTATCTCATGGCGTACCTGCTTTATGCGTGGCTGCGATGGCCGGTAATCGCCAGCGACGCGGGCGGAACTCACCGCTGGATCCCGGCACTGATCCACGTCTTTTGGATCCTGCATGCCATAAATGCGGTGCTCGGGGTGCAGGCACTTCGACTTGTTGCGAGCGCAAGTTCACGTCAGGAACGTAATCTGATCAATGTAATCTGGCCGGTGTTGCCATGGTTTCTTCTGTTCCTGCTGTTTCTGATTCCGGGCGTGTACCTGGAGTTTCCCGCCGACAATTGGGAACACTTGCGCCGAATCAACGAGTGGATGTCGGTCCAAGAAATCAGGCAACATACCCACTGGTTGAAAAGCGGATATTTTTTTGCCTATGGCCTCGTTGGTTGGTTGGCACCCTTGCCGTGGCAGCGCGTGGCTTGCAGCCTCTATGTTTCGCTCCTCAGCACGCTGCTGTGCTGGCATTATTTCAGTCTGGCCAGAGCCCTGGGCATGAATCGGCCGGCGGCCTGGGTCTTCACTGCCCTGCAGGCTCTGCTGCTGGGTAACAACCTGTTCTCATTTTACCGCTACTACGGTCTCTCCAGCACGATGCTGGCACAAATCGCAGTGGTGGCCTTTGCCAGTCGGCTGGCATTAGTCGCCAGCACGCGCCCTCCTGGTTCGGAGAGCCTCTTAGATTCACCCTATCCTATTTCGTGGTACAACCTCCGGCGACTGCTCCCGCTGCTTGGCCTGCTTGCGGTCATGGCCTGCAACCATCTCCAGGCACTCGGCATGGCGGCACTCACCATGGTTGCCCTGGGGGGACACGCACTCTTCAGCAGGGCTCGAAGGTGGTTTTTGCTCTTGGTGGTCGCCCTAGCCGGGGCTTCCTACGCCCTGGTGCACTATTGGCCGAACCTCGACAATTTGCGGCCGTTGGTGACTACGGGATGGTTGAATACCTGGTTTGGCTTCAACCTGGCGGCCCCAGACTCACCGGCAGCCCTGCGCGCACTGCAGATCCTGGGGGTGTTGGGAGCGTTGAATCTTGCCGCGGGGGCTTTCCTTGTAATGCGAAACCACCTTGCTGGATGGCTGACCATTGTACCGGTAGTGGTATTCTGTTTTCCCGTTGCCGCCCTCCCCTTCACTGCCCTTATCACGCAACATGACCTGGCGAATATCCTGGTTTTTCACCGCCTGCTGCTGGTCATACCGTCTGGATGTGCCCTGATCATAGCGGGGCAGATGCTGCTGACGAATAGGGCACGGTCGTCGCCTGACTGGGCTTTTCGAGCTGGTTTCGGACTGATGGTTGGCTGCCTGAGCCTCCTAGTGATCACGCCCCCAACCGAGCCCTGGTTCAATCGTTTTTGGAACCTGGTGGCCCGCTATCCTGCGGACCTGAGCATGCAGGAAGTTTCCGAGGATCTCAGCCGGAACCTCCCGGAACTGACCGGGAGCAGTGCCCTGTATGCGGGCAGTTCCCAATTATGTTTTGTCCTGGGAGCCCAACGCCCGGTTTCCACGGTATATGCTCCTTATTACTATCGTGGATACAGCGTCAGTCGCAATCATCCCGAAGACGACCGCGAGTACATCAACCGGGTGCTGGCAAATACCGCCTCGCGAAGTGGCTCCATCCTCATCATTCCCCGCCCGACATTGCTGCATACCAGTATCTCGCAGGCGGGTTATGCTTCCAATCATTGGCTGTCCTCCGAGTGCAGCCTGGCCTTCGCGGGACAGAAGGAGCTGATGGCAGCTTCTCTGGCCGCCGGCCTGCCATCCCTGAACCCCGGCGATGACATCAGCTATTTGCAAGTGCCGACAAACCCTTTCAATCGAGACCATTCGAAGTGAACTGCGCTCCTATCGCCTTGTTCGTCTACAACCGGCCCGAGCACGCCAGGCTCACCCTGGAGGCACTGGCCCGCAATTCCCTGGCCGACCGTTCGGATCTGTTCATCTTTTCCGACGGAGCGCGGACGGCGGACCAAGCCGACATGGTGGCTCAAGTCCGCCAAACCGTCCGGGAAGTTTCTGGATTCAAGTCAGTCAACCTGACCTGCCGAGAGGGCAACCTGGGATTGGCCCGTTCCATCACCAGCGGCGTAACCCAACTTTGCCAGACTCACGGACGGGTGATCGTGGTGGAGGACGACCATGTAACTTCGCCCCATTTCCTGTCCTACATGAATGACGCCCTTACCCTCTACATGCATGAGGATCGGGTGGCCAGCGTGCACGGATACGTCTTTCCACTGAAGCAGGCGCTGCCGGAGACGTTCTTCCTGCGCGGCGCCGATTGCTGGGGCTGGGGTACCTGGCAACGTGCGTGGCGGACCTACAATGCCGACGGAGCCCATTTGCTGGCCGAGTTGGATCGTCTGGGGCACACTCGCGAGTTTGACTACAACGGGGCGCGTTCCTTTACCGCGATGCTGCGGCAACAGGTCGAGGGTAAGAATGATTCTTGGGCGATTCGGTGGCATGCCTCCGCCTTTCTCGCCAACCAGCTGACCCTCTACCCTGGCCGATCCCTGATCCGCAACATCGGGTTTGATGCGGGCACCCACTACCGCAATTCGCATTTTCCCGAATCGGTGCTTTCCCTGGGGCCCATCCGGGTCCAACCCATCGAATGTCGGGAAAATCTCGAATGCCGCAATGCCATTGAGAGTTTCTACCGCCGGGAACGGCGTCTCTCCCTGAAAAAGATCCTGGTGAAGACACTGTCCGTTTTCCACCGCGCCAAACCGCCGGCACCCAACCCTGAAAGGGTCAAGGAGACATGAGTGTAATCGCGCAACTAAGACAAGTGGGGGGGCAACTGGTTCAGCGAGTCATGCCGCGCAATCTGGGACACCTTGCGGGGGCCAATCTACTCAGTCAGGTCAGTTCCCTCGTGGCCATGCCGCTGCTGACCCGTTGGTGCAGCATCACGGATTTTGGCATCTTTCAGCTCTACGCAACCACGGTCACGGTGTTGGGACTGTTGGCGTGCGCCCGTTACGACCAGGCCGTCCTCGTGCCCAAGGAAGATGAGACCGCCCGCAGACTTTGCGTCTTGGGGCTGCTGGCCTCAATCGGAACCGGATCCGTGATCGCAGTGGCATTCTACTTGGCCGTTCCCCTGGGCCGGTCCAGCTGGGCGGAATTGCAGGCCTGGTCACCCCTGCTGGGAGCCTCCGTGGCCATCACAGGGTTGAACGCGGCGTTGACACAATGGTACGTGCGCACGGGCCAGTTCAAATCCGTGGTGCGATCCCGCGTTGCCCAGAGTTTTTGCACCATTGCCGTCCAGCTTGGCGGCGCCGCCGCGGGCCTGGGCAGCATTCCGCTGATCGCTGGCGATGCGATAGGCCGGTTCGCCGGCCTGGTCGCCCTGATCGGCTGGGCGGCGCCGCGCACGCGCATCGCCGCTCTGCCCAAACTCGATTCGCTACTGCCCCTGGCAAAATCATACCGCCGCTTCCCCCTCATTTCGACACCTTCCGCGCTGGTTAATGCCGCCGGTTTCTCCCTGCCCGTCATCTTGCTGGAAAGATTCTATGGCACCCAGGCGGTAGGGGTTTTTTCCCTCCTCGAAAGGGTCATGGGAATACCGACCGTCTTGATTGGACAGCCGCTTTCGCAACTGTTCAGCCACAGTTTCCGCACGGCCTTGGCCGAAAACGCAGCCGCCGCAGCCGTCACCATCAAGCAAACGGCCAAAACCGCCGCCATCTTGGGCATCATACCCTTTGGTGCGCTGCTGGCAGCTGGTCCGCAGCTGTTTTCCCTGGTGCTGGGTCCGGTGTGGCGTGAGGCGGGCACACTGGCACAAGTATTAGCGTTGCCATATTTCTGCAGTTACATGACTTGGCCCAATATGCCCGCCCTCATCATCCTCAATCAGCTCCACGCCCAGCTCATTTGGGATATCACGCGGGCAGGCGCCATGTTCGCATTGCTTTCGCTCATTGGCCTTAACGGCATCAGCGCCAACGTGGCAATCGGAGGCGCTGTCAGCCTGATGACGATCATGTATGTTGTTCACTTTACCGTGACCTTGCGGGCAACACGACGCTATGAAGCCTAGCCGCGCCTTGCTGCAATCACTGACGCCTCCCTGCGTCTACAAAGCCTTGGCACTGGCAACGCACCGGCTATTGCATGATGCCACGTATTTTTCCGGCCGTTACGCCAACTGGGCTGCTGCTGCTGCTGCTGCTGATGGCTACGATACCGCGGAAATCCTGCAAAGGACCGAGGCGGCGATGCAAAGGATCCAGGCCAATCCCACCCTGTTTGAGCGAGATTCAGTAATCCTGCCGGAACCTGAATACTCCTTTCCTGCGCTGGCGGCATTATTACAGATTGGCGGCCAGAACAGGGGGCAACTGGACGTGGTTGATTTTGGGGGGGCCCTAGGCAGTTCGTATTTTCAATTCCGTCGATTTTTGGGTCATTTACGGCCCCTGAACTGGGCCGTCGTGGAACAGGCCCATTTTGTCGAGCGGGGTCGCAAGGTTTTGCATGAGGATGGACTCAGCTTCCATCCCACGATCGAATCCGCACTCCAGACCATGCGGAAGGACCTGCTATTTGCTTCCGGTGTCTTCCAGTACCTGCCCGACCCGCCGGCTTTCATTGAACAGCTCATCGGACTCGGCTTTGATTATATCCTGATCGATCGCATGGCTTTTCATGAAGGTGCGAACGATCGGCTCACGCTGCAGAGGAATCCCGCCGCCATCTACCGTGCCTCTTATCCGGCTTGGTTTTTCTGTGAGCAGAGATTTCTGGCCATGTTCTCGCAGCGTTATGCGACGGTGTATTCCTTTGCGGGCCGTGATCAGGTCCACTTGGCGGGAGGCACCCCATATTATCGTGGCTTCCTGCTCAAGCGAATCGCGAATCTCCCATGAATCCAGTATATGCCAATCTCGGCTGCGGCAGCCGCTTTCATCACGACTGGCTGAATTTTGACCTGAATGCCACCGCTCCGGGTGTCATCAGTTGCAACCTGCTTTCCGGCGTGCCGCTGCCTGACTCCCATTGTGATGCGGTGTTCAACTCGGCGCTCCTCGAACATTTGCCACCGGACCTGACGGCTGGTTTCCTGCAGGAGTGCCGTCGCATCCTGAAACCGGGGGGAATCCTGCGCATCGGGATACCCGATCTGGAGCGGATCGCACGCGTCTATCTGGAAAAACTCGACCAATGCCTCGAGGGCGATCCACGGGCGGAATCCGACTATGACTGGATGATGCTCGAAATGATCGACCAGATGATCCGCACCCAACCCGGCGGCGCCATGGCCGAATTCATCAAGGTCGGCGCCCCCAACGAGGATTTTATCGAACGCCGGATCGGTCAGGAGTTCATCGGACTTAAAAAAGCATTCCAATCGAGCGGCGAGGGAACCTGGCAGAGGTTGCAGAAGTTGCCGCCACAAGTCCGGCGGCACAAAATCAAACAGCGCTTGCTGGGCATTCCGGGGGCATGCCGTCGTGCGCTGGCCGGCTTGCTCTTGTCCCACGAGGAACGTTCCGCACTAAAAATGGGCCGCTTCCGGCTGTCCGGTGAAGTCCATCTCTGGATGTATGACCGCTTCTCACTCCCGCGACTGCTCACGAAGAATGGCTTCACCGCACCAAGGATCATGCTGGCCGGAGAGAGCAGCATACAGAAATGGCCCAGTTTCGGCCTTGACCTGGATGAGAATTGCAAACCTCTAAAGCCTGATCTCCTCTACGTCGAATGCCACAAATAACTCATAGTAAAATTGATAGCCAATACGCCAATCGTCGTGTCCTGATCACGGGTGGCCTTGGTTTTATTGGCTCAAGCCTGGCGTTACGACTGGCCGCCGCCGGGGCCCAGGTGACGGCCGTGGACAGCCTAATTCCCGAATATGGCGGAAATCTTCAGAATATCGCGCCGGCCAAGGACAAGGTCCGGGTCAACATCGCCGATGTGCGCGATCGGTTCAGTATGCGCTACCTGGTCAGGGATCATGAGTTCCTTTTCAACCTGGCCGGTCAAACCAGTCACCTGGACTCCATGAAGGATCCTTTCACCGACCTCGATATCAATGCCAGCGCCCAGCTCTCGATTCTGGAATCCTGTCGCGAATACAATCCGGGAATCGAGGTCGTTTTCGCCAGCACCCGCCAGCTCTACGGGCGCCCGCTCTATTTGCCTGTCGACGAAAAGCACCCAATCAAGCCAGTGGATGTGAATGGGGTCAACAAACTGGCTGGTGAACAGTATCACATCCTCTACCATGACGTGTACGGGCTGAAGACCCGCGTGCTGCGTCTCACCAACACGTACGGACCGCGAATGCGGATCAAGGATGCCCGGCAAACTTTTCTCGGCATCTGGATCAAGCAGGTCCTGACCGGACAATCTTTTGAGGTCTGGGGTGGTGCCCAACTGCGGGATTTCAATTATGTCGACGATGTCGTGGACGCGCTGCTGCTGGCCGCCGGAAGCCCCGCCACCGTCGGTGAAACCTATAATCTCGGTCATCAGGAAAAGGTGAGCCTGATCCAATTGGCGGAGACACTGATCCAGGTAGCCGGTGAAGGAAAGTTTGAGATCCGCGAGTTTCCTGCTGAAAGAAAACGCATCGACATCGGCGACTATTATTCGGACTTCGGAAAGTTCGCGTCAGCCACCGGCTGGCAACCGCAGACTGACCTACAAGCCGGTCTCGAGCGGTCCCTCAAGTTCTTCCGGCTATCGCTTGCGCACTACCTCTGATGAAATCCAGCCCGATATTGTTGAACGATTTCCAAAGAATTCCTGAGGCGGTCCGGCAGGAACTCGCCGATGCCGCGCGGGCGGTGATCGACTCTGGATGGTACATTCTCGGGAGACACGTCACCCGGTTTGAGAAGGCTTGGGCCGACTACTGTGGCCTGCCGCATGCCGTCGGCGTAGCCAATGGCATGGATGCGATTGAAATCGGCCTGCGCGTGCTCGGCATCGGACCGGGCCACGAGGTGATTACCACTCCTCTGACGGCTTACGCCACCATTCTCGGGATCCTCCGCGCCGGCGCAACCCCGGTACTGGCCGACATCAACCCTGATACCGGGCTGCTCAATATCGACAGCGCGCAACGCTGCCTGTCTCCGAGCAGTCGGGCAATCCTGCTGGTGCATCTTTACGGGCAGGTCAGGAACATGAGCGCCTGGCAACGGCTTTGCAGGGAACATGGCATCCATCTCTTGGAAGATTGCGCCCAGGCTCATGGCGCGGAGTACGGGGGAGTGAAGGCCGGTGCCTTCGGTACTTGGGGGGCCTACAGTTTTTATCCCACCAAAAACCTCGGGGCGTTCGGCGACGGTGGGGCCCTGGGCCTGGCCAAGCCGGAACTGGCGGCCGGCGCCGCCAGTCTGCGCAATTACGGCCAGGCCGACCGCTATCACCATCCGGTCCTTGGTCTCAACAGCCGACTGGACGAGATGCAGGCAGCCCTCCTGAGCGTGCTTCTGAAAGGATTGCCTGCCGCCACGGCGCGCCGCCAGACGCTGGCGTCCCGGTACCGTTCAGAAATTGCCAATCCGAAGATCAAGCTCTTGGCCGCCCCGGAGTCCGTTTCCAGCCATGTCTATCACCTGTTTGTCGTTCGGTGTGCCAACCGGACTGCGCTTCAGGAATTCCTGGCGGCCCGGGAGATTCAGACCCTGATCCACTATCCCGTGTGCGCGCATCATCAGCCGCCCACCAAGGACCTTGCCCGGGATCCCCATGGCCTGAAGGAGGCCGAGCTCTTCGCCCGTGACTGCCTTTCCATCCCCTGTCACCCCCACATGAGCGATGAGGAGGCAACCCGAGTCATTGCTGCGCTCAATGCCTTTTGATCTGTGCGGTCAATGGAACATTACGTCACGTTATTCGACCATAAGTTTCTGCCCCAAGGACTGGCTTTGCACGCCTCACTGCAAGCGCACGCCTCTCCGTGTCAGCTCTGGGTGGTGTGCATGGATCAGTTGGCTGAGACCCAGCTACGGCGTTTGGACCGGCCCGGGCTGCAAATCATCAGGCTGGCCGAAATCGAAGATCCCGAACTGCTGACGGCCAAGGCCAATCGAAACTGGACCGAATACTGTTGGACTCTCACCCCCACGGTTTGCTTGCACATCCTGCGCGAGCACACGGAGGTGACGAGGGTCACTTACGTAGATGCAGACCTCGCATTCTTCAAGTCACCCCAGCCCTTCTTCGCCGAGTTGGAGGGGAGCGGGAAGAAAATCCTGCTGACTGAGCATGCCTACGATCCCCAATATGCCCATCTTGCCGGTCTGGCTGGACGGTTTTGCGTTCAATTCCTGACATTTTCAAGGCATGCGGGGGTTATTGATGTCCTGACGCGCTGGCGCAATCAATGTCTGCAGGCCTGCACTTCCACCGCGTCCGCCGGTTCCGGTGGGTTTGGCGACCAGATGTACCTGGAGGAATGGCCCGAGCGATATCCGGATCACGTGCACATCCTGAGCCAGCAGCAAGACACGCTGGCCCCATGGAACGTCGATTACTACCAGAAGCGTGCCGGCCTTCACTACCTTCCGGTCTTCTATCACTTCCACTCCTTCAGGATTCTTTCTCCCTCATTCGTGCGGCTGAGCTCGTCTTATCGCATCACCCTCGCCGGGCACATCTACGACCATTATCTGGCCCTGCTGGACCGTCAGGTCGGCACGCTACTGGCCAGCGGCATACCTCTGCCAACGATTCCCCTCACCAAGGAACGCTTCTGGCTCCTGAAAAACCTGAAGCGGTATTTGTTCCAACATTTGTCAATTCGCCGGCATCCTTTTCCTGAAATGGCACGGTCGTGACGCCCCCCCCGACGGAATCCACACCATGTCGCTCATCTCCCTAATGCATTTGCTGCTCTGCGCGGCGTTCCTGTGCTACATGGGTTTTCGAGTATACCGGATGCGCAACCTGACCCTTTTCCATCTTACCAGCATAAGCTACACCGCTACCGCACTAATCCTCTATCCTTTTGTCGGCGTAGACCGGTGGGCTATCGTCAACGAAGCCACCATTAGTCGCGGGTTTCATCTGGCCCTGATCTTTGTCATCGGATGCCTGCTCACCGACTTGCTCTTTTATTACCGCCGCCGTCCCCGGAGCGTGATCAGCGTCAAGCCCAATGCGTTTTCCTTCCTGTGCCTTGCGGGACTTTTTGCGTTCGGCTTCTGGGGGTTCCTGAGATATTTTTTCAGCGCCGGTGCCTGGCTACACTTTGGCGAGGTGCTCTCGGCCGTCCGCGCGGGCACGGAGTACTATGATGCCCGCGAAGCCGTTGCCGCCCAGCTCATGGCGGAAACCGGAAGAGGCGTGGCCCACGGCACCACCGCGGTCTATGTGATCATCCCCGTGGTCGTCGCTGTCGGCCTGTACTGCTTTCGCCACTTTCGACAATGGAGCTATCTTCTGCTCGCCCTCGCTGCGGTGATCCAGGCCCTGCTCACCGTGTCGATCTCAATGGAAAGGGCCCCCGTTCTTTTTGCCCTGACCCTCCCAGTGCTGGCCTGGGTGGCGGCGAAATTCCGTCCCCAGGACGCCATGCGAGCAATCCAGCAGCGCATTTGGAGGGTTCTCGCTGCCGGGGCCACGGTATTCCTCGCGATCGGACTGCTGATCTATTCCTGGACCGACGTCGGGGAGAATCCCCTGCTTTCGATGCTGGACCGCATTTTCATGTCCCCCTGCATCACGGCCAACTACTATCTCGCCGCCTTCCCCGAGGAATTCTCCTTCCGGGGCTGGAGCAACATTCTCAGCATGGGCGCGACCCTTGGGGAATCCGTGACAGGCACCCGGGATATCGCCCGCTTCGTCACGCACGGAATCTACGCCTACAATCCCAACTCCGGAATGCTGGCCACTGCGTATTCGGGGGCCGGCATGCTCGGTTGCATGGTGGTGATGCTCCTTTATCTCCTCGCCGTGGTCGTGGTCGATTCGATGTTCCGCCGCTACTCCCCGGAACTGCGAAGCCTCAACCTGCTGATCAACCTGTATAGCCTGCCCATGCTCAGCAACACGCCCTTCATGGCCGCTCTGGCTTCCGGATTCTTTATCCCTTCCCTCTTCCTGGGCCTCTATCTCTTTTCCTGTCGCAGAAGAATCTCAGCAGTGGGTTCGTTGCACCCCACCAACCAGCCGGCATCAATCCCCTCTGGTTTACTGGCAGGAGCGAACTCTGGTCGTCGCCCATGAACATCGTCTGGATCGGTATGGCAGTCCCGGAGTCGCTCGCCGAAAAACTCTCGGCCTCGGACAAATACATCACTTCCCAGACACAAACCTTCCAGAAGAGGTTGATCCATGCGCTGGAGCTGGAAGCACGGAACAAGGTCTGCATTGTTTCCTCTCCCCCGATCACTGACTGGTCGCGCCTGCGCTTCACCGGTCTGGTCCGCTGGCGGCACTCCCGCTCGGAGGTGCCCAACCTGGTGGTTCCCATCATCAATTTCATTGGCATCAAGCAGCTGTGTGTCGGCCTGGGTTGCTTCCTGGGCGCATGCTTTGGCGCCCTGAGGATGGATCGGCATCGGACACTCCTCGTCGTGGGCGACAGCTATTTTCCGCACCTCTTCGCAGCCTGGCTGGCTTCCCTGGTAACCGGCCTGCGATGCGTGGCGATCGTAACCGACCTGCCTGGGTTGCTTGCCGTCGCCGATCCTTGGTATAAGCGGCTCCTGCGTCCGATAGATACCTTTCTCGTTTACGCCATGATCCGCCGCATGCGGGGGCTGGTCGCCCTCAGCCATCATATCGCGAAGGATTACTTTCCGGAGATGCGCCAGATGGTCCTGCATGGGATTGCCGAGTCGCCCCCCCCACTGACCGGCGCTGAATACCAGTATCGCCGGGATGATGAATTCATCGTCATGTATACCGGTGCTCTCATGGAAGAGTATGGCGTGGGAATATTAGTCGAGGCCTTCCGGCTCCTTCCCGGTCGGAACCTGCAGCTCTGGATCACGGGGAAAGGAGATTACGAGGCCCAAGTGCGGACCGCCAGCACGCAGGATACCAGAATCAAATTCCTGGGCTACATCGGCCGGGAGGAATTACGCACCCGGTTGCAGCAGGCTGATGTACTGGTCAGCCTGCGCATTTCCCATAGCGGCCATGCCCGTTACAGCTTCCCCTCCAAGGTGCTGGAGTACATGTGTCATGGAAAATTCGTCATCACCAATCAATTCCCGAGCCTGCCCGCTAGCTATGCCCAGCACCTGATCATCTTAGGCGAGGAGACGGCCTCGAGCCTGGCGAGCTTGCTCCAAAACATCGCCGATGGCCAACACGGCGACGGCCGCGAGTTCGCAGGCAAAATGAGGGCTTTTATCCAAGCCGAGGCGAGTGCCGAGGTCCAGGGACGTCGTCTGTCCGACTTCCTCCACCAAGTGACTGGACCCGCCTAGAATCCAGGCCGCCAATCGGCAGGAAGTCAGGCTCGCTTCTGTAAATCCACCACCTATTAAATCCTGCCCTATGCTAAGAGACAAGGTACTGTTGATCACCGGGGGAACCGGCAGCTTTGGCAACGCCGTGCTGCGTAAGTTTTTGAGCACGGACATCGCCGAGGTGAGAATATTCTCCCGCGACGAGAAGAAGCAGGATGACATGCGACATCAGTACCGTTCCTCAAAACTAAAATTCTATATCGGTGACGTCCGCGACCCACTGGGTCTGCGGGACGCTCTGGAAGGGGTGGACTTTGTCTTTCATGCGGCAGCGCTCAAACAGGTGCCGTCTTGCGAGTTTTACCCGATGGAGGCGGTCCGGACCAA
>Ga0208117_100353_pt1 | contig 15734 bp, 25 predicted proteins | sample LakWasMet26_LOW6_2_FD_183870 | JGI IMG/M metagenome (GOLD analysis project Ga0208117, IMG submission 183870) | Freshwater sediment methanotrophic microbial communities from Lake Washington under simulated oxygen tension - Sediment Metagenome... | ecosystem: Environmental > Aquatic > Freshwater >...
GTCGTTTTTTGCGTGATTGCGGCTTTCGAGTTGGTGACACCCTTGCCGCAAGCCATGCAAATGCTGGCGAAAACAGTAGGGAGGGGGGAGAAACAGGACAAAGTACAATGGGGTAAAATGCCCTGAAAGCCCCGTAAATACTGAGAAACATGGAAAAATAAAAAACTCTTGAATTCCGGATGAATTGAGGTAAAAACGAGGAGAATTCGGGAGGAAAATAGGATAAATTAGCTCAGGAGTTAGGGTATTTATCCCTATTTAAATGCCGTTTATTCAATCATCGAACGCGCTTTAAAACGCGTACCAAATGATCAGCAGTTACATCAGCAACCAGTTTTTGATCAGATGCAGGAAAACCAACTAGAGGTCTTTTCGGCAGTCCCGGATGATTAACCCGCTTACTAACGATACCTGCAAATGCCAACACTGCTTTATGTTTTGGCACGATAGTGTATGGGGCGGTTCCAAAATGGTGCCAGACAGCTTTTTTGGCTTCAAATGGGCCATCAAATCCCAACACCAACCTATTGCCCGTTACCTGATAATGGAAACTGCGTAATAGATCGCCAGACTTATTCAACGGCCCACCCTTGCGATTCCCCTGAGCCAAGGTCAATGGAGACAATTCTTTCCACCTAGTTCCATCCGGTGCCAGGCCGTTGTCATGACGTTCCCGATTTACCCGCAGTAACGACTCACCCATACTTCCCAGCATCTCCTGCGGCGTAGCGATTTCCCGCCTGACCGCTTCCATGACTCGCTTAAGGTGATCCGCTTTAAATTCAATCTCAAATTGCATAATCGTTTACCGCCTATATAATAAAGGTATGGTGAAGAAGCTGCGGTTCTGCATAACCCTCAAATCTGAGCCATTGACCCGATTTATGCAGGAACCGGGTTTTACTTCTTATAAACCAGCCTACCATTACGCTGCTTATCAAAGTATTCCTCGCGCAATGCCTCGGATGGTTGATTTGTCATGAATGCTGTCGACCCCGTCCACCCTGTTCTACCCCACTCAAATACCGACACACCCTGTTCCGCAGAGCCATCAAGCTCAAAAGCCCGCAGATAGCGACGCTTTAAACGCCACCGACCATTATCTTGATGGTCTTTTACCCATACCCACCAAATCTCATCAGGCTCAATCAGCGTCATGGCCAGTAGATTGATGTATTTAAGTCTTTCAGCCTTTTTAGCACTAGACAGCCACTTAAAATCTCCCTTTCCATCTTGAAATAGCGCCTTAGTTACTGCCAACGTACTTCCCGCTGCATCGGTAAATGCTGCGCCTTGTTCCATAGTTGCCCCGAAGACTTCCAAAAAGTCTTGCACAGCCACTTCCGGCGCCGTATCGGCGGGCAACAGGATATGAGCTGGTACTTTAGTGGGCTTGGGCGGTAGTGGCGGGTTAAAACCCGTTGGCCACGGCTCGCCACGTTGTTTTAGCACCGCATCGTAACCCTGCAAAGGCGGCACAGTATGGGGTTCAAGAAAAGCTTTGCCAGGATTATAGGCAAAGCCTGGGTCAATACCCTTAGGCACCGACACTGTGCGCGGATTACTGCCGTTTTTACCGATAACTTTCTCCTCCATTTCGATAGGAGGTGATTGATCGGGACCGGACAGGCCTTTTTTCTCCCATTTCTGTCTTGCCTCGAATTCAGAGAGAGAATGTACCCTGCATTTGCAGCCCCAACCGTTCTGTGGGTAATGACTATTCCACCACTCGTCGTCCGCAGGTAAAATCAGGCTATCCCAGGCTTTATGTTCCAGGCGCGGATGCTCAATACTGGTGTGGTCATATTCCCAGAATGGCCGCAGATGTTTCACCGCCATCATCTGCTGGTAACGCCCGGCGTTATAGGACTGAGTAATGTTGGTATCGTAGATTATCCGACTGCGCCACCCTGGAGAGCCATTGTAAGACCAGCCATGCTTTGTAGCGATATCCTGAAAGCTCTGCTTAAACTCATCGTAGCCGCCGCCAGACCACTTGGCCTTGACTATGGCATTATAGAAATCCTCAACTAGCGCGTCATGGGTTGCACCCGCCACCACAAAGGCATGACTGTGCTGCTCCTGCCAAATATCAGCCCAGCCTGATGTAGGCAGCTTGATTTTTTTCTTGAAAAAAGCAATCGCCTCAGAAAACGGCAGTTGCGTGTCGGGATATTTAGAATCTGTCACTGAGACAGCCCCCCCACTAACCAGCTAATAACTAACAGGCAAGCAGACAAAACCCCTAATGTATTTAAGACAAGAGCCTTCAGCGACGCAAGTCGGCCTGCCGGTGAGTTCGACTTAAGCATCACTCCGTCCCGCCAAATTCGCCGCCGCCATCCCCAATGCCACCGAGTCCGCCCAGGCGGAATTATTGATGTTAAGCGCCTCCATACCGGCAATAGCCTCATCAAACGAACCGGCCTCAGCCACAAGCGCGGCAATCTGTTGAATCAGCGCTTCTTCATGCGACACACACAATGCCGCCAATTGCGCACTATACGCACTGGCGATATCGGTTTGATCATTGCCTTTTGCAGCGGCCGCCAAGGCAGTTAACTTCACCAGCGCTGCATTGGCCGCTGGAACCGCATCCGTTTTACCGGAAGCCACCAACAGCTTACTTTTTTTCCCTGCACGTGGAATCTGCAAAGCCTGATGAGCAAAATCCACATCAATCTCCATGCCCATGCTCGCGCCCTTTTCCAGCAGGTCAACCATAGCTTTCTGATCTACAGGCTCGGCAGTATCGTATTTAAAGGCAGGTATCCGGTTTTCAGGGAACATGCCATTGATAAGCACAATAGGCATGATCAACTGACTATTCATCGTTGGTTCAATCTGCCGCACATCGTGCAGCATGATTTCACGCCGCACCTTGTCATGGATCAAGCCCAGCGCATTAGTACTGGATTTACCATCCGCCTGACTGGTCAGCGTACCGCCTAGAATTGACACTGACTGCTTCCGTTCCCAGTATTCAACGCCACTCAAAAAGTCTTTTACATTACCGCCCTTGGCCTCGATAAAATCAATAGCCATCGTTGATGGCACCACGCCCGCGCCATCGTTGCCAATATTGCGCACCGCTCGTAGTAACGCATCGCGCTCCGTCTTGCCGATTCCGGCTGGATACTTACCTAACCGCAACGGTAGGCCGTACATCTCCAAAAACCGCTGCATATCGCGAATATTGTACGCCTTGTACGCATACGTCCACGCCAACACCCTAAACAGCGCGGCTTGTTCGATATATCCGGACTTGGCCCGATGCTCATGCACCACCCATCCCCATTGCCGCAACGGTTCAGGCATGCCGTTTTTCAACAGCATCAACTCACCGCTATCGCGATTGATTTGAAAATTCCGTTGCGGCTCCCAGTTTAGCGCCTTCGGCACCCACTCATTGCCGGTTTGCCAGTCGATTTCCAGCGCGGCTATCCCTTTACCAATAGCATCGGTAATATCGTATTGAGCATCTTCAAACCTGGGGATCTTGATCAGCATATCGGACAGCTCCTTAGTTCGATCGAGCTCCGACTGGTTAGCATCATCTAGTGGATGCAATTGCCAACCCAGACCGGTTACAGACCGCCGCCGCTTGCCCAGCTCACCGAAAATGTGCGCGTCTTGCTCCTCAATCAGCTCAAACAGAGCCGCCTGATCGGTGATATAGCCCTGGTCTGCCTGAGCAAACGCCGCCGCCAGCCGAGACGGATCCAGCGTATTAACCGAGGCATAATTCAGCGCCGTGCTTTGCGTAGATCTCGGCCCTACCTGCAACGTATCCAACCCCGGCGTAACGGGCTTTTTTGATTTTTTAGCCATTAGCAAGAAACCCCTCATCTAAAAAGCCGCTCATCCAATCCAGCGCCTCATCACTACCCACCCCATAAGGGCAGTCTGCATCGGTCATGCCCTGAAGCACCGCATCCTGGCCCTCAATAAACTCATCAGATTTAATCGTCATCCCAATCATCCTCATCCTGTCTTTGTCGGCTGTATGACCGCCGTTGATTACGGTTGCCGCCTGCCGATGTGTATCCCCATTCGCCGCCGAACTGGGTCGCAATATTGCGCAGCATCTCCAGTGCATCCGGGCCGTCGTCGTGATCGGCTTCCGGCCAGAACTTCAACTGCTCAATCATCGTTTTTTGGTTGTGGTGCAGCCGGATCAAGGCATTATTGACGTGAGGCTGCAAACTAATGATGCGCAACGCCTTGTCACTGTCCGGCACCACCGGAACCCCAGGAAAAGCCACGCCACGCGCCGCAGATTGCTTTAAAATCTCAGTGAACAAAAAATACTGGAATTGCACAGTTTCAACCGCCCAGGCAATACAACCGTATTCGATTTGAAAATCGATAGCCCTGCTGATAATCAAATCAGGCACCCGGCGGCAAATGTCCGCCTCGACCACATCAAGCACCAATGTCTTCCTGTTAAACCCGCCCACCAAAATCGCTGAAGGATCGCCTTTACTGGCCTTTTTGCCTAAACTGGGATCGATAGCGCCAAAAAACAGCCATTCATCCAACCGGTTAACCCAAAACTGAATGTTTTTAAACGGCGCATTGTCATCATTACCCGCCTCGTTTTGTTGTTCCTGACTGAATGCATCGTGATCGGTAGCCCGCATACACATCAACCGATACAACGGCCTCACATCCGGCCAGCTGAGTTCGGCACCCTGATCCATCGCAGCTTTATTTTCCTGATAAAACACCAACGCCTCATCTTCAGCCGCTGCCTTTTCGTCATCATCGCCGCCCCGTATATAGATGGCCTCCCACCGATCCCACAGCGCCATATTGTCCGGCCAGCGCATGATCGAGCGAAAAACCCGACGCCGCCAGCCAGGAGCACGGCTGACCCGGTTAATCGCCGCGTCGTAATGCAGGCTGGTACCGACCCAAAACACATCCATGCCACCGGCCGGAGGAGCCAAACCCAGCACCGCGCTCAACACATACTTTTGGGTTTTATCGCGCTGCGCCTTTTGCTTTACCTGCTCATCGTTCTCTAAATCGTCCAGGAAGATCAGATCGGGCCGATAAGGGCCGTGCTTCATACCCCGTATTTTCTTGCCGGTACCGCCGATACGAATCTTGGTATTGTTGGCCGTGATCGCCATAGTGGCCTGCCAAACGCGGCCCTGACCGCAAGCCTCGGGAAAGTCCTGCGCCAGGCGCGGATTAGTGTCCAGTTCCGCCTTGATCGACTCCAGCATCTCGGCGGCCTGTTCCTCGGTATTCATAATGATGCCGATCATATGCTTGCGACCGGTCACAATGCACCACAAACTACCCAGCTGGGTTTCGTAAGTCGATTTAGCCTCACCGCGCGGAGCCTGATGCACTTCGCGGCCATCCGTCGGGCCGTCGATCACTTCCGGCAAGCGCTTAAACAAAAACCGCTGAAACAGCGAAAAAAACGCCGTCGGTACATAGTGCGGGAAATAGGTTTGGCAAAAGAACTGATAATCATGCCATGCCCGTTCACGCCGTTCTTTACTGGCCGCTGGATCGGTAGCAAACGCCTCGCACTCCAGCTCAATCTGATTGCGGATTTCCTCGCCCAGTTTGGCCAGCTCGCGCTCAAACTCCTTCCAGGAGCGTATTTCCTGAATATCATCCATAACGCTTCCCCAAAATCGCCCCAATATCCTCCAGGTGCGGCTGTAGTGCCCGCAATGCCCCAGGGTCGTTTGCACGTAAATAATCGGCAATCGTCTTTAACGCATCCAGTGAAACCGACAAACCGGAAAAAGCCGGATTAATCCGCGCAAACGCCTTGGCAAACTTAGCGTTAGCATCAGACAGCTGAGCCATCAGCCCGACCTTACTTGCCGCCGGAATTGCCGCCGCATCCAGTTCGCGTAACGTAGTAATCATCTGCCGGGAAAAATCCTCAACCATCTGTTGATTAAGATCATCTATGCCCGCGTCACTGATGCGATAGGCGGCACGCGCGGTATCCCAGTCGTCACCCTTAGCTTTGGCCTTGGTTTTCCAGTCCCGCGCCGTGTCGTAGCTAACGCCGCAACTTAAAGCGGCGCCATTGAGCGGCAGGCCCTCAATATAAAGCCGCCGCAACTTGTCGCGGACATCTTGAGAATGCGCCATTACAATTTCTTCATCAGCTCAACGGCCGCAGTGATTAATCCTGCGGACGCACCACCACCCACAAAGCTATACTTGGCGATTTCCTTGATGATGCTCTTGTCTTCTTTCTCCAAGTCGGACACCCGCGTATCCACGCCATCAATGCGCTTATTGATAACCTCGCCCTGTTCGGCGATGCGCCTAACCAAACTTTCTTCCATGCGGTTCATGCGCTCCGTGTTTGCGCCATCCAGGCGGCGGATATCCTCCTTAATGTCTTCCATCCGCGTGGTCAGGCTTTGGTGCATTGTCTCTACAGAGCCGGTCAGCAGACCTAGGCTGTGCATAATATTGGCGGAATCCCCGTTACTCTCACTCATGTTGTGCATCCTTTAGTATTTCAAAATCGATTAAAGCGCCTAATCGTGCCCGACAGGTTTCGTATTGACCTTTGGCGGAACCGATCCAGTCTGCGACGTCGGTATCGGTGGCAACGGCGGCATCTTCTGCAGCAGATGAGCCGGTGGTTTGGGGCACGGCGCCGCTATCATGGTCGGTGTTGTTGAGCAGGCGGACAGCAGCGCCATTAAGACAAGCGCGGCCAGTCGTAACTTTAGAAAGGGCATGAGAAAGCTCCTTGGTTTTTTGGATTAAATGGGATTCGGTCTGCGCCAGTCGATCAGACAGCGTATCGCCAAGCGCCTGGGCAGCTGTAAACCGTTCACAGTACACTTTTTCAGCGACTGCTTTTTCGGTGGCATGGTCGCCCTCCATCTTCGCAATCTGCTTACCTAACACGGCGTCAGTCACAAACCAGCTAGCGCCGGAACCAGCAGAAAATGCGATAAGTGCAACAATGATTAATGAGTTCATACGTCACCTTGCTCTGGATTGGGTTTAGGTAATACTTTATTGACTGAATAACCTTTTGCCACAGAGTTCTTCAGCATAGTTGTAAACGCTTTCACTGCCTCTGGATCGCGTAGTACACGGCTGATCATGTACCCAGGTATGCCCAAGTCGGCGGCTAGCCGCTGCTCAATGCATGCTCCTTTAGAGACACTCCATCCCGGCAAAAACACCACACAATCACAGCTCAGTAACTGCGTAATAGCCAACCGCATATAGCCCGCCCAACTGCAGCAAGCCGGTGTGGTATTCTCAGCAGGATTTTCAACATCAAAGCCTAGCGTCCGCAGGTGTGCCGCAGCCGAATTAAACGCCGGATAGTTTTCATCCGGCAGGCCTGACATAGGCCCCGCCAAATAAATGCGAGTCATGGCGACACCCCCAAACCCCAGCCGAGGTACAGCGGCTGTAAGCGGGTAAGAATGCGTTGCGGATAACCCAGATTTTCCGGGCAGTGCTGCTTGCTGCGGCGGGCTGTACCGCAAGCGATATCCACCGCCTCGCGCTGCACAGACCCGGCTACTTTGGCTTCCTGTTGCCAATGCCCCAAGCCGCCGTTATAGCCACGCAAAGCCGCCCACAGCTTGTCATAATCAGAGCTACCGGCTACCCGCTCAAACAGCCAGCGGTCATAGCCCACCAGCGCCCGCATTGCCCAGATCGGGTTGCTGGGCTGGCAGTCAATAGCCGACGTACCGGTCTTGGCACACCACCACTTTGCCGTGTCCGGCATAAATTGCGTCATACCCAGCGCACCCACCCGAGACACCGCTTGCGGGTTCCAACCGCTTTCCTGGTGAATCTGTGCGGCAAATGCCGCAACCGGTGCATCCAGCCCCCATGCCGCATGAGCGGTGCGCGTCAGATCGGCACGGTATTTGATGGCGGCACGGGGGATTACCTGAGCAGCTGCGGGGGGAGCAAAGCAGACTCCCACTACCACCATAAGCACCACTATTAGGAACCCACTGAAATACTCCAGCCTATGCCCTTTCAAGGATCGCAGCCAAAGCCCTTGCATTTAAGCCCCCAGCCCAATCGCCAGCATCGCCGCTGCCACGATAATCGCCCGGCGCAGCATCGCGGCGGCAAACACGAGATGAAAGCCGGCATTAACCCGGTAATCGGCGTCTTCATGGTCGCCCTGGTGCGGGGTATATCGGTTCTCCGTGGCGTGCGCCAAATACCCATCAGGCCGCGCATAAGGAAACAGCGACCGATCCAGCCAGTAGCCGATCACACCCGCCATCGACACCAGCGACAACTTGTAAAGACTAACGCCCAGTTGCTGCGGATACAGCACGGCGACCACGACCAACAGCAACACACTGATGACCAACCAAAGGGAAAGACGCGGTAATTTCATAGCAAGCTCCAAACAGTTAAGTAAAACGAAAGGTTAGAGCTTACGCGAGCGCGCGAGGCTTGTTCAGGCTGGAAACATTTCCAGAGGTGAGGTGGCCGATGGGTTGACGTAGAGTACGCAAAAGTCAATTAACCACCGGCATTGGAATGGGCAGACTACGCAAAATCAACATTAAACAGGGCGAGACATTCGGCGTTGACGGGCAATACCTTGAAGAGGATGGCATTACGCCTAAGTCGCTGATTGGCGTGACGCTAAAAAGTCAAGTGAGAACAGAATCCGATGCGTTAGTCGCGACGTTAACCGTCTCGACGCTGGACGCAGCAGCGGGCAGCTACCGTATCACCGCCGATAACGGTACGCAGACCTGGCCGGTTGGTCAGTTATTTTGGGATATAAAAGCATCGTCCGGATCGATTGATAGGGTCAGCGAGACGATTGCCATTGCTGTTGAAAGGAGCCACACCCAAATATGAGTCGGCACCGGTTTACAATTCCGCCCTCCTCAACCATAAAAATCGAGGGTAGCGGCAATACCGTAATGGTTAAGGCATTTACAGCGTCGCCCGGCGAGCCTGGCGCCAGCGCCTATCAAATCGAAGTCGCACACGGCTATGGCGGCAGCGAGGCTGAGTGGATAGCCGATCAGCCGGCATTTTTTAATGTTGATTTAGTTACTATTTATAACACAAGCAAGGAGATTATTTAATGACACTACAAGCAAGATTAACCGAGCTAGCGCAAGTTATCGGCTTAGACATCAAAACGCTTAATACCCTCATTGGCCCGATAGGCGGCCTCAATACTAACGATAGGAGCAATTTAGTCGCTGCCATAAACAACGTCCTTAGCCTTGTTGGCGCAATCGATATAACCGATGTAATCGACGATCTGGCGATGTCGAGTATTACCAATAAAACCTACTCAGCGCAAAAAATTACTAATTTAGTTGAAGCGGCTAAAGCGGCCTTAGTCGATTCGTCGCCGACAACGTTAAACACGCTAAATGAGTTGGCTAGCGCATTAGCCAATGACCCTAATTTTGCAACCACGATCGCCACAGCATTAGGCAATCGAGTCAGGATTGATGCAGCGCAGGTATTTACAGCAGTGCAGCAGTTACAGGCGCGCATCAACATCAATGCAGCCGGCGCCTCTGATTTAGAGGCGCTGAACAACGCATTGGGCACTATCGATACTGATTGGGTCGCAGCCTATACGGCAGCTAAATCATGACATTAACACAACGGCTTATCTTGCTGATACAGGCGATAGCCGGCGACATTGCCGCATTGGAGTCACGCCCCACCTACATTCCGGTTTTATTAAGAAACGGAACAACAATTAACGTATCGGTGACCCATAATCGGCTACCGGTTTTATTAAGAGACGGAACAACCGTCAACATATCAGCGTATTGAGGACTCTATGATAAAACAACCCTTGGTTATATCAGGCACAAACATCCACGAATTAAGCGCGGGAGATTACTTAGCGGGAATGCTCGGAGAGTTACGGACCTATAGCGGTATGGATACGCCGCATGGGTGGCTGACCTGCATGGGGCAGACGCTGGCTATCAGCAACTATCCCGAACTGTTCGGCGTCATCGGATCGCAATTTGGTGGCGACGGCGTCAGCGACTTTTGCCTGCCCAACCACAGAAGTGCAGGCACATCTCGACGTATTATTTACACAGGGCGCTATCCGCAAATAATTAAAAGTATGCGCATACCTGCAACCCTACATGGCCCGACGCCGGGATATTATAAAGCCGGCGCCGTTTTATCTTTTGCGGTCCAACTGCTTGATGATACCGCAGTAACCGGCGGCCCTGTCAGCTTGATCATCAGCATCGGAGGTACAGCACACACATTAGCCCTGAGTAGCGGTACAGCCCGAGACTGGGTATTTGCAAGTTACACCGTGCAATCCGGCGATACCGGTGACGTAACCGCAAGCCTTAATCTCAATGGCGCTGCACTGTCGAGCGCAGGTGTTGCAGCGACATTAAGCGTCAATAACACGACTGTCAGTGTCAGCGTCGATACCACTGAACCGATAGCGCCAACCGTGAACGCTTTAACGACAACAAATACCACGCCGACGATTACAGGCACGGCTACCGTAAGCGCTGGCGAGACACTGACAGTGACTGTTAATGGCATGGCGTATACAGTGGGTGACGGCAATCTGGCATTATTGGGCACGGAATTCACGCTGGCCATCCCGGCAAGTAACGCGCTAACAACGGGTACCTATAACGTTACAGCCACCGTCGTAGATGCCGCCGGTAATGCGGCTAGCGACAGCACCAGCGCCGAGCTGGTTATTACCCCCGAAGCGTGACGGGGTTTGCAACCCCGTTACTCACGTTTTGTATGTCGACGCATTTAAACGTTTCGGACGGGGTTGCAAACCCCGTCCGGCTTGGGAGATCGGGGGTTTATTCCGATGGGGTAGTTTTTGGATAGGCGCTCATTGGTCACCCTACAACCGGCGGCTATGCGTCAACCTTATCCCCTGCTTCACGCTGTGGATTGCCCTGCCGGGCGGCAACGTGCCAAGTAACACACATAAAATTAGGTAACAACCATGCAATTTGAAATCGAATTTGAGGCAGGACATTTACGCAGAGTCATGGAAGCCGCGAGGCGAGAAATCGCCCAGCCAGCAGACATATTGCGTAGCGTGGGCGAGACATTGATGAATCGCAATCAGGAGCGCCACACACAAGGGTTAGCGCCAAATGATACCAAGTGGAAACCACTCTCCCCCTTGACAATTAAGGCGGGTGACCGTGCAAGCAACGAACCGCTAAAAAAAGCGGGTCGCCTGCTGCGCAGCTTGCATCCTAAGATTCACGGCAACGAATTGCGGCTAAGTTTTGATGATTTCCGAGTCAATGGGATGCTGGCTTCCTTGCACCACAACGGCACCCGGCCTTATACCATCGTCCCCAAGCATGCGCGGGTATTGGCCTTTGCGGGCATCGTAGCGAAGCGGGTTAATCATCCGGGATTGCCCAAGCGTGAATTGATCGGTTTTCCAGATTCCGACAAAGCGGCGGTTGCAGATGTCGTGACAAGCCATTTACAGCAGATTTTACAACGGGCAAGGTAGCCACGGCTTGTGGGCTGAGTCCCATTTTTAGAGCGCCTTTGAGCGCCTCCTTTAGAGGGCCGTTGAGCCCCTTTTTTTATGTCAAGAGGTAGTAATGAGCAAACAACAATGGTTGAACACCCTCCAAACCCAACATCAACAAGCTTTCAATGTAGCACGGGCGATGCCAGAGAACCGGCTGGCGGAAATTCGTCTGGAAGTCGAGGCTTCACTTCATAAGGGAGCTGCATTTGATACATTAAAAACAACATTGCAGCGCCTAACAAAGCAGACGTTGGCAGCTCAACAGGTACCGGCATAACGGTATTACCTGCCATTTCATTGGCGCTAGCAAGAAGCAAGGCTTGAGTATGCCGTTCCAGCAATACACGCCATACACCAGCAGGAAGACTCTCCCAAGCCGCGTCACCCTGTCCCCGGATAAAGTTCCGTAGGTTGGGTTAGGCGCTAGCCGTAACCCAACACATTCGCGCAAAAATGTCGGGTTACGCTATCGCTAACCCGACCTACCGGGCTTTGGGGGTTGAGTTGGTTCGCAGTTCATTGGCTTTTGCCATAAGCCGCAATGCCAGTAGTTCGTCTTCAGGTGTTGGCTTCCAAAAGCTTGCCATTGCCTTAACCAAGCCGTGCGCAGTCTGGCTTGTTGCGTAAATATCGCCTTGGGTCAGGCTGTCTTTGCCGTAACCGTACTCTTCAATTCGCCGACGCTCGGCATCGGTAAATTCGTTAAGCCACCAGTCTTGCAGGCCAAAATAAGCAATCATGCCATTAACGGGGCACGTCATTTTTTATTTTTCACGAAGGCAACGTGGGTTATGGCGAATTTCGTACGCCACAATTGACATGACGTTATCAAACGGCGTTGCAGAGGAGTCTGCCGTCCATGATCGTGACGCAAAAGACGAGTCAGGATGAATCAGTTTGCCAAGAAAATTACCCATCAGCACCGGAATAACCTCTTTGATTGCTTGACTGGTATCTCCCCACTCAGTCAGTCCTTCTTCCGCCACCGACAACAAGAAATTCTCCGCTTCAAACAATAGCTCTTCATCAGTGTGGCGTATGCCGCTCCCGGAAAACAGCCATGTTTCGGGAACCAATACATCCTCCAACCAATAGCCCAGCTGTTCGGCATCAACCTGAATAGTGTTTGTCATGACGTTTCTCCTTTGTTGTGTGAATCGTTAGTTTCTGCGGTTTACGGCTTGTAGTTGCTCAGCCGCTGATTGATCTCGTCGCCAGAGAGCTTGGCAACGTCGGACAGTGCAGTGGCGATTTTGAGCATGGCCGCTCGGTCATGCGGATTCATGATTTGGTAACACTGCACCAAATAAGCCACGTTCTTATCGTCGATTTCCGTCCGGTGTGTGGTGCCGGTCACGATCCAGTCCGGGTCTAGCCCCAGTTCCGGGCGTTGGGCGGCCAGGGCGAAGACTTCTTTGGTCGGAAAACTCTCGCGCTTCTTACGCAATGTCCAAGCATTGGCTGTCATGCCCAATAGTTCGGCAACCTGCTTATCTTCCGTAACTTTAAGCTGCTGTTTCAACCGCAACGCGGCTTCTTCAAAAAAATTCATGATGACCCCTTGACATAATTGGTAATGACAGTTAATCTTTCTTTAAACAGTTTAATTGTCATTACCAATTTATCAAAAAAGGAGCCAACCATGACCCCACAAGAAGTAAAAAAATCTTTCCAAGACCGTGGCGAAGCCACAGGCGACTGGGCAGACCGCAACGGTTTCGCGCGTGAAACGGTGTACCGCGTCCTCAATGGACGCTCCGCCTGCTTACGCGGCGAACCGCATCGAGTCGCCGTAGCACTGGGCATCAAACCCGACCCCGCAAAGAACTGAGTTTGACGCCCATCACTTACCACACTACCTAAGGAATTATACATGAGCACTCAAGAAAACCACACAACCATCAAAGAAAGACTTACACAAGAGCGCATACGGCTGAATTTGAGCGAGGTGCAATTCGCCGAGCGTTGCGCTCGCAAAACGCATTATGTCGAGGACTGGGAATCCGGTCGCGAATCCCCGGAGGCAGTAACACTGAAGTTGATGGACGAGATAGGGGTAGACATTCTTTATGTGATTACCGGTCGTCGCCAAGTGACGAGTTCAATAAGTACACAAGGCACGCCTGAAGAACTTGAAGCTCGCATCACCCGCCTGGAATCCCGCCTGGATGAAACCTTCATGCAGGTCGCCACCCTGACCGATATGGTAATGACGGATGAAGAGACAGGAGAAAGCGCATGAACACGCCTATCGTAAGCATTGCTAACACCGCCATACGCCAAGACGCCGAAGGCCGCTGGTTTTTAAACGATTTGCATAAGGCTTCTGGCGGCGAAGAAAAGAAAACCCCTAACCGTTGGACTCGTACAGATAGCTATCAATCGCTTGTTAATGAGCTAACGCCAGAATTGGCGTTTGCCCCTGCCGTATCAGCAAGAGGCGGGAAAGAGCCCGGCACCTACGTCTGTAAAGAACTGGTCTACGCCTACGCGATGTGGATCAGCCCAGCTTTCCACCTCAAAGTGATCCGCACTTTTGATGCCCTGGTAACAGGTCAAGCGCAACCGGCGTCTCCCTGGCTTGATTATGCGGCTCTGCAACATAAATACATCGCCCTGCTGGAGCAGGAAAACGACCGCCTGAAAAACCCACTCGCCCAGGCGTCCACACAGGCTTCTTTTGGCGCAATTAAGGCCTGGACACCCGAAGAAGACGCCCTGGTGCAAACGCTTAAAGCGCAAGGCTTAGGGCCTACCCGTATCGGCCTGCAATTAGGCCGTACCTCAAACAGCGTTAGATGTCGCTTGCAATACGTGGCAAAACGTAAAGGCGATAGTGAGGTGGACAATGGCTAAGACTAAACGCACCCCCAAGGGCATCGACGCCGGTTTTGCCTACAACCCCGGCAAGGCCTATATGAACCCGAACACCGTGCCGCCCCTGCCCGCCGGTTATGCGGCAGTCCTGGAAGCGCGCGGCCTGACTTGGCCGACCGGCGTTGTCACGGTAACGCCCAGAAAGCCGCCCCCGCGCAAGCTGACGACAGCCGATCTGCTGCCCAGCGATGCCGATGCAGATACCTGCGCCCGGCAATTCTGTAATGCATTTATTCACTAAGGAGAGGCCACATGAGCCAAACGATTATCAAACAATTGCAATCACGCGTCGCCTTGCTAGAAAAACAAGTCGAATCCCTACAAAATTTTTGCAATGACGCCCATCTGCAAATCGCCAACCTGATTGAAAGCACATCGCAAGATCAAGTTGTAGAAACAAAAAAAACAACCCTTTTGCCAGCAGGAGCGGCGTGTCATCTTAGGAAAATAGCAGAGGAATACATTCGATGTCAGGCCGATAAATGGAGTTTGAGCGAAGAGGATATGGATGACTTGATTAACGTGCTCAAACGTAATGTTTCTGGTGTCTCATTGGTCGCGTTTGCGCTTAATAACGACATCGTCTTGGCGAAGGAGATGAGCGATGAGTGATTTTCCTTTTGAGGCGGTTGTATCGGATAACGAATCTCAAGAGCCAGTAGGTCAAGCATTAACGCCGTTAACTGACACCGCCAACGCCGACCGTGACTTGTTGAATCAAGTCCTTGGTCAAGCCCAAGCGGCCCAAGCCATTCAGCAAATTTCCCGAACGCTCGGAGTTTCCAAGTTGGCATATGTCAAGGAAACTAAGCTGTACAGAGCTTTGAAGGGTACAAAAAAACCGAACTGTTCGGAATTACTAAAACCCAAAAAGCCGCCCGGCGTATCAGGCAGGTTACACAAATGTCGCCGACAATCATCCAGCCAACTCAGGCGTTGGCATTGCCGGGCCGTTACGATTTGCAGTTAAACGATGTGAGCTTTCGCTATTCGGATCAACAGGGCAGGGTGCTGAACAATATCAGTCTGACTATTCCGCAAGGCGCTAAAGTCGCCATCGTCGGCCCCAGCGGTTCGGGCAAGACCACCTTGTTGCAGCTGATAATGCGTTATTACGATCCTGAACAGGGCGGTGTGTTACTGGCCGGACAAAACATCAGGCAATTCGATGCCGATGAATTGATGAGCTGTTTCGGCGTATTGTCCCAGCGCAGCCAGTTGTTTGCCGCCACTATCAAAGAAAACCTGTTGCTTGCCAAACCGGACGCCACCACAACAGAACTCAATGCGGTCGTTAAAGCCGCAGGACTGGAAAAATTTATCGGCT
>Ga0208117_100357_pt1 | contig 15694 bp, 10 predicted proteins | sample LakWasMet26_LOW6_2_FD_183870 | JGI IMG/M metagenome (GOLD analysis project Ga0208117, IMG submission 183870) | Freshwater sediment methanotrophic microbial communities from Lake Washington under simulated oxygen tension - Sediment Metagenome... | ecosystem: Environmental > Aquatic > Freshwater >...
ATCTCCGTCACCACGGTCGACCTCTCCGAGATCCTCGGGGCCGCCGGCAAGATCGCCGAGGCCGACAAACGCGTCGTCGCCAAGATCGACGAGATCAAGGCCTACGCCAACGCCACGGCCGTCCCGCCCGCCAAGCTCATCCAGATGGCCCGCCTCGGCATCGTCCTCGACGATTTCGTCGCCGCCCACCACCTCGATGCCACCGCCATCCAATGCTGGACCTCCGTGCAGGCCAACCACGGCTGCAACGTCTGCACCAGCATGAGCATGATGTCCGAAAACTTCCTGCCCAGCGCCTGCGAGGTCGACGTCACCGGCGTGCTCACCATGTACGCCATGCAGCTCGCCTCCCTCACGCCGAGCGCCCTCGTGGACTGGAACAACAACTACGGCACCCACGACGACAAGTGCGTGCTCTTCCACTGCGGCAACTGGGCCAAGTCCTTCCTGCCGGACATCAAGATCCTCAACGCCCCCATCCTCGGCTCCACCCTCGGGGTGGAAAACACCTGGGGCGCCCTCGACGGCCGCACGCCGGCCACGCCGCTCACCTACGGGCGCATCACCACCGACGACACCAGCGGCGTCATGCGCGCCTATGTCGGCCAGGGCCAGCTGACCAACGACGAGCTCAAGACCTTCGGCAACCGCGCCGTCGCCCACGTGCCGCGGCTCCAGAAGCTCATGCACCACATCTGCCGCGAGGGCTTCGAGCACCACGTTGTCATGAACAGCTCCCACACCTCCGCCATTCTCGAGGAAGCCTTCACCCGCTACCTCGGCTGGGAAGTCTATCACCACGAAAACCAGGACGCCTGAGCGCGTCGCTCCTCCCGTCCCCCCCCCTGCACTCCATGCTCTCCGACCAAGCCCTCCTGCTGAAATCCTTCGCCCTGCGCCGGCGGATGCTGCAGCTCATCCATGCCGCCGGTGCCGGCCATACCGGTGGCGGCCTCTCCTGCCTCGATATCCTCAACGTGCTCTACAACCGCATCCTCCGCATCACGCCGGAGACGACCGAGGATCCGTTGCGCGACCGCTACGTCCAGAGCAAGGGCCACTGCGTCGAGGCCCTCTACGCCGTCATGTCCGACCGCGGCTATTTCCCGGACGCGGCCCTGGATACCGTCTGTCACTACAAGTCCTACTACGTCGGCCACCCGACCCGGAAGATCAAGGGCATGGAAATGAACACCGGCGCCCTCGGCCACGGCCTGCCGATCTGCCTGGGCATGGCCCTTGCCGCCAAGCAGGACGCCGCCGCCTACCGCGTCTACACCCTCCTCGGTGACGGCGAGCTCGCCGAAGGCTCCAACTGGGAGGCCGCCATGGCCGCCTCCCACTACAAGTTGGACAACCTCGTCGCCATTCTCGACCACAACACCCTCCAGATCACCGGCCACACGAAGGACGTCATGTCCAACGAACCGCTCGCGGACAAGTGGCTCGCGTTCGGCTGGGAAGTCCGCCCGGTCAACGGCCACGACTACGCCGCCCTGACCACCGCCATCACCACGCCCCACCCGGGCAAACCGCTCCTGGTCATCGCCAACACCGTCAAAGGCAAAGGCGTCAGCTTCATGGAAAACGTCGGCAAATGGCACCATGGCGTCCCAAGTGACGCCGAACTCGCCCAGGCTATCACCGAGCTGGACACCGCCGCCGCCAAACTTCAGGAGACCCTCCAATGAGCGCCCCCGCCCCCTCCATGTTCACGCCTGCGGCCGCCGAGCAGCTGCAGAAACTCGGCCTCAAGAAGGGCCGCGCCAACCTCGAGGAGTTCGCCGACACCCTGCAGGCCCTCGCCACCGCCGACCGCAACATCGTGGCCGTCACCAGCGACTCCCGCGGTTCCGGCAAACTCGCGCCCTACGGCAAGGCCCTGCCCAAGCAGATCGTCGAGGTCGGCATCGCCGAACAGAACCTCGTCGGCATCACCGCCGGTCTCGCCGCCTGCGGCAAGAAGTCCTTCGGCGTCTCGCCTTCGTGCTTCCTCACCGCCCGCTCGCTCGAGCAGATCAAGAACGACATCTGCTACTCCAACGTCCCCGGCGTCGTCGTCGGCATCAGCTCCGGCGTCAGCTACGGCGCGCTCGGCAGCACCCATCACTCGATTCACGACCTGGCCGTCCTCCGCGCCATCAACAACCTCACCATCCTTGTACCGGCGGACAACTTTGAGACCCGCGAGGCGATCCGTTACGCCGCCCAGGCGACCCGCCCGGTATTCGTCCGCTTTGGCAAGGCGGCCATGCATGACCTGCCCGGCTCCGCCAACGGCTTCAAGGTCGGCAAGGCCCGCTTGATCCACGAGGGTCGCGACGTCGCCTTCATCGCCAACGGCGAGACCGTCGTGCACGCCCTGCTCGCGGCCGCGCATCTGGCCGCCCAGGGCATCTCCGCCCGCGTGCTCAGCCTGCCCAGCGTCAAGCCCCTCGACACCGAGGCGATTCTGGCCGCCGGTCGCGATTGCAAGGCCGTCATCACCGTCGAGGAGCACATGGTCAACGGCGGCGTGGGCGAGGCCGTCGCTTCCACCCTCCTCCAGGCCGGCCTCGCGCCAAAGTTCAAGATCGTCGGCTTCCCCGACGAGGACACCGTCACCGGTGCCCAGGCCGACATCTTCCGCCACTACGGCATCAGCATGGAAGGCCTGAGCGCCACGGCCCAGTCCCTGTTGGCCTAGTCCAGCGGTCCTGCCAGTCATATCGGTCGCATTCTTCAGCATGCTCTTCCTCGCCCTCGACCAAAGCACCTCGGCCACGAAAGCCCTCCTCTTCGACGCCGAAGGCCGCTCTCACGATCGTGAGTCGCGCGACCACAAGCAGCATTATCCCCAGCCCGGCTGGGTCGAGCACGACGCCGAGGAAATCTGGCAGAACACGCTCTCCGTGCTCCAGTCCCTGCTCTCGCGGCAGATGGCCCGGACCGCGCAGATCGTTTCCCTGAGCATCACCAACCAGCGCGAGACCATCGTGGTGTTTGACCGGGCCACCGGACGCCCGCTCCACCCCGCCATCGTCTGGCAGTGCCGCCGCGGCGACACCTTTTGCGCGGAACACGCCACGGCGGGCCGCGAGCCGATGCTGCACGAGAAAACCGGCCTCAAACTCGACGCCTATTTCTCCGCCTCAAAGCTCCAATGGCTGGTCCGCCACAAGCCCGATCTCGCCGCCCGGCTGGCCGATGGCTCGGCCCTCATCGGCACGATCGACGCCTACCTGATCTACCGCCTGACCGAGCGCCAGGTCTTCGCCACCGACTCCACCAACGCCAGCCGCACGCTCCTCTACGACATCACCCGGCTGCGGTGGGACGAGGAACTCTGCCGGATGTGGCAGGTGCCGGTCCGGGCCCTGCCCGAGGTGCGCGACAGCTCCGCGCATTTCGGCGATACCACGCTCGACGGCCTGCTGGCCAAGCCCCTGCCCATCCGCGGGGTCATGGGCGATTCCCAAGCCTCGCTCTTCGCCCAACGCTGCTACAGCCCCGGCTCGGCCAAGGCCACGTTTGGCACCGGCTCCTCGCTGTTGCTCAACATCGGCGCCAAACCCCGCCTGTCCCAGAAAGGCGTGCTCACCGCCCTGGCCTGGACCCATGCCGGTGAGGCCACCTACGCCTTCGAAGGCATCATCATCTCCGCCGCCTCCACCCTCACCTGGCTGCGCGACCAGCTCGGCCTGGCGCCCGACGTCCCGGCCATCGAAAAGCTCGCCCTTGAGGTACCCGACAACAGCGGCGTCTATCTCGTGCCCGCCTTCACCGGCCTCGGCCTGCCCCACTGGCAGCCCGCCGCCCGTGCGGCCATCCTCGGCCTGAGCAGCCACAGCGACCGCCGCCACGTGGCGCGGGCGGCGTTCGAGTCGATTGCCTACCAGATCCGCGACGCCCTTGACGCCATGCGCACCGAGGCCGGGGTCCCGCTCGTCGCCCTGCACGGCGACGGTGGCCCGACCGCCAGCAAGTTCCTCATGCAATTCACCGCCGATCTCACCGGCGTGGAACTCCGGGTCGCCACCATGTCGGACTGCTCCCCGCTCGGCGCCGTGCTGGCGGGTCAGCTTGGTCTCGGCGTACACCCGTCGATCGCCTCGCTCGCCGCGGTCCCCCGCGAGGAAACCGTTTACCAGCCAAAGCAACGCAGCGACCAGGTCGCCTCCCTCTACGCCGGCTGGCAGGCCGCCGTCCGCCGTATCGTAGCCTCGTAATCCCGCCTCTTCAGGTGGAGGCCCACGCTCGTCGAGACGGAGCCCTGCGAAGGCTGATCCCTGTGGGCCTTTCCGAAAGCCAACCACGCAACCCCTTTGGAGGGCGTGTCTCCCGACGCGCCGCTTCCTAAGGTGGAGGGCCACGTCCCTGTGGCCCTTGCCCTGAGCCCCCGCGCAACGCCCTTGGAGGGCAAGTCTCCCGACGCGCCGTGTATGGCTGCATCAAAGTGGATCGCCCACGGGCCGGAATTGATCACCATAGAATACACGGAACACACGGAAAACGGATTTTGCACAGGAGGGAACGGAGCTAACTGAGATCCAACCCAGCCAAGTCTGGTCGAATGTTATGATCAGAGGGCACGAATTGCACTAAAGGTGGAGGCCCACGTCTCTGTGGCCCTTTCCTGCCGCCGCCCACGCAGCTCTCTTGGAGGGCTCGCGCTTGTCGAGCCAGCTTGTCGCGTCGAAGCTATGCGAAGTCGGAAGCCCCGCGAAGGCTGATCCCTGCGAGCCGTGCCTTGTCCCAGCCCCGCCGCTCCGTTCCCTCCGTTGCCTCCTATGCCATCCGCCGGCCTTCCGTGTATTCCGTGTGTTCCGTGGCTCCCCCCACCGTCATCCTGAGCCCCGCGAAGGATCCATCAGGATCCACGTAGGCCGGGCCGATACCCGCTTGCCCACGAAACGCTCGAATAAACACGAATGGATCGATCCCATCCATTCAAACACAGAGGCCACGGAGAGCGCAGAGGAGGAATTGCCTGAAGGAATACATGATCCAATCCCTGGAGCGCGGGCGACCCGCCCGCGTGCCTTGATTCCCTTGGAGGGCTCGCGCTTGTCGAGCCGGCTTGTCGCGTCGAAGCTATGCGAAGTCGGAAGCCCCGCGAAGGCTGATCCCTGCGAGCCGTGCCGTGTCCCGATCCCCGCCGCTCCGTTCTCTCCGTTTACTCCTGTGCCACCTGCCGGCCTTCCGTGTCTTCCGTGTGTTCCGTGGTTAACCCTGCCTTGGCTTCCGCCCCCTTTCGTGTCTCCTTCGTGCCCTTTCGTGAGCAACCCTTCCGATCCCGATCCAATCCCGGATTGATCACCACGGAATACACAGAACACACGGAAAAGCGATTTTGCACAGGAGGGAACGGAGGGAACTGAGGGACGAACAAGCCAGCATCGTCTCGCTTCTCAATGCAGGGAAACACGACCAGCGCCCAGCTCGACAAACTTTCATGGGATTACCATGGCTCTGCGGTCCCAAAACTCCGTTCCCTCCGTTCACTCCTATGCCATCCGCCGACCTTCCGTGTATTCCGTGTGTTCCGTGGTTAACCCTGCTTTTGTCTGTATTCGTGACCATTTCGTGCCCTTTCGTGGGCAACTATGCCTTCCCACCTTGATCCGGCGGCGGCGGCGCACCGTGATCCAGCCCGTCCAAGGGACTGCGGATGCCCATCCCGGGCCGTTGCATGACATGCGTATATATCTGCGTGGTCCGGATGTCGTCGTGACCCATGAGTTCCTGTACCGTCCGGATATCTGCACCGGACTCCATGAGATGGGTGCCAAAACTATGCCGGAGCACATGCGGCGTTACTCTTTTGTCGATCACCGCCCGACGAGCCGCCTGGCGAATTGCATTTTGAAACGCACCGTCGAGGGCGTGATGTCGCCGCAAGATCCCGGTCCCCGGATCAATACTTGTTTCCCGCGAAGGAAACACCCATTGCCATTCCCAGCTGGTACCAGCCGCAGGGTATTTCCTGGACAAGCCGTCGGGCAGCCAAACGCCCGGCAACCCGGCGGCCCGATCCTCGGCAAAGAGCACCCGCAATCTTTCAATCTGCCCGCGCAGCCGTTCCACCAAGGCTTCCGGCACCACGGTCACGCGGTCCTTGTTGCCCTTGCCACCGTGCACGGTGAGCAACCGCCGCTCCAAGTCCAGATGATGAACCCGCAGGCGCAGCAATTCCATCAGCCGCAAGCCGGAACCATAGGCGAGCTCGGCCATGAGCAAGGTCGTACCCTCCAGTTGCTGGAACAACCGCCTGGCTTCCGCCTTGGACAGGACCGTCGGCACGCGTTCCTTGGGGTAGGCCCGTTTGAATTTCAGCTCCCCCAGATCCCGGCCCAACGCCTGCTGAAGCAGGAACACCAGTGCATTGAGCGCCTGTTTTTGCGTCGCCGGGCTGATCCGATGCTTTACGGCCAGGTCGCTGAGGAAACCAGCAACATCCTCGCCCGAGGCCGCGTAAGGTGAACGCGGCTCCAGGAATCGCGCAAAGCGGGCGGCCCAACCCCGGTAGGTCGACTCGCTCCGCCACAACAGCCCGCGCTCCCGCATGGTCTTGATCAACGCGCGTTCCCAATCACTGGAACCAAGGTCGGCGGAAGCCGGCGGCGGTTCCATGGGGCGCAAAGGCCCGGCTCGGGCCGCGCCCTCCGGCACCTTTGCCTCCTTGGAGCCGAGTGGATTGGCTTCGTTGGGCTGACTCCGCAGGGGGAACTCCTTTCCAGCCGGGGGGGGCCTTGGGCCGCGCAGGCGGCGGCCGCGACCGGGAGGACGCTTCGGCTGGCTCTTCCCGGGCCGTCCGTTGACTCTCCCGGAAAAACCAACGCAACGCTTCGCGGGCCGGCCCCGTCGCTCCGTCAGCCGTGTGTGGCTCCCGGATGTGCAGATGTTGCTTAACCAACTCGACCGTCGCAGGAGCGCGCCTGGACTTGCACAGGCGGAGAAAGGCGAGGATCTCGCGGGTGTGCGACGCCTTCACGACCGGAGTCAGATTCGAAAGCGCCAAGGCTGCCTTCCAACCTGGAAAACTAACGGGCTGTTTATCATGCATACACGTTTGGCCCGTGTGCTGTCAGGTTGAGCTTTTGCCCGGTAAAAATCAACGGGCAAAAGCTCAACCCGGAAAACTCAAAGGTTGATTTGGTGAGACTTGCAGACTTAATTCCCCAAAATGACCGCCCGTGCGAAAGCTCAACCCAGTTGCGGTGAATAACACTGATCGGCGGAAGATGAAGTTCCCATTGTTCATAGCCCACGGCCAGGAAGTGCTCCAGGTTCTTGCCGTAATCGTAGCCGTCTCCAATGGCGTGGCTGTTGCGGCTGTCGCGAGCGCCTTGAGAAAGAAGCAAGAGCGCGTGTCCCGCTCCGGAGTTTTGCTTGGAAGTATCGGCATCTTGCTTGGATTGTGGCTTTGCTGGCTCGCCCGCTGGGAGTTTGATACCAGCTTATTGTCCATTGGCATCGCATGCGTCGCTCCAATTTCGGCTCTCGGATTGGCGCTGAGTCTCAGAAAGAGGCCGATCCAGACGTCCAGAGGCAACGCGCGGGATGTGACCTGAATCGCATGTCCCTCCTCCGCTCACCATTTTCCGTAGTTCAAAAGGGCTCACTCCACGCTCGCCCGCGCGTGGCTCATCCGTAGCGTTGGACGAAAGAATGAAGAAGCTAGCCGCACTATTTCTTGTGACGCTCGGGGCCGCGTTCGCCGCTGACTCCAAAGTCATGAATCGAAGTCCGGAAGAGCAGCGCTCCGTGAATCAGCACGTATTCGCTATTCTAGACCAGAACGGAGCCGTTGAAGGTAGGAAGTATCCCTTCGACCAGATCTTCAGTTCGGATTCCGAGCAGAAAATTGTGGCATTGCGAGAGGAGCTCCGCCGATTGGGGTATGTGGCGGACGATGTCGACCGCCATGAGAAAGATGGCGTCGTGACCTATTCGATCGATGCCTATCAGCACATGGAGTTTCGGCGATCAGTTCTCGAGCGCGACAGTCTCGCGATGCTGTCTCTGGCCAAGAAGCACGGCGTCTTCTATGACGGCTGGGGCGCAGAGATCGGCGGGAAGGAAGAGTCCAACTCAGAGCGTTCTGATTCGCCGTAGCGCGAATCGGGACGCTGGTTGAACAAGCCCGTTCGACAGGCTCAGGGCTTCCAGCCCGTATCGGGCGAAGTCGCCGGTCCGCCACCGCTTATGCGTTTTGTGTTGTGACGGTGAAGGCGGCAGGCAGCGCGGATGGTCCTAGGGACGTTTGCGGAGGATGATTGCCACTGAAGCGAACGCCCATTTCGCCGGGTGCGTTCTGGTGATTTCTCCTGCGACAGGTGCGACGGCCCGGTTTTCCGCAAGTGGGCGCAAAGCTCCTGCCGGCGACGAGTGGGCGTCGAGAAACGGGTGGATGGTTCGTGATCTTCATCGGATGCAGCGCGGTGGGGCCCGTGCCATCCGGGGCAGCGAGCCGACGCGCACGAGGCTGAAGCGTTCGCAGTGCGGACAACGCAGATGCCACCGGACCGGCTCCGGCGGCGGTGCCGCAACAATGATGGGTTTGGCCAGCAGCGTCTCGACCCGGCGCAGGCGGGCCTTGGCCGAGGGATGCAGCCACCCGAAGTACCGCACGCGGTGCTGACCGGCCGGTGGCACATGTTGCAGGTATCGGCGCAAAAACTCCGCCGCACCGAGCGTGCACACTTTCTTCTGCTGCGTGGCCGAATCCGTGTACCGGAACGTGACGTGGTCATCATCGGCCGTGAGGATCCGCTCGTCGCTGATCGCCGTGCGCCCGACGTAACGGGCCAGATACCGCACGACGGCCGCACCCGAACCGGCCGGCTGGCAATGGACGACCCAAGGCTGGCGCCACGTTCCGGCCGGAATCGTGGCATGCTCCGCGGGCGTTTCCGTCCGCAACACATCCTCCATCCGGCGCCGGAACCCCGCCGCCAGCTTCGCCACAGGTAGCAACCAGTCGGCCTGCCGGGCCGGCCGCCACTGCTGGCCGTCGGGACTGAGCCCGCCTCCGGGCACGATGTAATGCACGTGCGGGTGATGCTGGAGCTGCCGGCCCCAGGTGTGCATTACGCCGACAAAGCCCAGTTCACCGCCGAGCAGACGCGGCTCTGCGGCCACCTGTTGCAAGGTGGCGGCACTCTCGCGGAAGAGCGCCGCGTGCATCCGCTCCGGTTGCCGGGCGAAGACCCCGCGCAACTCCTGCGGCACCGTGAAGGTCACCAGAAAGTACGGCACCGGCAGCAGCCGGGCCTCCTGTCTGGCGGTCCACGCGGCGGTGCGGTTGCCCCCGCACCGCGGACAGGCCCGGTGGTGGCAGCTGTGGTAGGCAAAGTCCACGCCCGGGCAATCCGGGCAGCGGTACACGTGCCCGCCCAGCTCGGGCGTGCGGCAGCGGCGGATCGCCGCCAAGGCGCGCCGGGGCGCCGGAGCGCAAAGCTCCGGGACTGGCCGGCGCGCCAGCCAGTCAGCGAGGACCGACACTCAGCGCGGATCCAGCAGCCGCGCCACGGCCTCGCGGGCCGAGGCCTCGTTGACCGCCGTCAAGTGCGTGTAGATCAGGGTGGTTTGCAGGGAACGGTGGCCCAGATACGCCGAGATCAGCCGGATGGAGACACCGGCCTCCAGCAGGTGCGTCGCATAACTGTGCCGCAACGTGTGCACGACGGTGCCCTGGGGCAGGCGTGCTTCCGCCCGGGCCAGCCGCAGGCAATGCCCGATCGAGCCCACGCCCATCGGCTCAACCGCGTGGGCCAGCTTGGCCAGGGCAGCGGTACGGGCCGGCCCCGAGTTGATCGAGTGATCCTTCCAACCCCGGCCCACCCCGGGGAAGATCCACTTGGGATGCCGGTGCGTCTTCCACCACGCGCGCAGTTCCTGCCGCATCGACTCCGGCAAGGGCACATGCCGCTCCTTGTTGCCCTTGGTCCCGCGCAGGTGCAGGCGGCCCTGCTCCCGCAAATCCCGCACCTCCAGCCGCACTGCTTCGCCGATGCGCAGCCCGCAGGCGTAAATCAGCCGGAAGACGGTCCGGAAGCGCGGCTCCCGGAGGACGCTGAAGAACCGGGCCACCTCCTCGCGCGTCAGCACCGTCGGCAGCTTCTGCGCCGAGGGCGACCGTACGAGGTCGAAGAGCTTCCAGTCGCGGCCGAGATGCCGGCCGTAGAAGGCCCGCATCGCCGCGACCGCGGTGCGCATCGACGAGGGCGAATAGTGGTGCGCCTCCTTGAGGTGGAGCAGGTGCGCGCGCACCTGCGACTCCTCGAGACCGGACGGATCGCCGCCGTGCCGGGCGGCCAGCTTGCGCACGAAGCGCAGATACTCGTCCTGGGTGGCCCGGGCGAGGCTGCGCAGCTTCAGGGTCTCGGCGAAGCGTACGAGGGCCTCGCTATCAGGAACACGAACAGCGCGCGCGCCGCCCTTGCGGGTCGACGCGTGCGTGGATACTTGACGGGTGGATTTTGATATAGCCATGCCCTCCAGCCTTGCCGATCACCGCCCGCCCGCCCATCCTCCCCACCGTGACGCGCACCTCCCATTCCACCCCCGCTCACCCGCGCCGCGCAGCGGCTTGGTTCATCCCGGCGCTGGCGATGAGGGACAGAAGCAAGGGGTGCATCAGAATCAGCCTAATCCGTCGGACGGGAAGCTCGCAAGCCAGTCTTGTCACGCGGGTGGGTGCAGGGTGGTTCACCGGCCGGGAGGCGGAGCAGGCTGGGGCTCGCCGGCCGCGGGGTGATTGCGGCGTTGTTTGCCGTCACCCCTTCTCCGGGTGACGAAGGTGAATTTTCATCCCGTTTCATTTTGCGCAGTGGGAAATTGTCGGACCGACTCCAGGCATGCCCGTACCCCTGTCCCTTGGTGATGCCGTGCCCGCCGGTGACCTGCGACGTCGGGCGGCGTTGAATTTTTCCCGACTGCAGGACAACGCTTTTCGCTATGAGGCGATGATTCATGCCAGCACCGCGCAGGAAGCCCCGGGCGACTGGGTGGGACGCGGGTTGCTGGGGCTCTCGCTGCTCGGGCAAACCTTGCAGACCGAACCCGCTTATCTGGAGGAAATCATCGCACGCCTCCCGGAGGCCTTGAATGCCCGTGGTTACATCGGGGTGATCCACCCGGCCGGCACGGCGGACGAAAACCAGGTGGGTGGGCACAACAATCTCCTGCGCGGACTCTGCGAGTATTACCTGTGGAAGCATGATCCGCGGGCGTTGGCCATCATCCGATCCATTGTGACCAACCTGATGGTGCCGACGCGCGAACTCTTTGACGCCTATCCCGACGACAAGCTGGCCAAACTCGCCGACGGTCGTCCGATCGGCCTGACGGTAAAGAACGAGGGCGTCTGGCGCGGGTTGTCGACCGACATCGGGGTGGTTTTTTTCACCCTCGACGGTTTGACGCAGGCCTACCGGGTCGACCCGACGCCGGTCCTGCGCGACCTGATTGAGACGATGATTGCGCGCTACGCGAAGCTAGACGTGCGGAAGATCGGGGCGCAGACGCATTCGACGCTCAGCACCTTGCGCGGGATCTTCCGCTGGTGGGACGAGGTCGATGCCCGGCCTGAGTTGCTCGCCCTGGTCCGCGAACGCTATGCGCTCTACCGGACCTACGCGGAGACGGAGCATTTCGCCAATTACAACTGGTTCGGCCGGCCCGAGTGGACCGAAGCCTGCGGGGTGGTGGATTCCTTTCTGCTGGCCGGGCAGCTTTGGCGGGCGACGGGCGAGGCCGGGTACCTCCAGGCCGCGCACCGCATCTATTTCAATGCGCTTTGCTATGCCCAGCGGCCCAACGGCGGCTTTGGGTGCGATCTTTGTGTCGGTACGCAGGGCCGCCTGCAGCTGGCGCCCCATCCCAAGATCTTCGAGGCGCCTTGGTGCTGCTCGATGCGCGGGGCCGAGGGACTGGCCCGGGCGGCGCAAGGCAACCTCATGGTGGATGCCAAGGCGGGAGCGGTCTGGGTGCCCTTTTATTTCGAGGGAGTCTATACCCTGAGGTTTCCGGACGGAAACATCGAGTTGCGGTGCGTCAGCGAGTATCCCTATGCGGGCCGCGTGCGGTGGACGGTCGTGAGCAGCACGGTCGCGGCCAAGCGTTGGCATTTCTTCGTGCCTCCGGGGGTGCTTTCCGGGGATATCACACTGTCGCAATCAGAGCGGGCCGTGACCACGCTGGAGGCGGGAGGTTTTCTGGTCGCCGACCTTGCACTGAAAGCGGGTGAGGTGCTCGGGCTGGATTTTCCGCTGGAGATTTCCGTCATGCAGCCGGCCACTGCCGACTTGCCGGCCGGTCATCACCGCTTCTTTCACGGACCCTTGGTCCTGGGGGCGGAACGGCCGGATGTGGTTTCGCTGCAGGCGAACGATATATTTGTTCCGCTCGGTCGCGGACGCTATCAATGCCGGCGCAGCGGCACTGTGCTGGCGCCCGTGGACGATGTGACCTATCGCGGCGAAGCCGAGGCGAGGGCTCACCGGGCTCAATTGGTCTTTGGGGAATCCGCCGACTGATACGCTGGCCCGTATTCGCGCGTGGGCGAGGCCGGCCGGTTCATAGCCGGGCGCTGCTTTCCCTGAGGATGAGCTCTCCGCGCAGGAGAACTGGGTCCGGCGGGGCATCACCGGTGACTACCGCCATCGCGGCGGCGGCGAGTTCCCGGGTGGGCTGACGCAGCGTCGTGAGGGACGGACGAAACAAGGCGGCCACGGGCAGGTCGTCATAACTGGCCACGGCCACATCGTGAGGAATCGTCAGGCCCTGTTCGCCCAGTTTGCGCATGAGACCCAGAGCGATCAGATCGCCCGTCGCGATGATCGCGATCGGCTCAGCGGCCAGGTTTTGTTTCCGCAGGAATGCGGCGCCCTGGGCCCCGGCCTCGGCACCCTCCAGGGGACTGAGCAGGTCCAAGGCTGGCGTGTTCGGTTGCTTCAGGCCGGCCCAGGCGGCGCGAATGTGCCGGGCGCGGGCGTGGCTGGCCGGAGTCGCGTCGCCGATCAATCCGCAGCGGTGGTGTCCGGACTCATGCAGATGCCGCACGATCTCTCGGGCGGCGGCTGCCTCGTCGAGACCGCAGGAGACCACGCGGGGATCCGCGACGGGGAGACCGATCTGCACCACGGGCTTTCCGGGGACAAACAGATCGTCGGTCCACTGGCTGAAATCGGTGGAGCCGACCACAATCAAGGCATCCGGTCGGTAGTGCTGGAGGAGGCGGATCTCGTCGGCGCGCTGCCGGGCATCGCCTTCCAGGCCCGCCACCAGCAAGGTGCGGCCCGCCGCGAGCGCACCGCGGTTGAGCTCCTGCAGAATTGCGGCGAGGTAGGGATCGTCGAAAGACCGCACGACGACGCCAACCAGTTTGCTGGCGCCGCCGAGCAACATGCTGGCGGCCGGGTTGGGCCGGTAGCCGAGGGAATCGGCGAGCGCGGTCACGCGTTGGGCGGTATCGTTGGTGATGCCGAATTCCTTGGCGCGGCCGTTGAGCACCCGGGAGACCACCGACTGGCTGACGCCGGCGCGTTTCGCGATCTCGTTCTGGCTGGCCATGGCTCCCCCGGGGTCAGGCGGCGGCGTTCGCCGGGGTTTGGCCGATCTTGCCGGCGAGCAGCGAAACGAGCACGAAGGCGGTGAGGTGCAGGAACGCGCATACGGCGAAGACCGGCGTGAACGAGAGATTCTGCACCGTCCAGCCGATGGTAGTCTGCGAGAGAATGCCCATCACTCCGCCCATGGCGCCGGCGAGTCCGGTGACCGACCCGATGGCGCGGCTCGGCAGCAGTTCTGCGGGCAAAGTCATGTTGGCCCACGCGGCGTGCGCGAACATGGCTAAGCTCATGTAGGTCAGGGCGAGCGCCGGGACTTGCGTGCGCGCGATCGAGAAGCACAGCACCGGCATGGCGAGCGAGGCGAGCAGCATGACGGTTTTCCGCGCCCGGTTCACGCTCCAGCCGAGTTTCACGAGCCGGTGCGGCACGAGGCCTCCGCAGATGTTGCCCAGCGCCAGGGCGACGAACGGGATCCAGCTGAATTTGCCGACGTCGGCGAGGTTGAAGCCCTGTTCCTGTTGCAGGTATTTCGGCGTCCAGAAGACAAAGAAGTAGGTGACCGGATCGGTGAGCATGCGCGCGGCCACGCAGGCCCAGGTCTTGCGGGAGCGCAGGATCTGCGCCCACGGCATCATCGGCTCGGGCGGGGCATCGGGCGATTGACCGTCGAGAATATGGGTGCGCTCCGCGGTGGAGAGGCGCGGGTGATCCTTGGGCAGATGATAGAACCGGCGCCAGATGACCACCCAGATCAGGCCGATGCCGCCGGTGATGATAAAGGCCCAGCGCCAGCCCAGCGTGAGCGCGATCAGCGACACCACCGGCGCGGCGAGACCGGCGCCCACCGCGGTGCCGGCATTGAAAAGCCCGACCGCGAGCGCCCGCTCCCGCAGCGGAAACCATTCGGAGACGGCCTTGACCCCGGCCGGGAAATTGGCGGGTTCGGTGGCGCCCAACAGGAATCGGCAGGAGGCAAACTGGAACGGGGTGTGCGCGAAGAAGTGCAGCATGGTGGAGAAGGACCAGCCGCTGACAAAGATCGAGAAGGACTTGCGGGAACCGAGCCAGTCCACGAGACGACCGCTCACCAAATACATCACCGTGTAGCTCATGAGGAACGCCGAGGTGATGTAGGAATACTCGATCGTGGTGAATCCCAGCTCGTCCTGAATCGTCTGCGCGAGCACCGACAGGGCCTGCCGGTCCAGGTAGTTCAACTCCGACGCCATCGCGAGCATGGCGACGATGTACCAACGCAGACCGTGGATTTTCTTGAGGGGACTGGTGGTCATGAACGAAGGGGGTCGCGTGGAAGTGACGCGCCGACGGAGGGGAAAGGTTCAGGGCATGGCAAACCTAATATGCATACCTATGCAAAAGGAACTTATGAAATTTCAGTGACCGGGATTTTATTGACCTGCGACGGCTTTCCTGTGGTTCTCGCGATCACGGCCGCCGGTTGGCTGCCGCCTCTCCATGCCTCACCTTGTCGACAAATTAAACGTCACGCTTCACCCGGATCGAACCGCCATGGGGCGGGCCGCCGCCGCGCTGGCTCATGCTCATGTCAAAGCCTGTGTGGCCGCCCGGGGGCAGGCCCGCGTGATTCTTTCCAGCGCGCCGTCGCAGGATGATTTCTATGCGGCGCTCGTCGACCTGGCCGTGGCTGAGCCGGCCGTCTGGGCGAAGGTGGTGTCATTCCACATGGACGACTACGTCGGACTCGCGCCCGAGCACCCGCAGAGTTTCAGCCGGTATCTGCAGGAGCACTTTTTCCATCGCGTCAAAGTGGCGGAATTCCACCCGATCCGCGGTGATGCCTCCGAACCGTTTGCCGAGGCGGTGCGTTACGCGGGGATGCTGGCGGAGGCGCCGATAGATTTCATCGGGATGGGCATCGGGGAGAACGGACACATCGCTTTCAATGATCCGCCGGTGGCGGATTTCGAGGATCCGTTGGCGGTAAAGGTCGTCGAGATGGACCGCGTCTGCCGCCAACAACAGGTCAACGACGGTTGCTTCCCGACCATCGATGCGGTGCCGCGCCAGGCGATCACCATCACGCTGCCGGTCTTCGCGCGGGCGGGCATGTTGTCCTGCCATGTGCCCACCACGCGCAAGGCCGCGGCGGTGCGCGC
>Ga0208117_100366_pt1 | contig 15408 bp, 13 predicted proteins | sample LakWasMet26_LOW6_2_FD_183870 | JGI IMG/M metagenome (GOLD analysis project Ga0208117, IMG submission 183870) | Freshwater sediment methanotrophic microbial communities from Lake Washington under simulated oxygen tension - Sediment Metagenome... | ecosystem: Environmental > Aquatic > Freshwater >...
GTGCGCGCGACCATGGTGATGGCCCCGAACGGACAATCGTGCGAACACAGTGAGCAGGAGAAGCAGCGGGAGAGATTGACCTTGGCCTGGTAAACAGATCGCGGCCGGCGGCGGGCCAGCCACCACGGGATCGTTGTCAGGCCGACTGCCGCGAAGAGGCCGGCGAGCCACACTCCACCTCCGGACAATCGGGCCATGATCCCCAACGGCCAGAGGAACCACCAATCCATCGTGAAACGGTCCGGCTTCACGGCCATGTGGGCCGGCGCCGCATTGGCGGCCGGCAGGATCAGCGCGGCGGCCAGTACGGCCGCCACCAGCCACCCCACCACCCGCCAGTCGGGCAACAATTGCGCCCGGCTCAGGCGCGCGAGATGCAGGCACAACCCGATGGCGATGCCCAGCGGCAGCACCATGTGCAGGAAAAACACCACGAAGAAGAGCAGGGACGGCACGGTATGGTCCGCCGTGAACAACCGTAGCATCGGTTCACCAAAGATCGGCAGGACGTCCACCGCCTTCATCGTGCCTAGGGCCAGCAACTGGGCGCGCTCATCCCAGACCAGCCAGTATCCGGTCCAGCCGATGAACCACACCAGACCGAGCAGAAATATTCCACTGGCCCAGGCGAGCCAGCGCGCATCGGCGAATTTCCGCGCCAAAAAGGTGCGGCCGGCATGGGCCAGCAACAGCAGCATCGCCAGATCGGAGGAGTAACGATGGACGCTCCGCACCAAACCACCGAGCGAGCGCGGCCCGAGATCCGCCAGCGCATGCCAGGCCAGCTGCACGCTGGCCGAATACCAGATGAGCAGCAGCACGCCGGACACCGTGGCCAGAGCCAGCATCGCATTCGTGGCGGGTCCCAGTTGCGCCAGCGGATTCAGCTCCCGCGGCCAGCCGCGCTCCAGCAGCGCATCCAGCCGCGTGAGCCAGCCGTCCCCGATGGCGAACAGCCGCGCGGCCCGCACGGGTGGTGGCGGCGGCAGCGAGCCCGGGGCCACCGTCTCCGGGCCCATGGCGTCGGCCAGGACTTCGCAATCAACGTCCGGATGCTCGTGGTGTGTCGACATGGGATTCGCCCAGGAGTTCGCGCAGGCCGGCGCGGAGCCACGCGCGATGGCGCGGGTCCATCGTGAAGCGGTAGGCAATGTGCCCGGAGCGATCCACCAACAGAAACAGGTTGGCGTGGTCGATCACCCCGTTCTGCGGGTTGCGCGTGGCGGAAAACTGGAGCCGGGTCAGCACGTCGTGCATCTCCGCCGGCTCCCGGCCATTCACGTAGCGGAACTCGGGATGGCTGAAACCGCGGCCGCCCGCGATCGCATCCATCAGGGGGGCCGTTTCATATTCCGGGTTGAGGGACATCGCGACCACGCTCAGACCGGCCCGCTCCACCTGGGGCAGTTCGTCCAGGATTTTCCTCAGTTCGAGAAAGATCTCCGGACAGGCCGTCGTGCAGGTCGCGTAGACCCCGGTGACCAACACGACCCGGCCGCGCAGATCAGCAAACCGAAACGCCCCACCCTTCTGGTCGATCATTTCCAGGTTAGGCAATTCGAGACTGACCCGAATGCTCTTGCCCGGAAACGGTGGCAGGAACGCCGCCTTGATGGCATCCGTGCGGGCGTAGTAGACCAGTCCGGCGACACCCACGATGATCACGAGCAATGCCGCGGCGGCCGCCCGCCGGTGCTCCAGCCAGATTCCCGGCGAGCGCAGACGGGACAAGGCACCGCGCCAGAGCAGCGCCGCGACGCCGACCACGAAGAGCGGTTCCCCCATCATCACGGAGACAGCCAGCCAGGAAACTCCACCGGTGCGGGGATCGCCCCGGTAACACCACAGCTGAAAGTCCCGCACAAAGTCACCCAGCCAGCCTCCTTCCGTGGGACCGAAGATGGTCAGCACCAGAAAGGCCTCGTATCCCGCGAGTCCGGTAAACAGGAACACCAGCAGCCCGGGGCCGCTGAGAAAACGCCCGGCCCGCCTGCCCGCCCCTTCCGGTGAAGGGCTGGACAGGGGACTGACGGACTCAGCGGCATCTGCGGGAGAAAGCATGAAATGGTTGGTGCTCCTCAGCGCACCGGCCAGACATCGGCCAGTGCCTTCCAGTTGGCGAAATAGTACACCGCAAAACAGGCCAGAAACACGAGCGTGAGCACCATGGTCCCCTTCACGGCGTAGTGGTCATGAGCGAGGGAGCCCGGTGTGCTTCCGGCCAGCGCGGTCGGTGTGCCCCAATCCGCCATCGCGCGGCCCTCGATCTTCTTGCCGAAGATCAGCGTGCCGACACAAAGCAGGACAAAAACCAGCAACCCGGTGAAAGCCAGGATGCCGCCGATGCCCAACACGCCGAGCCAGAGGTGAGCCGCGGGACCGTAGACGCCCTGGGCGTCAATGTCCCAGCTGCGGCGCGAAACACCCATCGACCCCGCGAAAGACATGCCGAAGGCGAGCAGCGTGATGCCGATACCAAAGAGCCAGGGCTGCAGCCGGGCCACACCCCGGAAAATGAAATCACGCTGGAAGATCAGCGGGATCACGTAATAGGCGAGCCCCATGAAGGCCAGGGTCGTGCCACCGACCACCGTGACGTGGAAGTGACCGGGGATGCGCAGCGTGTTGTGCGCGATGATGTTGATCTGCTGCGTCCCGAGCGTGACCCCCGTGATGCCGCCAAGGAAACCGAAGATCACGACGGACAGCACGGTGGCGGCAAAGGCCGGGTTCTTCCACGGCAGCGCCGAGACCCACCCAAAGATGCCGCGGTTGTAGCCCTTTTCCCGCATGGCGAGTTCGATGCCGGCCGGGACGGTGAAGCCGTGCACCATGGAGGCCAGCACCGCCAGGTACATGGCGTAGGAAGTGTTCCAGATCTTCCACGTCGCCCCAACGCCCGGATCCACCAGCAGGTGATGCGCCGAGGCAAGGTTGATGAAGAGAATGTAGAGCACGAACGCCGAGCGGCAAACGGCCTCATTGATGGGCTTCGCGCCGACGGTGATGTGCGAGATCAGATACCAGACGGCGACCATCGCGCAGACATTGACCTGTTGCGACTGGTGCCCCAGGCCCCACCAGATGAGCCGATACCACGCCGGGTCGGGTTGGGCCGTCCAGCCCATCGAGTAGGTGAACGTGGGGATCATAACGACCGCCCCATGCAGCAAAGTAACGACGGCGATGATCGCCGCCGCCAGCGCGCCGAACGTCACGATCGGCATCGAACCCGTGTAGGCGCCGTCGCGCTTCGCCACGTAGAGCGTGGCAAAGAAGTTGAAGACTCCGACCAACGTGCCCACCGCGACGAGAATGATGCCCAGATAAAAGAGCGGATGCGCCAGCAGCGGCAGGTAGGACGTCATCATCACGTCGGCCTGGCCGACCAGTATGATGTAATCGACCATCACACCGCCAATCAGCATCATGATGAACGAAGCCCAGGCCACCTTGCGTGAATACAACCGGGCGTTGAGCGGGGTCGTGCAGGCAAAGTACAGGATCGCCACCTCAAAAAAGAGGATCCACAGGATCAGCATGTTGATGCCATGGAAGGTCAAAATGCGGTAGAACCAATCGGCCGGCAGCAGATGCACGGTCTGCCAACGGGTCAGCGCCAGCAGCAGCGCGGCGATACCGCCGAGCAGGAGGAAAACAATGCCAACCACGGCGTTGAGCTTGATGAAACGCTGGGCATCAAGGCAGACGCCGAGACCGGTGGTTCCGCAAACCCGGCCGGGCGTGCCGGGTGCGGAGAGATTATGGGATGAGGACATGGCTGGTGCGGTTATTCGACGAAGATTTTTCCGGACATGTTGGAGTGGCCCAGGCCACAGAATTCATTGCAGACGATGGTGAACTCCCCCTTCGAGGTCGGGGTGATGGTGAGGACGTGATCGTAGCCGGGCAGCACATGAAAGTTCATGTTAAGCGGCTGGAGAGAGAAACCATGCTGGAGGTCGACCGAGGACAGATGGATCCGGTAAGTCTCCCCCAGACGCAGCCGCAGAGCGGGATACCACATCCACATCCGGCCCATCAGGTAGGCATCGCCGCCGGCAGGGGGCTCGACGATGGGCAGCTCCTGCAGCAGGGGATTGGACGAGCTGGGATTCTTGTAGGTGCCAACCTGGTTGGCGGCGACAAACTTGTCGACGCGGGCCATGAAGGCGGCCGGCGTGACCGTGTAGGCCTCCCCGGTGCTGTTCTGTTTGCCGCGGAAATGCCAATACGGCATCATCAATGACATCACGAAACACCAGAGGATGGCGCAACCGAGCCAGATCTTCTCAAAGCCGGCGGGCGCGTGAAACCAAGGGGCGGTCAAGGGGCGAAGACTCATGGGAGCAAGGGGTTCAGGGGAGCAGTGCGGGTTTGGTCATCAGCAGTTCAACCCAGCCCCATACGGTGTAGGAGAGGATGGGAATCAGGACGCCGAGCACGAGAAGCAGCCAGGGGTTATCGAGCAGCTTCTGCCAGGGGTGGATCTTCGGTTCGTTTTTCATGGATTAGGCCGTTTGAGTTGAGCGGCGGCGCCAGGTGAGGATGCGCCGCAGCATGACAGCTAAAAAGAAAATGCCCCCGGCCACGGCCACGAGTCCGCCCACGCCCATGACGCTCAGGCCGAGGTACTCGCCCACGGAGCGGACATGTTGCTCAACGCCGTATTGTTTGCGGCCCAGCCCGTAGGCGCCCGCGAGGGCAAACCCGAGCCCGAAGATCGCCTGCCCGCCCCCGAACAGCATGAGCTGCAAACGGGCCCGCCGCGGGACCTCCGGGGAGGCCTCGAGCGGAACGACATCCGTGCAGAAATCATAGGCGGCCGCCATCAGCGCGATGGTCACGGCGCCGATGGCGCAATGATAGTGCCCCGGCACCAAGGTCGTCGAACTCCGGATCAGGGCACCCAAAATGAAACCAAGCACGGTCAAGGCCGCGCTGCCCGCAAAACCCACCAGACGATAATCCCGCCAGTTCAGGCCGCTTCGGCACCGCCACACGTGGGCCACTGCAGCCGCGAGCACGACGAGTACCACCGGGAAAAGCGTCCAACGCATCAGGTGCGTGGCCATGGAGAAATACGACGTGGCCGTGGTGCCGAGAAACGCCAGCCAAGGCATGACGACCTGCGGCAGCACCAGCGCCGCCAGCAGCGCGGCCATGGCCCCGGAGCGCAAGACCGTGCGTCCGGTCCAGCGGTGCAGCAAGTGCAGCCACAACGCGAGCATGGTGGCCACGTTGGCCGCCTGCAGCACATGTCCGCCACCCCAGAAAACCAATTCGTAGTACACCGACGGAGCCGCCTCGGGCGTCGTGCGAGCTGCACCCACAAAGGTGACCATCGCCAGCAGATTGGCGGCCGCCGCCGCCCGCAAGGCGAGGACGGTGCCGGCGTTCAAGGCGCGGGCGTCCGTCCGCGCGGGCGTCATCAGCGCGTGGGCAAAGAAAATCCCCGCGCCGGCGAACCAGCAGATCAGGCCGCCGAAATAGACCGGATGATCGATCACCGGCACATAGTTGGAGAGCACCGGCATCGCGCCGGGCATCAGCGCCCCGCAGAGCAAGCCCAGCACCCCAGTCCCGGCCAGCGCAAAGGCGACCGCTAGCACCCCCCGGTTCAGCCGCGGACCCATGGCTAGGCCGAGAAAGGCCAGCGCGCCCGATTGAAACCAGACCACGATGGACAAATCCACATGGACCACCAGGGCCCGCTTGAAAAACAACGGGTCCGTGAACAACCACCCCAGAAAGGGCAGCCGCCCGACCACCAGCAGCAACGAAAGCAATCCCGCCAAAACCAGGCTACCGATGGCAAACAGGAACCAGCCCTTGGCCGCGCCGACGCTCGTGCCATCACTGGCGACGCCAGGTCGGGATTGATCCTGGAGGGTCGGACCAACAGCAGGCATGGCGGCGGTGGGAAGGCGCATGCCCCTTCTTAGCATTTCGGGTACACCTACACCTTGATGCGGATCAAGCATACGGAGGAATCCCCGCCAAACAATTCGCGCCCGTCTTCGGACTATTGAGGGTCGCGTAATGGACTGCCGGAAGAAGGGAAAACTTTCACCCCATTTCCAACACACCCCGCCCTGCCGGGCGCCCCTCTTTCAAGCCGGAACGATTCAGTTCAAAGAATTAGAATCGTGTGTAAGTTACTAATCGCCGAGGGCAGCTTCTGGAAAATCGCATCTGCAATGCAGTTCACTTTTGAGTATTCAGCCTATCAGGGAATTCCGGTTTCAACCGCAGGAGACCAGCTAAGTCTTGTCGTGGTTGGTATTAATTAGGTGGGCCGGCAGGTCCCTCTGCCGGCGATGACTGCCGTAGCAACGTAAAGGTCCGCAAACGGGCACAGGGACGTGCCCGTCCACCAAGGAACTCGAGGCAATGTCCGGTCCAACTGCATGGGTCCGGTTCAAGAGGGGATTCCCGGACCAGTGGATTGGGTCCCCTCTAGGAAGAGGGGTGGCGCGAAGCGACGGGGTGTGTCGGGCTGGTACGCGAGCCTGACTAACCCGAAGAATTCACCGGACGTTTTTGCTGACACAGGCCGTCGTACAGGGCCAATTCCCGCCGGGCAATCCGGCGCACCGTCGTGCTGAGCGTGCTGGCACTGCTCGAACGCTCCTCCGCGCTCGGAGCCGGGTCCGCCGCCTGCGAAAGGACCAGCGCCTCCATCAGGGCCTGCTCAAAGGCGATAAAGTACATGCGCATCGGATTGCACGCACAGGCCGGCTCAGGCCGGACCTCCTCGATCCCCCGTTGGGGAACGGTCAAGCCATGGAGGACTTCATCGAAGGTGTGGTCAAACAGATGGATCAGGGTATCCGGCAGTGCGAGCGGCGTCGGCGCCCGCTCGATCCGCAACAGGATTTCCCACCGACGGCGGATCTCGGCGCGCTGCCGCTGCAAGCGGTGCTGGAGAGCGGCTTGCATCCCGGATCGTTCAATAGGTGTAGTCGAGCTGCAGCCAGAATTTCGTGACATCCGGCAGCGTCGCCAGGTCTCGGCTGAAGCGGGCGTACTTCAGCGTCCCGGTGATGGCGGCGGAGAATTTCCGGCTCACCTGCAGGTCGATCTCCTTGCCGTAGTCGGCCCCCAGCCGGTCGGCGGTGAAGACATGGTAGAAGCCGAGGAGATTGAATCCCTCCGGCAGGGCGAGGCCCGCCTTCAGGTAGGTGTCGCGCAGGCCGTTACCCGGAGTCGTCAGGAAAAGATCAGCCCAACCGTCAAAGGCGTGGAGCGTGGCCAGCGGCGTGCGGAAACTCACCCCGCCGTCAGATCCCAACACCTCGTAGCCCAACGCGAGTGATCCGGGTTTGCCCGCAACCCCCGCCTCGAGGGAAAGGAACGTGGCCCGATAGGCGAGCGTGCTGGAGCCATAGTCACTCTGGGTCGCCACTTCCGCGCGATACGTCAGCTTGGTCGTGTCGGTGAGCTTCCGCGTCCCCGCAAAACTGACGCCATAGGTGGCGCAGCTCTGCGTGGCGGCGTTGTCGAAGTCCAAGAGATAAGCATAACCCGTGATCGTCCCTGCCGCGAAGCCCGCGTAGCTGGCATTGAGGAGGCTCGAGTTTGAATCATACCGGCCTTGCGGATGTTCGCGGCCAAAGATGCGGTTGACCTGCCAGAGGTAGGCGTAGGTGAGCGTGGTCTGGGGCAGGGATTTGTCCTGTAGCGTGACGGCGTCGAAGGTCTGCTGGTTTTGCCGCCAGCCGACATCTCCGACAAAACGCGCGTTGTCCAGGACCAGGCGCTGGCGGCCCAGCGTGGCGGTGGTCTGTTCCTCGGTGAAGGCCAACCACACTTGGTTGATTTCCGTCGTTTCAGGATCGGCAATGACGACCCGGCCGACGCCGGCGGCGTTAAGCCCGGCCTGGTTGTAGGAATCGCCATTCACCGCGAGAACGTTTTCCGCCTCCACCATGGCCTTCCAACCTTGCAGCGGCGCGGTGGTGTAGCCAAGGCGCGTGCGCATCGTGAGGGCGGCGGAATCCTTCAGGCCAGTCTGCTCGGCGCTTTCATAGCGCAGCCGCGCGTTCGCGGAGACCTTGCCCTGGGTCAGGGCGCTGCCGATGGAGTCGGCGGCAAGCATCATCGGGCCCACCATCAGGGAGAGGACCAGTCCGGAGAGAGGGGATAGTTTCATTATGGGTTCGAGCTTCATTCTGGCAGAATTGTCCATGGGGCACCTTGACCGGGATCAAGCAAACCAACCGGCCATCAACGGGCCGTCGCGGCGGCAGCCAGCGCCGCGGCAGCGGCCGGCAGCCCTCCCTGCAGGCCCGTCCGCTGGTGGACGATTTCGCCTTCCGGATTGAGAATCGTGACGAGATTCGAGTGGGCAAACGATCCATCGGCCTCCTGCTTGTACTTCACGCCCAACAGCGCGGCGATCTCGCGCACGGACTCCTCGTCGCCGTGCAGTAACACCCATTGATCATCCAGGGCTCGCTGGGCACGATACTTCGCCAGGGCCGCCGGGGTGTCGCGTGCGACATCAAAGGAGACCAGCACGAAACGCGCCTTGTCCCGCATCTCCGCGGGAAGCTGCGCGCGGATCGATTGCATGTCCGTCACGAGCAGCGGGCAGGCGTAGCCGCAGGAGGCAAAGAACATCGTGAGCACGACCGGCTGGCCGCGCAGCTGACCGAGCGTGAAGGGCTTGCCCGCATCGGTGGTGAACGTCGCCTCGGACTGGTAGAGCGATTCCTTGCTGAAGGTGTCCCGGGCCATGGCCTCGCAGCAGGCGTCGAGTTTGGCGGCCGGCTTTTCCTCGGCCGCACAGCAGGCATCGGGCTTTTCCGCCGGCTTCGCTTCGACCGCGCAGCAAGCTGCGACCGGCTCCGCCGCGACGGCGGACAGAGCCAGGCCAAGGCCCAGCGCCAGCATGGTGACGAGGGCGCGGATCGATTCGCCCGCAGAAAGGTGAGGCATGGAGATTGTTTTCATGGGATAGATTTCGCGCAGCGGAAGCCGAGCGACGTGGTTGTGTTGTTGGCCTTGAGCGAAGTGCGCAGGGCCTGCCGCATGAAGGCGGCGTAATCGGTGGTGTCCTTGGCGCCGACGGAGCCGGCCCCGCAGAACAGGTTGCGCTCAAGTCCGGCGTCGGCGCGCGACTCACCGGTGACCAGCGCGGTATTGAAGTCCTGGACCCATTCCCAGACGAGACCATGGAGGCCGCGGATGCCGTGGAAGTTCGGACTCAGGCTGTCCGCCGCGGGCAGCACGGCCGGCACCGGGCGGGCCAGCCAGGCATAAAGGTCGCGGTTCAAGGTCTCATCGTTTTTCCCGTCCGGACCATCGTAGCCCGCCGCCGCGGCGAGCTCCCACTCCGCGATCGTCGGCAGCCGTTTGCCGACCCAACGCGCATAGGCGCGGGCGGCAAACCAGGAAACACGGACCACCGGCGCATCGGGCGGGGCCTTTTCTCCCGGAGTGAGATCGTCGCTCCATCCCTCAAGATAGGAGGCATCGGCAAAGAGACGGCTCACTTGGGAGCGCCGCCATTTCGGCACGGCGGTCACAAAAGCGAGAAACTCCGCATTGGTGACCGGCCGCTCATCGAGCAGAAACGACGCGACCGGCACCGACGGCGCGTCCTTAACCGAACGCTGCAACGGCACGTAGGCGCCGGCGGGGATGACCCGCATCTTCACCATGTCTGCCGCGCCGCAGGCCGCCATCGCGCCGGCCAGGGCCAGGGCGAATAACCAACGACGGGCGCAGACAGTCCGGACAGACATGGTGAGAAGGTGGTTCAGTGACTCTGGTTGCGGAGCGCCTTGACCTGATCGGCCGTGAACGCGTCGCCCTTGTTGCCCCAGGTATTGAAGACATAGGTGAGCACGTCGGCGACCTGGGCATCGGTGAGGACGGCTTCCTGCGGCGGCATCACGCTGTTGATGGTCGTGCCGTTGACCGTGACGGGGCCGGTCAGTCCTTTTAGGACGATGCGGATGGCGCGGTCGCGGTCGGCGAGCATGTAATCCGAATTGGCCAGCGGCGGGAAGGCCATCGGCAGGCCCTTGCCGTCGGGTTGATGGCAGGCGAAGCAAAGGCCCATGTAGACCTGCTTGCCCTTTTCGATCTGCATTTCCTTGGTCAGCCCGGCGATGACCGGATTGGCCTTGGTCTCGGCGGCGATCTGCGCCTTCAGCTCGGCCTCGCGCTTGGCGGAATCCGACCCGGCCTCGGCCTGGGCACCGAGATAGACGGCATCGATCTCCTTGCCGGAATAAAGCACGCGGTTGGCCTCACCCGAGACCTTGAGCATGCCGAGCGCGCCCTTGTTGAAGGCGCGGGTCAGGGAGTGGTCGACCAAAATGAAGGTGCCGGGGACATCGACCTTGAACTCCACCACGGCGGCACCACCCGAGGGCACCATCGTCGTCTGGATGTTGGCGTTGGGCAGACTGAGTCCGGCTTCCGGGTAAACCTTGTCGAAGATCTCCCCGATGATGTGGAACGAGGAGGTGATGTTGGGGCCGCCCACGCCGAAGTAGATGCGCACATGCTCGCCGACGTTGGCCGTGATGGCCTTGTCGCCCACGAGCGAGCCGACCGAGCCATTGAAGACAATGTACGGCGGACGTTCATCGATGGCCTTGGCCATGTCGAAGGACTGCAGGCCCTCCTCGCCGAACTTGCCGGTGGTGTAGAATTCACCCTGCATCACGTAGTATTCCTTGTCGACGGGCGGCAGGCCTTCCTTGGGTTCGACCAGGATCAGGCCGTACATGCCGTTGCCGATGTGCATCGGCACCGGGGCCGTCGCACAATGGTAGACAAAGACGCCGGGATTCAGGGCCGTGAAGGTGAATTGCGAACTGTGACCCGGGGCCGTGAAGGTCGAGGCCGCGCCGCCACCGGCCCCGGTCACGGCGTGCAGATCGATGTTGTGCGGCAACCGCGAGGACGGGTGGTTGTTCAGGTGAAATTCCACGACGTCGCCCTCGCGCACGCGGATGAAGGAGCCGGGGACCGAGCCACCGAAGGTCCAGAACGTGTACTCGACACCGTCGGCCAGGCGACCGACCTGCTCGCGCACCTCGAGATTCACCACCACGCGGGCACTGTGCTTGCGCGCAATGGGCGGCGGCACGTGGGGCGGAGACGTGAGGATCGCCTGCTCAACCGGCAGGGACTGCACCTCGGGCGGAAGCACGACCGGGCCCGCGGCGTCAGACGGCCCTTCGTTGGCGAAGGCAGGCGCGGCGAGGACCAGCGCCAAAAGCAGGGAGGAGTATACGTGGTGTTTTTTCATGGTTTCTGGGGTTCTGGGACGAGCTTACGACAGGGGCGACAAAGACGCCTTGATACGCATCAAGGTTTGCGGACTTAGGCCGGGAGCGGTGCGGGGAAATACAGGGCGATCAGGACAACATAAATCAGCCCGACAAACGCCTCCATCATCCCGATCCGGCGGGCCGGCCAAGCCGGACGCCTAGATCCGGTGAGCCAAAGAGTCCGCAAGAAAAGGACTCCGACAAACCCAACGGCAATCATCGGCGCCAGCTGCCGGGCGGTCAGGGCCAAGACCCCGGCGAAGGCCGCGGCGGACGCCGCGAGCGCGATGCCGGCCCCGGCCGCTTCACCTTTGGTCGTTCGCAGATAGGAACGGACGGTCAATATCGCCGGGATGCTCCGGGCCGCGGCCAGAGCCGCGAGCGCCAGAGACACGCCCGCCGGCCACCCGACCAATGTCGCGATCGTCATCGGTACAAAAGAAAAGGCCGCACAACCCGCCAGCTCCGCCGCGGTCGCCCGCGCCTGGTTGCGGCGGTCAAACCACGCAAACAGTCCGCCAAACGGTGCGGCGAGCAACAGGGGCCACAAGGCCACCCCACCCGCCAAAATTCCGGCCTCAACCAGACCGAGCACGCCCAAGGCACTCAACAACACCAGCGCCTGACGGGCTTGCTTCCGTTTTTCCGACGCCACCGGTTCGAGGGCTGCCTTCAACGGTCGGCGGGCGAAGAACCCGGCCAGCACCGCCCCGGCCATCGCCCCACCCGCCCACGAGGGCGCCACGAGCAAACCGAGCAACAGGGGCTCCAGCGCCAGCGACCAGGAACCGTGCTCCTTGGGCAGGAAAACCGCTGATACCGGCCGCCGGGGCACCGGGTTGAACGCCAATGAATTCGGTGGCATAACGTCTTGGGCGAAGGCGGACATGCCCCAGTATCGGATAAATCCCGGCGGTAGGCCTTGATGCACATCAAGACCCCACGCTTTCCGCATCACCCAAGTTTCGGTTGGACAAAGGCCGGCCGGCTCCTTGAGTTGCCCCATGTCTTCGTCCGCGAAAAAACCCTTTTCCATCGTCACCCTCGCCATCGACTTGGCGCTCACCGCCGTCGCCTTTGTGATTTTCTATTCCTTGGTGGCCTCCCATGTGCCTTCCAGCGATCCGGAAATGGTCAAACTCTGGGGTGCCCTCACCGCGGGCTGCATGTCAGGTGTTTTCTGGCTCGCCTGGAACATGCTGAAGGTCGTCTTCAAGTTCCAGCGCGAGTCGCGCAAGTAAGCTCGCGCTTCACTTCCCTGTTCTTCCGGGCGGACCCAAAGGTCCGCCCTCTTTTTTGCGCTGATTCAATCCGCCCCGGCGCCGGGCAAAGGCCGGCCCCAAGCGTCAGTGCCAGCAGGCACCGGGCAGATCAGATCTCCTTGGGTTTCCGCCGGCCGATGAAGGCCGAGACCCAGATCGCCAGTTCATAGAGGAGGATCAGTGGCAGGGCGAAGAGCGACTGGTTGATGGGATCCGGCGTCGGCGTGATCATGGCGGCGATGATGAAGATCACCACGATCGCGTGCCGCCGGTATTTGCGCAGCGTCGCGACCTCGATCAGCCCCATGTACACCGCCAGCACGACCAGCAGCGGAAATTCAAAGGCCGCCCCCATGCCGAGGGTCATCCAAAGGAGCAGACTGTAGTACTTGTCGGCCGTCCACATCACCGTGTAGCCCAGCAATTGGTTGAGCTCAAAGGCCACGCGGATCGTGCTCGGCGTGAGCACAAAGTACCCAAAGGCCGCGCCGCAGCCGAACAGCACCAAGGCGGTCAGGCCCGCGGGCACGATCACTTTCATTTCCTTCTTGGTCAGGGCCGGCGCCACAAACTGGCCCACGAAGAACAACCAGAACGGCAGCGACAGGATCACGCCGCCCATGATGCACATGTCGATGATCACCGAGAAAACGCTCATCGGGCTGTTCGTGATGAGATCGTTCTTCAGCTTCGGGTACTCGGTTTGCACCCGCTCGAGCGGGGCGTTCAGCAAATGCGAGGCCTCGTCGAGATTGTAGGCGATGATCGTGACGATGATGCCAAAAACGACCGCGCACTTGATGAGGGTCCAGCGCAGTTCCTCCAGATGACCAAGAAACCCCATGGGCTTGCCCCCCGCGATCGGGGCGGACTCAGGATCATTGACGATTTCAGGATCAGACGGGTTGTTTTCGCTCACTCAAGTTCGTTGCAAACAGGTTTGCCGCACTCGTGCAATCTTCGGATTGGGTCCATCGGGAGAGATTGGGCAAAACGGGGCGCCCCCGGTCTCGCTCCCGCGCTCGTCAACCTGGGCCAACCCTCCATGTCCCGACAAGAAAGCAATTTAGAAGCAACCAGACCGGAGGGCTCAGGCGCGCCGGCTGCCGCATGCCAGTTGGCCTTCGTCCCACCCCGGCGAGCGCGGGTACTTAATTCTAGCGAGAAGCGTCCCATGACGTGATGTGTTCAAATGTTCGCACCACGCACCCGGAAGGGAAGGGTCTGGAAGTTGCCGAATGGTTTGACACTTCTGCGGCTGCCCGCTCCGATTGTTCCTCCCCATCTCAATTACCATGGCAAAAAAATCCTCCGCCAAGAAGCCCGCGAAAAAAGCGGCTTCGTCCAAAAAAACAGCCGGTAAGGCCCCAAAATACGTTTATACGTGGGGCGCCGGAAAAGCCGATGGCAACGGCTCGATGAAACCTCTCCTCGGCGGCAAGGGCGCCAATCTCGCCGAGATGACCCGCATCGGCCTGCCGGTGCCTCCGGGCTTCACGATCACCACGGAAGTCTGCACCTATTTCTACGACAACAAGTGCACCTATCCCGCCTCGCTGCAGGCGGAGATGGAAGCCGGTATCGCCAATATGGAGAAGATCATGGGCACGCAGTTCGGCGCCACCACCGGCATGCCGCTGCTGGTCGCCGTGCGCTCCGGCGCCCGTGACTCCATGCCGGGCATGATGGACACCATCCTCAATCTCGGTCTCAACGACCAGACCGTCGTCGCCCTCGAGAACGCCACCAAGAATCCCCGCTTTGCCTGGGATTGCTACCGCCGCTTTATCCAGATGTACGGCGACGTCGTCCTGGGTGTGCAGAAAAAGGAAGGCGAAGACCACGAGCCGTTCGAGACCGTCATCCACGCTTTCAAGCACGAGCGTTACCACGCCGACGTCGAGGACTCCAAGCTCACCGCCGACGACCAGAAGGAACTCGTCAACCGCTTCAAAGCCCTCGTCCGCGAGCGCACCGGCAAGCAGTTCCCCAACGATCCCTGGGACCAGCTGCGCGGCGCCGCCAGCGCCGTCTTTGGCTCCTGGATGAACGACCGCGCCAAGGTCTACCGCGCCAAGTACAACATTCCCTCCGAGTGGGGCACCGCCGTCAATGTCCAGGCCATGGTCTTCGGCAACACCGGTGAAACCTCCGGCTCCGGCGTCGCCTTCACCCGCAACCCGGCCAATGGCGTCAACGAGTTCTACGGCGAGTTCCTCATCAACGCCCAGGGCGAGGACGTCGTCGCCGGTGTCCGCACTCCCGAGCCGGTCCTCGATCTCAAGAAGCAGATGCCCAAGTCCTACGCCGAGCTGCTCAAGGTCCGCAAGACCCTCGAGAAGCACTTCAAGGACGTGCAGGACATCGAATTCACGATCCAGGAAGGCAAGCTGTTCATGCTCCAGACGCGCAACGGCAAGCGCACCGCCGCCGCCGCGCTCAAGTTCTCCATCGATATGGTGAAGGAGAAGCTCATCAGCTGGGAAACCGCCGTCATGCGCAACCCGGCTGACCAGCTCGAGCAGCTGCTCGCCCCGATCTTCGATCTCAACGAGGTCAAGAAGGCCACGGTCATCGCCACCGGTTTGCCCGCCGGCCCCGGCGCCGCCACCGGCAAGATCTACTTCAACGCCGATCGCGCCGTCATCGCGGCCGCCGCCGGCGAGAAGGTGCTCCTCGTTCGCGTCGAGACCTCCCCCGAGGATCTGCGCGGCATGATCGCCGCCGAAGGCATTCTCACCGCCCGCGGTGGTGTCTCCTCCCACGCCGCCCTCGTCGCCCGCCAGATGGGCAAGGTCTGCGTCTGCGGCGCCTCCTCGCTCCAGATCGACTACGAGAAGAAGACGGTCTCC
>Ga0208117_100370_pt1 | contig 15309 bp, 6 predicted proteins | sample LakWasMet26_LOW6_2_FD_183870 | JGI IMG/M metagenome (GOLD analysis project Ga0208117, IMG submission 183870) | Freshwater sediment methanotrophic microbial communities from Lake Washington under simulated oxygen tension - Sediment Metagenome... | ecosystem: Environmental > Aquatic > Freshwater >...
TGTTGGATATTTCATCTGTCAGAATGTGGCTGTTGTTTTAGTCGCAGACTTAATGGGGCTGACCAGGTTTCGACGTGGGTTGCAAAGCAGTGCAGGGCATACCGAGGACTAGTACCCTCGTAAATACACTAGAAAAAGTATAGTCGCAAACGACGAAACTTACTCTCTAGCCGCTTAATCCCGGCTGGACGCTGCACCATCTCTCCCGTGGGGTGGATTGGGGTAACCCATACGTAGTGTCATATACACGGGATACGTGTTGTGTTGGGTTACTTAGCACTTCATTAACCTTTAGGTAGCTCGCGTGCAAACTGCTTGTCTGTTGGTGTGTTGCACGTTAAATTAAACAACAAGGCTAAGTATGTAGAACTGTCTGTGGAGGGCTTGCGGACGCGGGTTCGATTCCCGCCTGCTCCACCATTTTAGTGTTTCACCTAGTATCAAAAAGTATCAAAAGCCTAGTAAATTTAACGTTTCTAGGCTTTTTTTACGTCTATTTTTCTCCTCTAGTATAGCTTTATATACCGTCATTAATGACGGTATCAAGTAATTCTCACGGGAGGGTACCGTCAAATGCACAGTAACCGCAATAAATAAAGCTAAATCCAAAGGTAACGTTTAAAACGTTTCTGATGAAATTAGCATTATCGCGTCAGTTTCCACGTCTGCTCATGCTGGATTTCAATTTGTGTGCTTTTAAAAATACATTTCAATTCTCGCGTGTGTCTTCGCTGCCTTGATTGGACTGTATCAACACCTTAATGTTTCCTGCACCATACCGCTATCAATAATGCGTCCAATACCAACTCTTTCGTATTGCGTGATTGCAGAGATAAATCCAAAATAGGTCTAGAGAATAAATCTATTGCTACTGCAGGATGTAGTCAGTCTTGATGGGTGCAGATTTAGGTGATGGCTGTCGCACATGGCTGGTCAGGATCCATTGGTTTGAGCTGTGTGCTGGAGGTGTTGGGGCTGATTAAGTAATGCTTTCTACCAGAGCGCATCGTTTTATGGTAACTCAGCTGCTCTTTTAATCTATGGGCCTGTATCAAGCGATAGGTGCGATTGATGTCGATATGATTATACAGAGCAAGTGTGTCGGTATGTATTTTACGATAGCTCAAACAACATCTGTGCCCTTGGCTAATATTGTTCGAATTTGTACTTTCAAATTTGAATCCCTCTGTATAATATCGATATAAATAATAGTTATAAGTAAATCACTCAAAGTTATGATTTACGATTCAACGTTGAATGAATACGAAAAATAAAAAAAAATCAAAAATAAGTTTTAATAACTTGCCAGAAGATGCAATTGCTATCGTTGGGTTGTCATTCCGATTTCCTGGCGACTTGAGTGATGAGCATGCATTGTGGCAGGCTCTTGTAACTGGCCAGGATATGGTGACAGAGATTCCGGCTGATCGTTGGGCTGTTGATGAGTTGCAGCATGATAAGCGGGCTGAGCCAGGCAAGAGCATTACGTTTGCAGCAGGGGTGTTGTCTGATATTGATAAATTCGATGCAGAATTCTTTGGAATTTCTCCACGCGAGGCATCAATGCTGGATCCGCAGCAGCGCCTCTTACTGGAAATGTCTTGGGAGGCGATGGAGAATGCTGGCAAGTCACCGTCTAACCTTGCGGGTGGCGATTGTGCGGTTTATGTTGGTATTTCTGGTTTGGATTACGGCATACGAGGGCTAGATGACCTGCCTACAATGACAGCACACTCAATGACTGGTAATACTTTGAGTGTTGCTGCTAATAGAATTTCCTATGTATTTGATTTGCATGGACCATCTTTGGCTGTGGATACGGCATGCTCATCATCAATGGTGGCTTTGCATCATGCCTGTACTTGTTTGTTGTCTGGCCAGTCGTCGATGGCGCTGGTTGGTGGCGTCAATATGTTGCTTCATCCATATCCGTTTGTTGGTTTTACCAAGGCATCAATGCTTTCAGCGAGCGGTCGATGTAGAGTGTTTGATGCCGGTGGTGATGGATATGTCAGGTCGGAAGGAGGGGCAGTTCTTCTCTTGAAGAGGCTCCAAGATGCCGTAACAGATGGAGATAATATTCAGGCAGTGATTCGCGCAACAGGTGTAAATGCGGATGGTGGTCGTAAAACGGGTATTACAATTCCTAGCTATGAAGGACAGGCTGATCTAATGCAAGCCGTGTTGAAGAAAGCTGGGGTTAGTCCTGAAGATGTAGATTTTATTGAGGCACACGGTACTGGCACCATGGTGGGGGATCCTATTGAAGCTTTCGCAATAGGAAGTGTTTATGGCGTCCAACGTACTCATGCTTTGCCAATTGGTTCAGTAAAAGCTAACTTAGGGCATTTGGAGTCCGCTTCTGGTATGGCTGGCTTAGTGAAAACCATACTTGCCCTAAAGTATCGTGAGCTACCACCCGCATTACATCTTGAAACACCCAATCCTAATATAGATTTCTCAGCATTAAATCTCGAATTGGTGCGTGAACTGAAACCTCTGAAGAAAAAGGCTGGTCAGCCCTTGATTGCCGGGTTGAACTCCTTTGGATTTGGTGGTGCTAATGCACATGTGATACTTCAAAGTTATTCTGCTGAACCACAAGCAGATAGACTGAAGCCCCCCCCCAGCCAAGTACCGATGGTTTTGTCTGCCCGTAGCGAGGGTGCCTTGCAAGCATTGGCTCAGCGGTATGCCGACCTCTTACAGAGCCATCCAGATGTCGAACTGTATGATATTGCTTATTCTGCAATTTATCAGAGAGAGATGCTTAATAAGCGTTTAATTGTACCAGCAGGTACACGAGAACAAGTCATTAATCGACTGCTTGCATACGCTAATCATGATGAAGACAGTGGTTGCTATTACGAAGATGCTTTGACTGGAAAACCACAACTAGCTTTCGTCTATTCAGGAAATGGTGCTCAGTGGCACGGCATGGGGTGTAAGTTACTCAAAGAGTCTACTTTGTTCCGTAAAGTGGTCACAGAGGTAGACGCGTATGTGCAAATCTATGCTGGTTTTTCCGTGATAGAAATGATGAATCTTCCTGAGGCAGAGAACCCTCTTGATGATACTGAGATTGCCCAGCCACTATTGTTTGCAGTTCAGGTCGGATTGACTGCTTTGTTGCTTGAGACTGGAATTAGACCCGATGCAACTGCGGGGCATAGTGTAGGTGAGGTTGCGGCTGCTTGGGCTGCTGGGGCTCTAGATTTACATCAGGCAACGCGTGTTATTTGCGCACGGAGTGCTGCACAAGCTTTAACGCACGGATCAGGAACCATGGCAGCTATAGGAATGTCAGCAAACGGCGCTCAAGCTGTCATTGATGCTATGGATGGTGAATTAGATATTACGGTTGCAGGTGTCAATAGCCCTAAGAATGTGACGGTCTCAGGCTCTGTCGATGACATTATCCGTTTGCAGAATGTATTGAAATCTCGTCAGGTTTTTTTCAAGAAACTCGATCTTGATTATGCTTTTCATACCCATCACATGGATCCAATCCAATCAACTTTGGATAACGCACTAAATCAACTACATCTTCAGCCAACCAGGCACACTCGATTTATTTCCACTGTAACTGGCGAGGAGTGTGAAGGCACGAAACTGGATAGCCATTATTGGTGGTTAAATATTCGTGAGCCGGTGTTATTTGATGCGGCAATACAGTGTATGGCCAATTCTGGATGTAAAGTGTTTGTCGAAATTGGCCCCAACCCTATTTTGCAGCGCTATATTAGTGAGTCAATCGAAGTGATAGGTGTGCATAGTCGTGTGTTACCGACTATGCGTAAGCATGCTGATAGTCATGAGGCAGTGGTTGAGTCAGTGTGGCGGAGTATGTTGCTTGCCCAAAACTTTGATTGGGCTTACTGGTTCCCAGTGGCTGGTGATGCCTGCCGTTTGCCCAACTATCCCTGGCAGAGGGAGCGTCACTGGCATGCACAAAGTTCGGAAGGCCTAAAGTACATTGAGCGACGGCGTGTACACCCATTATTAGGATGGAAACTGACTGACGCAGAGTCTAGCTGGGAAAATACTATAGATCCACAAATGTTGCCTTGGTTGGCTGACCACAAGGTCGGAGGTGCGATCGTTTATCCTGGCGCAGCATATGTTGAGATGGCGCTTGCTGCCGCATATCAGGTTTATCCTGGTGATCGCTTGTTAATTGAGGACTTGGAAATCATCTCACCTTTAGTGTTTGATGGTGAGCATGCTCGTACTTTGCGCTTAGTTCTTAATCAGCGGGATCGCAGTTTCTATATTCAAAGCAAACAGCGCTTGAGTGATGATGGTTGGGTGCTTCATTGCGCGGGACGTATTTTAGAACCTTCAAAATCTTATTTGAAGTCGGAAATGTCTGAGATTGATCAAGCACTCTGGACAGTTGGGGCGAGTGATCATTACGCATTAGCTGCGTGTTTAGGCTTGGACTATGGACCTGCCTTTCAGGGGCTAAAGCTTAGCCGGGTAACAGAGGATAGGCTCGATGCGTATATTGAGGCCCCGGAGTGCTTGTCTTTAGATGGATATTACCTGCATCCAGCGTTGCTTGATGTTTGCTATCAATCTCTAGTGGATTTTTATGAGGCTGAAATCAACCGAGGGCAGGGCGTCACTTTATTGCCTACCAAAACTGGGCGACTAGAAATACTGCTTAATAGAGTGCCAGCAACTTTCCGTGCTAAGAAAGCCAAGCAAATTGGTCGTTCTGTTGTAGCTGATTTTGAGTTGTTCGATATAGATGGAGCGGTAGTTGCTAAATTAAATGATTGTCGTTTCCGTGTGGCTCCTCTAAGTTTAGTGCATCGACATCAGGCCCACTATTGGGATGTTGTGCCAGTTTTGCAACCGCACGCAATGGCATCCTACTATTCAGGTTTTCCTGAGGTGAGCGCATTGTTGAAGTCAGCGAGCCTGTTGCCGGTGAGCTCGGAGCGGCATAAATGGTTCAATGAAACGTTACCTTTACTTGAAGCGCTGACTACCTCTTTTATTTATCAAGGTGTACAGCAGGTTCTACATTCCAAGGCAACCACGTTAAAAGCCCTCACTCAAAGTGAAACTCCATATGTGTTGTGGATGTTGAGCGTACTTGAAAAAGAAGGTTTGCTTGTGTTGCAGCAAGATGGCCATTGGCAACTGGACGAGTCTCAAGCCCCACCTGATGCGATGGCTATTTGGCAGGCTTTGTTTAAAGACTCACCAGAGTGCCTGCCACAGTTGACATTGATTGGTCGCATGGGTATGCATGTGCATTCTGTATTATTAGGTGAGCAGGATATTTCCAGTCTAAATCATTCCCTGTGGTCTACGTCTTTGGTGGAAAGTCTCTACGATGCAGATCCTTGTTATGCGGGCGTAAATGATGCTTTGTTAGAATTATTGCGTAGTTGTATTCAGTCGCAACCTAAGCACAAGAAAACTAGAATATTGGAGATATCCCCGGTACCTTCCGCATTGCTGTCGCAGGTAATTTCAGAGTTCGGTCGAGATCGTTTTGATTATTTTCTTGGTATCAGTCAAGAGTCATATCTAGCAACATTACAGTCAGAGTTGCAACTGTTCCCTCATGTCCAAGTTCAGTATTTTGATCCACTAAACTGGAGAAATATAGAAACTACTTTTGACGAGAGTATGTTTGACGTTGTAATTATTAAACATGTGTTACATCAAACACAGTTTGCCACACAGGCCTTACAGCAAGTGAAGCAGTGGTTGTCGCCTGGAGGTGTAATTCTGATCGCAGAGCGCTATCCTGACTTGAGTGCGGATTTTATGTATGGTCTTGCACCATTGTGGTGGGTTAAACAAACAACATCAGATACTGCTCGATTGTCACAATATAATTCCTCTTTATATTCGCCACAAGCATGGCAATTAGCGCTAGAGCAGGTTGCATATGTGCAGACTGAGGTCTGGCATGAGCCTGCATCAGAGTCCTTCTCGGAAGGTGTATATCTGTTAGCTGCCAAACGCTCTGTGCAAGAAGCAGTTGATCCACCTAATGTGGCGACACAATCTTGGCGGATTGTCGCAGACAAAACTACGCAAGACTGGGCTGAGCACATCGCATTAATGTTGCAAGCAAACGCGCAGGATGTTGAAATCTGTGACGCTATATTGCTCTCAGATACGCATCGAGTAGAAAATATAGTCTGGATGGTAGGTTGGGAGCAGTCTGTAGAGAAAGCAAGTTCTCTGATCGCGGAGGGGGTGGCGATGGTTAACACCCTGTCTAGCAGTCGGGCTACACCAAGGCTATGGGTAATCACTCAAGGTGGTGCGTTGTCGTCAGTTGCAGAGTCATTCGAGTGCAGCCCGTTGCAATCCGCTATTTGGGGGTGGGCGCGTGTGGTAATGAACGAATATCCACAATTACGCTGCAAATTAATTGATTGTAACTTGGATATAGGGGCCAGTTATGCAGTCGCCTGTTTAAAAAATGAGTTGTTATATCCGGATGCATCAGATGAAGTTGTACTTGAGGGAGAGGCTAGATATAGCCTACGCCTGCATGAGGTGTCACCACCAGTAGTTGTGAATACTTCAGAAGATGCACGTTATAAACTTGACTTCTATGTGCCTGGGCAGTTACGTAATTTAGTGTGGATACCGATAGTTGAGCTCGAACTGTTACCTCATGAGGTTGAGGTGCAGACAAAGGCCGCCGGATTAAATTTCCGAGATGTGATGTATCTGATGGGTATGTTGCCAGATGAAGCTGTAGAGCAAGGCTTTGCTGGTGCGAGTCTCGGGTTGGAACTCGCTGGAGTTGTGACTCGAGTAGGTGAGGCTGTGCGCAACTTTTCCCCAGGAGACGCCGTCATGGGGTTTGGTTCTTCCTGTTTTTCCAGCCATGTGGTGACAGAAGACATTGCATTAGCTCATATTCCAAAAACATGGAGCTACGAAGCAGCGGCCACGGTTCCTACGGTATTTTTTACTGTTTACTATGCCCTCAAGCATCTAGCAAACCTGCAATCTGGTGAACGGGTGCTGATCCATGGTGCAGCAGGTGGTGTTGGCCTGGCTGCAATTCAATTGGCTCAGCATTTGGGTGCTGAAGTGTTCGCTACTGCGGGAAGTCAAGAAAAAAGAGAGCTGATTACTCTGTTAGGTGCGGATCATGTACTGGATTCGCGCAGCCTTGATTTCGCAGATGAGATTATGGCGAAAACGCAGGGTCAGGGCGTTGATGTCATTCTAAACTCACTTGCTGGTGAGGCGATACGCCGCAATTTAAAATTACTCAGACCATTTGGACGCTTTCTTGAATTGGGTAAACGCGATTTCTTTGAGAATACCCCGGTTGGTTTACGGCCTTTTAAAGATAATATTAGCTACTATGGTATTGATGCCGATCAGCTATTAACAGCCAAACCCCACTTAGCCAGCCAGTTATTCAATGAGTTGATGGGGTTGTTTGAGTTGGGTGTTTTATCTCCGTTACCTTATCGCAGCTTTACAACTGAACATATAATAGATGCCTTCCGTTTTATGCAGCAGTCCAAGCAAATCGGTAAGGTCGTTGTTCGTCTATCTGATGCTGAACCTGAACTTTCTGTACATTCGGAAACGCCACCAGCGCCTAAATTGAGCGGGGAGTATACTTGGCTGGTTACAGGGGGCTTAAGTGGCTTTGGTGCAGAGTCCGCAAAGTGGTTAGCGCAACACGGAGTTAAACATCTGTTATTAGTCAGTCGCCGTGGTATGCAGTCATCTGGCGCTGAGTCGTTGGTGACTGAGTTGGCGGCATATGGTGTTCAGGTGGTTGTTAAGTCTATTGATGTGACCGATGAGAAGGCGATGGCAGCGGTGATAGAGATGGCTCGTAAGAGTATGCCACCACTACGAGGCGTGCTACATGCAGCGGCTAGTTATGCAGATCAATTGATGACCAGTTTGGATTTGGATAGTGTGGCTCAAGTGATTCAGCCTAAGTTGCTTGGGGCGTGGCATTTGCATAACTTAACAGTTGATATGCCTCTTGATCATTTTATTTTGTACTCATCTGTGACTACGCTGATTGGTAATCCTGGTCAGGCTAACTATGTGGCTGCTAATGCGGGCCTGGAAGGCTTAAGCCGTTATCGGTCGTCGTTGGGATTGCCTGTTGCCTGCATCGGCTGGGGCCCAATTGCTGACGCTGGTTATCTTGCGCGGCATGCTACAGTTAAAGAGGGGTTAGAACAAAGAATGGGTAAGCCGCCTGTCAGTGCTAATCTTGCATTAGCAGAGTTGGCACGAATGCTGCAAAATCCAGCGGCGGTGAGAACTATAGCTAATTTTGACTGGCGAGTTCTTTCTAAGTATTTGCCGTCATCTGGAAGTCAACGCTTTGCAGATCTTAAGCATTTGTTAAGTCAGCAAATCGGAGCTGAGGATGAACTTGATATTAAAGCATTGGTAGAAGGTAAGCCAGAACATGAAGTTAGGGGCGTGATAGTATCTATGGTCACTTTCGAGGTGTCGCAGATATTATGTATTAGCCCAGAGAAAATAGATATCATCAAGCCATTACATGATATTGGTTTGGATTCATTGATGGCGGTCGAACTCGCTCTAGGATTGGAGAGAAAGGTTGGAATACAGCTTCCCGTCATGCTATTAAATGATTCGCCCACAGTTGAGCGAGTTGCTAACTTAATTGTTAATAAGTTGATTTCAAGTGATGAATCTCCAGTTGAAGATACAACCCACGTGATGGTTCAACAGCTTGCTAGCCAACATGGTGAGCAGGTGAGTGAAGCTGAGTTGCTCACTTTTGTCGAAGATGTTCGAATTGCAGGTAGAGGTAGTAAAATATGAGTAAGGAACAGCTGGCATCTTCAGTTAAATCGCAACTGATTAGTCGTTTCTTAAGTAAAAAAACTAATCAAGAGGCAGTTAAGTCGACTGCTTTGCCAGAAAACAAGCAGGTGGAATGGTCTATTCCGGAGCAGTTTACACGTTTTGACCGTCATCCTGGCTATGAAAAGATGATGGTGCCAAAAGCGGCTGCTGAGCGTATGAAACTGGCTAACCCATTTTTTCATGTGCACGAAGCGGTTGCTGGAGCCAAAACTATAATTGACGGACGTGAGTACCTCAATTTCTCTAGCTATAATTATCTTGGCTTATGTGGGCATCCATTGGTAAATAAAGCGGCTAAAGACGCGGTCGATCGTTATGGTACGTCGGCTTCGGCTAGTCGTTTAGTTGCCGGTGAGCGACCTGTGCAACGTGAGCTTGAACAAGTTATTGCTGAGTGTTATGGCGCTGAGGATAGCATTGTGTTTGTGAGTGGACATGCAACTAATGTGACTGCCATTGGATACTTGTTTGGCCCCAAAGATCTTATTATGCATGATGCATTGATACATAACAGTGTGCTGGAAGGCATTAAATTATCTGGCAGTACTCGACGCTCTTTCCCTCATAATGACCTGCAAGCGCTTGATCTTATTCTATCGGAAATCCGTGGGCAATTTGAACGAGTACTAATTGTTGTCGAGGGGCTCTACAGTATGGACGGCGATATACCAGACCTTCCTTTGTTGGTTGAGATTAAACAAAGACATAAAGCCTTCTTGATGGTTGATGAGGCACACAGCCTTGGTGTGTTAGGTAAGCATGGTTTAGGGCTGCATGAGCACTATGGGGTGCCTGGCAGCTATGTAGACATCTGGATGGGGACTCTGAGCAAAACCTTGGCAGGTAGCGGCGGTTATATCGCAGGTGAACGGGCGTTGATTGAGCACCTTAAATACGCAGCACCAGGCTTTGTTTATAGTGTCGGTATCTCACCAGTAGTTGCTGCTGCATCCTTACAAGCCTTGAAAATAATGCTAAAAGAACCTGAGCGCGTAGAAAAATTACAACATAACGGTCAGTTCTTTTTGCAACAGGCTAAACAACACAAAATCAATACTGGATTGTCTTTGGGTTATGCCGTTACGCCAGCAATCATTCAAGGGTCTTTGAAGTCGGTGAGGGTCTCCAATCAATTATTTACCCGAGGATTTAACGCTCAACCTATTGTGTATCCAGCAGTAGAGGAAAAAGCAGCACGACTACGTTTTTTTATCAGTAGTCAGCACACAGAGCAACAAATGTTGCAATTGTTAGACACCCTACAAGGGCTATTGTAAATGTTAAAGCAGAGAAGTCCTTGGCAAGTGACTTGGTCTGTATGGCAAGCGCTCTTTATACGCGAAGCAGTAGGAAGACTGTATCACCGGCGTGCGGCTTGGGCGTGGTTGCTCTTTGAGCCTATGGTGCACATTGGGTTTTTGATGTTTATTTTTTCGGTACTAAGTGTTCGCGTAATTGGAGGAATTGAGTCCGCAATATGGATCATGGTGGGGATGTTGGGTTTTTTTACGTTCCGACGAACCATGAGTATTAGTATGGGGGCGGTAGCGATGGCTAAACCATTGTTTACCTATAGGCAAGTTAAGCCGGTAGATGCTGTGCTGGTGCGTGCCGTTATGGAAGGGTTACTCATGCTTTTTATCAGCATTCTAATTTTACTGCTTTCTGCATTGTTTGATTATAAAGTTTGGCCAGATCAACCTTTGTTAGTGCTTGAGTCCTATTTTTTATTATGGTTGTTGGGCTTGGGTATAGGGATGATGCTTTCTGTTCCTAGAGAGTTAATCAAAGAAACAGAAGATATTGTTAATTTGGTCATGACACCAGTATATTTTTTATCTGGTGTACTTGTTTCAGTGAATGTAATACCTATGCCTTATAGAAATTTAGTCATTGTAAACCCAGTTTCACACGTGATTGATGCCTTGCGTTTTGGGTTTGCAAGAGACTATCAGGTTTTTGAAGAGCTTAGCCTTGTCTATCCGCTTATGGTTGGACTTGCCGCACTTTTTTTAGGCTTAGCGATGCACCGTGTTTTCAGCCATAGGTTAACGCAGCAATGATACTGTTGGATAATGTCAGCAAGCGTTATCGCAGTGACCGTGGCTTTTCAAAGCTGGTACTGTCTGATGTGAATATATCGATTCCATCAACAAGCAATGTTGGATTGATTGGCAAAAATGGAGCGGGTAAATCTACCTTGTTGAGGTTAATTGCTGGTGCGGATACACCTACACAAGGCAAGGTGATACGTGCATGCAGAGTCTCTTGGCCATTAGGTCTTGCTGGAGGGTTGATTGGTAACTTAACTGGTAGACAAAATGCACGTTTCGTATGCCGAATCAATGGAGTTGATGCCTATGAAATGGGTGAGAAGTTACAGTTTGTGCAAGACTTCTCTGAGTTGGATGAGATGTTTGATTTTCCAATTAGCACTTACTCTACGGGTATGGCTGCTAGACTAAAATTCGCACTCTCACTTGTATTTGATTATGATGTCTACCTTTCTGATGAGCTAGTATCAGTCGGTGATGTGGCTTTCCAAGATAAATCTCGTAAAGCATTTAAAGATAAACTTGGCCGTGCCGGATTAATTATGGTGGCACATTCGGAAAAAACCTTAAAAGATTATTGCAGTGCAGGCATTTTCATCCATGAAGGACATGCGCACTGGTTTGATAGTATTGATGATGCATTTCATGCGTATAAAGAAACACTGCCTAAATAAGTAGAGAGTAAAATGTTAGAAAATGTAACTACCCTGCGCAAAAAGATTAAATCATACTGTTTGCGTCATTTCTTGCTAGCATTTTTTTTGCTGGCATTCATTATAAGTACCGTTTACTGGAGTTTGATTGCTTCAGATATGTACGTATCTGAAACGCATATTATTGTAGAGCGCACAGACTTACCTAGTGGCCAAGATTTTGGCGTGGTTGGAGGATTTATCTCAGGGGTGTTGGGTGCTGGTGGTGGCAGTGATCAGTTAATGTTGCAAGACTATCTGAAGTCGGTTGATTTGTTGCAACGGTTAGATGGTAAATTAAAATTACGTCAGCATTATAGCGACCAAAAAAATGACCCAGTGTCGCGGATGTGGCGCCAAGAAACTGAATGGTTTCATCGTTATTTTTTCAATCAAGTTGAAATTATTCATGATAAAGATCATGGTTTTTTACGGATAAGAGTGAAAGCTTATGATCCCGTGATGGCACAGAAAATAGCTAGTCTGTTGGTGGAGGAGGGCGAACGCTTCATGAATGATACAGCACATGACTTGGCTAATGGGCAGGTAAAGTTCTTAGAAAATCAGCTGGTTGAAATGAAAGAAAATGTGATTGATTCACGCAGAGTTTTACTGGCGTATCAAAATAAGCACAAAATGATTTCTCCGCAAGCGACCGTCGAAGGTCTGGGTACGACTGTAGAAGTGCTCACTGGTAAACGCATTGAAGTAGAAACCCAGATTAACGCTATGCGTGCTTATTTGGTTGCGAATCACCCTTCAATTACACAGTTAGAGCAGCAACTAGGTGCGCTTAATGAGCAAATTAATAAAGAGCGCGATAAACTAGTAGCTAATAATGGAACGCCATTAAACGCCAAAGTAGAAGAGTATCAACGTTTGCAATTTGAAGCAGGGTTTGCAGAAGAAGTGTATAAAACTGCGTTGGCGGCCTTTGAACGTGGGCGTATTGAGGCCTTGAGAACTATTAAAAAGGTTGTGGTGTTACAAAAGCCAAACTATCCAGAGTACCCGTGGGAGCCAAGAAGATTCTACAATTCTTTGGTTTCAGGTCTGTTACTGTTGCTAGTGTATGGCGTTTCACAGCTAATACTAGCAATTATTAATGAGCACAAGGATTGATAATCATGTATCGTAAGTTTTTATTAGTTAGTCTATTCTTCTTTTTTTCGCTCTTTACGCCTCTAGGTTTTGCAGGGGGGGTAGGTGATATGGCAATGCAGCTTGAAATGGCAAGAAGTATTGGTTTATCTGTCCCTAATATGTCACAGCAGCAAGTAGCTCAGCCTGTGGTCAAACCTGCGCCACCCAAGGATTCTCCGCTTACAACCTTGCAAAGTTTAGATCATGCTGCAAACTTGACCAGTACTACCTTTGGTGCCAACCTGTTTACGGGCGCATTTGCACGAGAAGGCGTCGCTAGATTTAACCCTGATTATTTAGTGCAAATGGGCGACACAATTAGTGTGCGTTTGTGGGGCGCTTTTGCTTTTGATGCACAGATTCCAGTTGATCAGAAGGGAAATATTTTTATCCCGCAATTTGGCCCTGTACAAGTGCTGAATGTGAAAAATCAAGACCTGCAGAAAATGGTTGAGGCTGCGGTAAGATCTGTGTATCGAAATAATGTCTTCGTTTATGCAAGTCTTGCAGCTGCTCAGCCCGTCAGAATTTATGTGGGTGGCTATGTGAATCGCCCAGGTCTTTATGATGGCACGAGTTTAGACAGCATACTGAATTACCTTGATCAGGCAGGGGGTATTGATCCTGAACGTGGCAGTTTTTTAAATGTAGAGGTTAAGCGCGATCAAAATGTACGGGCGCGGATTAATCTCTACGATTTCATGCTTAAAGGCATCATGCCAAAAATCCAACTTTCTGATGGTGATGTTATATTTGTACCAGCAAGAAGTAAAACGGTGATTATCAGTGGTCTTGCAGAAAATACTAAGCGTTTTGAATTTCTCGGTGAATCGTTATTAATTAACGAGATTGTGGCGATGGCAAAGCCAAAAGCATCAGCAACCCATGTACGAGTCATTCGAAATACAGGTACAACACTTAATATTGAGTATTTTCCAATAAAGGATGCACAAATAGTTAAGGTAAATAATGGCGATGAGCTTGAGTTTACTGCGGATAAAAAGCCCGGCACCATCACCGTACGCGTGGAGGGTGAGCATCAAAGTCCTCAAGAGTATGTATTACCTTATGGCGCCAAATTTGGTGACTTAATTAAAAATGTGGAGCTTCTACCAAGTGCAGATGCAAGTAATCTTCAACTTTTCCGTAAAAGCGTAGGTGATAGACAGAAACTAATGTTAAGTTCTGCACTAAAGAATTTAGAGGCAAGTGTACTAACTGCGCGCTCATCTACCAATGAAGAGTCTAGACTACGCAAAGACGAAGCTGACATGATGTTGCAATGGGTGGAAAGAGCGAAGAAAATTGAACCTAATGGGCAAGTGGTCGTTGCGCAGACCGATCAACGCAATGAGTTGCTATTGGAAAATGGTGATGTGGTTAAGGTGCCGAAGCTAGATGGACTTGTTTTGGTGAGTGGGGAAGTGGTGTTCCCCAATACTATTGCGTATGAGTCAAAACTAACATTACAGGACTATATTAAAAAAACTGGTGGTTATTCACAAAGCGCTGATACGGCCAAAGTGATTGTTGCGCATCGAGATGGTAGTTTCGAAGAAGTAACTGGCACTAATTGGTTTGGTTTTATGAATAATAAAAATGAGTCCAAACTAGTACAAGCTGGTGATGAAATATTAGTGCTTCCTAAGGTTCAAACAAAAAGTATAGAAGTAACGCGAGCGATTACTCAAATACTTTATCAAATGGCAGTATCCGCAAGAGTGATTTTTAATGTGAGATAACTCATTTTTTATTAATAGTTGCGCTTGTTCAGACTTTATTTGAAGAGCGTAAATATCAAACATTACTCCCGTTATTAATAGAAGCCACAGTGCAAAATTTTTAGGTATGATTTAGATGACAGATATCCATCCAACAGATATTCAGAATGAAAACGAACGTATAATAGCCGAGTTGCACCGATTACAAGAAGAACATGAGCATCTTGTTGATTTGCTAGACGCACATGCATTTAAACTCACAGAAGCTAACTGCGAGATGGCGGCCACTAAGGTTCATGTGCATCACAAACCAGGTTTTTTTCAACGAATAACAGACCTTCTTAAGCTATCCAAACACCAATTGCATTACGATATCTTGATGTCAGGCCTGTTTGATGAGATGTGGTATTTGCAAACCAACTCCGATGTAGCTAAAAGCAGCTTTGACCCAATCACTCACTACCTAAAGTTTGGCGCTAAAGAAGGGCGTAATCCAAGTCCATATTTTCATAGTCACTGGTATCTACGCACTTATCCAGATGTATTGGCTAAAGGCATTAATCCACTAGTGCATTATATTTACCATGGTAAAAAAGAGGCGCGGCAGACCCAGCAGAATCCACGGTTTTTTTCAAATCCGATAGATACCCGTATCAGATGGTTAAATGACTCGTTGGCCGAAGTTAAGGTTACAAATAGTAAGCTGGAGGCTCAACTTGTTTATGCAAATCAACAACTAGAGAATGCCAATATAGAGCGCAGAGATGTCGCGACGCAATATGAAGCGCAGGTTCAATTACTGCAAACGCAGGCCACACAGCTACATCAGCAACT
>Ga0208117_100379_pt1 | contig 14820 bp, 6 predicted proteins | sample LakWasMet26_LOW6_2_FD_183870 | JGI IMG/M metagenome (GOLD analysis project Ga0208117, IMG submission 183870) | Freshwater sediment methanotrophic microbial communities from Lake Washington under simulated oxygen tension - Sediment Metagenome... | ecosystem: Environmental > Aquatic > Freshwater >...
GTGGTTGTTCAATATACTGTTTTCTAAGGTTTGCGCCATGGCATTGAATTTACTGCTAACACTGGAAAGCTCGGGGAGAGAAAACAAGGGTAAACGTGCACCCCAATTTCCATGCTCAAGCTCGGTGAGGGCATCCAGTATGGTGTTTAATGGGCGTAGGGCTCGGTCTACCGCCCAATAAATCATGCCATTAACTACGATAAAAAATAGTAAACCCAGGCTTAATAAACCTAAGGTGTCATGCCATATTTCAGCAATTTCATAGGATGGATCAGGCGTAATCACAAGCTCGCCTAGCACGCGGTTATTAATAACAATTGGGCGGCGCGTAGTCTTTAATGAAGATGAAACCTTACTCATTAATTTTTCAAACCAAGCTGGTGGTGATTTGCTGCCATGGCCGGCAGGTGGACGATTGCTATCGCGCAGATTGCCTTGGGCATCAAAAAATTCGATACGTAAATGGCGTACGTTATCTAAGCTTTGCAAACGAAAGATATCCACCTTATTTTTATCGCGACTATTCGCCCAAGTGTAATCTGAAACATAATGCAGTAACTCAGCATCCAGTAAATGCAATGCTAAAACCGTGGTGGAATCGACCTCCGCCCTGACATCCTCTCTGGCATTATCAATCATCATCCCTGCCCCTATCAGCATAACTAACGCCAATATCAAGGTAATAATTAAATTAATCCTGAGTTTTAAATTCATGTTATTTTTCTTTTTTTTTAGTCTATTTTTTTAAATTTTAAATAACGTTACAAACATTATTTTTAGATTAGCTTTTTATTAAAGCCACATCTATGCCAACGTAAAGAAAACACACTAACCCTATGTATTGATTAATTTAATTAATTGATTCAGGCTGGCGTTACAACCTGACTTATGGCTCTATTCAGCCTAATGCTGGCTGAAATCAACAAACAAGATAATTCACCAACAGATGATGGCGATCACTTTTGTACGACAGTTATCAAATAAAGAGCATTTTTTGTGGGAAAACTTAAACTGAAACACATCATCGGATGTTTGAAAACCAACTCATCAGATTCAAATGGTGTGTGTGGTATCGTACAGATTAGGTTTGCTAACATCTGCGAATATACAACGCTCCTAGTGCGTGAAAACGTTACTCAAAATAAACAGGAGAATGAATATGATAGAAGTCAGAAACATCAAGCCGGAGATGCCGGTAGTATGCTCACAGGATGGAGAGTTTGCCAAAGTTGACCATATGGAAGGCGATAAAACAATTAAATTGATGAGGGATAAGCATGGCCAACATCACTTTATCCCATTAAGCTGGGTAACCTCCACAGACAATCATCAGATCAAGATTGATCGCCCCGGCGATCAAGCCATGAAAGAATGGGCCGTTTCCGCCCCCATTACTTAAAGACTCACACATATTCTGGATTATGCAAATCTAGAATATTTCACATTGATTAGTAAAGCAGACAAAAAATGATCACTCGATGCAATTTCACAAAAGAAAAAGCAGTGAAACGTGCAGCGCTGCTATCTAGGTTTAAACAATTTCAACAGGCACACAAAGTGTTAAAAGATGCAGGGATTTGCCTGACTACGATAGAGCGCGTTTTATATGAGCCGCATAATATCCGTGATAGTGACTAAATATACTGTAGCAATTGTTCACCTCCCGTTTGTGAGCTTGACTTTACTGTAGTCCAACTCACGATGGGCCAAGCGCTCACCAAATCCTTAGGTCTTAAAATACACATCCACGTAGTGCTCTTGATCGTCATTAAACAGCGGAATCTTGTTTTGTAATGGGCCGGAAGCATCTGTTAACGCTGCTTGAATCCTAATACCATCTACTTTTACTTCAGAAATTTGTGTCATGCCAGCCATGACTCTATGCATCATGATGTGGTAAATGGTGTCATGATAACGATAGTGAATTTTGTAAGAGGTCCAATCTGCCGGAATGCAAGGCGAAATAAGTAAATGATCCACTTCAAGCTGCACCCCAAGTAGCGTTTCAAGGCTAAGGCGATACATCCAGCCTGCCGCACCGGTATACCAAGTCCAGCCCCCTCTTCCTGTATGAGGTTGCATTGCATAAATATCTGCAGCAATCACATAGGGCTCAACTTTATAACGAGCTATCTCAACAGAGTTTCTACCATGATTGATAGGGTTAAGCATTGCATATAGCTCCCAAGCTCGTGCGCTATCACCCATCATGCCATACGCCATGCAAGCCCATATTGCAGCATGCGTATATTGCCCCCCGTTCTCACGTACTCCTGGCACATAGCCCTTGATATAACCGGGCTCAAGGGTTGACTGATTAAATGGTGGATCAAGCAGTTGCACTAACTGCCAATCATGCTTGACTAGGTGCTTACCAACGGCCTGCATGGCTAAACGGGCACGGTCTGGATCACCGCCGCTAGAAATGATTGCCCAACTTTGGCTAATAGAATCAATTTTACATTCATCGTTTTTGGATGATCCTAATGGGGTGCCATCATCAAAATAAGCACGTCGATACCATGCGCCATCCCAAGCATTAGCCTCTATGTTGCTACGTAGTTGCCATGCATGCCCCGTACATGTGTCTGCAAAATCAGCATCGCCACGGCGACGTGCTAGATTAGAAAATAGTTGCAAGTTCTCATACAGAAACCAGGCAAGCCATACACTCTCGCCTTTTCCTGCGCGACCTACCAAATTCATACCATCATTCCAATCACCACAACCCATCAGTGGCAAATGATTGGGGCCGAAACGTAATCCGTGTTTAATCGCACGTACACAATGCTCGTAAACCGTTGCTACTTCGCTAGAGCGTTGTGGCTGGTCGTAATATGCCTCCTCTTCAGGCTTTAACTCACGGCCTTCTAAAAAATGTACTTGCTCATCAAGCACCCCTGTATCGCCAGTGGTTTTCACATAACGGCAGGTAGCATAGGCTAACCATAAATAATCATCAGAGAAATGTGTTCTTACGCCTTGCCCATGCGGTGGATGCCACCAGTGTTGCACGTCACCTTGTGGAAACTGACGAGCAGCACAGCGCATGATTTGCTCACGAGCCAGTGTTGGTGCACTGTGAATAAGTGCCATCGTGTCTTGCAATTGATCGCGGAAACCAAATGCACCACCGGACTGATAATAACCGCTACGCCCCCACAACCGACAAGAAATTGTTTGATAAAGTAGCCATCCATTAGTCATTATGTCCAATGCAGGGTCTGGTGTTTCCACCTGCACTGCTCCCAATGTATGCCTCCAATATTTCCATACCTCTTCTAGTGCCGCCCTTGCACCGGCAGGCTCACTAAACTTTTGAACAAGATCTCTGGCTTCATCGCTATTAGCAGCCGCACCTAACATAAACACCACTTCTTGCTCTTGGCCTGCAGATAGCTCCATTTGCGTCTGCAACACAGCACATGGGTCAAAACCAGCGCCTGTGATGCCAGATAAACGTTTTCGATACATCGCGGCAGGCTTTTTCAAGGTGCTATTTCTACCAATAAATGCGGTACGGCTACCACTAATGGATGAGTTATTACCGCTTACCTTGGCAAAAAACACGCGCTTCCCACATTCTCTACCATAAGCGTTTCGCGCAAATAATGCGCCACTATGGCGATCAACCTCCGTGACAATATGCATTAAATTAGCATGCCGCCATTCACCTAATACTAGCTCCCAATAGCCAGTCAAAGATATGTGCCGCGGTTTGTTGGTGTGATTTTTAAGTTTGATTAAAACAAACTTTACAGGTGCATCCATCGCAACATAGGTATGTAATGATGAAGCAATACCAAATTCAAAATGCTCAAAAACACTGTATCCAAAGCCGTGGCGACAAATATAGTGATTCTTACCGCCTGCAGGTAATGGTGTGGGTGACCAGAACGCCCCAGTTTCTTCATCACGAATATAAAATGCTTCCGCACTCGGGTCACTTATCGGATCGTTATGCCAAGCGGTTAGGCGAAACTCATGCGCGTTATCTACCCAAGTGTATGCACTACCACTTTCACTGACAACCGTACCAATATGAGGGCTAGCGATGACGTTAACCCATGGGGCTGGTGTACTTTCTCCTGATGCTAAGGTAATCACATATTCGCGCCCATCAGGGGTAAATCCACCGATTCCGTTGTTAAATGTAAGCGCGTGCGGTGGCAATATATTCTGCAGTTCGCTGTAGGTTTGCACTTGCACATTAAAGCGATCTGGTAGACGCTCAGCCAACACCCTGCGTTCTACTTGCTCGACTAATGTTTCAGTAGTATCAGTAAACACGATACGTGCTACCGTAAGAAACAGCACCCTCTCGTCTTCAGAAAGCTCTTCAATTCTCCTGACAAATACGCCACCAGGTTTGTTTGTGGTTTTAGCCTCTACCCCAGCATTAATAAGCCCTAATATCTGATCTTGCAGAACAGCTCTATATCCAGAAAAATCTTCATTAATAATCACCAGATCGACAGTTAAGCCTTTCACACGCCAATACGCATGAGCCTGCAATACCTGTTTAACCAAGTCAATGCGTCCTAAGTCACCGATGCAAAGTAAAACAATTGGCAAATCCCCAGACACACTGAAACGCCACAGGCCAGACTGACCAAGTCGATTACGAGCAATAATACTTGGCGCTGCACGACGTATAGCATTGCCATAAACGACTGATCCAGCCAACCGTCCGTACACTTGCGCATCGGCTTCAGTCGCATTGATATTGCGTAAGACTCCCTGACTATGGAACCAAGCCATCTCAAATGCACGCTCAATAAAGTGTCTATCACAATACTTGCTGAGCAAAGCCAATGCCTCATCACGTGTATCAGCAACGCCGGTAATAAAATGTACAGTTGCAGAAGCGTCAGTTAATAATGCAACGCTGCGACGAATAGCCACGATAGGATCTAGCACTGAACCGGATGTATTAGATAAGATGGCGCTGCTATCTTCAAGTGCTAGTGGGTTGGCCAGCGCACGACCGCGTCCAATAAATTGAGCACGGTCAGTTTCATATGACGATGCTTCCACCGCCACATCAGGTGCGGCTAACAAATGAAACATCCATGGCACATGCTCCTCTGGGGTACGGCGACGCCGAGAGCAAAGAATCGCATGTCGCTCAGGCAAAATTTCAGTTTGCACGAACAAATTGCTAAATGCACGATGAGAAATATCACTACTTAATGCAGCAAGTACAACCTCGGCATAGCTGGTTACCTCAATATGACGGGTTCTTGCTGACAGATTAGTCAACGTCACGCGACGTATTTCAACGTCATCTTCGGGGGAAACGGCAATCTCGGTGTGCGTTTCAATTGCATAGTCACGACGACGATACTCAGCCCGCCCTTGCACAAAAATCGCCTCGTAGTGATCTGGCTTAACTAATGTAGGTTGATATGCACTTGACCAATAACGCTTGCTATCACCATCACGTAAATAGACAAATGTTCCACAACTGTCACTAGTGGCGTCTTCACGCCAGCGGGTTACAGCAATATCATGCCAGCGGCTGTAGCCTCCTCCGGCATTACTTGCCATCACATGATATCGCCCGTTAGATAGTAAATGTACTTCTGGGATTGCCGTATCAGGATTAGTAAACACGCGCATGATGCTTGGCGTATCGGATGCGGGTGGCTTTGCAGCGGCTGTAACTTCAGCCATGTGCGGGTGTAAGGTAGCACCGCGATTAGGCACCCTCTCCTGAAGCAACAACTCGGTTGCTTTAACTAAAGGGGATGACATAAAACGCCTTTGCATCGGCTTGTTATGGATGACATGACCGTAAGCTAACAAACTCATGCCTTGGTGATGAGCCATGAAGGATCTGACCACCGCATGGTACTTACCTCTTGGTACGCGCGACGGTGTGTAATCTATTGCCTCAAAAAAACCATAATCGCCAAGAAACCCGGCATTGGCGAGTGTCTGTAAGTTACGACAAGCCTGTTCCGGCATCACCAGCAGCGCTAATGCGCTGGCATAAGGTGCGATGACTAGGTCATCACCTAAGCCACGCTTGAAGCCTAACCCAGGTATGCCAAATGCACGATATTGATAAATCTGGCTAGCATCTGTCGTGTTATATCCAGACTCTGAAATACCCCAAGGCACGGCACGTTGGCGACCATATTCAATTTGACGCAACACCACGGTTCTACAGGTTTGTCCTAACAAGGTATTTTCGTAATCTTGCATGAGTAGCCTTGGCATCAAGTACTCAAACATAGATCCGCTCCACGAAATAAGACTCAAATCACCGCCATGGCTGGTGAGCAACCGCCCAAGTGAAAACCAATGTTTTTGCGGAACCTTGCCTTCTGCAATCAGTAAAAAACTAGCCAACCTCGCTTCAGATGCAAGCAGGTCATAACAAGATGGATCACGGCGACGCTCGCCGACATCAAACCCTATACTAAGCAAATCTCTAGAGGTATCGTAAAGAAACTCAAAGTCCATCACCGCCAATTCGCGGCAAGAGGTCAATAAACTATTGATGATACTAAGGCGTTCTAATGCCATCGAAGATACTTCAGGAAACGCATTATCATTTGCTAATTGCATCAAGCTAGGGATGTTGCTAAAACTAGTTTGCTCATAAGACAACCACGCAATCTCTGTTCTCAACTCCTGACATTGCTGATGAATAGCATCCGCCCAATAGTAACTGGGCGCGCTGCGATCTGTACCCTCAGATAAGTACGAAAGCAGTATGGCACTCATGTCCGCCAAGTCATTGACTAACTTGGTCATTGAGTACAAATTGTGCAGTAAGCTTGTATCGATTAGCGCAGCATTTAAAGTATCGCCTATCAGCACAATTTGTTTTTCAACTAGCGGTGATGGAGATGTAAGACTATGCTCGGTCAGCACATGAAATGTATCAAGTAAACCTTGGAATACGTTGCTTGATATCACTGGCTGACATTTAATATCTTCTAACCCAGCTTGTAGGGTAAGCAAACTACCGGCTAAATTGCCGCTATCTACTGAAGAAACATATTGCGGATGCAGTGGTTGTAAGGTTTGCGTGTCATACCAATTGTAAAAGTGCCCACGATAGCGCTCCAGCTTTTGCATCGTAGACAAGGTTTGAGAAGTAAGGCGTAACAACTCCCCAGTGGTGATGTAGCCAAAATCATATGCTGCCAGATTTGCCAGCAAGGACATGCCGATATTGGTAGGCGAAGTCCGAGATGCAATCGCCGACAAGGGGTACTCCTGAAAATTATCAGGTGGTAGCCAATGGTTCTCTGCATTAACAAACTGCGAGAAATAGCGCCAAGTGCGACGTGCTGACAGCCTTAAAAATTTGCGCTGGGCCTGATTAAGATGTGGTTCTTGATGCGATAACGGCTTACTTATCCACCACCCTATCACTGGCGCTAGTAGCCACATCACAAGTAATGGCGTTTGGAGTAGTAGCTCAGTTGTTTGATGCCCCCTCAACTGCATCAACAGCAGCAAACCTAACAATAACGCTAAAGCAGGCGCAATCCACATTTCTACAAAAAAGTCTGATAGGGTATGTCGTGCATTTCTTTTTGCGTATGAGCCCAGATGCCAAATCAACAGGCCGCGACGAGTAAAGAGCATTCTCACCCCTGACCGTAAAATCGCATCGAGACAAATCATTGCATCGTACGGCAGTAAAGCTAAAGTCAACATTGAAAGCAGTAACGGCCGGACCGCGGATTTACCAGTTAATATCCAATGTGTTAGCCAATCTGTTGACTCAGGCTTACGCGTAACCTCAATAAGCGTAGTTAATGCAGGTGGAATCAACACTAGCCCAGCTACTAACAGCGTCCACCCCCATGCCGGCCCTACCCCTGACAACCATCCAAATAGCAAAAGTGCCAATAATGATGGGGACACAAGACTGCGTCTTAAGTTATCGAAAATTTTCCAAACCAGCAACGCTGTGAGCTGGTTGTGGCAGCGCTTAGCTTTCACAACATTGGGGGCATTGGGCCCAGGCACATTGGGCAGTAACCATCCAGCTAATTGCCAGTCCCCTCTTATCCAGCGATGACGACGGCTGATATCTATGACATAGCTAGCAGGATGCTCCTCGATTAAGTCAATATCACTGACTAGGGCTGAACGTGCATATCCGCTTTCCAACAAATCATGACTAAGAATGAGATTCTCTGGGAATCTGCCATCAACCGCTAAACGAAATGCATCTACATCATAAATACCTTTACCAATAAACGACCCCTCACCAAAGATATCCTGATAAACGTCAGACACTTCACGGGTGTAAGGATCTACACTGGACTCACCTGCAAATAATTTAGTAAACCAAGATTGATCTGCACTCACTAAGCTTATGGAAGCACGGGGTTGCAAAATGGCATAGCCTTCCACGATGCGCCCTTTGTCGGCGTTATAGACAGGACGGTTAAGCGGATGCGCAATATTGCCAATCAGTTTTTTTGCTGTGTCACGTGGCAACTGCGTATCGGTATCTAGCGTAATGACGTAACGAATAGACTCAAATATTGAGGTATCACCCACAATATCTGAAAATGCACCTAGCGCACTACCGCGTAGCCTTGCATTCAACTCTTCCAGCTTACCGCGTTTACGCTCATAGCCCATCCACACCTGTTCATGCGGGTTCCAAAGACGCGGTCGATGGAACAGATAAAAGATACAAGGCCTATCATCGAGGTAAGTATCGTTAAGTGCTTTAATCGCATTTTTAACATGGCTTAGCAATGGCTCATCAGAGTCTAACGTGCTTTCAGCTGCGTCATAATAGTCTGTGACTAGCGCAAAAAATAAATTAGGGTCGCTATTACCAAGGTAGCGTATTTCCAACGCCTCAATCAATCGATCAATGTCTTGTTGGCTACTTAGTTGCGTTGGCACAACCACCATGGTGCGGCTGTAGTCTGGTATGCCTAATGAAAAATCTAATCTAGGTAATACTCTTGGCGGCAAAAGATATGTAGCCGCCATATTAACTAATGAAATAGCCAGTGCCGAGGTGCTAATTAACAAAGGGGAGATCAGTAACCAGTATCGCCAATCATCAATAGACAACTCTGAAAAACTGGAAAGCACCATCCATGCTGGTAGCACAGTGAGTAAAATAATTGGCGTGAGGTAAAGTGGCAAAGAAAAATGACGACAAACCCGCCTTGCATAGGTTTGCCATGAAACTTGTTTGCCAACAATCCGCTCTAGCTCATGCCGCCCATGTTCAATCAGGTAGTAACCTACGTGTGCAGTCCTGTCATCAGCACCTAACTCGTTTGCCGCGGTTTGTGCCAAGGCGATGGCTTCGCGAGAGACGGCTAACTCACTACAAGCACTATCTCGCGCAACCTCCTCTATCACATGCCGATATCGATCACGCGTAGCAAAGTCTTGCAAAGCATGCATACCGGCTGGGTCATCAGCAAGTGTGCGTTCTACGGCACTCAAAGACTCCACATAAGCACGCCAGTCCATCGCACCAATAAAACGCAGGCTGCCAATGCTATTGGCTATTGATATTTGGCTAGCGGCTGCAGTGCGCCCAGCCACCTCAGTAAGCTGGGTGGCTGTGATACCTTGCTCCAATAACTTCTGCTCAAGCCAAGTTTGCACGAGCACCATGGCTGGGCCATGTGTTTGAAGTCTGGTGTAAAACTCCTCGACAAAAGATGCGGTTAGCGGTACATCTGAGTTTGCAAATTCGGCTAATAGCAGAATCAGCTTATTGGGTTCTTTTTCTACCGTTTCTAACATACGGTCAGCCCAGGTAATTGCAGTATCCAGCTCTTCACGACGGCTCACGATGCGCAACCCAATGCGTCGCAAATTTTCTAGCAATGCCAACTGCAACATGATGGGAAACGCCCAAAGCTCTCCCATTTTTAGCGACTCAACCGTTTGGTAAGCCTCAATAATATGGGTGACATTATCGTTATCAATACGTCCATCCATATGAGAGATCAATGCCAACGCTAGGTCATAGATGCGTGGAAATCCAGCAGATGAACCATCCACTAAGCGTGGTAATTGACGGCTATAGCCAAGCGGTAAATGCCGACGTGCTAAATCAATCTGTTGCTCAATAAGGTAAAAATTATCTAGTAGCCAGACCTCTGCAGACACAATGCGCTGACCAGGGATGGCAGCGGCTGTCACAACGTCATATGCAACAAGCAGAACCCGCTCATTATCTGCGAGCCTAGGCAGTAATTTGTCTGGACCTGGGTGAGCATCAATCTTATGCTGATTCGCCATCATGACTGCATGATGCTTAAGTTGTTCAATACTAAACAACTCTGATCGTAATAGTTCTGTGTTTTTATCGTATTGCATCGAAATAGCACTGCGCACAGAGGTGATTAACTCTTTGATAACGATAATATTCTCCTAACCTAGAGAGATAACATTCTGTTTAGGATCTACCCTGTACTGAAGAAAACGGGGGCTCTTTAGTGATAGAAGATTGAATGACGCATATCAAATGCGCGATCTCACAGATACTCACCATAATTTGTGGCGTGTGCAGAGTCTGTGCGCTATCGAACACCAAGATACGTGACTACAAAAAGTAGCCTAGAGAACACCTACTAGATTGACAGAAAAAATCCTAGAATCTTTCCATATGCAATGTTTTAGCAATATCAGGTGTATTGATTGCTAGATAACGTTCGCTATATGTTGGTTGACGTACTGACAGGCAGAATCAAGATAAGCACTATAGATTTATACAATATCGGCAAGGTGCGGATAGCCTTGATTACCCACTCCAAATGCTAGAGCGCTATTTCTCTTAGCTTCTTAAATTGTGAATACTTCAAATCGGCAGTACAAATCTTAATCGTTTGCATTAATGAATAGACTGTACCAACGAATAGATTGAACCAATGTATAGATTGAACCAAGGATAATTACCATGAAACATCATTACGTATCAGGATTTTTTGCCAACAAAGAACATGCCGAAAACACACTTTTAGCACTTACGGCTAAAGGTTTTCCACTTGAGCTATTAACTATTTTAAAAACTCACCTAGACACGCCTGCGTCAAAAATGGAAGCAAAAAGTAATGAAGCACTAAAAGACATCATCGTTGACGGTGCAATAGGTGCTGGCGTTGGTACCGGGATTGGCGCGTTAGTAGAAGTAGCCTTGGTGGCTGCAAACGTCACCCTGTTTGTGGCCAGCCCATTAATAGCGCCGTTGGCATTACTTGGCTGGGGAGCTAGTTTAGGTGCTCTGGCGGGTACAACGATAGGCTTTAAAGTTCCCGCAGATGAAAAAGCGGGCAAGTTTTCTGACATGGTTAGAGACGCCATTTCCAATAATCAGATTGTGTTGGTCGCTGAAACGACTACACAAGCTGAAACTAAATTGGCTCAAGAAATAATTCAAGCTGCGGTGGGTAACTACAAAGACACGAACACCGCATCAAAAGCGCGTGAATATTCCAGCCTACACCATGCATAATGCATGCAGATAAACCAACCCAGCTATTTCCGTTGCAAAGCACTTGATAGTCTAGCTATCAAGGTTGTGGGCTTTAATGGCGACTCTTCATTACTTGCGTGTAAATAAAAGTGCGGCGCCTGCCACTATCGATATCACACCCAGCCAAACTGGAATATTAACGGTTTCCTTATCTTTGATAGAAAGCTCTATCGGCCCTATCTTAGCCTGATGGGTTTCCTTGGTGTAGGTAAAGCTCCCATAGGCCAACCCTAGAGCACCAGAAACAATTAACACAATTGCCAATACTTTGATTGCATTCACGCTACACTCTCCTGTAAGTAAGACTTACTAAGCTATAGGCAACATTTAATAAAGCAAATTATTGAATGTTGAATTTACTTTACTAAACGCTGTAGCTACATACTACCTGACTTATTAGAGACCGCGACCTTGAATCACACGTATGAGTATCACGACAATTGCGACTATTAGTAAAATATGGATTAAACCGCCCATTGTGTACGATGAAACTAGGCCAAGCACCCAAAGAATGAGCAATATTATTGCAATGGTTTCAAGCACTTAAATTCTCCTTATTAAAGCTATCAATTGATTATTTAGCTTTAAGTCGCATATCATTTTTAACAGATGCCACCCCTTTAACGCCTCGTGCTACCTCTACGGCTTTATCAACATCTTCAGCCGAGTTAACAAAACCGCTTAACTGCACCACCCCTTTGTAGGTCTCAACATTTATTTCAGCAGATTTCAAGGTGGGTTCATTCAATATCGCTGCTTTTACCTTAGTGGTAATCACAGTGTCATCTATGTATTCGCCAGTACTCTCATGTTTGGGTGGGGATGTATCTTTATTGTTGCTGGTTGAGGCACATCCAGATGCCGTCGTTAGTAGGCCAACCATCATCATGGTGGAAATTTGTGTAAGTACTTTCATAGCTTTTCTCCTTATTAATTTAACAATCTCAGTGACAGGTAGCTTTAAGCTATAACACTTAATGTTCTTCCACTTCTGAACCCATCATATCCGCCATTAAAAAAATACTATGTACGGCATCGAACACATCACCAACATTTTTAAACCTTATCTGGTAAAGATGGCAACCTTGCCAACTAATATTGACAAGGTTTAATAGAGTTTATGGTGATGAGATTGTGGTGAATTACCACATACGAATTGGCTTGTAACCTACATAGCTGAGCCAAACTAATCAGGACTGATGACAGACTACTGCTGAGATAGAATGATCATTGATTGCGATAACCATCAGGCCCCCTCCTCTGTTCATGCTGCCTAGAGTCTGGTTCATTTGCGCTGTTGCCGTACCGCCTTTCATTAGACTCTGATCTGGTCCTATTCTGCTCTCGTCTATCCATCCCCTGCTCTGACTGTTGCCTACGATTTTTAAACTCCGTGCGCTCTTCACTTGCAGGCGGGATGGCTGACCTCTCTGCATTCATGCCTTCATTTTGTGGATGCTGTTGGCGTCTAGTATCAGGAATATCCTGCTGAGGAGAATATGGCGGTACCTGCCTAGCACCTCGATCTGAATTTGGTCGTTGCATTGGGTGCTGTTGTTCTCTTGGGTCTTGAGCCTCTGGGCGACCTGTTTGATCTTGTCTCCTAAGAGTATCTTCGTCTCTTCTTTGTGGTGACTCAGAGCGCTGGTTACCCTGCTGCCTGATGCCGCTATCTTCAGGAATACGCTGTCTTTCCTGCTGGGCAGGCGCTCTCGGTGCTAGTTGCTCCTGATAATGTTGCCGCACCACAGGGTCTTGTGGCTGGTAACGATAATTCTTCTGTTGAAGCGCATGTTGCTGCTCAACTTGTTTTGGATAGCGTTCGCCTGCATACTGCCGCTGATAGACAGGTGGTGGCGCAGGCGGAGGAGCAGCGCGACGGTCCCATCTATCCCAACCTCTTCTATGCTGATCCCAATCATGGCCCCAATGATCACCCCAACGTGGTGGAGCATCACGCCGCCATCCATAAAAATACACAGGTGGCTGACGGTAATAACGTACGGGAATTCTTAAAATAAACACCGGTACATCTTCAGGATATACTAACCACCAAGGGCCGTTGTACCAAGAACTGGTGTACCAGTCATCATCTTGGTAGATCCAGTACAGTCCGTCATAAAAGAAGTAATTAGCATTGAGTCTAGGTGCGTAATAAACCGGGTAACCGGCGACCACCACAAGCTCAGGGAATACCGATAGATTAATCCTGACGCTAACTTGGGCAGAAGCGGAAGTCACAGGACACAACAATATAGCCAGAAAAATGAGTACATAGCGAATTTTAGACATCTTGTACCTCCAGTTGAAAAACTTAAGCGCAGAGTCATGGTCATACTGTCAGGTATATAAAACTTATACTAGCTTAGAGCATGTTACTCCACTAAATGTTCTTAGCTTAAGCGTACATAAAAATAAAACACTCCAGCGCCTGTATTTAAGTACACTCCTAACAACTAACTAAGCAGGCATGTGCAATCGCTAGGGTATAAGTTTGATACCGCACAGATAATAGCTAGTGAATATGCTACTTTCACTCGACTGATAGAGTAATTGTTCTTTACAAGTTTCACTGTCCAAAATCAACCCTGTCATTGAGGGCTTTCCAACCTTTGTATTTCTTTCATGTGACTGAGAAATGACTAACTGCAAGAGATACTGATGGACACTCCCAAAAACCACCTCCAACGCGTTGCACCATTTGCAGTTGCACTTTTACTAACATTACTTGTTGGTTGTAGCTCAATACCCACAATGGTGCCGGACATGGCGCTACGACCTTCACGAGCGGTGCAGCTTGAAGGTGCTCATGGTGCCTTATCTCCCAAGCAAAGCAAGGCGATTCTCGCAAAACTTAAAAAGGATGGTGACGACACGAATATCTTCGATAAGCATCTGGCGCTGGAAGCTGAGATTGTCGGCAGCCCATTGGTCGTTGGTAACAAAGTAGAACTGCTAATCGATGGTCCCACCACTTATAACGCTATGTTCGCAGCGATAGAGGGGGCGAAAGATCATATTAATATGGAGACATTCATCATTGAAAATGATGAGGTAGGACAGCGTTTTATCGAACTGCTAGTCAACAAGCAACGCAGTGGGGTACAGGTTAATCTTATCTACGACAGTGTGGGCTCATTAAATACACCTGCAGCATTTTTTACGCCTTTAATAGAAAGTGGCGGAAAGGTATTGGAATTCAACCCAGTTAATCCACTTAATGCACGCAAAACCTGGCAAGTCACCCAACGCGATCATCGCAAGCTATTAATTGTAGATGGCAGCACTGCATTTGTAGGTGGTATCAATATCAGCAGTGTCTATTCTAG
>Ga0208117_100380_pt1 | contig 14736 bp, 7 predicted proteins | sample LakWasMet26_LOW6_2_FD_183870 | JGI IMG/M metagenome (GOLD analysis project Ga0208117, IMG submission 183870) | Freshwater sediment methanotrophic microbial communities from Lake Washington under simulated oxygen tension - Sediment Metagenome... | ecosystem: Environmental > Aquatic > Freshwater >...
TCTCGCTCCACCAATTGGTGTGTGTAGGGGCGTCGCTTGACGACGCCCGCAAGGTCGCCGGCGATCAACCAATTCCCGGGCGCCGTCAAGCAGCGCCCCTACGGTTGACTGCATGAGTCCGGCTTCATAGAGGGGAATTCGCGTGGCGTGGGTTTGTTTTTCCCCTCTATCAAGAGGGGTGGCGCGGAGCGACGGGGTGTGTGACGTTGCCATCGAGGGGCCTGAGGTCTCGGAGCTACTTCCGCTGCAGGTGAGTGTCGAAGGTGGCGGATTGGCCGGCGGGGAGTTGCAGATTGATCAGCTGACCTGCGTAGCGCACTTGTGCCGGACGGCCGAGGGTGGAATGGATCGTGACGCGGGTGAGGGCGCCTTCGCTCCAAGTGAGATCCACTTCGAAACCGTCGCGCGTGCGCAGGCCGGTGACGGAGCCCGCGGGCCAGGCTTTGGGCAACGCAGGGAGCAGGTCGATCACGACCATGGGATCTGGGGTTTGAGACTTGGCGTCTGAGATTTGAGATTTGGTCATTTGCTCCGCAGGCGCCCACTGGTGGCTTTGCAGCAGCATTTCCACAACGCCGGCGGTGAAGCCGAAGTTGCCGTCGATCTGGAAGGGACCGCAGAGGTCGAAGAGGTTGGGCAGGGTACGCTTGGTGAGCAGGTGCGAGAGTTGGCGGTAGGCCATGTCACCGTCACCGACGCGGGCCCAGAGCGGAGCGCGCCACGCGTAGCTCCAGCCGGTGGAGCCGTCGCCTCGCCATTTCAGGAGGAGCTTGGCGGCGTCGTAAATCGTGGGATCGGCGGGCGTGATGTCGGCGCCGGGGTAGAGCGCCCAGAGCGGGGACATGTGCCGGTGGTTGTTGTTGGGCACATCCACGTCGGCGATCCATTCCTGCAGCTGACCGTGCCGGCCGACCTGGTTGGGCGGGAGCTTGGGCAATCGTTGTTCCAGATCGGTGACGAGTTCGGCATCGGTGCCGAGTTCGCGGGCGGCCTCGATGGTGGCGGTCCAGAGGAAGCGGATGAGCTGGTTGTCCATGGTCGGACCGGGGACGGTACCGCCCTGCTCGGGGGAATGCGACGGGCTGGTGATGAGCCAGCCGGTCTGGGGGTCGGTCACGAGGAAATCGACGAAGAAGAGCGAGGCTTCCTTCATGGCCGGGTAGGCGCGGTCGGCCAAAAAGGTGCGGTCGCGCGTGAAGAGCCAGTGCTCCCAGAGGTGATGGCAGAGCCAGGCCCCGCCGGTGGGCCAGAGGCCGTCGATGTTGTTGATCGGGGCGGTGCCGCGCCAGAGATCGAAATTGTGGTGCAGGACCCAGCCGCGGCTGCGGTAGAGTTGCGAGGCGGTGCGCGCGCCGCTGACCCGGAGGTCGTCAACAGCGGCGAAGAAGGGTTCGTGGCACTCGCCGAGGCCGGTGAGTTCGGCGAGCCAGTAGTTCATCTCAAAGTTGATGTTCGTCGTGTACTTGCTCTCCCAGGGCGGATTCGTCAGTTCATTCCACACGCCCTGGAGGTTGGCGGGCTGCGTGCCGGGGCGGCTGCTGGCGATCAGGAGGTAGCGCCCGTAGTTGAATTCCAGGGCGGCCAGGGCGGGATCGCCGTCGATGTTGCCGGCCTTGCTGGCGCGGGTGAGGCGTTCATTGGTGGGGAGGTCGGCCGCTGGCGTCGAACCGAGGTCGACGCTGACGCGCCGGTAGAGGCGCTGGTGGTCGGCGGTGTGGGTGGCCAGAATCGACGCATAGTCGCGCCCGCTGAGCTTCGTGAGGGTGGCGGCGCAACGCGCGCCCGGGTCGGCGGAGATGTCTTCCCAAGAGTTGAAGCTGGTGGCGGCGACGAGCAGCAAGGTGGCGGAGTTGGCGCCGGATATCACGAGGGTGTTGCCGTCGGCGCGCACGGAGCCGCCGGTGGCGGTGGCGCGCACGCGGGATTCGAAGCGCAGGCCGTCGGCTTGGACGCGGCCGGTGAGCGCAAGTGAGGCTTCGTGAGACGAGGGCGTCCCGTTTTCAAGGACGGACGTGCTCGCGGTCTTGTGCGGGGAATCCATCCGCACAGTGAAGGTGAGGGCCCCGGGCCGGCTCGCGGTGATGCGGACGGCGATGACGTTGTCGGGATAGCTGGCGATGACCTCCCGGGTGAAAGTGACGTCACCGACCGTGTAACGGGTGCGGGCGACGGCGGTATCGAGGTCCAGCTCGCGGCGATAATCAGCCGCGGCAGCGTGTCCGGGAAAGGAAAGCCGCAGGTCGCCGAACGGCTGGTAAGGCAACTGGCGGACGGGATCGCTGAGCATCTTGGCGCGGGCAAGGTCCTGGGCGGCGATGACTTTTCCCTCAGCGAGCAATTGCTGGACCTGCGGCACGATGTCGGCCGAGCCGGCGCGCACGTAGTTGTGGGGCTTGCCGAGCCAGAGGGTGTCTTCGTTGAACTGGATGCGCTCCTCGGCCGTGCCGCCAAAGACCATGGCGCCCAACCGGCCGCTGCCCACGGGGAGGGCTTCTTCCCATTTGGCGGCGGGGTGGGTGTACCAGAGTTGCTGGGTGGGAACGGTGGCGAGGGCGGTGGCGGCCGCTAGGATGAAAAGAATAGGGCCTATGGGACGCATAGGGAGTATGGAAAACAGGAGGGGCCGCCTCACTGGGCGTCGCGGTGGTCCACGTTGTTTTTCAGGTTGGTCCAGTCGGTCTTGGGTGCGCGGGGGTCGAGGCCGTTGATGAAATCCTCGATGTTGGTGTAGCCATCGCCGTTGAGGTCCTGGGTGGCGTCGGAGGCATCCTTCGGGTTGAGGCCGTGGGCGATTTCCCAGGCGTCGGGGAGGCCGTCGTTGTCGGCATCGGCGTAGGGCTGGCCCTCGTATTTCGGATAACCGCCGACCTGGTCGGGATTGGTGATGATACCCTTGGTGATCAGTTCGATCTGCTCGTCGATGTTCTTCTCGGTGTAGGGCGCCTGGATCAATTGCGTGCGCGTCTGGGCGGTGGGCTGGGCGACAGGCTTGCCGGAACGTACGCCGGCGATGATGCGGGTATCCACCGGGTCGCGGCGGGGCAGCGTGGCACCGGCATGCGCGAGCACGAATTCGTAGGCGGCGGAAGCCTCCTGGATCGGCAGGCGGGCGTGAGGCAGCGGGATGTCGGTCTTGATGCGGCCGAGGGCCACGGCGAAATTCTCGCCGCGCACATCGGGTTGCACGCCGCCGTCCCAGTTGTCGGCGGTGACCTTGGCGTTGCCCTCGACGATATTGCCGTGGACGTAGGCCTTGCCGAAGTTGTCGATGACGGTCTTGGAGCGCTCGGACTCGGGCTTGAGCAGGCGCCAGGCGATGGGACGGTCGGCCGGCGTGGCGGGGCCGGGCTTGAAATAGTTGTTGAAGATGTTGTAGAGGCTGCGGTGGTCGCCGCCGTCGACCGTGCGGTGGACCCAGTTGAAGAGCACGTTGTTCACGAAGGTGAAGTCACCATACATGCCGATGCTGGGGTTACGGCCGGCGTTGTCGGCCCAGAGGTTGTGGTGGAACGTGGAGTTGAGTCCGCCGATGGTGGAACCGAAGGAATGGTGGAAGGTGTTGAGGCATTCCGAGAAAATGGAGTTCTGGATCGTGATGTTGACCGTGGGGAGCTTGAGCTCCTTGCCGCCCCCGGGCGGCTGGTACATGTGGCGGTACATCGACATGTTCTCGTCGAGACCCCAGGAGGCGGAGACGTGATCGATCATGATATTGCCCGTGGGATTGCCGCCGATGGAGTCGTTGCGGTCGGTCACATCGGTCTGCCCGCGGCGGAAGCGCATGTGGCGGATGATCACGTCGTGGGTGTCCAGTTCGACGGTGTCGCCCGCGATGCAGACGCCGTCGCCGGGCGCGGTGTTGCCCGCGATGGTGAGGTAGGGGGCGCGGACGTTGATCTTGGTCTTGAGGGTGATGATGCCCGCGACGTTGAAAACCACGATGCGCGGACCGGCCGCTTCGCAGGCCTCGCGGAAGGAACCGGGGCCACTGTCCGCGAGCGTGGTGACCACCATCACCTTGCCACCGCGGCCGCCGAAGGAGTACATGCCGCCGCCCCACGCGCCGGGGAAGGCGGGGATGGAGGCCTGGGGCAGGTCGTGAGGGAGAGCGGCGCCGGGCAGGTAGGGTTTGCCCTTGGCCGCCCAGGCGGCGAGTTCGGCCGCGTGACTGGCAAAGATTTCATCGGAGCGACGGTCGGCGGCGGCCTTGCGCTCGTCGGTGACGCGTTGGAGGTCGGGGTTGATGCGCGGGTAGCCTTGGGCGAGGGCCGAGCCGGGAGCGAGGAGCAGGGAGCTGAGGGCCAGCAGGGCGAGGGCCGAGCTGAGAGCGAGGAGCGGGGAGCGGGGAGCCAGAGGGGTGGGGGCGACGGCCGAGAGGGGAGCAGGGAGATGGGAGCGGGGAGCCAGAGGGCAGGGCGTGGAGGGTTTCATGAGGTATGCGGTTAAATGGCTGGGAGTGGCTGGCGGCGAGATCGTGAGCGAGGGAGTCGGATGATGGTTCAGGGGGTGGCGGACTTTTTCCGTTCCATCATGTCTTTCTCGGCCTGTTTCATGTCGATGCCGGCTTTCGAAAGGTAATTGTTGATGCGGCCCTTGTATTTGCCGAACCAGGCGTGTTTCTCATCGGAGGTGCTGCCGTCCATGGCGTGCTCGCGGGCTTCGGTGAGCCAGGCGAGGATCTGGGCCTTTTGTTCGGCAGTCATTTGGGGAAGCATTTCCTGGTAGACACGGAAAGTGAGTGGGAGGACGCCATACGTGAGGCCGTCCTTCACCTGATCAATCTGGGCGGGAGTAAGCTCGGTGGCGAGACGGGAGAGGAAGTCGGCATGCAGGGCGGCGATTTTGGGTTCCGCGGCGGCTTTGGCTTCGGCGATCGCAGCGTTGGCGGCGGTCTTGTCCGGGTTCGCCTTGGCGGCCCTGATGGCGGCGTCGCGGGGATCGTGGATCGCGGCGAGATCGGCGTATTGGCGGGCGATCAGGTCGCGGACGCGCGCCGCCTGGGCGGTGTCCGACAGGGCCAGGGCGGCGACGATCTTGTCGGCGCGCTGGAGCTGGACGGCAGTCGGTTGATCAGCGGCTGGGGAGAGCCCGGCGACGAGGCCCAAGGCGAGGGCCAGCAGGGTACGGAGTGAACTGGATTTGCGCATGAGTTAATTGATCAGATTGACGAGTGGGTGCAGACAAATGTTTCACTCGGGTTAGGATGCGGGAGATATTGGGTAAAAGAAGCCCGATCCATCGCTGGATCGGGCTTGTTCGAAGCGGCGGGCGCGGTTCCGGCTTAGAATGTGCCCTTGATGCCGCAGGTGAACTGGACGCCGGTTTGACGGTAGTCGTCCCAGCGGGCGTAGGCCGGATAAAGGCCGAGGGCATCGTAGCGCTGCTTGTCGTTGCCAGCTTCGAGGATATTGCGCGCGCTGACGTAGAGGTTGGTGCGTTTGGTCAGCTGGTAGTTGGCGATCACATCGACCTTCAGGGCTGACGGGACGAACTCGCCGATGCTGACCTTGGTGCCGTCGGTCAGGGTGAACGAGGCCTTGTCGCCGTTGAAGACGTAGTCGCGCCACGCCCCGCGGACATTCAGGCTGAAACGCCTGGTGCTGAAGGAAACGCCACCGGTGGCGAGGTTGGAGGCGGAGGGACGGGAGGAGATGCGGTCCGTGTTGGTCTCCTCGCGCTTCGAGTGCGAGTAGGTGGCAAAGAACTGGATGCGGCGTCCGAAAGCACCCAGGAAACGCAGGTCCTGGGTGGCCTGCAACTCGAGGCCGCTCACTTTGCCGATGCCGACCCCGTTCACCGAGGTGCGGAGCTCCCAGTCCTCATAGTCGGCCGGATCGAAGCCGCCCGCAATGAGAGTCGCGTCAAACTCGGGGTCGCCGCTGAAGGAAACGACGTTCTCGGTGAAGTTCTTGATGCGTTTGATGTAGTAGCTGCCGCTGAACTTGCCGCCGGCGTCGGTGTAGTACGACAGTTCGAAGTCCCAGTTCTCCGAGCTTTCCGGGAGCAGATTGGGGTTGGCCACGGAGATGACGCCCCGCGGGATCGCGAAGGGATCCTCGCTTTGCGTGACACGGAAGTCGTTCTGGTTGCCCGAGAGCAGGCCCCGCGTGGCGTCCTCGATCTTGATGCGGCCCGAGGTGATGGAATAGGCCACCTTGGCCACGAGCTTCTTGGTGACGTCGTAGGACATGTTGAGGCTGTAGTTGGGGTCGCCCGAGGACTTGCCGTGAATGGGGGCGGTGAACCGTTCCAGCTTCGCGCGGGCAAGGGTGTTCGCGCCGATGGCGGCGGTCGGGTAGCTGATGCCCTTGGCGTCCAAGTCGGCCCGGAGCGCGGTGCCGATGGAATCGGTGGCGAAGAGCTTGGAATTCGTCTGGTCGATGCGGACGGACCCCGTGGTGGTGCCGAGCAGCGCGGGGTTGTTGTAGAGCGAGCCGTCGGTGTTCTTGAGATAGTTCCACCGGCCGTCACCGCGCGGGCCGTAGCCGTCGCGCGTGGAGGTCTCGTCGCGCAGGCCGGCGACGAAGCGGAGGCGATCATTGAGCGCGCGACCCTCGAACTGGGCATACCAGGCCTGGTTCTTCTCGAGGAGGGCCTTGGTCTGCCCGATCGTGCTCCAATAGTTCTCCTTCTCGTCATTCTCGGTCGGGGCGAACTTTGACGGATCGGCCAGGTACACATCATAGAGCTTGTAGCTGCTGGCGAATTGCTGCGGCGCAAAGCCCCAGCCCGGGGAGGTCCCGTCATAGGCGTCATCGAGCAACTCGGCCGCGGTCAGCAACGGGCCGTTGTAGGTCTCGCGGTAGCCGGTGCCGAGTCCCCACTTCTTCTTGTTGGCCTCCTCGTGACGGAAGCCCGCCTTGAAGGCGAGTTGGACGGAGCGCCAGGGGAGGAAGTCGAGTTCGCGCCGCAGGTCGAACTGGTAAAGCGTGTTCTCGTCCACCGACTCGGCGTTGCCGCGCTTGCCCTGGATGCCGGGGTTGTTCCAGTTGGCCAGCCGGGTGTAGTCAAACTCCTGCAACTCAAGGCCGGTGCGGTCGTAGGCGGTGATGCGGCCCGGGACGCCGTCGACGATGTCGTCAAACTTCAGCGTGCCGATGTTGGCGCTGACATCCAGGCCGGAGAAGTGGCCGTTCTCGAAGTCGAGGAAGGTCGCACGGGAGCGCGAATGGTTGGCCAGGGCGGTGACGTCCCACGGACCCTTGCGGTACGTGGCGCGGAGGTAGCCGCTGTGGGTCGTGCCGGATTTGTCCCGCGAGGTGATCGACATGTTGACGGAGTTGCTCGGGTTGTAGGAGTTCCCGGTGGCGGACTGGGCCGACGTCATGTACGGCTGCGAGTGGGTGTAGGTGGCGCCCCAGTCGATGGGCCGCTGGATGCGGTACTGCATGCGGCGATCCGTGTCGGAGGAGTCGTATTCCGAATACTGGTAATTTGCGGCGATGGCCAGTCCGGGGAAGGGCTTCCAGTCGAGCTTCATCGAGGCGGAGCTGCTGGTCGAGGTGCGGGGCGAGTCGGTCAGCGAGACGCGGGTGAGGAAGGGATTCTCGGCGCTGACCCGGCCGACGCTGTTGGTGGCCGCGGTGCCGTTGGCCCCGCCGAGGGGCCGCAGGTCGAGATTCACGTTGGAGATGCCGTATTCCGGGCGCAGGCGGCGGTTGGCGCTGTACTGGCTGTAGCGGGACGCGGACAGGGAGAAACCGAAGCGCTCGTTGACCGGCTTGATGTAGCTCAGGTCAAACCCGGGCTGGCCGGCGTACACCTTCTTGTTCGTGGCACCGACGACCTTGGCGAAGGGATTCAGGTGCTCCGAGTTCAGAACCACGTAGGCATTGTAGGTAAAGGATGGCCGGGCGTACTCGAAGGCCGACTTCGAGATGAGGTTGATCTGGCCGCCGACGGACTTCATGGGCATGTCGGGGGTGGCGACCTTGATCAGCTCGACGCGCGAGGCGTTGTTGATGGAGAGCATGTCGAGGCCGACCTGGTTGGTGAGACTGGCCTGGGAGGCGCTGGTGACGGGCACGCCGTCGATCATGATGTTGGTGTCTTCCGCGCCAAAACCGCGGACCGAGACGCCAAAGGCGTCGGTCGGGGCGATGTAGGTGCCGCCGTATTCGAGTTCCACGCCGGGGAGATACTTGATGAATTCACCCACGTTGCCGCCCGGAATCTCGCCGAAGGTGTCGGTGGAGATGACGTTCTTGATGTTCACGGAGTAGCGCTCCTCGGCGATGGCGATCGCGGCGGCGTTCTGGTAGCGCTCGGCGTTGACGACAAAGGGGTCGAGTTCGACCACCCCTTCCTTGCTGAGCTTCGTCACGGCGGACTGGCGCAGCAGGATGTTCCGGGTGACAGCCTGGCCGGCGGGGACGTTGACGCTCAGGCGCAGATCGGGCTCACCGACGTAGGTGGCCTGCAGCGTCTGTTCACCGGCCGGGACATTGGTCAGCACAAAGCTGCCGGACTCGTCGGTGACAGCGGACAGGCTGGTCCCGGAGACGGAGATCTTCACGTTCTTCATGTAGGCACCGCTGGTGGCGTTCTGGGCCTTGCCGTGGATGGTGCCGGTGCCGCCGGCCGCCTGGGCGAGGATCGAGGCCGGGGCCAGTACGGCCAGGGCCAGGGCGGTGGCGAGGCACCGGAAAAGATGATTCAGGGAAGGCAGGGGGCATGCCTGCGGTGGAGGTGTGCGCATATCAGTTATGATGTTTGGGGTTTTGACCGTGACGGGGTATCACGATCGCAGCCTGAATCGAGGGATCGGCCTTCTTCCGTTGGGGTGGATGAAAACGATCAAAGACTGCACTTCGCTTATAACAGGTGCGGAGCAGTCACTCTTCCGGATTTGCTCAGCCGACTGCCCGTATCGTAACCATTCTTGCCCGGACGAAATCCGAGTCGGCGATCGGTCGGGCCGTGATGCTGACCGCCGAACGCGCCGGCTTCAGCCGACAAGCCGCGGAAACCGCGTGCGAAAAACACCCGGCGGGCGCGGAGAGAGAGAAGGAGAAATCCCGAATTCTCCTCTGAAAAAACAGTTTTCCGGCGCCATGCATGCGGGCCGCGCGCGTCGCGGCCAGGGTAGTAAAGAAACTGTCGGGGCGCGGCGCCGCTTCGCGAAAGGCGACAAAACCAGTCCCGGAAAACCTGATCCGCGATCGGAATTTATCCCGTCAAATGTCCACCTGACATTTAGGTCAGAATGGCGCCGGCGACAAAAAAGGCCCGGTCTGAAAAGACCGGGCCCGGGAATGCTGAGGAGTCAGCGAACGTGACGACTTACCACTTGCCGTTCACGCCGAAGGTCCAGACGACGCCGAACTCGCGGCGGTCAAAGTACTGGGCGTAGGCGGGGAGAATACCGAGGTCGTCCTTGTTGATCTGTGCACGATAACCCTTGAAGATATCGCGACCGCTGAGGAACAGGCTGTAGTTTTTCGACAGCGTGTAGTTGGCGGTCAGGTCGACGTTGACCTGGGATGGCTCGAAGCGGCGGAGATAGTTCTTGGCGCCGTTGACATCAGGCAGGTTGGAGCGGGCGATTTCGTTCTGATTGCGGTAGGTGCCGCGCAGCTGGATGGAGAGTCTCCGATCCGAGTACTGCAGGCCGGCGCCCGCAAAGCGGTTGGCGGACATCTTGATGGTGGAGACCGCCGGCACGACCGTCACAATGCTGCCCGACGGCGTGGTGATTTCGACGGGGTTGGGGGCGCTGGGCTCGGGCAGGCTCTTCAGGGTCAGGCTCGCGAAAGCGCTGAAGCGTTTGCCGATGCTGCCGAGGAAGCCGAAGTCCTGGCTGCCCGAGAACTCCCAGCCGCTCGTGTGCTGCTTGGTGGAGCTGTTGCTCGAGGTCCGGAGGATCCAATCGTCGTAGGCCACCGGATCCAGGCCGAGCGCCGACAGGACCTGATTGAAACCAGCGGTGCCCGAGTAGGTGCTGTAGGTTTCGATCTGGTCCGTGACGTCCTTCATGTAGTAGGAGACCGAGAGCTTGCCGCCGGAGTTGGTGTAGTAGGAGACTTCACCGTCCCAATTGTTGGACGTCTGGGGCTTCAGGTTGGGATTGGCGACGGTGATCGTGCCCTTGGTACCGTCGGCCGGGATCGTGGTGTTCTCGTTGATCTGGAACTGACCGCTGCTGGACACGAGCCCGGAGGTGCCGTCCTGCAGGGCGGGGAGACCGAAGGAGCGCGACCAAGCCAGCTTGAGATCGATCTTGGGCGTGAGCTTGTAGACCGTGCTCATGCTGTAGGAAGGCTTGCCGGTTTGCTTGGCATCGACGGGAACGTTCGGGATGTTGAAGAGCATGGCGGATTCGATATCCGTGCTGGTCGCACCAAGGACGTGGTCGGGATAGGAGATGCCAGCGGCCGTCAGCGTGGACCGGAGGGCGGCACCGGCCGTCGTGAAGAGCGGGCTGGTGGCCTGGTCGATGCGGACACCGGCCGGATTGGCCGAGTCACGGTAGAGCGTGCCGTCCTTGTTCTTCACGTAGTTCCACTTGGGGTCGCGATAGGGGCCGCGGCCCTTGCGGGCAACCGACTCCTGGCGGAGACCGCCGACGAAGTAGAGGCGATCCTTGAACATCTTGCCGCTCATCTGGGCATAAAGGGCGTCGCGCGTTTCGGTGAGATCGATCTGCTGACCCACGTAGCTGTTGTAATTATTGACGGCCTGGGCGCCGGTCGTGGGGGCGTAGAAGATGTCCCGGGCTTCGTTAATGTCGAACAGCTTGTAGGTGGAACCCCATTCCTGGGCGGGCAGACCGTAGCCGGGGCTGACGCCGACGTAGGTGTCGTCATAGACATCATTGATCGGGAAGGTTTCGCCGGCCTTCAGCTCCTGGTTGTAGTTGGCGCCGACGCCGAACTTCTCCGACTTTTCCTGATCGCGCCGGACACCGGTCTTGAAGGTGAGGGAGTTGATGCCGAGGAAGTTGATGCCGCCGAGATCGCGCTGCACATCGAGCTTGTACAGGCCGTTCTTCCTGCGGGAGGAGGATTCGCCGGACTTGGCGACCACGGCGTCGGGCGTGTAGTTGGAGAACTTGGTGTAGTCCAGGGGAGCGCCGCCGTTGGACGGGCGGGCGAAGGTCTCGATCTTGCCGGGGATACCGCCCTGGATGTTGAGCATGTTGACGCGGCCGGGGTTCAGCTTGAAGGACACTTCGGAGAAGTGGCCGTTCTTCCGATCCTCGAAGGTCGTGAGGGCATTCGAGTAGCTGCCGCTGGCGGTGATGTTCCAGCCAGCCTTGATGAAAGAGTAGGAGAGCTGGGCGCTCTTCGTGCTGCCTTCGACGTCACGCGTGGTGACCGTCATGTCCAAGGTGCTGTTGGCGATGCTGCCGGTGGTGGCAGTAGGGTTCCAATCCAGTCCTGCCGCGGTCGAGAAAGTCGGGCGGACATCGAGGCGGCGCTGACCCTCCGCGCTTGAGTACTGGGAATACTGCACGTTGGCCTTGACGATCTGATTGGGCGTCGGCTTCCAGTCGAGACGGAGGTTGCTGGAACGCTTTTCGTTCATGCGGGCGATATCCGTGACCCGGAAGCGGGTGAAGGCAGGATTGTCGACGGTCTGGGCGTTGCCGGCCAGGTTCTTGATCGAGGCGGAGCCGGAGGTGGTGTAGGTCGACTCGGCGCGATGGCTGGAGTTGAACTCGTTGGCGCCGCTGCCGGTGAAGGAAATGCCGAGATTGGAACGCAGCGGAACCGAGATACTGAACTCAAGGCCGGGGGTGGTTTTGTAGGTGTGCTTGTTGACCGGGCCCGGGGTCTTGCTGAGCTTCGGGGGCTGCTGGTCATTGAAATTGAAGAACACGCGCGCGCTGTAGGTGGCCTTCGGCAGTTCGAAGGCGCTCTTGGAAATCAGGTTGATCTGACCGCCGATGGAGTTGTTGGGCATGTCGGGCGTGGCGACCTTGATGAGCTCGACGCGCGAGGCGTTGTTGATGGAAAGCTGGTCGAGACCGACCTGACGGGTGAGCCCGCCGGGGGCCGCGTTGGCGACCGGCATGCCGTCGATGAGGATGGCGGTGTCTTCGGCACCGAAACCACGGATCGAGACGCCGGAAGCGTCGGAGTCGGAATAGCCCTGGTTGTTGCCGTTGTAGGCACCGTAGGAGATCTGCACGCCCGGGAGGAACTTCACGAGTTCACCGACGTTGTTGCTCGGGATGTCGCCGAACTGGTCAATGGAGACGACGTTCTTGATGTTGATGGAATTGCGCTCCTCGGCGATGGCGATGGCGCGGGCGTTCTGGTAGCGCTCGGCGTTGACGACAAAGGGGTCGAGCTGCACGACGCCATCCTTCTCCTTCATGGCGGTGGCGGATTTGCGGAAGGTGAAGTCCTGCGAGACGGCCTTGCCGGACTCAACCGCGACCGTGGCGGTCTGATCGGTCTCGCCCACGTAGGAAGCCTTGAGGATCTGTTCGCCGGCCGGCACGTTGGTGAGCACGAAATTGCCGAATTCATCGGTGAGCGTCTCCTGGGTGGTTCCGGTGACCGTGATCTTCACATTCTTCAGGAAGGCGCCGTTGCTGGCGTTTTCGACCTTACCACGAACGATGCCGGTGCCCGCTTCGTTTTGCGCCAAAGCGGTCGTGAGGGTCAGGGTGGTCAGGGTCAATGCGGTGGCGAGGCACCGGAAGAATTGACGCACAGGGGCAGAAAGATCAGCCCGATGGTAGGGTGAGGACATAGTTCTCAGGGGTTGGTGTTGGAATCGTGGAGCATGGCGCCACGAAGGCTTAGGGTGGGGGTGACGGGGGGCCTGTTTGCCACGCCGGGGCGTGACCGAACAATGAGACAACAGGTGAATAGGTTTATAGCAGGTTTGGGTGGAACCCTCTTCCTGAAATGAGGGTAAATATTCCGGTATTCTAACCCGCTTTTTCATGGGCGATTGCCCCTCGATTCCGCCTCTAGGTGGGAGGGGGTCCCGCCGATTGGGATGCGGATCGGAAATAAACCGCTGAAACGGACTATTATCCGGGCAAACGCGCCGATGCGCGACGGGCTCCCAGCTCGGCATGAATCTGCGGTTCGAGGCGCTCGTATTTGCCGTAGAAGAGCACGGGCAGCAACGCGCCGGCAAAGGCGAGCGCGGGGAGCCAGACGACGCTGAATTCGATGGCGCGCAGGGTGGCGGGATTCTGGGCCACTTTGGGCACGTAGCCCGACGCATCGATCAGCCACATCGGCAGCGCGCCACCCAGGCCCGCACCGGCCTTGAGACAAAAGGCGGCGCCGACGGCGGTGAGCAACCCGGCGGCGCGGATGCCGGTTTTCCATTCGCCGAAATCCACGCTGTCGGAGAGGACCGAGAAGGGCATCGCCATGGCGGCACCGCTGGCGACGAAGGTGACGGTCCAGCCCGTGAGAATGAGTGCGACCGAGTGGTCGAGGCGGAGTCCGGCGTAGACGATGAGCTGGCCGGCGATCATGCCGGCGAGACCCAGGGCCCAGACGACCGTCTTGGAGGCGCGGCGGCAGAACCAGGGCAGCAGCAGCGCGGTGGCGAGAGAGGCGAAGTCGAGGCCGTTGGCCAGTTTCAGGAGATCCGGCCGCTGCAGCACGTACTCGAGGAAGTGCGGGGCGACCGTCACGCGCGCGATGAAGCCGATCCAGAACAGGAAGCTGCTGGCAAAGATGATAAACCAAGGCCAGTTCCCGCGCAGGGCGCCGAAGGTGCCGCGCAGGGGCAGGGGCTTGGACTCGACGGGGACGGTTTCCTTCAGATTGCGAAACGCCAGCATGAAGAGTCCGAATGACAACGCGGCAAAGAGGGGCACGGCCAGCATGAAGCCGCGCCGGTCGTCGCCGCGGCCGAGCAGGTGCACCAGTTCCAAACCGATGAGATTGACGATGAGCACGCCCACCTTGGAGCCGAGCATGCGAAAGGTCGTGAGGGTGACGCGCTCGTGCGGATCCGCGGTGAGGGCGGAAAGGATGGAGGTGACCGGCGTATTGATGCCGGTGTAGAGGATGTTGCAGGCGATGTAGGTGACCGCCGCATAGGCGACCTTGGCGCCGTGGCTGAGGTCTGGCGTGAGAAACGTGAGCACGCCGAAGATCGTGAAAGGACCCGCAAGCCACAGAAACCACGGCCGGCTCTTGCCCCAGCGGCTGCGGGTGTGGTCAAAGACCAGGCCCCACAGCGGAGCGTCAACCGCGTCGACCCAGCGGGCGATCAGCAAGATCGTGCCGACGGTGGCCGGGGCGAGGCCGTAGGTGTCGGTGTAGAAGTACGGCAGGTACCACATGATCCAGCAGAACATGAGCTGCCCGGCGACATCGCTGGCGGCGTAGCTAAAGCGCGTGGTGAGGGTGGTCTGCGAAGACATTTGGCGGGGCGGGAGGACTTTTAGATTCAGAATCGTGAAATCGGGCAACGGAGAATCGGGAATCTTAAATCTCGGACAGGAGAATCGGCGCGCGGGATTTTGGGTTTATGCTGCCCGATTTTCAGTTTTCAAGATGAGGACGCGAGAGAGGGGCAAGCGTGCTCTTGGATGATTGTCGTCGGTTGCAATCGAAGCGACACACCCCGGCGCTGCGCGCCACCCCTCTTGATCCGGACTCATGCAGCTGAGCTGTCCTTTGGCTCTCATTATCGCTCCACCAATTTGTGTGTGTAGGGGCGTCGCTTGACGACGCCCGCAAGGTCGCCGGCGATCTACCAATTCCCGGGCGCCGTCAAGCAGCGCCCCTACGGTTGACTGCATGAGTCCGG
>Ga0208117_100381_pt1 | contig 14693 bp, 15 predicted proteins | sample LakWasMet26_LOW6_2_FD_183870 | JGI IMG/M metagenome (GOLD analysis project Ga0208117, IMG submission 183870) | Freshwater sediment methanotrophic microbial communities from Lake Washington under simulated oxygen tension - Sediment Metagenome... | ecosystem: Environmental > Aquatic > Freshwater >...
GGGAAGAACTGCTTTGCAGTCTCCGAGCGCACTGATCCATATACGACCCAGTCGTGCCGCTCACTCAATACCCGGAAGGTCGTGCTGCCTATCATGCCGCTCGCCCCCAACACCAAAACTCTCATCACTTTTTCCCAAAAGACAACGTTAATTCATGCAGATGATCGACTAATTGATCCACCAGTCGGTCATGATCGAAATGTTCACGGAAATAGGCACGTCCATTTTGGCCGATTTTTTCCCGTTCCTCTGCGGACATCCTGTATAGACGCAATATGCCGTCGGCAAGGGCAACAGCATCTTCAGCCGGAACAGCCAAGCCGGCATTAGCTTCGCGCACTATTCTCGCACCTTCACCATTCAAACAGGCCAGAATTGGCTTGCCGACAGCCATATAGGCTTGCACCTTATTAGGAATCGTCGCAGCAAAAATAGGCTGATCCGCCAATGTGACCAATAATGCAGCAGCCTGCCTCATTAAACCCGGCATAGTTTCTACCGGGTATCTCCCTGCAAGATGAAGATTACTCAGGCCGAGTACCTCAACCTGCTCGCGCATCCAATTCCAACGGCTGCCTTTCCCCAGCACCACAAAATTGATCTCAGGGTAATCCCGCAATATCTCTGCCGCCGCAATGATAACCTCGACAGCCTGCCCTACTCCGACATTACCTGCAAAAAGCACAGGGAACTCACCCGCCAAACCAACAATATTCGGCAATGGCATGTCGGGGGGACTATAGAATGCAGACTCAACCGAATTGGGATAGTACACAATCGGTTTGCCATGGGCCAACCCTGCAACAGGCGCCTGAAATGCTCTTGATTGAACCAGCAGTAAATCCGTATGGCGATAGACAAACCGCACCATACTTTCAAGCAATTTCAATATCCAGGGATTATTAATGTAACCTGTGGCTTGTGCGCTTTCCGGCCACAAGTCCTGCACCCATAAAGCCACAGGACAGCGTTTCAGCCAGCCCAGAAAAGAGGCCGGAATCGCCTGAAAAATCGGGGATGGAGCGTAAACAAGAATCGCATCATAGCTTTCCTGGCGTAATAACCACGGTGCGAACAACAGCCCTGAAACAATAAACGACAAATAATTTAATGCCAGTTTAATGGCATTTTTACTGCCTCTGGCAATAAGCGGTACGCGATAAATTTTTATGCCGCACCAATCTTCAGTGCTGCATCCCCATGCCCGATAGCCCTCAAAAATATCACCATCCGGATAATTCGGCTTTCCTGTTAAAACGGATACCTCATGTCCACGCTCTTTAAGAGTCAAAGCAAGATCATTAATACGAAAAGACTCGGGCCGGAAATATTGGCTAACGATAAGGATTTTCATCAGGTTTTAACAACCCTATTATTCCAATACACTAAAGAATTTATTAGCAAAATAAATTAAAAATAAGTTTAAGTAAATCGACCCAAAAAGTAAGTACTTTGGCCTGAAACATATCCAAAACAGGGTATTCCATAAACCGCAATCTGCGCTGGCAGAGAGCTGAAAGTAATATCTTGACCGCCTACTTGAATGCAATACGTCTATTGCCGCCGCCAATGGTTTATTCTGTGGGGCATCTATTTCCAGCGTCTCAAGACTCCTGATGTATTCTGAATACCCTTAACCATTCCTGGCTTTTGACACCCCAAGATTGGAATCCGTACTAAACGCTGACGTTCAGCGCGCCGTTAAACCTCACACAAAACAACAACGCTTAGCGCTGTCGGCAAGACGAGCCCACTCATGCAGCCACATCTTCCGCCGACAGCATGAACGCCCTAGGCTTAAAGCCCAAGTCTCGCGCAGCCTCAGCATGATCAAACACCAAATCACGGTTCATACGCTCGGCCATGGCGGTCGACCATTGCCGATAGCGCCGCAAGCGGCGCAACATAGCCACCGCCAGGCGGAAAGTCCAAAGCGGGACAGTCAGCAAGCGCGGACGTCGGCAGAGGGCAGAAAAAACACGAGTGACCATGTTGCGATAAGTGAGCGTCTCGCCTCCGGAAATGTTATATGCCCTGTTCGCCGCACAAGGCGCCCGCAAAGCGGCCAGACATGCGCCTGCTACATCCGCTACGTAAATAGGCTGGCGCAAGCCGCTTGCCTCGCCAAACAAGGGAAAAAAGCCAAACCGCCGGATGAAGCGCGCAATCTCGGCGATATTTTTGTCCCGCCCCAAACCATAAATCAACGTAGGACGCAGAATCACCCATTCCACCCCGCGGCTTTCCGCCCACTCCCGCACCCGCGCTTCCGCATCAGCAAGCCGAAGTGCTATAGCCTGTTCCTCCGGGTCGGTGGAGTCATCCTTGGTAAACCGACTGGTGGAAGACACGACCACCACGCGCCTCGCGCCCTGCGCATCAAGCAAGGCAAAATAATCCGGCAACACCCAAATAGGGGCGACGCAAATCCAAAACGAAATGCTCTTCTCACCCGCGCGCGGGAGGTCCGGCGGCGGGGTTGTTACCGTTTGATGCCCGGAGCGAATGGCTAATGACTCCATCAGAGGAGCCGGTGAAGAGGGAGCAAGCCGCCGCCACGCCACCCTATCACCGCTCTGCTCGACCGCCGACCGCGAGAACGCCGTCACCTGCCACCCTGCCTCAGTCAGCATCGGCAGTAGACATGCCCCCACCGAACTGGTCGCACCAAGAACACCTACAAGGTTTAGTTGTAATCCATCACCCTCTGGGAGAGAGGTCATGGGAATCGCGTTATCAACCATGCCCAAAGCCCAACGCCTGTCCGGCACGTTTGGCCGAGTAGTAAGTAGCCACGAGGCCAAACCGCAGCCACACGCCTACCACAACCAACCCCATCAGCGCCCCCGGATACTGGTGTCGAAAGAATTTCTTGTAAAACCGTATCATCCCCTTATGCTTGTGCCACTCGACAAACACCGGCCGACTTCTTCCGCAAACGCCTAACGCGTGGGTAATTTGCGCCGATGGAACGAACAGAATTTTCCACCCTTGTTGTCCGAAGCGCATGCACCAATCCAGGTCTTCGCAATGTAAAAAGTAACCTTCATCCCATTCTCCGACATCCTGCATTGCCTCACGCCTGACCATCATGCAAGCGCCGGAAATGGCCTCCACCTCAATGGCGTGATCCGGCAACGGTTGTTTATGCAAGTGAAAATCAAAGAACAGGCGCGGCCAGCGATCCGAAAAACTTGCCAGCCAAAATGCACGCACAAAAGAACGCCAAGGCGTCGGTATAGCCCGACGGCCGCCTGCCTGTTCGGTTCCGTCCGAATTAGCAAGCAAGCCGCCGACCATACCCACGCGTTCACCCTCACGTAGAGCTTCCAACAACGTGACCAACGTACCCGGTTTGAAGCAACAGTCCGGATTAAGGAACAGCAGGAATGGAGCAGAAGCAACGCGTCCTCCACTATTACAAGCCGCAGCAAAACCAACATTGGTTGGGTTTTCAATTATCTGCACGCATGGTAGGCCTCGCAAAGCATCCAAACTGCCATCCTTCGATGCATTATCAACTACGATAATTTCGATCTCCAGTGGACAACTCAGTAACGAATCGACACAGCTCCGCAATAACGCCCCTGCGTTATAATTGACGATAATTGTTGAGATCACTGCACTCATATTTCTTTTTCACCCAATTTTGTTGTGATCATTTGCTTATCCAACTGTCTCATCACAATTGCTAACTGATCCTTTATTACTTAGCCGGTAGAGCGCCTGTTTTTTGTTCAATTTCAACGAGTATCCGTCTTAACTCCCCACGATATTGATAAATATTATTCAATAATGTGTCTTGCCTGATCCTGGTTATCTTCATAATTATGGGCAATATCGTTACGAATCTCGCGTAAAACAAACCACTCTTCCACATCAACAATATGCAGTTTTTCCAGCTCATTGAGAATATCCAAAAACGGGCGATCAACATTTTCGCCCTGATAAAGCAAAAAAGCCTTGAACAACTTGGCACCAATCGTATCCTGTGCTTTTGAGAATCGATAAATAATCTGATCAGCAAACGCCAACTCACTCCTGTTGGTTAGTAAATCGGCGAACTGTTCCTGAGCAATCGGAAATCGATACTTTTTACCCAGTTCGTCAAGCGCTTCATCAATTCTTGCCAAGTGTACATAGGCTTCGTGCAGGTTTTTTTGGAACTTCGTTTGATAAACTAAAGCTGTATTGACCATTTTTTCGCCTCTTGCTCAATCAGCCGATCTTCGTCTTCATTAAAGACCACATCAATTTTTTGTTCTCCGATTTGACGCTTCAACCTGGCTAAAAAACGAATCTTTTTCTCGAACAAGCCCTCTTTATCGGTCGTGCGGATAAACAAATCGATATCACCGCCCTTTTTAGAATCATCTACGCGACTGCCGAATAAAAACACAGCCACATTCTCACCAAACGCTCTTATAGCTTCAGCTTTGATAATTGCTTGATAAACTGGAGACAATCTCACTGAACACTCTCTTTTATAAGGAATCAACATTTGCGACAACAGAAAGAGACTATTGTAACTACCGGGCATGTAAGATCAATGCTTGGAATCTACCATAAAACCGGCTCCATAAAATAACCCTATTTATTCTTGTCCGGTTTTATCATAAGTAATCATGCTGATCTAACTGACGCCAAATCACGGCACCCCGCCTGCGCAACGGGAATCAGACAATGCTCACCAAATTCGGTGTCTATGATACACGACAAAATCGCCATACTGCCCATCCATTGGTGGCAGCCGATCCAGCATGGTAGAGCCACCGTTCCCGACACGCTATTGAATCAAATGGTAAAAATGCTTATCGGCACAACCAGGCTTATAATGCTGAGGCCATATCCAATAAGAGCCTTAACCGTTTTTATTGATAGTAAACATTATTCCGCGTTGCAAATCTCCATTTAATACTCGACCTATGATGGTGGCTGCACCTCCCCACATGATAGCGAGGATTCTCGGCAGTTTTAAAATGGGCGCAACCCAAAAGTAGAAACAGCACCGCCCCCTATACCTATTTAAAAACCGTTGATAGGTCACCCCAATATCGCCGGTTTTATTTAATCTCTGTCTAAATAAATAATAAGGAAAATATCCTATAAGTAAACGTGTTTCAATCGCGGCTATAGCTTTTGTTGTCAACCCTATCTCGCGATAACTATCCAATATCCGGCCTAAATTCTCCACAAAAACTTTTGCAAAATCGTAACCTCCGGAATTGTTCCGCTTGCATGCAATCAAGTAACGATTTACAAATAAGTTTTCTTGGGATCCAAGCGCCGCGCGAATAACCAGATGGACTTGCACGAGATTCTCACCACAAAAATCTCGTGCATCTAGTTTCGGTAAGATTGATTTATGAATCACACAGGAGGAAATCAACGTCATCAATGAGCCAATTGCAGCTAAAAATAATCCCGCATCCAGAAATGCTTTTTCAGACCCGCCTGCACCAGGGTACTCTTGGCGAAAATCATTATCGAAACCATAAGGGCGCATACATACCACACCATATTTTTCTGTCCTGAGCCGTTCCAGCAACCATGGCAATGCCTTATCAACAAGCAAGTCATCATCTCCAAGAATAAGCACATACTGACCAGTAGCCAAATTGAAACATTGGGCGATATTAGCATCTGAACCGATATTTTCTTCATTACGAAGATAACTTAGATTCAAACCCATATCTTTAGCTTGATCAACAACCTCTGAAGTATTGTCAGAGCTATAGTTATCAGAAACTATAACCTCAACACTTCCAGGCTCGCATCCTCCTAATTCCTGATGAAGCTGTTTAAGCGTTTTCTCTAAAAAAAATGCACGATTCCATGTAGGAATCGCCACTGTTAATAGCGGCCGTTTGTCAATCATGGCCCAGTCTCCATTTTGCATTACACTTGTTCCACAAACGCACAGAAACAGGCAAGATAAAAAGCAATTGTATCGATAATATCACCATGACCACGCCCTGCGCAGAATAACGAGAGGCGGCCCAAAAAGCGGTAGGTAACGTCACTAGCGCTCCTGCAAACGACACCCAAACCAAGGGTTCTTTACGAAAAGAACGCAATTGTGCCGCCAAGGCTCCATTGATATGATTAAAAAAAGCAATTCCCATAAGCCCAACAAAAGGCCAAAACGATAAAACACGGCTTGCGTAAATAGTTTTTTCCAAATAATAAAAATGTAATCCGCAAAGCATCAATGCACCACCCAGAAAAGCCAACACGGATACTACAAAATCCTGAGCAAACACCTTATCAAGAAGATTCCAATCCTGCCGTCCTGCAGCTTGCGCCATAACAGGCACTCTCCGAGCAATCCATGACTGGGCCAGCAAGCCAAGCATGTTGGCAATACTTAAAGACAAACCCATTTGCCCGGCCACCTCTGCTCCTTGGTAATAAAAAAGGATAGGGGTATAAATCTGAGTCAAAAAATATCCACTTAACCAACTCAAGCCGATACGCCATTGCAATGGCCATATTTCATGCGACCAGTGGATATGACTATCGCCCATGCGCCATGCATTGTGAAGTAAAGCAGGCCGGCAAAAAATCAGCCACGCAAGAACCACGAGAAATCCGATAGAAGGAATCATAAATGGCGCCCACAATCCCCCGCCTATACTCAAAACAGCCCAGCACCCTATCGAGCCAAACACCCCTTGCAAGAGCCGTATCCCATATGCTTCACCAACACGCCCACTACCTTCCACCAAAGCTAAAAAAGGAAGCGCCAAGATATTAACCGCCGTAGCAATTACCAAACATATCCACGGCCATTGCCACTCAGTTATTAAAAGCCACGCCTCGCTATCTTTCTCGCCAAAAAAAATCAGCCCTGCGGGAATCATCAAAAAACAAAAAGCCAACCCGAGAAGCAAATACAAGCGTAAAGATTGCCCGACAAGACTTAAGAACTGCTCTTTACTTTCACCAACGACACGCCCTTTACCAAGCCACTTCATATTAATGAAAAGGTGGGCCGAGAATTGTACAAGTACGATTGATAGACCCAGATCGAACAGAGTATAAAGCGCGGCCAAACTTAAGAAGCTGTAGTACCAGCCTTGTTGAATCGACGTTAGAAAATGTGTAAGCAGTAAAATCGTCACCAGACCCGATAGAGCCTGCCAAAGACGCTGTGCAAAAATTACCGTAATATCAAACCGCATTCCCCTCTACCTAAAATTTTGCACAACACAAAGATGATTTTTGACTGGTTGGATTCAAACCAATAGTGGAGAAATTACTACATAACATTATTGCGGCATTTGGAGATACTCGTTTGAATAATGCGCTGTGGGCTTGCAATTGATCTTCTGCACTCCCACCTGAAAGACTCGCACTCAAAGAAAAATATGTGAATGAAATTAGATGCGAATTCTGTTTTAATGCATCGTATGTCATGTCATCCATCATTATTTTGGTTATTTTATCGTTTATATCACAAGCTTGCTTCAATTGATTCACATCTGCTCGTACACTACCCCAGTCTGTATCTAGCGCTAAAGAAGGCCCAACTTGACCAGACTGAATCTTTGGCCTAATTATTTCGAATGTCAATATGGCGCTATAAAAGCAGGTTAGCAGACTAATCACTCCAATTTGCCTCAACACCCATCTTAATTTACTGGCAGAAAATGAGAGCACAATACCGTTAGTAATGGTCATTAAAAGGTTGAGATAAAAAGATCGGTAAAAATTAGTGGCCGCGTCATACACAAATAATACAAGCAGCGAACCAATTGCAAAAAATATAAATAAATAAGGAGCAGAACCGTAGAGCCTCTCTTTTATTGTTAACTCATTAGTTGAGATAAAGAGCTTCTTTACAATCAACATTCCTGAATAGCTAGCTATTGCAAAAGAACAAAAAAGATTCAGCGATAGCAAAGATGTAATAACTTCATTTATCAGCTTTACAACATATTGCCCAACCATGCTCGTAGGTATCGCTGAAGGCAGGTAACTAACATCATAAACTTCTTTAAACTGAAATTGACCGGCATAACGCCAAAACTTATCCCCTAAAAAAACTACACTCTGTAACAATCCTTTTTCGTTATAAGCTCCAATAATAGTCATCGCAGAAATGAAACGCTCAAGAGCCGGAAGTTCTGGACAACGAAAATGAAATTGTTGAATACTTGCCCACCCCCCTATAAATACAATACAAATAGCAACGATGGCTAAGGTTCTAGCATATTGGGAAATATCACTTCTAAACAAATATAATGCTAACGGTAGCATAGTAAGTGGTATAAAAATAACGCCTTGGACATGTAGATAAAGCGATAACAAAGCAATAAAAGTTAATCCACTAATCACTAAGCCCGCTACTAACTCACTATATCTATAAACATGCAGTAAATAATAACTAACTAAACATGCCATTCCATGCACCAGCAAAGCCCACTCTGGTCGCGACAAAATTAAACCTGAGCCAGAAACACCAATAAATCCAATGAGAAAGATACCAGATGCCCAGCCAAAACGACTTTTCGAGATTAAGGAAAGTGCTACCAAAACTGACAGAAAAAGACTTATAAAAGGAATAAAGCGTATACCCCCCCATTTTGGCAGACTATCAAGAATCGAATAAAAAGCCGCTACAGGATAGAAAATCGGGTGGGTAACCTTAAAGTTAGACACACAGGCAGGGTAAAGCCCGTATTGTAAGCCACCATCAACAAACAAGCGTGCTCCATTGAGACGAAAAGACACCTCATCAGGATAAATTGGCATGCAAGTCCAAACTAACAAGTACCCAAAAACAACGGCTGCCACAATCAAATAAGGATGGCAAAAAATAGCCCGAACTCGCTTCACCGAATTGCCATACTGACCTTAAGCACATCAACAACCTTATTTTGCTTGTACTCAGTTAGACCTACCCATAGAGGCAAACGAACCAAACGCTCGGATTGATCAATGGTCACAGTAAGAGAACCTTGTGTCCGTCCATAATGTTTTCCGGCTGGTGATGAATGCAGCGGCACGTAATGAAACACAGCCCCGATGTCGTTGCGCTTGAACTCATCCAGCACTATCTGCCGATCAATCTCAGGCGCGAGCAGCACGTAGTACATGTGCGCATTGTGCTGGCAGCCATCAGGTATGATAGGACGACGAAGAATACCCTTGGATTCCAGCGGCTCAAGCATTTCATGATAACGCTGCCAGCTGACCAAGCGGTCTTGTGTAATGCGATCTGCTTCTTCAAGTTGCGCCCAAAGGAACGCGGCAATCAACTCCCCTGGCAGAAACGAAGACCCGACTTCCTGCCATGTGTATTTATCCACCTCACCGCGGAAAAAGCGACTGCGATCCGTGCCTTTTTCCCGGATGACCTCAGCTCGCAAGGCCAATTCAGGATCGTTAACCAGCAACGCCCCACCTTCGCCTGAGATCACATTTTTTGTCTCGTGGAAACTATAGGTGCCAAGGTCACCTATACTGCCCAAAGCGCGTCCCTTATAGCTTGCCATTACGCCCTGCGCTGCATCTTCCACTACTTTCAGATTATGGCGTTTGGCGATTGACATTATCGTGTCCATTTCACAGGCCACGCCAGCATAATGAACGGGCGCAATCCCTTTAGTGCGAGTCGTAATGGCAGCCTCAATCAAGCTCTCATCTAAGTTCAGCGTATCTTCCCGAATATCCACGAAGACCGGTACGCCACCTCTCAACACAAATGCATTCGCGGTAGACACAAAGGTATAGGAAGGCATGATGATCTCGTCGCCCGGCTGAATATCCAGCAACAAGGCAGCCATTTCCAGGGCACCGGTACAGGAGTGGGTCAGCAATGCCTTACTGCAACTCGTACGCTTCTCCAGCCACTCATGACAACGCTTAGTGAACGGGCCGTCGCCAGCCAAGCGTCCATTAAAATGGGACTCGGCAATGTAATACAACTCCTTGCCTGTCATATACGGCCAATTAAATGGGATAGAATTTTCTTTCATCCTATTGCCACTTTTTTCTAGCTAAGTTTCTTTTCTGCCACTTGGCTCTGTGCTTTAAGATCGGTAGAACGTTGTTCATAGCTTAACCTTCATGCTCCAACACTAACCATTATGATTAACTGAGGTTTGTATTTGTATCAAATACTTAGCGATTCTAACTGAGAGATTATTTATTTGTAACATTAGATTACACCCCCTTAATAACATACGGAAAAAGGAATCAAGAAACATATATCTTTAATCTAAATGGGAGTAAAAAGTTAACCACGGGCAGCTATCACGGTTCCGAATATTATCAAGCATACTCCGAGTGATCTTTGGAGCGTCAAGGGCTCGCTTAAAAGCCATCCACTCAATAGCAGCACCAGCACGAAATTCAAACTCATGAATGGGTAAGCATGACTCAGTTCAAACTTGGTCATGGCAGCCATCCAGGCGAGTGAAGCCAAAAATGCAGCCGCAAAGCCAGAAAAGATTCCTGGATCGAGTAGAAGTAAAATCAGGAACTTGAGCTTCCCATGAAAATCGACTGGAAGCGATCCAAGTTGTGAGATACGCCACTTAAGAATCAGTTGTCCGTAAACCGTAAAACCTATTGTTGCGACAATGTAAAGGTAATCAAGGTGGCGTGACATTAATCTTGCTCCAATACTGCCAGGCCAAAACCGGTTTTTCCGTATCCATTGCCGTTGTATAGCATGTACCGCTGGCCTTTATGGTCAAAGACGAATGGGTATTCGATCATTTCCGAATCCCAGCCAGTTACGGAAACATCAATGCCAACTTGAGTGTCAAGTCTATTCCATTGACGACCATCTTCCGATTCTGCGTATCCAATACGATAGGCATGACCACGAAAGGAGTACCACATCCTCCAGCAGTCATTATCATGAATCACTGACGGCCTCGAGATAGCGAACTCTTGGTCGTTTGCAAAATCGATGGCAACAAGCCCTTCTCTTTGCCAATTTATTCCATCGCGAGATTCGGCATACTTTATGTTGTAATTGTGCTCAGGCTTCCCTTCCCGCATTCGCCAGCCTGTACAGGATAGGTACCACATACGCCAAAAATCCTCTCCTGGCAAAACGCAACAACTCGCACAGAAATGAGGTTCGTGCATAGAACGGTCAACGATTGGCCCGTTCGAGTAGCGCGTAAACCCATCACCCTGGGTACTGATGGATAAACCTATCGAATTACGAAAGGGGACGGTTACACCCAAATTCCACCCGATGTAATAAAGAAATTTTTTACCCTGATGGAAGGTAAGCCAAGTTGCCATCGCGCCACTATCATCAAACTCACCAAGCCCTCCTGGGGCAAGAACTGGGTTATTAGACAGCTCGAGAATCTGATTTGGACGAGCGATGTCGATTACCGTATAACCAGTAAAGCTCCTATTAAATTCGTCGCGCGAACTGAAATAGATTTTGAATAAGTTTCCACCTAAACTCTCAGCGATAGGAACAGCTGCGTGCGATTGCATCCATACCGTCTCGCCTGATGGACAAAAAACCAGTCCAAGTTTTCGCCACTTCAAATTAGTGCTCATATTTTTCTCAACTTCGTACTTGGAATTTTTGAGCGTTCGGTGGTTGTGCCGATGTACACCCCTTCGGGCTCCGCATCAGCAAGCAGTAAGGTACCAGCACCAATCACGCATTTTTCGCCGATCTTGATGTGATCTCGGAGCGTTGCATTCACACCGATAAAACACTGCTCTCCAATCTCCACGCCTCCTGAAACAACTACATGTGAGGCAATGAAACAGTGATCCTTGATGGTAGAATGATGTCCAATGTGATTGCCGCTCCACAGCGTGACGTTGTTGCCAATGTTGACGAACGGTTGGATGGTGTTATCTTCAAAAATGAAACAGTTCTCTCCGATACGATCTTCATTCAGAATTGTGGCGTGGGAGCTAATGAAACTGGCTAACCGATAACCCAATGCCTTGGCTGCTAGATATTTTTCCTTCCGAACAGTATTGAGCTTGGAATAGCTGAGTGCAACAAAAATCTCGCATTGCTCCGGAGCGAAATGTGTGGTGATTTCTTCAAAGGCGATAACCGGAAGGCCAGAGAAAGTTGTTTCCGTTTGATAGGCGGCGTCAACTGTAAAGGCGACCACTTCGTATTCTGAGTCCGAGCTGAAATAGAAGTGTGCAAGCTGGGCGATGTCGCCAGAGCCAAAGATAACTAGGTTTTTTTTCATGGCTGCTTCCTTACTAGGATCGTAAACTCATATAGCCCGTAGTCATGGAGAAGAGCTACGTTACGCGAATAGCGGCATTTGCAGAGATCAAAAAGCACACAAGGACCGGCGTAATACAGGTAATCGCGCATCTTGTCCGAATCGGAATAGGAAGTCAGGCAATTGAAGGCAAAGCCGATACGACTGGTCTGGTCGAGCTTATCCAGAGTAGCTTCAAGATAAGATTGCCACTCAGCATCTGATCGACCCAAGCGGACATTGAAGATACCACTCGCAACGCCAAAATCAGCTATCTGATCCGGTTCGCTGGAAAGCACAAAGCGCACTTGAGCTTTGTCTTGATAGCGCTGCTCGGCAGCTCGAATCATGCTCTCGGATATATCAATTCCAGAATAAGAAAAAGAGTCATATCGGTTAGACAAAAAGTCATAGAACGCCCCATAGCCACACCCTAGATCATTTACCGTAAAATGATTTGAAGAACCAACAATTTTGCACAGTTGCTCAAAACGTAGTGATTGACTTTCTTCTCCATTCCAATCAACTCCTTTAGGAGTTTCTCCATGCTGGGTCATCTTAGATGTGTAGTATTCGGCAACCTCGCTCAAGAGGTCAGCTTTTTTGTTTTGCATAAATTTGCCTTACGATGGTGTAGGGACGTCGCTTTGTCTCAGAAAATATTTTCGACAGGTAGATTCCAACCACACCTATAAAAGAAATGACCATCCCACCAAGAAGCCAGATCGATGCCATCACTGAGGTCCAGCCACTTAATGGTTTGGCTAGGAACATCCAGTGAATGATCAGGTAAGCGATATAAAAAATCGCAATTAGCGAGATCGATACACCAATATAGAAGATGCCGATCAGCGGTGCATTGCTGAAAGAAGTTACTGAATTAACCAGTAAAGACATTTTTCTGCGTAAAGTGTAAGTGGTTTCGCTTATGCAGTGCTTTTTTATAACCTGCGGACGTTGAGCAAAGCCTGTGATATGCCAGAGGCCCGCCATAAAGACTTCTCTTTCCTCATGACGCAATAAGGCATCAACGTAACGACGGGTCATCAATCGTGCAGTGACGACGTTTTCGGGTAAGGCCAAACCTGTAAGGGCTTTGAATAAACGGTAGAACCACTGGCCGCTCCAGCGTTCAAACCAGCCGCCCTTGCGCTGTTCTTGAACTCCATACACCACATCACACGGGTCGCTTTGCATCTGCTTGGCAAAGGCAATCAAGCACTCGGGCTCTTCTTCCAAGTCGCTGTCGATCAGAAATACCTGTTCCCCCTTGGTATTGGCAAGCCCAGTCATCATAGCTTTGTGGTGACCAAAGTTACGGGAGAGATCCACTACGACAACATGGCTATCGTTCTCGGTGAGCTGCACGGCAAGGTCGAGGCTGTCATCTGGCGATCCGTCGTTCACCAGAATGATTTCATAATCGTCTCCCACGAGTTGCTTGGCAGCAGCACTTGCTCGTTGATGAAATTCGGTGATGTGGGGCGCGGATTGATAGAGGGTCGCAACAATGGAAAGCCTCATGATCTTACATACCTCATGTAGCTGTGCGCGTCTTTACCGCAGTTAAACAGTAAATCGAGAATGGAGACCCCGTGAGTGAATTCGCCCCATAATTGTGGGTATTCGGGGTATCCAGAGTAATCAAACCAAGTCAGCTTGATGCTGTGTTCAATGAACACGCTCTCTTCGATGTAACCCTTGGCCGCAGGGCCTGAGATGTATTCCGTACCGCCTGCCTGAGCACAAAGATCTGCGAGACGCTCTGTCTTTCCGTCAAGCAAGACATAGTCCCACGAATTACTAATGACCGTCTTAATGTCCAAATAATCGCACACAGCTTCGATGAACTGACGATTTAATTGGGAAATGTGCGTGTAAGACTCAGCAAGGTAAAGCGGCTCTAGCCATGTCGTAATTTCGTCAAAGTGTGGTGTGCGGCGATAGTTCTGCACCAATGCTTTCCAATGCACTGAAGTCCAGTCTGAGCTGTCAATCTCAGTATCCCGAATTTTTTGATGGTACTTCCCCTTCACTTGTACAGGAACCGTTAACCACTGTACACCTTGCGGTGTCTTGATTTGGTTACGATTGCGCCAATCACGCCGCGTATACTGCATGTCGTCGTACAGGATGAATTCATCCACGGCGGCGATCATGTCAAAGTATCCTTTCCAGGGGATGTAGTTGGATTGAAGGATGGCGATTTTTTTCATGCTATGCTATTTCTGAATTAAATTGGAGCTAGTTAATCACCCGCTGGAATTTGAGCGGGAATTCTACAAGGAATCTGCTTAAAAAAGCGTCCTGTTTTAGTTGACCATTACACAGTCGTCTGAAATAGGTTGGGGAACCCTTCGGCATTATCAAGACGGAAGCGAAGTTTTAGACGGAAATATGCATTTTCAGTTTTTTCAAGCTTGCCTAGCACAATAGGCGTATTTCCATTGATGTCTTGCGAGACGCTTGTCGTTT
>Ga0208117_100384_pt1 | contig 14573 bp, 13 predicted proteins | sample LakWasMet26_LOW6_2_FD_183870 | JGI IMG/M metagenome (GOLD analysis project Ga0208117, IMG submission 183870) | Freshwater sediment methanotrophic microbial communities from Lake Washington under simulated oxygen tension - Sediment Metagenome... | ecosystem: Environmental > Aquatic > Freshwater >...
AAACCAAAAATCTTAAACATCAATAGAGCTTGGCATATAAGCCAGCAAATTAGTATGTCATACCTCTGTGGAATGACGTGCAGTCGATGTCATTCATCGTATGTCGCTATCAGAGAATTTCCAGATCCATACAAGTTCTGCCCGCTATGTGACGCTACTACCGACTCTATAGGCCGACAAAAATGGAAGCAATTGCGATTGCGTCCACGGATGCACGGGATGAAAAGAAAGAAAAAGCCACACATAGTAACTACCTTGAGCAAGGATGACTTATGATTTCGTTAAAAGAACTTTTCAAGAGTGACATCTTGAATAATCAAGGTACCCTGCTTTCCAAAATCATTACAGAAAAACTGATTAATTCAGAAGATAAATGTTTAGTTGACTTTGATGGCGTTTCAAATGTTTCGCCACTTTTTTTTCAGGATTTTATTTTTCCCATTGTCATCGAGTTTGGCAGTCATGCCCTAAATAATAAGCTGAGATTAATCAATCTCAAAGATGACCACCTCATTTCATATCGAGCAGCCTGTGATCAATCAAGTGATTATTTGGACAAACTTTCCGCGCGTCAGACAAGATCCGGTGACATATCAGATCTAACCCTTGAGTTGCTGCTCAAGGCCCGAGAGCTGTCAAGAGGTGATACATCGGCGGCACAAGCCATTTTTGGCATCAATAGCAGCATGGCAAAGACCTTTTCAAATATGGACATTAAGCTGATTCGTCGGATTGCCAATGCCGGTGTTATGTGTTTTGAGCCCAGGCTTTCGCCGGAATTTGCAGCAAGATTAGCTGCACTCGATGCGTCTGAGATTGATGTCTTTTTGAATATCGTTGGCGATTTAGAGGATTTCTATGAGTCTGAATACGCTTAATCGATATGCCTTAGCAGTGGAACTACTGTCTCTTGATGCACGGATATCCATCGTGGCGAAGGAAACTGGTTTGTCACCAGCAATTCTTCGCAAGGCGTTTGTGGACATGCATCAACGTTCCCCATCAAGCGGTTCGATGAGAACGTCACCTCTATTTATGTGTAAAAGTTTCTCGAAACTTAAGGAATCTACGCTCTGCGCTGTTTTTTTTCGACTTGAAAACCATCAGCATTGTGCAAGACGCGTGATTAATGGATATCGGCGTTACCGTTCGTATATCAATTCCGTATCAAATACCGATCCACTGCTTGATTTCTCTGAAGCCTGGGTAATTTCAACGTGGCTAGAAATCGAAGTCGTTAAATTAGTGCGTTGTAGCCATTGCCGTAGCGCGAAGTTAATAAATAATGAACTGCAGCATAATGTGTGCAGTGTTTGCCGTACTTAATATTTTTTTGAAAATGGCACGACTGGTAACTTATGAAAAACTTAAAGCCACTGGCTATGACCGGCTCAGCGACATCGAAAAATACTTTATAAAAAACGGTATCCGGTTTTTTATATGGCAAAACGGAGATCTATACAACGATTGACGCTATCAATGCGGCCATGGGTATAACCACAGGCAAAACTAATACCAACGATAACAATGTCGACATTCTTTAAACCAACTATCAACAATAGAGAGAAACCGTCGCTTGGAGTTCATAGTATGAAAGCATTGTCGAAGACGAAAAGTTCCACTGGTAAACCCAAGCTTCGAGTGCTGCTTTGAAGCGGCTGTTTCAGCATTGCGGATGTTAAAGCATCCGCCGAGGCAGGACACTTCTTGGATGGGTTCAAAAGCACGCGTAATGAACTTGACGACCAGGTTGAAATGATTAAGGAAGTTCCAAAATAATTGGCTGTAATTACCGATAATGAAAAACGAGAAAAAAATCGACACCATGAGCCGAATATTATCAGAGTTAAACCCATGATCGAGATACTAACCGCTGACGAAGCAGCTGAAATGTTCCGCGTCTCAACACCCTACATCCGAGGCATGGCCAACAGCGGCGAAATACCCGGCACCAAAATGGGTGATGACTGGCGCTTTGTTCGGCAAGACCTAATCGACTACCTACGCGAACGCAGCAGGCGCGAACAGCAAGCACGCAAATTTCAACAAGAACAACGCCAGCAACAGCCGCAAACAATTATGCCCGGCAAACGCGGAAGGCCACGCAAGCATGATGTCGTCGAGTGTTTGCATCCCAATTCCGCAAATTAAATGTCTCGACGATGCTAAAAAGCTGATCACCACAACATTTCCGCTAAATCAGAGCCGCGCAAATTGCTGTAACGCTTGAGCATCCGTAAATCCTTATGTCCAGTAATCCGGGCAATTTGCACATCACCCAGGCGGGTGCGCTCATATAAGCGGCACGCTGCCTCATGCCGCAAATCATGGAAACGCAGATCATCACACCCCGCCAACATAGCAATGGTCGACCATTTACGGCTCAGCATAGCCGTGATGCGCGTCAACGACTCAGGATTGCCATTCCACCACGGAAAAATCAGACAATCCTCACCCAAATTTAGACGATTATTGGACGCCATCCACTCACTCATCGCCGCTAGCGCCACCGAAGACATCGGCACCTGTCGCTTATCGCCATTCTTGGTCTTATCCAAAAATACCGTTTTTTTAGACAAATCCACTTGCTGCGCAGTCAATGTGTACATTTCCCGCAAACGCATTGCTGTCTCAATCGCCAGCGTAAACAGCAACCGCATCGCCAGACGGTCAGCCATCGCAATGCCACGCTGTTTGTCTGGCGGAAAGTTGCCATCCAATACCCACAAAATCCGCTCATACTCACCCGGCAACAACCGCCGGTCACGTTCAACATCTAGGCGCCTTTCGCCATCCGCAGGCGTGTAACTGGCATATCGCTTTGGCAACATCCGCAACGGATTGACGTTGAGCCACTCATTACGCAAACACCAATCCAACAGCCGAGCCACTGCACCCACCTTATGCCGAATCGAACTAGGAGCTAGCTTATCACGCTGCTTCATTGCGCTAACCCATCCCTGAGCCCACTGCATGTTAATCGCTGATACCGGCCAGCCGCTGAGTGTGTCGAACATGGCATTAAGAAGCCCACGATCCGCCTCGGAAATATGCACCTGCCTCAAATACAACCGTGCCCAATCCAGCGCCGTCTCAGCAGATGGTGGGCCTGAATCCAGTAGCTCAACCGGCATAATTCCCTGATCCAGCTGCCCCTCAATCCGCCGCGCATAGGCCACAGCATCAGCCTCAGTGTCAGCCGTGGCATAATGTGCTCTCGGCAAAATTCCCTTGCGCCTGATGATAACCTCCCAGCTGCCAGATGCCCTTTGTCTAATTGTCGCCACTTGTGTAGACCTCTTGCCAAGCTGAAACAGAGTGGTTTTAACCACTTTCAATGTTATTTTTCAGCTATTTTATGCCATATTTTTACTATTTATGCCAATAAAAAATAACGCGCACAAAAAAGCCGCTGTTGTAAGCGGCTGTTTTTATTTATTTTTAATGGAGGTGCGGGCTCTATCACATCATGCTCTACAAACCGCGTTTTTAAAGGGTTTAATTTTTTCATTTTTTAAATATACCGCCAAATATACCGCCACAAGCTCAACCCTGCCCCATCAATAACGAAAAATATAGCAATAAAACACCATTCACTTTTAAATTTTATTGGTCCGTTATTTATCCAGATTTAACGATTTCATTCTGACTTTCATTTTTTTACGGGGAACCGGGAGAACCCAGGGAACCGCCTAAGAGTGGCGCGTCTTGCAGCGGTTCCCTGCTAAATCAAAATGAGAGAACCAGGGGAACCATGTATTTAAAGACGCAATCATTGCCATATTTCTGACAGAAAAAAGCCGGCTAAGTTTTCTAAATGCCCTCTGAGGGGACATTTCAAACGGGGGATTTCCCCCTTCGATTGATTTTATTGAAAAAACTAAAGGTGAACGCCGCTCACTTTTACAGGTCCGCCCGCCATAATAGAAGGGAGTCACATCGGTTGTTGCCCCTCTGGTGATATGGAAGGGTTGATTCGGTTCCAATCCCTCCTGGAAATCAAGGTATAAAATCTAAGCCATTGATTCTCAGTAATTTCGTAACGCTAATTTTTTCGTTACGATAATTCCCGCAACGAAAACTTTGGTTAGGATTAGCAATAATAACCATCCGCATTGACTAAAATTTCAAAATTCGAGTATTGTTGCTGCGGAAGGTTGCGTCCCGGACGTTTCGGACGTATGCACCAAGCCAGCTTCGGCTGTAGCAGGCGGCACGGAACGAACCTTCCACAGCGTTTCCTCGCTCAGGCTTACCCTGACTTTTTAAGCCACCTTTAACCGGATCCATCTTTAAGCTGGTTAAAATTTTAGTAGATTACTCAATGGTAACAGCATGAATGAAGAGCTCGAAGCCAGATTACACGACTGCTATCCTCACGGATTATTTGGACTATTCGATAAGAACCAAGCTAATTTGGCGCCTGCTAGAGATTTTTGGGAGCAGCTACCTGAAATATTGTCGACTCACGGCTTTTATTGCAAAGGGCCGCAGTACTGGTCTGGAAATGAAAGAATGGTTGATTTTGATATTTGTCGCAATGGTGATCCTGATTACTGGTATTTCAATGATGACCGTGCTGAAAAGATAGCTTTGTTACGGGATAGCGAGAAACCACACGTAACAATTGATGTTGAAATTAGCACCGTAATCCCTGCGATTTACCTAAACATTAAGGAGACCTGGTTCAACCCAGAAACATTTGAGCATAAGGCAACCGGACGTTATGACGATGGCCTAAAGACGCTTTATTGGTTGAGTGATACCCAATTCGAACCGTGGGCCTGGCTAATCACTGATTTAAGAGCTTTAGGTGAAAAATTAGGCTTGGCAAGCTTGGCTGAGTGTGATTTGAAAGAGGATGTGCCGTTTATTACAGGCCCTATTTTTGGTGACGATGACGACGACAATGATGATTTGCTGGGTAGCGGTACATTGGAAGAAATCGCCTATTTAAAATCACTGCCGCAAAATTCATTTTGTCTATACGATTGCCTGTTTGCGTCGTATGGTTAATGTCGGGATTCCCGACATTAATTGATTTTATTAACGTTTTAAATACGGTCTGCGGCCGCCTTTTGTAAAGGGGGTCAGCGTCTACCTTTACGCTTTTTGAATGTGCGCTGCGCCCACAATTGGATTTTTTCAAACTGCTTTGCTTTGGTAACAAGCCATTGTTTTGTAAGGATAGCCGAGATTCCGGCTATTGATTCTCGGACGAAAACGGATTGGCTGATAGCGTAATCCCGCTATCGGTCATTAGGACGGATCATAACCACCCGCTAACAACCCTGCCTTTTTTGCTTGTGTGAAGCTGCGTCCAAGTCGCTACTTGAATCAGGCGAATGATTACTCTAAACTGCCTTGCGGTGTTGCCTCGGTGACGGCTCACCGGGGAGAAGGACGGAAGGGTTAAGCCTGATGCATCGTTCGGGAGCCTGTCCCCCGATAATTCTACCCAGCATCGCTTTCAGCCTCCGAGATGCCGGGCAGCACCTTGGCTAACCGGAGGTTGTCATTCAATTATTTACCCGCGACTTGAATACCCCCCGGTCACAATATGCGCAATCCCCCTATCCTTAACATCCTGCCCAACATCCGGCGCAGGCATCGATACCGTCATGCTCCGGCTTGAATTACTGGCCAGCGGTTCGATTATCGGCGGCGCTTCGGCGATTGGCGGAGGCTGAGAGAATACCGGCGGCTTTATGGGCGGCGCTGAGGCAACTTGCACCTGGGCGGCTTTGCCTAGTCCCGATACGAAGCTATTAAGCGACCTATAAGGATCTGGGTTATTTGCCGTCGCAAACGCATCCAAATACGGCTTGCCCTGCTGCTTTCTATAGGCGTTGGCCTGCTCATCGCTGGCAAGTTCCATAACACCGGTTTGATTATCGGTTACCTGGACTTTGCCGCCTTCAAGGGTTTCGTATTTGTAGCGTCCGCCCTGGGTTGGATCATTGGATATTGAGGCAACAGCCGTCTCAGGCTTTTGAATGCTCACCGATCCTTCTTTGAATCCTTCGACCTTTTTCATGCCATCCATTAAAGCGTTGAACTCATCAGGATTAAGGTCTGATATTTTTTTGCCCTTTAAATCAAGCCCGCGCGAAGCGGCAAGTTTATGTATTCCAGCAGCGTAGGCTTGTGTATCAGCTGTACCTGAATAATCGGACACGGCGTATTTTGGAAGCATTTCCTCTATGGTCTTATCGCCATGTTTTTTCGTGAGCAGTTTTGCCTTGGCATCTTTACCGGCATCCTCAGTATTGAATATGGCATTACCCCACTGATCCAGATCAACTACGCCGTCGTAAGCTTTTTGGGCCGATAACAATGCCTGTTCTTTGGTTCGCTTGCTCTTAACCGTTTTGTCCGCACTTCCAGCATATTCAAACTTCAGGTTGCCTGGGTTGTTATTGCGCCAAGCCACTGTTCCGCCTTCACGTGTTTCGGTGCTTCCGTCACCCTTATCATAAACCCTGGTTTTTCCTTCGGTATGAAGCAAGCTTTTGATGTACCCCACCCCCTTGCCGACCGTTGTATTTTCACCAACCCATTGAGCGCCCTTGCCCGCTGCATCAACCCCTTTGTTTTTCAGGTCAACTAAGGATGGAATGACCTTATCTGCGGTATATTTTACTGCATCGGAATGAGCATCTTTAATAGTTTGCTTTGCATCAACGCCGGTCTGATCTTTTACAAAGTCATTAGCCGCATTGCCAAGGTCTTTGGCTTTGCCCCAGGTATCTGACATCAGCTTTAAAGCGCCGTCCCAGCCGCTTTTTATGGCGCTGGTTGTTGATTCCCACGCCCCGACAATCTTGCCAGGTATGTCCGCCTCACGAAGCTGCGTTGTCCATTCCCCCATTTTCTCGCCGATAATTTGCCCGGCTTGATCACCGAAGAACATTCCCGCTGCGCCGCCGACTACCCCCCCTATGGCCGCACCAATGGGGCCACCAAAAGCTCCCGCCATTGCACCCAGCTTAGCACCAGCCATCATGCCGCCAACGCTTCCCGCTAAGCCGCCGACTGCCTTGCCGTCGGCTTTGTCTTTTTCGCCCCGTGTTAGTGAGTCGTCATTTTCAGCTCCATATATGTCACTGGCGGCACTTACACCGCCGATCAAAGCACCAAGTAGAGGGATTCTTTTAAGCAAACCCTTCCCGCCACGTAGTAACCTTCTACCGATACCACCAGTGCCAGAAGCAGGTGGAATAGCTTCCGATGATACTGGTGGTATATTCGTTGACGACCTACCGGGCAGTAAGTTTTTCAACAAGGGAATTTTCGACAAAACGGCAGTGAACCCGGCAATGGCTGTCCCTAACACCGGTATTTTCAACAGCAAATTCCCAAGCAATAGGAGCAATGCTCCAAACGCCCCGCTGCTACCGCTACCATTACCGCCACCGGGACTACCCTCAATATTATGCAAACTTCGGTTGGCCGCCCGGTTAAATGCAGACTCATCCTTTCTAAAAAGGTTCAGCTCTCTAAATATTTTTCTATACCAGCGCTCTTTTTTGTCGCCACCGGAAAATATCTCATAACCGCGCGCAAGCGGTTCAGCGACTTCTTTAAACGCCTTTATAGTTGGATCGGCTTCTTCGGCGCCAGCAGTTGTTGCGGTTACCGCGGTTGCAATGCGGTCAGCAAATCCGCTAAGCATCCCGCGTTGGGATTGAGACTCGCCTTCTCCATTTGAAGTAAAGCGCCCATCCCTTCCTCGCGCTGCTCCGGCTTCATCCGCTTGCTGATTTCCAACGAACCTGCCCGAAGCAGAGTCACGACCTCTTCCGCCCGGCGTGGCGACTTCGCTGGGGTTTATAAATGGCAAGCCTGTGACTGTCAAGCTACCTTCCCCCGCTCTTTCAACTACTGGTGTTGCTGTCGCGCTATCCTGGTCGCCACTTCCAGATGCGTTATTTCTGTTTGCAATAAATCTTCCACCTGGCGTAGCCACTTCATTGGAATTTATCAGCGATAAGGCTCTGATTGCTGGGCCTTGATCGCCACTCCTTGCTCCAGTTGGAGTGGCCACCGAGCTACTGATCCGCGCATTACTGCCGCCACTGGAGGCGCGAGAATTGCCGCCTTCTCGATTATTTGTTGATGCGCTGAGCACGGCGCGCTTAATATCATGCACATCGTTTATAATGCGCCTTAAATGGTCTGATACACGACGAATATCGGTAACGGTATCGCCGATTAAAAAACCTTGTGAGTCGCTTTGTAGGGCCATTTTTAATTACCTTTTAGTGCTTGGTGGCCGATATAGGCCGCATTTGCGCAACCACTTGATGACAGACCAGCATCATCTGGAGCAATGCATTCTCATCGGCCTTACTCTTAAACTGGATAGCGTTGTTATCCAGCGCATCGACAAGAAAGAGCAAGGATGAAGCCAGCGCGGCATCTACCTCTACAGGATTACTCGCGTTAATTGGATTGACCCGCGATAAGATTGAGATCCGCTGAAACGTTGGACTGTTAAGCAATTGCTCATCGGTAAAGATTTTTGATGCGCCGTCATAAATGCTCATGACTGCGCTTAGCTGGTCGCTTGACTGTTGAGTATTTGCAGAAACGGCGCTAATTTCGCATCATCCAGCAAGCTAAGATCGAATCGCGGCGAATCGTCCAAGAACGCGGCCACGTTATTTAGCTCGATTCTCAATCCAGTAATGTTGTTATTGTGGCCGTCAATTTCGTCCTGCGGGCAAGTAACGAGTGATTCAATTTCGTCAGAGCTAAACCCGCGCTTTCTCAATTCCTCGCACTTTACTTGGTATGCTTGAAGTTTTTGCTCAATTGTTTTTTGTTCCAGGTTAATATCGGCACCAATCCTGTGTAAACGTAATCCGGCCGCTTTTATATAAATTTCTGGTCTAATTTCTAGCTGTGCCGCCGCCTTAGCAATCACGCCATCAGCCTCAGAAACTATCCCGTACAACCAGTCAGAAAACTCTACCACTCTGGTATATGCGGTCTGGTCGTAACTCATGGCCTGAGTATTTATTTTGCTTAAGGCATCAAGAGCCGGGACAACAAGTTGCTTTGTGTATCGAGCTTTATTTAAGTCACTTTTATTAACGACAGTGTTCATGTTTATTTAATCCTTTGTTTGATTTATTGATAAATAGCCAGTATTGGCTGTAGCAGGTGAAGCCTAATTTCTGTATTAATGTCATGATTTCAGCAACACGTATTCTGCTATCTTGGTATGTGAACCTAACCCTGTATCAGCATGTCGCCGGTAGGTAATGATGTTGTTTCCATCGGCTTTAAGTTCAAAAATGCGAGTAGCTGGCATGAGAATGTCCAGTTCTGATCTAGCTTGTAGTGTAGTTACCCTCCCGTTCTCCCTAAGATAGTCAAGAAGGCGTTGTTTCTGACACTGCGTGTTACTCGATAGCTTCGGCATTTTCAGCCTCCCGTTTTAGAAGCTTTTTGAGCCAGAGGGAACTGATCTTGTATTTTTGACATATTTCACGATGATTGGAGCCGTTGAAATCAGCCAAAATCCTGCGGTGTTTTTCGTCTGTTCGCTCTTTTTGGCGGTTTTTAATATATACAACCGTGCCGCCAAATTTTCTGGCAATGTCATTAATAACACCTAACGCAATACTTGGGGACAAGTCAGGACTAACACCATTTTTGGACAAGTGGGCCAGGACGATTGCCTCAAGAATCTGAAAAAAGTCTAATTTCATGTTTTATAATCCGATTAATTAAAGTGGATTTATTAAACCACCTTGAGTAATCATGTTTTGCGTGTTTTTCCGGGTGCAAATTTGGGTTTGATGTGCCGGCAAAACCCTGATTGCAAAACCGGATCATTGGCTGCTTTTTTTATATCGCAGTGACTTTTATTTAGTTGTGCAACTTCGAGAGAGTGACTTTTTGCGCAACTTTTTTATGATGCTTGTTTTCCAAGCTTGGAGGGCGGCCTTTAATTCCAGTGTTTCCAAGCTTGCTAACCGTGTATTTCCAAGCTTGGAAGTGGCTTTTAACTTAGTGCGCACAAGGCTTGTCGCTGGCTTATAGGCTGGAATAAGCGAGGTTAAAACCTGATATATGGGCTCTTAGAAAAACCTTAGGATGAATAAAAATGAAGTCCCTTTATGGACTGAAATAATTATTGGTTAATTGAGTTTGCCTAAGTTGCTTTATGGACTCAAATAAATAGTAGGTAAACGACTTTCACCAATCCAATTTAAGATAGGCATTTGACAGCTTTTGCTTGGCTAATAATTCCTGTTGATCATTGCACCATTGCTCAAGTTCCTGGCAGGCTAAAACAGAAGCGTGATGATCTGGATGCCGGGCATCGTTCGCCGGATGTAGTGGGTTATTTTCTATGTCGTTGAGCAATTGCATTGCTTCGCGTAGCGCGGCTTCATCTACCGTAGTATTCATAGTGTCATCAGTGCATTTAATATCTTAAACAAACGATTCAACAATAAGGCGCTTCACTTGCCTGGTGAGTGGAGCATCACGATCAAACCGCATATTATCCTTATTAATTGCTTGTTCGATCCATACTCTGATTGCAGGGTTATCAGCTAAACCATGCTTACGCTGCAAAGCATTTACAAGATAGCCTTCCAACATCACCGTAGTGCGCTTGGACTCGCCATGATGAGGAATGGTAACGGCAAAGTGAATCTGTTTAAAATCATAAACAGCGTTATCACTGTTATCCTGAACCGGATCATTCTGTTTAACATCTTGAATATCGGTGTCAGGCAATAACTCCAGCGCGTCACCATCAACCTGTTTAATATCTTGAATATCAGCATCAGGCAATGGCTGAATAGCGCTATCCTGAACACTATCCGCTTGTTTAACATCTTGAACAGGGTTTAACCGGTCATAATGCCATTGATAGATAGCCAGCTTCACATCGTTGGGCAGGATTTTGGCATTGCTGGCAATACCTAATCCGGTCTTGGCTTCTTTGATCAGCTTGGCTATTTGGGCCTGACTTTTTACAGACAGCCCGAACAATTCCGCTATGGCTTCGGCAAGCTTTCCAGTACCGTCGTATTTCATAAAAATTTACCTGTTTAAAATGTTAAATATCGGTTAATTGGATGCTGTTTAATATCTTAAATAACCTAGTTATTGATTTAAGGAGCGTTTATTACATTGGTGCCAATCATCAGACCATCGGTAATATCCAGCCGTCCATACACCAATGCTGCATCGACCGGCACCGCCGCCATGCGCATTAAAGCACTTGAAATGAAGACAGCCCCGGCAAGTCACCGCTTGTGTTTTTGGTCGTTTATTGGCTGATAGCAAGTTATCTGCCCAACCCAAGCCCCATGCTAAATACTCAGCGTCTTGGGCACACTTGCTAAGCAAGGCGTCAATCACGTTTTCGTCAGTCTCGTTAATGACCGCCATATAATTGAGTAGCTTTTGCCGATCCGCTGCTGAAAGGTTGTAATTTATACATTTCGTTTCAACTTTCGTTTTTTGCAGGGGAACCGAGGGAACCAAGGGAACTTCCGCGCCAACCATGGGCTGTAGCGGTTCTCTCTGTGCTTTAGGCAAGGGAACCGGGGGAACCGCTGTTATCGATGACGGCGTTGAATTTGCCAGTTGAGAAAATAAGCCTTCAAGCATGATCGACCTCCTCGCTCGGTTGAATCCAGTACAAGCTATGCTTGCCGCCTCCGGTTATCGCGGTCTTTTTGGAGCGCTTGCCGTAGTCTCTTTCAACAATCCAACTTGCGCTGTCCAGGGCATCGAGTACCCGATTAATATCATAGTTGCCGCCAGCCTCTTTCAAGGCCGCCGAACTAAACAAGTAAATACGCCCGCCGGGTTTGTCGAGATACCATCCCGCTCTATCGGCCCGTGGCTTATCGTCCGGATTTCCTTTATCGGTGAATTTTGTATCGCCATTTTTAAGCAAGTAGTCGCCGACGCTCTGCAATATCTGCTTGTGTTCGGTAGCTCCGGTGCCGCGCATGGTCTGCCATTCGGTAAACATTTGTTTGCAGGCTTCCAAAGCTGAACATTGTTTCCAGGGCACAATGCCCGCCTCAATCGCCAATTCTCCCGCCATCGCATACAAGGCAAACCGAGAAGCAGCCCGCGCTGCCTGGGTGTCGCTATGGGTGAATTGCTGCTCAATCGCGGCCAGTGTTGCCCCAAAGTCGGCGTTATTCTGACCGATGATATATTCGATAAACTTAACGCCAGCATGGCCGTAGTGCTTGGCACATTCAGTTTTGAAGTAATCCGCCATTTCCCGGCCATCAGCAAAGTGGTGCAGGTCATCAAATACGCCGAACTTGCGCGCCGCCGGAATGTTGAGCAGTCGCACCAATTGCCCGGCCTTGGCTTGTTTGCCGCCCTCCTGCATCATGGCGGTGATGGAACGCTCCCCGGTCGATAATAACGACAATCGCCAGCGGTGTACGCTCCTTGCTGAACCAATGCGCGTTGCTCTGGTTTTGCCGGTGCCATTGCCCAGGCTGTAGACGATTGCGCCCACCTCGCGCGGGTCCGCCTCGTTAATTTCGTCCAGGCATAGGCAAGTATCGGACAATAGCGCCGCTACGCCCTCCAGCCCGTTTGAAGTGGCCCTCCAGGTTCGCTTGAAGTCATCACCGCCCCATACTGACGCGCCCACGCAAAGCGCGGTGGTTTTGCCTATGCTGCTGTCCCCTACCCAGTGTATGCCGCCAGAATCACGATGCACTTTAACCAGTAGCGCCCCCGCTAATGATGTGCATATCGACACGATCAAAACTGGATTGCCAGCACATAACGCTGCTATAGATTGCCACTGGCGATAATCCCCGCCCGACCTTGCCGCCCCATCTGCGGCCAAACTCTCACTTTGAAAGTAAACCTCCTCGCCCCCTATGATTTGATTATGGAGAACAAACGAACCGCCTTTTGAAGTCCAGCCGGTGCGCGTGGCTGCGGTGATGACCTTTTTAGGTGTATTCCATTGCAAGTATTCAGATAGCCTCGCTCGGTTGCGTTGGTCGATCTCTACACCGGCGGCCAACAATTCACCTCGCAATTCATCACCCGCACCACGCAATAATTCCATCGGCATGGCCCATTTGCGCCATTTGCCTAACGTGTCCCTGAACCGTAGCAAGCGCCCGAAAAAATGCCCGTTCTCTGTGTTGGTGACGCCATCGACATAAAGCGGCGAGCAGACTCTCAGGGCGACTTGTGCAGGTGGCTTATCTCTTGATCCGGCGGTTTCGTAACACCACCACACGCCCGGTTTACGCTTGCCGCCAAGGTCGAACCAATCATCCTTAACGATAAAACAAGGTATGCCCAATTCATCAAAGGAAAGTCGCTCAATCTGGCTGTCTTCAGCATCTTGAAGCGGGTCGATAGCATCATCAAGGCTAATAATGGTTCCCTTGGTTCTCTCTGTATCGTTAACAGGGGAACCGCTGGAGTCCGCGCCGCTGTAAGCGGTTCCCTCGGTTCCTCCGGTTCCCTCTGTTTTTTCTAACTTTGATTGCGGCTTTTTATTCTGCTTGGCTTTTGGGGGATTGTTAGGAGTGTCATTATTCATATTTTTATGTGGCTTTCTAACTTCCTCCACTTCAAGATTTAAGGGAACATCAGCCGCCAAAATGTTAGGTAAATTTTTGTCTTTGGTGTCGTATTCCTCCGCCAGCATGGCGAATAAGTCCTGCGTAGAATCACAAATCACACTTAGCATGGTGTCGCCTCAGCGCTTAAAGCGTCGTTCCAGTCATGCCCAACAGCGGCGGGAATTAGATACTTTCCGCCAACGGCCAGCGCTGCCGATCTGGCTGCTTTCTGGCCGGTTCCTGATTCGTCGTTGTCGCCCATGATGATAATTTGGCTGTCTGGATAAAGTCGCCGGAATACCTGTGCTACCGCCTCCAAGTTTCCAGCATCCAGCGCCACAACTGTAAAGTGTCCGGTTGATTCATACAGGCTTGCTCCGGTCGCCCACCCTTCGCAAAGCTGAATAATTCCGTCATCGCCAATTTTGCCGATGACTGAGAAACAGCCTTTTTTCTTGGCGCCGGATAAAAAGCGCTTGGTTCCGTCGGCCGCGATAAATTGCAGGTTAACAATTTGTTTGCTTTCGTCGTAGATAGGAATGGTCAGAACATCACGATGCAGCCGTACACCTTGCGGGTGAACGTGTTTTTTAACCAGGTAGGAGTGCTGGACTTGTTCGGTTATTGGCTTTGCAGTCGCCCAAATGAAACGCGCCTTATCCGCCGCGTCATTGTGGCACGTCTCCTGTTCGATCCTGCGCCGCTCTCTATCGGCCTCAATTTGTTGTTTCATGCTGGCGGTCATCGGCTCACGCTTGCCGGAAAGCGTCCAGGTGCCGTAAGCGCCGCTAACAAAGTGCTGAAACCAGCCAGACGGACTGCCATCGGCATGTAAGATATATGCGCCGTTCTTGGTGCCTGGCTTGTCTCCTTCGATGTGGACCCGGTGCAGAACGCCGTCTGCAATAGGCTGATTGGTAAATATTACGCCGGCATCGGCGCAATAGTTGAAGAATGCGCATTCAATTTCTTTTATTGAAA
>Ga0208117_100411_pt1 | contig 13928 bp, 17 predicted proteins | sample LakWasMet26_LOW6_2_FD_183870 | JGI IMG/M metagenome (GOLD analysis project Ga0208117, IMG submission 183870) | Freshwater sediment methanotrophic microbial communities from Lake Washington under simulated oxygen tension - Sediment Metagenome... | ecosystem: Environmental > Aquatic > Freshwater >...
TGTCAGGTTTTATAAACTTCGGATAGGAGTCTAAACGCCGTTCTATAGGACAGGGTCAAGCAGAATTTACATTATTTTTGAATACTCAGGATTTTGAGTCCGAGTTATTTGGTCGCATCGGTTCCGTACCGATTGCGACACTTTCGCCATCCCTGGCAGTCGAAAGTGCATCGATGAGGGAACAATGTTCTGCAGAAGAATCGCTCTGGCAGCGTTTTACCAAAGCATCCAATACATTACGAAGAGCCATTAAATCCTTTATTTGTGCATCGATTTGCTGACATTTCTGTTCGGCAATTTTTCGCACATCGGCGCAATGATCGGCATCAAGCGATAACAGTTGGGCAATTTCTTTTAAGGTAAAACCCGCTTGTTGAGCGCGTTTGATAAACCGGATTCTGGCGATGGCATGAGGTGGATAGTGCCGATAACCGTTACCGGGTTTACCGGGTTCATCCAGCATACCGATACGCTGGTAATAGCGGATGGTTTCAACAGTCACTTCGGCTTGTTTGGCTAGTTTACCAATTGTCAGTTTCATTTTTGTACCTGTGTGTCTGGTTCCGTGTGATTATATCCCGATTTGTAGGGTTTAAAGACGAAGTAGGTGTATTTTAAGCCCCGGAGAAGGCGCGCACGGCACGCCCTGCATTTTCCTTTGAAAAAATGAGTAGCTCTATCACCGCTCGGCTCGGATTACACATGGTCATTCATACTGTATCGACTAATCTTTCGGCTTGTAGCGACCAGCGGTCTTTCGCAAGAAATCTATTTGTTGCTGAAACCGTTGACATGAACGGCACATGAAAAAATGCATCCGTACTGCCCAACGCTCCCGCCATGTCAAACGGCGATCCATACTTTCTGATAACAGTTCGCTAATATCTTTACAGGTTTTCATAGTGACCTTTTTGAATTAAACCAGCGTTGCTCCAAGCATTCCCGCAACCCTAACCGCGCCCGGTGCAAATAAACACGGCAGGCGCTGTGGCTGATGTTCATATCTTGGCAAATATCCTCGGTTTCAAGGCCAACCATTTCTCGTAACATAAAAGCACGACCGTGCTGTTCGGGTAAGTTTTTTTGGCACCAGTCAAAAATCAGCCAAAACTCGTTTTGCTCTAAAGCATGATCCGGTTGTTTCCATGAACTCGGTGTACCGATCCAATGGCCCTTGTCGTTAAATATCAGTTGTTCTATGGCTTCGTTTGGGTCCTTTTCATCGTTATCACAATGGTCTTCTAACGAATGATGTTTTTCAGTCGTCCGGTAATGGTCGGCGATTTTATGTTTAAGAATACCAATTAACCATGTCCTAAGGGCGGACTGATTCCGAAAACCATCATTTGCTTGAAGTGCTGCCAGTAGCGCTTCATGTACCGCATCTTCGGCGGCTGCATGATTATGCACCTGTAACAAGGCATAACGTAACAGCACTTCTCGGTGGTCGTTTAACTGGTTTTTATCCATCATCATGTGATTGTTTAGCTCGACAGGCAAGCCACGCATCAAGACTTAATCGTCCAGCGCCGCTCAATAGTAAGGACATTAGCATGAATAAATACATTAAAGGCAGCTTATAGTTACCATAGCCTTGGTTGGTAATGGCGTAACCCTTCCACAATTCAGCCAATGAGTGCCATTGCTCAGGCCAATGGGCCGCTGCAATGGCGACTATGGTTAATACGATCAAAGCAACACTAAAAAAGCGTGTGGCAATGCCTAAAATCAAGGCGATAGGTGCGATAATTTCGAGCCCAAGAGACAGCCCCCAATTCACATCTGCGGACAATAAATTAAATGGAAAGGGAAACACCAAATCTACAAACCAGTTTTCACCCGATAATTTCTCTAGCCCTGCTTCCAAAAATTCATAGGCTAACAGTAACCTCAACAATAACGGGGCATACCCAGTTGAATCATTATTAAACCAGCGCAGCATTTTTTTTGCCATTACAAACAATGCTCGCAGGGTCATGTGTATGGGACAAACTGCACAGTGTGTTGAAGAGGTTGTTTCATTCATGGTATTACTCAAATTCATTTCTCGCACCAAGGATCGCGCCTTGCTGCTTTAAATGGGTCAATGTTTCAATGCCGAAACTGAATAGCGCGGATGGTTCAGGTTGTTCTAATTCAGTAGCAATTTGTTCTATTGCTTCACGAACAGTGCAGCCGGTAGATTGTAAAATTTCAAGTAAACGTGTGGTTGCCGGGTGCAATTCAATAAACTGCACAACATCAGCCATGTCCCGAAACCCTAAAATGTGCGTCACCTGTTCAGGTGGTATCGTTGGTTGATAGCTTGCGTTGATGCGTTGAACTGGATAGACATAATGTAGCACCTCCAATATGGGCACAAAAATCGGGCGACATGCCAACCAGTCATTAATAGCACTAAGAGTAGACGCTGTGATCGGTTCAGCTTCAGTAATAGCCAATATCATTTCTACCCATTCAAAGTGCGCTAATTCCAGTAAATACAGTGGATCAGATACGCTTACCCGTTCTGTTTGCAAATACCGAATAAACTCATCGGGAATTTGTCGATAGTAAGGTGATTTACAACGATGCTCAGCAATAAATGCTTTAAGCAATTGTTGCCAAGCAGTTTCACCCAATACGTCATGAGTAACAGGAAAACATAGCTCTAAACTGTCGTTGAATTTGTTATATAGCAAATCGACATAAATTTCCGCACTCTGTTCGGCAAAACCGTTTGGCAACGGTTCATGCTCGGGGTTGCGCAAATGTGCTAAAAATTGCCGTTGTACGGTTTGAAAAGCCATCACGAACGTTCTCCAAAACGATGTTGCAGGTCGGCAATATGCTCCACTTCCCTTAACAGATCGGCAAATGGCGGCATGTTAAAATCCCGCTCCAATAAGCTCGGAAACACGCCAAAGGTTTGATAAGCCAGGGCCAATAATTCCCAAACCGGATCGCAAGCTGCTTGCCCATGCGTGTCAATAATCATTCCTGACTTATCCAAATCATGCCCGGCGACATGCCCATAAACAATGCGTTCGCCACACAAACCTTTTAAAAAGCCGGCAGCATCGTAATTATGGTTAAGGCTGTTGACGTAAATATTGTTCACGTCCAAATGAAAAGGGCAATCGGCTTCAGTCAATACGGCATTGATAAACGCCAATTCATCCATTTCGGCTAACGGTGGTTTCACATAGTAAGAGGCATTTTCCAATGCGATAGGTCGTTCCAGAATGTCTTGTGCTACACGCATCCGTTCAGCAACATGACGAACCGCTTCCTCGGTAAAGGGGATTGGGTAAAGGTCGTAATGATGACCATCATCACTGCAAAAACTTAAATGTTCCGTGTAGAGCGCGAAATGATGGTCATTGAGAAAAGCCTTCATACGTCGCAAAAAGGCAATATCCAAAGGCGCAGGCCCGCCAATAGATAAGGAAAGACCATGCGCCACGAAGCTATGCTGCTCGGTATAACGGCGAAAAATCTTGCCTAATTTGCCGCCAACATCCATCCAGTTTTCGGGCGATACTTCAAAAAACTGAATGGAATCGGGAACACCCGATTCCAAAGCTGGTAAAAGCTCACGACGAAGCCCTAATCCAGCGCCATTGATGTTAAAGGGTTTCATAATGATTTTAAAACCATCCTAGAACCCAGTGACCGATTGCCGCTAATGCCGATATCATCATGACGGCCAACATCATTTTTTCATGGGTACACATCCCTTTTGTAGTACTGCATTGACTATTCATTTTGCACATGACTGACATTTTTTATCTCCTTGAGATATTTAAAAGAAAGCCGCCAACAAAAACTATTGACGGCTTGGGTCGCTTATTACATTTTGCCGCTACAACCGCCTTCTTTCATTTTGCCGCTGCATCCACCTTCTTTCATCTTTTCCATAGGTTTTGCTGCACCGCTACAGCCAGCCTCTTTTATTTTCATTTTGTTTGCGCCGCATTTGCCTTCACCGCACTTACCTTCTTTCATTTTGCTGGCACTGCAACCGCCTTCAGGCATTTTTGTATCGGCTTCAGCAACGACTTGCGAACCGCTGATTTTTTGCATGCCGAACGGATTTTCTTGCGCGTGAACCAATGGGCTGGCGGTTAATGCGGTTGCCATTGCACCGCCAAGGGTAAGCGCTAAGGTTTTTTTGTTCATGCTGTTAAGCCTCGTAGTTTGAATGGATGGACGATTAGAAAAGCATTTTTTGCCTTCCTGACTTATCAGTCGAAATAAGTGCGATTTTGTTACAAACTATTTAATTTTTTTTTAAGGATAACCCGACAACTAAAATGTTGGCTCCGTATCAGAAGCCTCTGTTACACACAGTCAGCTTAGATCGCTCCTGTCCACCACCCAACATGACAAAAATGTAATCTTGGCGTCATGTTCCTGGCCGGGTCATGGTTCTATCATTATCCATCATGAAAACACGACCAGCTTTATTTTTTCTCTTTCTTTTGTTGTCGCTCACGCTGAGCGGCTGCGTTTCGTATACTGACAAGCCGATCAATGCTTCGGTCACGGCATCCGGTCTGGAGGCTCGCACGCTGGCCGATCCCGGTTTGCGTGAGTTTTTTAAGGCCAATCTCAGGCAGGACGGCTCTGCATGGCCGCCCGCAAACTGGGATTTGACTCGTCTCATGCTGACCGCATTTTATTATCACCCGGACTTGGACGTAGCCCGCGCCGAACTGGGATTCGCCGAAGCGGGCAGTATTACCGCCGGCATGCGGCCCAATCCAACGGTGAGTTTTTCCCCGCAATTCAATTCCAATGCGCTCGCCTCGGTTTCGCCATGGACTATGGGCTGGAGTCTGAATGTCCCGATCGAGACCGCGGGCAAACGCGGCTACCGGTTGGATCAGGCCAAACACCAAACAGACGCGGCTCGCTTCAAATTGCTCAACACGGCCTGGCAAGTCCGTAGCCGTGTCAGAGTGACTTTTCTAGCCTTTTACGTCGCACAGACGAAGCGGGAGGCCTTGCAAAAGCAGGCGGACATTCAGGCTCGTCTGGTCGATTTGCTGGCGCATCGTCTCTCCGCAGGAGCCGTCTCTCAGCCGGAAGTGACGCTAGCCCATCTCGCCTTGCAACAATCCCAGCTGCTATGGGCAGAAACGCAACGGGAGCACGCTGAGGCTAAGGTACTGTTGGCATCGACTCTGGGACTGCCGATCCAAGCATTGAACGGAATAGCATTTTCCTTCGACGCCTTCTCCCGATTGCCGCCGGATGAATCGCTGGGGGTCGACCGACTACGACGCCTGGCCTTGGTCAACCGGGCGGATATCCTGAAAGCGCTGGCTGAATACGACGCTAGCCAGTCGGCATTACACCTGGAAATTGCCAGGCAATATCCGGACATCCAGATGAAACCTGGTCACCAATGGGATCAAGGTGAAAACAAATGGTCACTGGGCGTATCGCTGACTCTACCCATCCTGAACCAGAACGAAGGTCCCATCGCCCAGGCCGAAGCCAATCGCAAACTCGCGGCGGCAACTTTCCTCGCATTGCAAAACAAGACGCTGGGCGACATTGACCAAACCGTCATCGGCTTTCGGATGGCCTCGAATAAGCAGACTATCGCCGAGGCATTGCTTGCCTCACGCGAGAAACAGCAACGTGCGGTCGCCGCACAATTCAACGCCGGCGAGACCGATCGGCTCGCCTTGACCAGCGCCGAGGCGGAACTTATCAGCATCCGGCTCGCGCGCCTGGAAGCCTGGAACCGGGCGCAACAAGCGCTCGGTTTGCTGGAAGACGCCTTGCAACAGCCGCTGAACGCCGAAACGGGCCATCCATCCCCCAACAGTTCACCGCGCCCGGAGGTCGCATCGGAATGAGAAAAGCCGCTTTAGGGATATTGATGATCTTCGTCTTACAGGGATGTCGGGAATCTGAGTCGGAGCGTGAGCGCGAACAGGCCGTCTCGCCGTCGAAGGCGAGCGTTGCGGTCGTTGACGGCGCCGCTGTTGTGACCCTGGAAGAAATTGCCCGCCAAAAAGGCGGTATTGCCACAGGAGCGCTCCAAGCGGTCAATCACCAGCGGATGATTCGGGCGTTCGGTGTAGTGTTACCTATCCAGGAATGGGTTGATCTGCGCAATGCTTATGCAGCGGCCAAGGCGCAAGCGGAAAGCGCCCAGGCCACGGTGTTGGCTACACAGCAGGAATATTTGAGGCTCAAGGGTTTGCATGCCGATGATCGCAATATCTCCGATCGAGCTGTGCAGCTTGCCGAAGCGGTCTTTCGATCCGATCAAGCGCGTGTCCAAGCGACCCGGGAAGTCTCTCTGTCCATTGAACGCAACGCCCGGCAGCAGTGGGGTGAAGCCGTAGCGCAGGCCGTTTTGACTGGCTCGCCGATGTTCACCCGTGTGACAAGCCTGGAGGAGGCCTTGGTGCAAGTGTCCCTTCCGGCGGGAGAAAGCCTCGCCTCGTTACCTGACACAGCCCATATTCAGACGAGCGGTGGCGCTTCGATTGAAGCAAGTTTGATTACCCGATTGCCGCGCACCGATCCCAGGTTTCAGGGGATTACCCTACTTTATCGGGTATCGCGCAAATCATTCGATTTTGTGGCCGGCGTGAATATACCTGTTTTTTTGCCTACGGGTGATTCGATTTCGGGCGTGAACATTCCCGCAATGGCTGTGGTCTGGTGGCAAGGGAAATCCTGGGTTTACGTCGAAACATCCTCAGGACAATTTATCCGCCGGGAACTGCGTGCAGACCTGCCTACTTCCGATGGCTGGTTTGTTAATCAAGGATTTTCAGCAGAAGAAGCCATTGTCTTGAAGGGAGCGCAGTTGTTGCTGTCCCAGGAGCTGCTGGGACAAATCCAAATGGAAGAAGGAGACTAAGCCGTGAATGGAGAATCTACTGGATTATTGGCGGGTATCGTCCACTTTTCATTGCGCTTTCGGGGTGTCATCATCGCCTTGGCGTGCGTGCTGTTGGGATATGGACTCTATGCCCTGGAACAGGCGAATTACGACGTTTTCCCTGAGTTCGCCCCGCCGCAGGTCGTCATCCAGACCGAAGCGCAGGGTTTGAGTGCCGAACAGGTGGAAGTGCTGGTGACGCAACCGATCGAAAACGTCATCAACGGCGTGGCCGGCATTGAGCGTCTCAGCTCCAATTCGATTCAGGGTTTGTCCGTCATTACCGTCATTTTTAAGTCGAACAGCGATATTTTCCGCGATCGTCAGGTCGTGGCCGAGCGGCTGGCGACCTTGGCAGGACGTCTGCCTCAAGGTGTCCAGGCACCGGTTATTTCACCGCTGACGTCCGCCATGAGCACAGTGCTGGACGTGGGACTCAGTTCGGAGAAACGCAGCCTGATGGAACTGCGGACCCTGGCCGACTGGACACTCAAGCCAAGGTTACTGGCGACTCCGGGAGTCGCGAAGGTCGCGGTTTTCGGCGGCGAAGTGAAGGAATTGCAAGTGCAGGTGCAACCCGATCGCCTGATCCAATACGGCCTTTCCATTGAGGATGTGCGTGCAGCGACGAGTCGCGCCACCGGCATCCGGGGTGCGGGTTTTATCGACAATCCCAACCAGCGTCTAGTCTTGCAAAGCGAGGGGCAGTTCATTACCGCAGAACAACTGGCCAAGACTGTGATCGTGCATGGCAACGGGGCCAATGTCACTCTGGGCGATGTCGGCCAAGTCCGGGAAGCACCTGAACCTATCATCGGCGTAGCGTCGATCAACGGCCAGACCGGTGTGCAATTGGTCATTTCGGAACAATATGGGGCCAACACCTTGGAAGTCACCGAACGCGTCGAACAGGCCTTGAAGGAGATCGAGCCCAGTCTGACGAAACAGGATGTGACAATGCAGGTGCTGTTTCGTCCTGCCAAATTCATACAGCTCGCCACCCACAATGTTCAAACATCGCTGCTCATTGGCGCCGTGCTGGTCGCTGTCGTCTTGACGCTGTTCCTGTTCAATCTGCGCACGGCGGCGATTTCCTGCACCGCCATCCCCTTGTCGTTGCTGTCGGCGGTTATGGTGCTGGAATGGCTTGGCTTCAGCCTCAACACCATGACCCTGGGCGGCCTGGCGATGGCGATCGGCGAGGTGGTGGATGATGCAGTCATCGATGTCGAAAACATCCTCCGCCGACTGCGGGACAACCGCCACGCGGCCCAACCCCGCGCACCGCTTCGGGTGGTGATGGATGCCTCTATCGAAGTCCGTAGCGCTGTGGTCTATGCCACCTTCGCGGTCGTGCTGGTCTTTACGCCGATTCTCCTGATGTCCGATCTGGCGGGCCGATTATTTGCCCCGCTGGGCATCGCTTACATCTTGTCCGTGCTGGCCTCGCTGGCGGTCGCACTGACCTTGACCCCGGCCTTGTGTTTGCTGTTCCTGGGAGAAAAGGGCTTGGACGAGCGGGAGCCGCCGCTGATGAATTGGCTCAAGCGCCGATACCTTGGGATTCTGACGAAAATCGACCGCCAGTCAAAGGTCATCATCGGCAGTGTGGTTCTGCTGATGCTGGCCGCCCTGGGTTCATTGCCGTTCTTCGGCGCAGGTTTCCTGCCGGAACTAAAAGAAGGTCATTTCATTATCCACGTATCGGCGGCACCAGGTACTTCACTGGAGGAGTCGCTGCGTTTCGGTGGACAGATCAGCCAGGCATTGCTGAAACTTCCCGCAGTGAGCTTGGTTGCTCAACGCGTTGGACGTGCGGAAAAGGCCGATGATACTTGGGGCACGCACTATAGCGAAATGAATGTCGACCTGAAGCCACTGTCCGGCGAAGCATCCGAGAAGGCGCTCGTGGATATTCGCCGAGTGTTGACAGAGTTCCCCGGTGTCAATTCCTCGGTGAAAACGTTTTTGGCCGAACGTGTCGAGGAAACACTGTCAGGCTATACCGCCTCGGTGGTGATTAACGTGGTAGGCAATGATCTGGATAGTCTGGATGCTCAGGCCCGGCAGATCGCCCAGGTGCTAAACCAGGTCAAGGGTGCAACCGATGTACAGATACAATCCCCGCCGGGAACGCCGCGGTTGGTCGTCCGCCTGCGCCAAAATAGCCTGTTGCGGTGGGGATTCGATTCAGTCCAGGTGTTGGAAGCGATCCGTACCGCCTATCAGGGCGACGTGGTCAGTCAAATTTATGAAGGCAACCGGATTTTCAATGTCGCGGTGATCCTCGATCCGCAACTGCGAACAAACATCGCGGACATCGGTCGTCTGCCGCTGCGAAGCTCGAATGGCGTTTATGTTCTGCTCAAGGAATTGGCGGATATTTACGAAGACTCGGGACGTTATGTGGTACTGCACCGGGGAGCCCGGAGAATTCAAACCGTTACCTGCAACGTTGCGGGGCGCGATATCGCCTCGTTCGTGAACGAAGCCAAACAAAGGATCGCCACTACGGCCTCCTTGCCTGCGGGGAATTACGTGGAATTTGGTGGCGCGGCGGAGGCTCAGGCCAAATCAACATATGATTTGATGGTTCATTCGGCGATAGCCGGGATCGGGATCGTGCTGCTGTTGTCCATCGTGATGGGTAACCGGCGGAACTTGCTTTTGGTCATGATCAATCTGCCCTTTGCGCTGGTGGGCGGAATCCTGGCTGTATTCCTGTCGAGCAGTGAACTGACTATGGGTTCACTGGTCGGGTTCGTCACGCTGTTCGGCATTACCCTGCGTAACTCCGTGATGCTGTTGTCGCATTATGAGCATCTGGTTTCCGTCGAGGGGCTGACCTGGAACAGAGAGACTGCCCTGCGCGGCGCTCAGGAACGCCTCACCCCCATCCTGATGACCGCCTTGGTGACGGCCCTCGGACTCTTGCCGCTTGCTATTGGCAGCGGAGAACCGGGCCGGGAAATTGAAGGGCCGATGGCCATCGTCATTCTGGGGGGGCTTGCAACCTCAACGTTGCTCAATCTACTGGTATTGCCTGGTTTGGCTTTGCGCCATGGGCAATTCAGGGCTGACAGTTAGGCTTTCACCGTCTTGAATGGGGTGGTAGCCGTAGCGATGTCGAGAAGGAGCAACGAATTAAACTGTAGTACGCAGTGCGCTGAGTTTTCTACAATCTCGGCGATCATTTCACACCTCTTAATTTGTTGTTCGAAAAAGAACAAACCATTTATCCTCTGCAACGGTAGCTGAATTGTTATTTTTTGGGGTAAAGGTAACTGGCGTATCCTTTATTTGTTATATCAGGCTTTTCGGGGAGTCGCTATTTTCACTGAAAGCTTGTTTTGGGCATTCCAGACAAAGCGTTTAAACCCATAGATGATGCTATAAAAATCACTTTTGTCGGCGGTGATAAACAGCCCAAGCAGCCCAAGCAATCCGTCTGACAACGACCTCCCTCCAACCAAAAAATAACTCATTAAGGTAACAGCGTACTAAAGTCAAAAAACAAAAAAAAGACACATTGCCAAACAGCCAATTCCAGACTCAAGCCAACGAGCTTGGGCAAAAACTTAATGCGCAACTTCGCCAAGCTAAAAAGGAATTTGAGTTGAGGGAATTTGAAAACAAAAGCAGAGACGGGCTTGTTTCTGTAGTCGTAATTGGACAACGAGAAGTTAAAACGCTGTCAATCGAATTATCCTTGTCTGTGGATAAAAAGGAACTGGAAAGGTTACTAACATCCGTTTTGAATGGAGCATTAGCCACGGTCAGAGAAGCAAACATCAAATTAAGCGAAGATGTAACAAAGTCTTATTACAAAGAAATTGGCTTTGACGCAGGGGCGGGGAGAGTGTAAAAAACTCCGTGTAAACCGCCGTTAAAAAATCTCTGGAAATCGATCCTCGTAGAGAATCATAAACTGATTCAGGGCGGGCTTCCAGTCACGGATCGGCATCGACCATTTCTTGGCGGCCTGTTCGATAGCTAAATACACCACTTTCATCGCCGATTGATCAGTAGGAAACAGCTTGCGACGCTCAGTGGCTTTACGAATCACGCTATTCAACGATTCAATGGCATTGGTGGTGTAGATGACTTTTCGAATCTCATCAGGATAGTCGAAGAAGGCGACCAGGTTCACCCAATGTCTGCGCCAGGATGTGCTGATGCTGGGATACTGTTTATCCCATTGTAGAGCAAAGGCTTCGAGTTCCTGTTCGGCTTCGGTAACGGTAATCGATTGGTAAATGGCTTTGAGTCCTGCGGCGACGGCTTTACGATCCTTCCAACTAACGAACGCCAATGAATGTCGCATCATGTGAACGATACAAAGCTGCACCTGAGTTTTTGGAAACACCGTAGCGATGGCTTCTGGAAACCCGGTCAAACCATCGACACAGGCGACAAATACGTCTTTAACGCCGCGATTTTTCAATTCGGTTAGCACCGGACAGCCAGAATTTGGCCCCTTCGTTCTCGGACATCCACAGCCCCAGCAGTTCTTTATGACCGTGGACATTGACGCCCAGCGCCACATAGACGGCTTTGTTGATGACGCGCTTGTCCTGGCGTATTTTGACGACAATACAGTCCAAATAGAGGATCGGATACACTGTATCCAGTGGTCTTGTCTGCCACTCCACGACCTTCTCCAGCACCGCATCCGTCACTTGCGAGACCAGAGTGGGCGAAATGTCGGCACCGTAGAGTTCGGCAAAGGTTTCGACGATGTCTCGTGTCGTCATACCCTTGGCATAGAGCAGTAGAATTTGATCATCGAACTTGGTCAGCCGTGTTTGATTTTTCGCCACAAACACTGGCTCGAAGCTGCCGTTACGATCACGTGGCGTTTCAATCGCAATCGAACCATGCTCGCCTTTTAGCGTTTTACGGTTGTAGCCATTGCGGCTGTTGCCGGTGTTATAGCCGTCTGGCGAATGTTTCTCATAGCCGATATGACTATCCATTTCGGCATTCAACGAAGCTTCTACGGTAATCTTTAAGAGTTCTCGACTCAGTTTGGCCAGGTCACTGGGGGATTTCAAGCCTCGCCCTAATTCTTGCATGGCTGAAATCAATTTTGGGTCTTTAATCAGGTCGCTCATTTTCTCTCCTTAGGTCGCCGTATTGTACGGCTCTGAAAATAAGCGGTTACACGATTTTATTTACACCCCCGGGGCGGGGGCGCAATGATAAGAATCGCTTTTTGTTTGCAAGCATTTTGGTCAGTGCCTGTATTTTCGTATGATCGGAATGCAATGCCCACTGTTAATGGGCTACATCTGGGGGTAACTCCAGGTCAGCCCCCAATACTGCTCTTGTGGGGGAACTAGCCAACTTATTTTTCATCCGTTTCCTCGAATTTCAATAATTCAGTTGGTGGCACTCCTAAAGTATTTGCAAGTTTGCATATATTGACCAGCGAAATATTTCGCTGCCCACGTTCAATACCGCCTATATAGCTTCTCGCTAAGTCACTCTCCCAAGCAAGTACTTCTTGAGACCATCCATGTTCTTTTCGTAATTGTACAAGTCGTTTTCCAAATAATTTTTTCGGATCTGCTGCCATCTGCAATTAACCAGGAGTCATGAGCTGGTTGTATGCTAACTATGTAGGCCTCTATAGTGCCACGTACTATAAGTGACATTTATTTACTTTTTTGATCTAATAGCTGTTATTTGTAACGCAGAGAATTATCAACATGTTTCTTGACACTAAAAACTTAGATCCCATTTTATCTGAACTTGACGATTCTCAGATCGAAGAGCTGGTTCTAACGATCCGGTTATTCGTCGTTGGCCTATCTCAAACACTTTCCACTGGATGTGTTGAAAATCGACAAAAGCTTTATCGATGATATTCCTTTCCTGCAAGACGATATGGAAATCGCCGCCACTATCATTGCTATGGGCCATACCTTAGGTTTCAAAGTGCTCGCTGAAGGCGTGGAAACCATAGAGCAACTGAACTTCCTCAGCGAACAAGGTTGTGATCTGTATCAAGATTACCTAAAAAGCAAACCCTTAGACGCAGATAGTTTTGCAAAACTTCTGCATTGAGAAAACAGCTCACATGATTAGAAAGAAATAACTTTCCGAAGAAAGAATACCGCCTTATAAGCAGTTTATTGCTTTAGCGGGATAACTTTGTCCGCAAATAGTGCGGCTTAAGACCTTTGAATATTTACGACAGAACCTAAGAGTTTGTTGCACAGAAAAGAGACAAATCTATGATCAATGAATTCAACTTCCATGAACTGAAAGCCGCTGAGCGTCTGCCTTCACCTTCAGGAACAGCGCTGGCCATTGTAAAGCTTGTACAGCGGGACGATGCTACAATGCAGCAAGTCGCTCAATTGGTCAAAATAGATCCCGCCTTAAGCGGCCGAATATTACGTTTCGTCAATTCAGCTGCCTTCGCGGCGCGGCGCCCTATCGCCAACGTTCATGATGCGGTGATGATGATGGGCATGCAGGCGGTGCGCAACTTTGCACTCAGTCTTTCTTTAATTGGTAACAATAGCATCGGCAATTGTTCAGAATTCGATTACGCAACGTATTGGTCACAATCCCTGGCCATGTCGGTGGCCATTGCAGCCATCACTACACGAGAACGCACAGTATTACCCGAGGAATCATTTACTCTGGGACTGCTCTCGGACATTGGTTGCCTTGCGCTTGCAACCGCTTGGTCCGAGATCTATGGCGAATGCCTTACTATGGCGCAGGACGAGCAGCTTATTGCTTTGGAGAGAGAGCGTTTCGCCATCGACCATAATGCCTTGAGCTTGATTCTGCTGGATGACTGGGGATTCCCGCAAATATTTCTGGATGCTCTAAAACTGAGCGTTGAGCCGGAAACAAGAGGTACTTCTCGAATTGCCCGGTTTGCCAGTCAACTGTAAAACAGCGTGGAAAAATGGCCAGGGAATCAGGGAAAACAGCGTCGAAAACTGTCCATCCTGATATGTGTCATGATCCGGTATTTTGCCGGAGAAACCTTGGGTGTTGTTTATGGATTTTATTG